>OHJU01000391.1_pt1 | contig 24601 bp, 14 predicted proteins | sample 1568711 | NCBI WGS metagenome assembly OHJU01 (sample SAMEA3879574, study PRJEB24766) | human gut metagenome | biome: human-associated habitat; feature: feces | place: USA | collected 1985/1987 | reverse complement strand
GACTTTTTGTAAAAAGTCCCCTTTGGAATCCCGAAAAACAACGTTTGACTTTTATTGTTTGGGTTTCACCGACTGCTCTCAAGGTATCAAAAAGTCGGCGTACATGCCGCCGGCTTTTGATGAATTATAAAATCAAGGTGATACTCCTAAGGTTATATTATCTCCTGCGCATTTTTTGAAGTCCTTAGTATTGGTGGACTCCCGAAGACTATATCCTGATATGAGTTTTTGGGATAATTCTTTCTTCTGTTAGTCCCAATATGTATTCTATACTTACGCCATAAAGATTTGCTAGCTTTATTAAAACATCAACAGGTATTCGTATTTCACCTGTCTCATACCCTGAATATGTCCTCTGATGTATGCATAGATATTCTGCCAGGATTCTCTGGCTCAATTCCGCGTCCTCTCTCAATTCCCTGATTCTCATGTTTGATTTCCTCCGTCGTACTTTTTGGGTTTATTTAACTAGAACCTTTTGCCTGATACAGTACGGGTTTTATGATAGCCTGTTTATACCCGAATAGAAATTGATTTCTAGCTGGTGAAGCCAGTTAAGCTAAACCATAAAACAAAAGTATTATCTAAAACTGACCAAAAGATATACATTGCAGATTAAAGTTGCCGGCGACTTGATCCTGGCATACACATCCATAGCTGGTTATACTTATAATTATTTCGACGTATCGCTTAACTACCATAAAGGCATGGGGCTTCGGTATCCCAATACTGTATGCGCTGTTCTTTGCACATTCTTTAATTGACCTTGCTTAAATAACGTGTTAGTCTTGTTGTTAGAGCTCGGGGTAACTATTGCTTTTAGCTGGAATTAATCTTCATAGTGCCTAACGTATTAATATGAGGATTTCTGCTGGTTTCAAATATGAACCGCATTAGCTGGCGATAATGGCCTGCTTAGTTGCTATTTCGCGGCTAAATTACCTCCGTCCATCCGATTAATGACTTTAAGTCATTAATCCTGCTCCTATATTATAGGACTTTAGGTCATATGTCAAGGAGTTTTTATGTATGTTCGATAAAAATATTTTTTCTCAACGTCTTCGTTCATTGCGGAAGGCCAAAAACCTTAATCAAAATCAGTTAGGGCAAGCCGTTGGTCTTACACAATTTGCTATAAGTAAAATTGAAAGAGCCGAGAGAGCCGCGTCAATCGAAGTAATTTGCGCTCTGGCTGATTATTTCGATATATCCGTTGATTATCTTATTGGCAGGTCCGACAACCCGAATCGCCGCTGAGTTAATCTTTTTTTACGCTCCGCCGGCTTTTGATGGATTGTACTTTTTGAGGATGTATCTAAGTTGTCTTCGCTGATTCTTGATGGATTGTAAAATTCAGGTGATGTACCCAAGCCTATACTATCCCCTGTGCATTTTTTGGAGTTCTTAGAACCTTTTTTGCAAAAAAGGTTCTAAGCCGCCGGAGGCACAGCCGTTTTGTGAACCGCCTATGGCGGTAATAGGTTCTAAGCCGCCGGAGGCACAGCCGTTTTTTGAACCGCCTATGGCGGTAATAGGTTCTAAGCCGCCGGAGGCAATTTTAAAATTCGTAATTTTGGGCGGCGTGTACGGCCGAAATTACACCTTCGGCGCAGAGGCCGCTTTAGATGGTCCTATACCAGCTCAATGACAAGCTGAGCAATTTGACGCTTTCTGCCGCTGGCAGCTTCGCCGCCCGTCGCTATATCGAATACCAGCGAAGCGCCCGTAATGCTGGGCACGCTCGATGAAAGCCAGCCGCGCAGCAATTCGGGAAGGGCGTCAAACGAAAGCGGTTCCCCGCTCCGCTTGCTTATGCCGCCAATGGGTATGGACACCTGCGCCGAATTGGGATTCATATTCAAACGGTATTGATATGAGACCGCGATGTCCACCGCTGAGCCATGGGCCTCCTTCCGGCTGGCCCGCGCGTCTGAACCCCTGACATATTCACAGAGCGTCTCTTCATTATCAAGCATATCCCTGATTTGTGTCAAAAGCTCCCCGTTATCAAACCACCGCGTATCGCCGCCCGTTTTGATATTGCCGATCACGCTCTTGCCCGCGCTCTCCGCCAGTGCGTAAATCCACTCAAGGCCCGCGGTTGTGGTCCTGAAGATAAACGCCGGATTGACAGCCGCTCCCGATAGGATGTTTTCATTTCTTACTATATACACGCTGGGCTTGGCGCAGTCATGGACATCCGTTGAAATATCCCTCAGTTCAAATACGAACTCGGACTTGTCGCCAAACGATGGATACGATCCATCGCGCCCTGGCAGGATATAGGGCTGCACCGCTGTATAGCCCAACGGGCAGGATATGTTGGCAAGCGTCATATTCATTGGCGAATCAGAGGTGAATTCGGCCTTTCCGTAATACGTGTTCGGCAGGTCGGTTTCATCAGGCATGACCTCCGCGGGCTCGGCTTCCTTGTCAACCCAGGCGTTCCAGCTTATGGCTATGCCGCTAGCAAGGCCGCGGAACGTGCCGTAGGCATTGGCAAAGCTTTCCCCGCGCTGTTGTATCGCCTCAAGCAGCGGCTCCCTTACGTGCATATACTGCGCAAGATGGTCGAACAGGTCGAGGGGAACTGATCCGAACTCAGGCGTTTTTTTCTTGAGGTCAACCCTAATATACCAGCTGTCCTGAGGCGCCGCTTTACCATAACAGTTCAGCTTATAATTCCAGCGTTCGCCGCCGCTGCCAAGCTCAACGCTGTGTCCCATGAGCGTTGGGGTTTCCGGCAGGCTCTTTTCAGGATGAGGCCAAAGCTTAGCGCACTGGAGGTAGTTTCCGTCGTTGATTTCCACGGGATATATGAATTTCAGCCAATCCGAGCTTTCGTATTCGCCCTGATCTGAAATATTATATTCCATTTCGTCGATCACTAGCTTTACGCCGGGATTGATTTGGATGTATTCATCCTGATACCTTACGATAAGCTGCAAATCCTCTGAGGGATTCTTATACGTACCTATCTTGGAGCTTTCCGCCGTGCACTTATCGCTGTCAACGACGGCGCGCGTCGTAAACCTGAATGCCGGCAGCCCGCTGTTGGTATTAATTTTAACCTTATACTGCGTCACAATGTCAATGTCGTTTGCGTAGGCGGCATTCCTCATCAGACGGTCTTTCATCAGCTTTCTTGCGTTGTCTATAGGCGTTTGCGAACCGCTTTTGATATGCGTAAGCTGTTTTGAAACGGCCTGTGCAAGCTCCTTTTTCAGATTAATGAGATTATTTAACTCATCGGCCGCCTTCTCCCCAGCAAGGGATGTAATATCCGCCCTGAGCATGTTTTCATAATCCTCAAGGAAGGTTTCGCCCCATCTGTGCATATCTATATCGGCAAAAACCTTCTTTTCGGGGCTTTCATTCAGAATGCCCGAAGCATCCAGGTCCTTAACATTGACCGGGCGGGTCATAAACCGCGTGCTCAGCGGCTTGAACGCCAGGAATTCAGGAGTTCCCGTGGAGTAATGTCCAAAACTTGCCTGGGTTATGTATCCGTTTTCGCCCATGGTTACGCCGTAAAGCTCGTTTTCATCCTTTTTGTACGCTATATGAAGCCCCTGATATACCGACTCGGCGCCCCTGACAAAGGCTTTGAGGTTTGTATCCTGATCCGTAACTGAGGATATCTCATCGTGCGGGGTTATTGAGGACACAACCTCGGATATGCCGCTGGGCAGCCCGTCTATTGAGATTGCCATATCAAGCTTTATGGGGAACGGCCCTTTTGGAAGCGCCTCAATCCCTTCGGCTACAGGCAGAATGATGGACAGCGGCCCAGGCTTAGCGGACGTATCGCCCGAAAGATATTGAATCAGATTTGTGATATGATTCAACAACATAACCCGCTGGTTGTCTGTAATATTTATATCGCTTGAGCGCAGCGTTGTACGCACGCTAAGTCTTGTACCGGAATAATGAAGCTGGTTATATGCCCTTATGAGCATCTTGGCCGAATCCTTGAGCAAACGGTCCTCATCCTCAAGCGGAATAAAATTGATTTCTACGGCCGGCTTGCCCGTACTTAAGTCCCTTACCACCCTGTATGTAATGGTTTGCCCAGGCCACTGATGCAGGCCGATAGGCTTTTCATTATTTTTTAAGACCGCGGGCGAATCCCAGCCGATGGTCTCCGCCTGATTACCGAGCACGTCTCTCAGGGTAAAATGCAGCATTGTTCCCTCGCCAACCTTATCGTAGGGATATCTTGGATCCAGGAGGAATCTGCTAAGGGGCACGATGGTCTTATACTCCCAGTGCCCGCCCATATCATATGGGAGAATCGGGGATGAGTCGCCGCTTGCCATGAACGGCTCTTGGCCCAGAAGCCTGTATCCGCCTATGCTGAACAGTTCCCTGGTATAGCTGACTTTGTCGCCTGGTATGTGCGCCGGTATTTCCGCGCTCGCTTTCATGACTGCGCTCCACCTTGGATGCGCGGGCTGGTATTCATCCAGGCCCGTGGTGAAGTTTATTACCTCGCCCAATTCGGTTGTGTTCCTCACCATTACGCAGTTAATCCAGTTAACGGCCTTGTTATATCCTAAAGCGGGGCCGTTCGCGTAGTTGTTCTCTATGCCTATCATCAGATACAGCTGGGCCTGCTTCTGAGAGTCGAATATCTCCGTGGGAAGGGGCTGGCCGTTTATGTTTTGAATCCTCAGGTAATATCCGCCCCCTCCGACGACGCTGCATTCCCACAACAACCGGATGAATTTTGTGGCATTGCCTTCCTGCATCGTCGCTATATGGTCATACCCGCCGGCGGATCTGATCACGGGCTTCCTATGGGTTTCTACCGAGAGGTTCGTCTGTATTATCGAGCACTTCGGCCTGTTGAGCTCATCGCTTACCAGGCAGGTCCGCATGCCCGATACGGAGGGCGATTTATACATCAGGTTTACGCTTATGAAGAACGGGTCGTTCAAATAATCGCCAAGATCGTTAAGCGCTTTTATAAGCGTCTGCCGGTTTTCCGCGTCCGCTCCGTATACGTTGAACGTATATGGATCGCCGTCCACCCTGGTCACGGCTATGGGGACCAGACAGCCCCACCTTCCAGCAACGCTGCCGCCGCGCTGGTCTGTAATTGCGGGATAGCTTGCCATCATAAGCATCGCCTCATGCAGGCCGTCTGAAATCTTATGAATGGTATCCGACCTTTCCGAATTCTTTCTCTTATGCAGGTAGCCTGTGGAGGATGAGAAGTATTTCTCAACCGGTTCAAAGGCTTTCTCCTGTTCAAACAGGGAACCTGGAATTTGTACATAGCTTTCAGGAAGCATTTGGTCGATTATATCAGGCGATATATAGCCTCCCAAGCCTGCGTTTAACCACGCGCGGGAAGTATAGAGGTCAACCGATATTGGGGAACGTCTGGCTACAGGGAACTGCTGGCCTGTAAACTTATAAAAGCCGGTGGTCTTATTCAGCTCGTTTATGTCCGGCAAGCGCAGTCCCTGCAGCAGGAATCTTGAGGCGAGCGCCGCGGTCTGGCCGACAAAATCGTCGCCCGTCACGTCGCTAATATACATATCAACAGGAAGATTTTTTATGGTCGCCGTAAGCGTCTGGCTTGCGTTATAATTCCTGAACCCTCCGCTTTCGAACGCGCCGGCCAGATCCTTGACGCTTATGTGCCTTGCGCTCACCAGATCCTTCAGTTTAGTTGCTGTTTCAATGCTTATCGAAGCGTTTTTAAGAGAAATCGGCGTAAGCGGCGTAAGAGGCAGCTGCGCGGTTATAGCGTCGTCGATGAGGCCCTCATGCCTGCTTTCAACTGTAAGGCGCGTTCTCAGGGAGCTGATATTTATATCCGATTTTACCGGTATTTCCACTCTGGGCAGCCGCCATCCGTCGCCCCGCAGATTGATATGATCAGGGGTATTATCAGAAAAATCGTTTGCCGCTTTAAACCGTGTGTAAAACTCATCCCATTTTGGTATAATCCCCTTGCCGGCCTCAAGCAGGTAACACATCCTTGAGATACTCCTTACCGTATCGCCAAGCCGCGTATACCAGCGCGGCGTTCCGTCCACCGGAAGAATTATTTCCCGACTGGTTCCGGTATCTACCCAGTCCTGTGAGATACCAGGATTATTTTCAAGTATAAGATTTGCGTAATATTGATAACCGTCTTCAATACAATCCCCCAGGTATCTGCTGAAATAAAGCGCCGCCGCCTGCCTGAGCTGCAAGCCCTCGCCGTAGAAGGTTATGCCTTCCAGCATGATGCTTCCGCTGTTATCTATAAGCATTGCTTGGTTTAAAACGCCGCTTAAGATATTCTGCTTCGTCATGCCGTAGCTGTTCATTATATTTATAAGCCTATCGTTTTCCTTTGTTATATACTCCAGGTTGGGGAATTGAATCCTGCCTGGCTGTATTTCAAGCTCCGGATTCTGCATAAGAATTTCTTCGGCACTTATTCCAAGCTCCGCGCGGCGCGGTATAAGCTGGCCCGCTTCCATGCTCCGTTCGTTGAACTGGCCGCCAAGATTGCTGTGAAGCTCCATCAGCAGCATATGGAAATAGTTGAGGAATACCAGCTTTGATATTGGTACCCGGTTATTGCTAAACGCAAAGCCGCTGGGATCTACCGGCCCGTACGAGTCGTTATTCGGGTCCGCGTTGAACTGGCCGAGATAGCGGTCCAAAAACTCCATGTAGTTTTCCGGAACGGGATTCCATTCCTGGAAGCTTCTTTCCACTACATATGGGCCTTCGCTGCGATAGTACATGGCGAGCGGCGGGGGCATGGGCAGGGCTACCATATCATCGGCATGTATAAGGTCCCTAAGCTCTTCCCAACGTGTTTGTACATCAAATGTTACGTTGTTCTGGAGGAATACGTCGAGCATATCATAGTTCAAGTTTAAAATATCGTCATGGGAGCTGGCTTCCGCCTGTTCTTTGGTTATTACGCCGCCTTGTGTTATGCTTTGCGTGAGCCAGTTCGCCATAACTCCAAGCAGCTCCCCGAATTCCCCATTTCTCATGCAGGGAATGAACGCCACACAGTAATCGGCCTCGCCGTTGCTTCTGACCCGCTCTATCGTGGGGTTCTCTATTGAGAAGATTGGCAGCAGGCGCATTTCGAACATCCTAATCGATTTGTCATCCCCCAAACGGCCCGTGTTAAACTTAATGCCGCCCTCCGTCAATCCAGCCGTTCTTCCCCTGGTTATCCACGGAGGATTCGAGTCGCTGCCAACCTCAATGGCAAGATGAAGCCTCAGCGTTTTATTAAACTTAAAAGGCCCTAGCTGACCCGCTACCGTTACCTCAAGGTCAAGGCTCATCTTAATCGCCTTATATGCCTCGATCCTGGCCGCTGCCGACGCTTTAGCCTTTGCGTAAAGCGTGATGCCCAGATTCTTGAAGCCCACGTACACCACCATTTCGCCTACTACTCCGATGGTTGCGTTCAGCGAATAATACAGGGACTGGTTGCTGGGCATGCCCTTGGGCTGATAGAAGGCCAGCAGCCCGTCGAAGATTCCATAAAGCATAAGCGAAGCGCCGATCTTGTAACCGAATGTAACGCCGCATTTAAAGCCGCCTTCAAACGTCCTCTCTATGCCCAGCGAAAGGCCAAGCCCCATTAAAAGCACCGTTGTAAAGGCTCCGTTTTGTACGGCGGGCAGGTTCTTAGCGGACGCCGCGTCGAGATAGCCCAGCTTTATTCCGCCGTACCCTCCAAACACGCCCACAAACAGGCCGAACGACTTTGAAAAATCATCGCCCTTGGGGAATCCAAAATCAATGTAGAACTTGCCGTCGGTGTACACCTCGGCGTACATCTTGCCAAGGATTATGACAAAGGTGCCGAAATCCAGCCTTTTGATCGTATCGGGTACCATGAATTCCGCACGGAACATGCCGACCGACTCCGACACCTTTTGATATTGCAGGTCCACCAAAAGCCCCTTTAGCATTGCGATGGCGCCGCTTGCGTCTTTGTCAACCTCTATGCGCACGCCATACAGCTCGGGATGCGCGATGAGGATATACGAGCGCAGCCCGCCCAGCAGCTCAAATTCGGTGCCCGCGAAAAAGCCCGTGGAATCGCTGAACGCTATATTGGGTTTCTGATCCGTCCCGTTATCCCTTAACAGCTCCTTGAGTTCATTGGTTTTATCCTTGGTGGACGCTCCCGCCATAACCTGGCTTAGATCCAGCTTGTAGCCCATACCAAGGAAGCTGAGGTCAAACAACGGGCCGCTGCCCGTGGTGGCGGGCGGCTGCCCGTCTACGGCGTCCCATGTCAGGGGATTGCTTTCCGAGTAGCTCTCACCCAGGAATTTTCCGGTCAGGACCATGAACACCTTCTTGTCTGACGACGAGGCCGGCGCCTTCTTGTAGGTAACGCCTACCTTCTCAATTTCCATTATGCCTGGTATGGATTTATTGACCTGGTACAGCAGGGAAACGCTTTCGTCGGTCATATCGTACTGCAGGGAGATATCGGAGAGGCTTATGTCGTTTAGCGCCGCCCACGGACCCGTAAGCTTGAAGCCCTGGTTTGGATTGACCTGCCTGATCAGGCTTTCGACAACCTCTCCAAAGCTCATGCCGCCCAGGGACAGGGTGAGTATATGGTGGTCTGCGTTTCCCACTTTCTTTTTCCCATAGGTCGCCTGCGCGTACAGGTCTTTAAACTGTACCTGAAACTGGAATTCCCTGTTGTTTTTATCAAAGAAATCGTCAACCTGGGCCGCTACCTTAAACGCTCCCAGCTGGAACATGAGCATTGCGGCGGCAAACAGGCTGGACTGGTTACCCTCTGTTTTTTCCTTTTCAAGATGGATATAACCCTTTGCTCCTCCAGCAAGGTTTTTGCCCAGCACCTCTATGTTCCAGCCGCCCTCAATGCCGGTTTCGATCTTAAACCTGTCGCCCTTGCCGCTTATGCCCATGTAAAGATCGGTCAGCTCAAGCTCGTTAAGGCCGGTATCCTTGTCGCTGTCAGGTATTTCCCTTTGCATAACCTGCTCGACAAGCTGCAGCAGGTTTACCTCGCCGCTGCCAAGGCCGCCTTCAAACCACCAGTCCCCGTTATCATAGGACGCCTCAAGGTCAAAGGAAAACGGCTGGGGCTGCTCCGCGCCCTCAGGCGGCGGATTGTCGGGCGAAGGCTCGTTGAACGACAGGGAACCTCCCAGGGAAAAGGCTTTGCTTCCCTGCTTTATGTCGGCGCTTGCGAATATCTTTTTAAGGTTGACGGGAAGATCGCCTATGCTGAACTGGATCAGGTCGTCAAGCTCAGCGTATATGCTGAAGGAACGGCTGCCTGGCGAGGCATATACGTCCAGCCGGCCAAGCTGGTTCTGGGCGGCCGGATGGGCGTCGGCATTTCCCGAACCCCAATCCTGCGGAATGCCAGCACCCATCTCACCGGCCAGCTGTGAAAGCGTGATCTGTTCTTCGGGGCTTTCCCATGGATCGTCCGACCAGACAAGATGCGCCTCCATATCCATGTCGGGCAGGTCGGCCGACGCGTTCAGCTTAAGCGTCGTGTCGCCTATGCCAAAGCTCAGCTGACCCGCCGCGTGAGCGGTCATAAGGTATTCGTCCAGGCCCGAGCCCCAGGTCACCTGCCACAATACGTTGAGGGAGTCCAGGCTCGCCTTTGGTATCGGAAGGTTCCAAGGCTTTGATATGCTGAACAGCGCCTGCATGTCGGACAGGGACATGCTGAAGTTGGCTCCCACGTTGGCGCCTACCCTCAGCCTGTACAGCTCGAAAAAGTCAAGGATATCGGCTGGCATGGAGTCCGTGGGCAGAAGTTCGCCGCCGCCCTCGTCCAGTCCCGCCAGGCTTCCGAAGAAGTTGATTATATCCGAAATCCCAAGGCCGGTTTCAAAATCAGCCGTAAGCGGCCAGTAGTTGTTGCTGCCAAACAGCGGCACGGTGAATTTAACCGGGGTTGTAAACCCGCCCGGCTGCATCTGTATGGTTATATAGGCAAGACTTATGCGTTCGAAGGATTCGCCGTCCGGATCCTCCTCGCCGCTTACCAGGTACAAATCCACGTCGCACGGGAGGGAGGCCGCGCTCCCCGAAACGGCCTGGAACATGTCGTTAATTACCTCGCCCAGGTTAACCTTAAGCTCGAACGGCATGGAATCCTCAAATGAGAAGCCGTCGGGCAGGCCGGCCCTGCCGGATATCTCGATTGAGGTATAGTAATCGTCCCCAATGGATTCTATAAACTTTTCATAGATCTTCCATTCGCATCCATCGCCGCCTGTGAAGAATATCCGCGCGTTCTCAACGGTGAAGGGCATATCCGTGTAGGCCGTATCGGAATTGGCTGTAAGCCTGATTTTATTGTTTGGGGCGGATATAAGCTGGAAATGCTTTAATATGCTGTCCTTATATACATAGAAACCCTCTTCAACCACACGGCTTTGCGGCAGCCCGCCGAAAAACGTTTCGAGCGTCACCCCCGCTGAGTCAAGCCCCAGCCAAAGCTCAAAGTACACGCGGCCGTCCCTTTCGCTGAAATGCATATTAACCTCTATGGTGTCGCTCGCGTCTTCGGCGTTTGTAAGCGGCGGCAGGCTCAGGTTGGCCTTTGCGTCAAATGGCTCCGGCTCGCTGCCCAGCTGCCCTGTTATAAACGTTATGGTATCGCAGCGCGTCATGTCGAACAGCGGGTCTATATCCGTCAGGTCATAGCCTGGGTACTCGGTAAACCGGTCCAGTGTCGATTGTCCATTCACCCAATTTGCCTTTAATAATCTTCTAAATTCAAATATGTTCATGTGTTAGCTCCTTTCTTAGCTTGCTCTGCCGCGCTTAACGGCGCGCGGGAGGTCCACGGCGGCGGCAGGGGATTTGCAGCTGTTTTTGTTGTTTTTCCTATAATCGAACGGGGATTGCTTTGTTTTGATGTTTGTGCAGCCTGTTGTGGACGAGTCGTCTTCCACGATACTAGACGTTATATCAAAGCATTGATTACTCCAGCCGCCATCTACAGGGGTATGTGAAGAGTTGCTGTATTGAAGTGCCCTAAAGCACAAATTACCGGCGTCATTCTTCTGTAATATGCTATAAATGGGCGCTTTTGTTTTATACAGGCCATAGTTCTTTTCCTTATTTTTAACGGTTCTATCTAAATTGGCATATATGGAATGCTCGGTTTCACTAACCTTATTATTGTTTTTAAAATAACAATATGTAACGTCCAGGAAGTTGCGTCCAGGGTGGCCATGCTTGTTATCGTATCCCGCGCTTATGGCAACCCCCTGCGGTTTATAATTGCTTAGGAAGCCGCTGTATATTTTCCACATGTTTTCGGGCTTTGCTTTTCCACTCTTCTTTATGAAGCCCCTTGACGTTAAATCCGCCCCGTGGTGAGGCGCTGTCATTACGTTTGCGTTCTCATAATCGTTTTTATATATATTTACATTATTAAGGTGTTCCATGGTGTGTACAGTGGCGTCGCCCGCTAAGATATACTTGCCTTTTTCCGTATTCCACAGGGATACTGCGGAAGCTAGATTTTCCTTACTGTTTCCTGCTTTTGAAATTTTTTTATCATATTTACTTAGACTACATAAGATCTCGATTTTAGCATTAGTATCCGGTACATTTATAGTGGATATCTTGGCAACAGGTAGGTATTGAGCATTTTTCGCAGCTTGCGTAAACAACTCCACTCCATCAAGGCTATCCTTCTCACCGCTGTAATAACATAAATCCACAATAGGAGGCGCTAACGGATGCTTGCCTATTTCATCATCTATGCTATTATAGTTAATGTCAGATTTCATTGTTTCTCTGAATTCAGTTATTACAGCGTCCTTCTGTGCTTGCTTAAACGTTGCGTTATTATTCAATTTGTCTTTCAAACCTTCCAATACCAAATCTATATCCACTGAGTCAATTTTCTCTCCAGGATCATCGTTAATTTGAACTTTATAGCATTCTTTATACTTACTTAGCTTAATCTGGTTATTATTCCTATTCAGAATATATCTTCGTTTAATATTCTTTGGCGAATCTTCTTTATAAAACTCCGCTAACATTTGCATACCTATTTTATGCAATGAGTACATTCTAGCTTCTTCGTCGCCCTTGCTATATGCTTTATATGATTGAAAGCCCTTCTTTACGCTCCTTGTATAAGTCTTTTTTTTAGCCGTTTTTCCCCTGCCCTTTGTACTATCGTATGATATTACATTGTTTTGCAGGTACGTCTCCAGCGGCATAAACTTATCATGATGGTCGCTGTCGCGGTGTGTAAGTAATACAATATCAATTAGTGGATTGTCTTCACCGCGCACTTTACCTCGTTCATACATTTTGTTCCACAAATATGCAAACGATTCGTTTATATTTATATTTTCCTTTGAATCGTCGCTGCCGCAGTCCACCATGCCCAAGTAGATCAATTTTTCGGGATCGCTTGTGTTATTACTATCCCTTCCATATATCTCTATCAGGTTGCACGCGCCCTGCCCCATTGGGAGCACGGTCAATACCGAATTTGTAACAGTATACATATATTTTCTCCTTTTCAAGTTATTTTAGATAGCCGGCGTACCAGCCAAGGCTCTCGCCGTCGCTGAAAATGAATATGTCGTTTGAGCCAGGCGGGAGCGAAATGCCCAAAAGCTTAAGCGCGAAGTGGTGAAGCTGCAAAATGTAGTCGCGCTTGCCGTTATCATTATCCCGCGCTATAAGCTCGATTGAATTGAACCCGAGGTTCAATATGCCCATGATGTCCAGGCCCTCGGTGTTAAGCCCCATGGGAAGCTGCATTCCTATGAACAGCATGGGACCGCCGGATTCGCCGCCCGGGCTCCAGGCGGTAAGCAGGCGTATATCCAGGGGAACCCCCTTGTGTCCGCTTCCAAAGTCGCCCAGATGAACCTTCCATACAAGGCCGTACCAGTTTCCGCTGAGCTTTCCCTGCTTTACCGGACACGTTATGGAGCCGTATCCCATGCTCTGCGGGGTCGTGTCGTCGTTCCCCGATACCATCTTTTCAAACTCGCAGACAAACCTGTCCTTAAAGGAATTGGGACGCGTGTCGCTGTCCTTTATGTCAAATGAGATTGAGTTGTACAGCACGCTTAGCCGCATATTGTTATCCCTGGCTATTTGAAGGCCATGATAGGCCAGTCCCTCATAGCTGAACAGGTCGCAGCCGTCGGGATTGATAAAGTCGAGCTTGCCGCCCAGTGTGAATGTCCCGATCTTGCCATCCTTGTCAAAGCTGCATTGGACGCTATCAACGGATAGGCGGGAGACAGCGCTTGAATTAAGGCTGTAGCTGACGGGATTTCTCAGCGTAAACGAATAGCCGCGAAGATTGCCTTTATTCTGATATACGCCGTCGAGCAGCATACAGTTTCCGCTCTTGGCGTCCTCAACGACGCAGCTTGAGCCAAACAGCCTGTTTATCATCAATTCGCAGGCGCAGTAGATGATATCCACTCCCGCGTTCGCGCCGGCGGCCCCGTTTTTCATGCAGATGACGGCGTTATTCGTTACAAAGCCGGCCTCGTCCGTTTCTTCGGCGTCTACAATCATGGAATCCGGTTCGTACAGCGCCACGCTGAATACGGGCGAGCGCGACATCCGGCACGCGCCCTGCTCAGAGCTCAGCTCACCCATGGGAAGTATTAAATGATGAGCGTAAATCTTCTCAGGGTTCATGCTATCAACGATCAGGCTAAGCTTATCGGGGATAGTTTTCGCCTGTACAGGGCAGTTGAGAATTATAGTCCCTTCAAATCCAGGGTCGCTCACCGTGCTGATGAAGTGTTCAAAGCCCTTCCTTGGGTTTCCGTTTTCGTCCAGGGCCCGTCTATAGGCCGCCTGGAAAACCGCACGGTTTCTGTAGCTTTGCTCATTGCCGTTCATAAGCTCCAGTATGCTGTTGCCGGTATGCTTCCGCTTAAACAAAAACGCGGTTTTCGTCGTGCCCGAGCTTCGCCAGCTGGATTCGGCCTGCGTACCGGACCCATTGACAGGCTCCTTAATAACCAAGTCGAACACGTCCGTTTCAACACTGCACTCATCAACGAACAGTGTTTCGCCCGCCGAGCTGCCGGCAATATCCTCCGGTTGCGTGTAATAGATGAATATATCCTGCTGGCTCAATATGCCGTCAAGGCCTTCGCGGTGCCCTGATATATACACATTAGGGTCCCCGCTCTGAGCCATATCGGTGTTGGCCAGGTATAGGCGGTCCCATGCGCCGTTGGCGCCCATTCTATACATGAGGCCGTTTGAGCACGTTACAGTGCCTTTTTGAACGGCTTTCTCCTCATGGCCTCCATATTTAAGGGTAATCTCGTTATTTCTTAAATTTGAAATGCCCTTATCAATGGTTTGGATGAATTTCTTTTGTAATGCCGCGCCTATCCCGCAGTATGGGACGACCGGCACGGTTAAGCTGTCCTTAAGGATTGTTTCATCAGCGTTTGAGCCCTGCTGTCCCAATCCGTCGGCAAGGGGTCTGTAAATCCTTGTATGTTTCGTGCCGGCCGGAAGCTCTGCCCACGCCGCTGTAAACGCGCCGTTTGGCGCGGTTTTGCCGGACTGCTCCAAAGCCCCGCGGACCGCTATGCTTGACGCGCGATGCGGATGGAATATAATTGAGTCCCCGCCCTTTGCGTATGTGATATACTCGCGTCCGTTAAAATCAAGCATCATCGTACCATCGCCGCTGGCAATGGAATACCTTCCGCACGGCCCGATGTATAGATTGCCGCCCTTTTGCTCGAACACAAGGCTGCGCTCTTTGGCGGGGGATATGGCTACCTCATGTCCGAATATGGAATTAAAGTTCGTGATCAGGGATTCCGCCTCAAGCGTGAAGAACGTCGCCCTTTCGTTAAGCGGTGAAGACGGGTTTACCGCGGCGTTTACGGACGCGGCCTGGCCTGATTTAAACAGCGGATAATGGATATACCTGCCGCTGTCAACGGCATACTCAAAGCCCGGATTCAATCCGTCGAGCAGTCCGGCGCTCTTTGAAAGTGAAAAAACTATCGAGCCGGCCAGTTCACCGGTTAAATCCAAATGGGCGGAAACCGCGTTGAAGCCCATATTTTCCTTTGACAATGATAAAACGCTTAGTCCGGCCGGAGCGGCAAAGGTTATCCGACCCTCCTTGTACAGCGCTTTGGCGCTTTGGGGAAACGTCAGTATATATTCCCCGACTCCGATATCGCAGTCTTCGACTAGCATTTCATCGCTATTATTCTGACTTCCAAATTTAACAAACGAATAGCCCGAATCAACGGGATGTCCTTTTATCCAGATGATCGAACCGCATCCGACCCGGTCCAGGATGTGAACCAGATTATCCAAAAGCGGGTTATCCGCTATACGGTCGTCCGGCATAAAGACGTAGCTTTCATTTTTAAAGTGGTCTAAACGGCCATCGTTGATTTTGGCCCCATCCTTAAAGAATAGAATGCATTTGTGCTCTAATTGTACATATTTGTAATTTTTATGTGTTTTATACATTATAACACCTCCTGCTCTAAGATATTGAAGTTCGGGTAAAATTGTGAATGTACATTCTGACAAAAAATAAAACGGCCGCTAAATCAACAGGTACGCGGGTTTCATCCTGATTTTAAGTAGATATTCCATAATAGTATGTTATCCGTTTAATGATACATTGGATATGTAGACATAATTTTGTATTCAGCCGCTGTGCCGCTATGTGACACGTCTATTGAAAGAAAATGTAGTTGGATTGCCATTATGAGCAAAAATGTATTGTTCGCTATAACAAAAGGGCTGTTGTAATTTCCCGCCTAAGCCTGGCGCACTGATGGAAATTCAACAACCCTTTGTTCGGCCTGCCGTAACGGGCAGGAACCTGGCGGCGCGCGTCCTTTGATTGAGAAGCTGCCGGGAAAACCCGCGCACAGCTCTCTTAAGCCTACGCCCCTTTACTCAAGCGTTTTAATCTCAGCTATACACTTTTTGCATATGCTGAATCCACGATAGCTCACAAGGGTTTTGGATTCCCTGTGGCACAGGCTGCAGCCTGGAGCGAACTTGCGAAGCACCAGACACTCGCCCATTATGGACATTTCAACTTTGCTTCCGTTCTCGATTCCGTTGATCCTCCTCCATTCGGCCGGCGGAACCACTCGTCCAAAGTCGTCGATCTCTCTTACAATGCCCGTGGTTTTGATATCAGTCACCTCCATATCTTGCGGAATGTTTGACCGCGCAAATTTGTATCACTTTTACAACCTATTATACCATATTATGGGTATAAAATCAATATTATTATGTCAATTTCGAAACACGGGGGGGATTTTATGCCAAAACCAGTTGGCCATAATGGCAGTAAAAATTTGATAGGCCAGCGTCTTAAGGAGTTGCGCGCAACCGCCGGCCTATCGCAGCGGGGACTGGCCAGAAAACTGCAGCTGATTGGCGTGGACATGGATAAAAACGTCATTACTCGCATAGAGACAAATAAAAGATACGTATCAGACATAGAGCTGTGGGCACTATGTCGTATACTTGAAGTGTCGTATGATTACTTGATCGACGGCAAGAAACAAAACATGCAGTAGATTGAATAAAAGACATCGATATATAATCGGATGGGCTTTTATAATTATAGTTGGGCCAGCTTAATTTTATTATTTTATTTAAACGAGGCCGAAAAGCTTAACGTGAATAATTTATTTATTGACGTTTCCTTTTTAAGCCAATATAATTGTATGGTAAAGGGGAGTAATTGGCGCTGCTTAATGCGGCGTGGTTTGGGGCGTCAATACGGCGGCAAGCCCGCTCCAGCCTTGGATATATTTGTCCAATGATGAGACTTTTGCTTTGTTTTAATATCCAAAGCAAAAGTTTTTTTATTAGCCGGACCGTATCTGGCGTGGAGAACAGGAAATAACTATAGTAATTGAAGGGACGTGGTTCATTTTGCAGGAATTTCTCGACCTGTTTTCAAACGTAGCCAATTTCACGTGGCAGCAGGGGCTTATGATATTGATAGGCGGCCTGCTGATATACCTTGCTATACGGCGGGACATGGAGCCTACGCTTCTGCTGCCAATGGGCTTTGGCGCTATTATAGTCAACCTGCCGTTTGTAAACATAGGCGCTATCGAAACGCTGTTTAACGCGGGAATCGCAACGGAGTTGTTCCCCTTGCTGCTGTTTATAGGCATAGGCGCGATGATCGACTTTGGACCGCTGTTATCAAATCCAAAGATGTTCCTGTTCGGCGCGGCCGCCCAGTTTGGAATATTTTTCACCCTTATTATGGCGCGGCTGATCGGCTTTGACCTCAACGACGCCGCTTCAATAGCGATAATCGGCGCGGCTGACGGCCCTACATCCATATATGTGGCCAACTATTTCAATTCCAGGTTCCAGGGGCCCATAATGGTGGCGGCATATTCGTATATGGCGCTTGTCCCGATTGTGCAGCCCCCCGTTATAAGGGCGATAACCACCAAAAAGGAACGCTGTATCAAAATGCCGTATAAGCCCAGCTCAATATCCCACACGACAAGGATACTGTTCCCCATAATAGTAACCGTGGTAGCGGGCACGATAGCGCCTAAATCCGCGGAGCTTATCGGCTTTTTGATGTTTGGAAACCTCATCCGTGAATGCGGGGTGCTGAAATCCCTGAGCGACAGCGCGCAGAACCAGCTTGCCAACCTGATAACGCTGGTGCTGGGCATATCCGTGGCCTTCAAGATGCGCGCGGAGCTGTTCGTAACCACGGCTACGCTGGCTATAATCGGTCTTGGGCTGGTTGCGTTTATCTTTGACACGGTGGGCGGCGTAATGTTCGCAAAGTTCATAAACCTGTTCTCCAAAAACAAGGTCAACCCCATGATCGGCGCGGCCGGCATATCGGCGTTTCCAATGTCTTCGCGGGTTGTGCATAAGATGGGACTTAAGGAGGATCCTCATAACTTCCTTCTGATGCATGCGGCGGGCGCGAACGTAAGCGGCCAGATAGCGTCTGTAATCGCGGGCGGATTGATAATAACGCTTGTCGAAGCCATAATCGGATGACGGGAAGGAGCATTTAATGAAATATCTGTTGAATACCGAAACAAACGGTCTTGAACCTGTTAATACAACCGAGGAGGAAACAGCCGCCTCAGAGTCGTTTGCCCTGAGCTTTTCGCCCGATACGCTTCCCGAGGCGCTGCTGCTTACGGCAAAGGGGCTTGTAGGAATCTTTGTGGTGGTGGCGGTGATAATGGCCGCCGTAGCGGCGCTTAACCGGCTGTTTAAGACTAAAAAGAACGAAGATCAATAAAATGCCTCGTCCTCTTCGCACCGCGCCGCAGGGCGCGGTGCGAAGTTACCCAGGCGTGCCAATTAACATTTTCGGCTGGGAATACAGCGTAAGCCCATACCGGCGCGTACAGCGGTAAGCCGAATAAGCAAAAACAACAACGCAGATCCATTTGGGGACTTGCGTTTAAATATACCTTTTCGTATTTCGAAGATAATCCCCTTTCTCAATTCCTATGCCGAGCACCCTCGCCGCCCTAACCAATCAGTCCATCCGCCGCTAAAACTTGTTATAAAACTGTCGATTGCGGAGCGGTTGGCGCTGTAATAGGTTTTGCCGCCGGACAGCCAGGCCGTAACGAAGCCCGCGGAGAGCAGCTTTGACACATGATATGAAAGCGCGGGCCGCTGCAGACCAATTTATCGCAAGCATATTGGGATTTAAGCCCTTGGCGTACGCAATGAGCACTGTAAAAGCATATTTGAATTGGGATTAAATAAACCGTATAAAAATGTATAATAATCATTATTTGCAAAAGATGACATAGAAAGGAATTCTATTTACTGCTATACTGTACGCATTAAAAGACTGGAGATATTATTATGAAAAGACTAGTTTCCATGATAGTTGCGCTGGCCTTCATATTTGCTGGGGCGGCGCCGCTGGCCGGCGCTATTGATGAGCAAATCAGTACGAAAAACTATATAGACTTGATATATCAATATTATAGCGCGATAAACGATAATGACTATGAGGCGTATCTTGCATCGTTAGGCGGCGTTTTCAAAACGGATATGATAATGGCATTGCCCATGCTCATTAAAGAGCAAATAGGGGTTGCCGTAATAAAGTCGGTTGACTTGAAATCGGTGAGGGTACTTGCCGATATAACCGAAACCGAATACTCCGAAACTCCAGACTTGCAGATGCAAAACACGGCAGGCTTACAGCGGATAGAGGACATGAGGAATTATCTTGTTAAATGCGATATGGAGGTAAATAATGATAATGAGTACTTCTTTAACGGGACTAATTATGCAAGTATAGTATGTGGAGTGATTGATGGAGAATTGAAAATAATAGACAATAAACTTCCCCTGCCTGATGAAGTAGCTGAATTTGAGCCCGACAGGATACAGGTTTCAGATTACTTTAAAGTCCGTTTTCCGGATGAGAGCAGGGGGTTTTCCATATCGGATAAATTTAGTGGAGAATTTAAGGACGTTGCATCTTATAACGGGATTATGCCTACCATAATAAAAGTACTGCGGGTATCAGAAAAGAGAATAGATAAGCCTGAGTTCAAGCAGTATTGTCGTGTGGTCATGGTATGTGAGGAAGGCTATGAAAGCAGGCAGAAGGACTATAAGCAGGCTTTTGCGTTAGCTATTAAGCATTTTGGCTGGTATAGAGTGCTAAAGCCTCAGGGAGATTTGGGGTGTGATGTGAGGGACACTACAGACGACCAACTTTATAAACCAGAAGGAAAAAGCCTGTCAGATTGGCCTACATGCGATAAAGCTATGCTTGATACCTGGAATACTATTATGGTTAATTCCTCAAAACAGATATTTAAGCCTGAATATAGGAATGAAAAGGCAAACCTTTATGCATATGGAGAAAAGAAATATCAAGGAATTATGTATGAATGGCAGGTATGGAAAACGCTTGTGCCAAGAGGCATGAATTATATAGACGTGCTAAAATACTACTATAGCTATAATTCGAGCGGCGATGGGACGGGAACTTCTGTTGGTGAAATCAGGGTTTGCCGCAATCATACTGGAAGCTATGTCAATATAACCCCCATTAAGCATACCGTACAAACCTGCACAACATGTAAAGTACATATCACCGAAGACCATAACTGGAAATTGCAGGGCAATAACCAGGTATGCACAAAATGCAGCTTTTCGATTACTGTGATGAGAATTCCTGAACACCCGATGAATATTGTTAATTTGCCCGCTTAGCCGTACAAGCCGACAGTAAATATAAGGAGAAAAGAGCAATGAAAAAGACTTTAATAATTATAATAGCAATGTGTATGATCTTTCTGTTCGGATGTACGGGCGGTCCGATTGTTCCAGCCGAAAAGCTTGACGTTCGGACGACAGGAAATCAAGAAGCGGGTAATACGCCTGAGCAAACGGACAGACCTTCTGTAGAGCCATCGCCAACAACCGCAAATGGAGTACGATATTGTTCCTTTCCAGATGAATATGCAAAGCTTGAGGAGTTTTTATTCGACTTTGGTTTTGGCGCTGAAAATTTTGAGGGTGGGACCATTTTGGAATCAGGGGCGACGCAACTGAAAAATGGCCTTTGGAGAAGTTCATTTTATAACGAGCCGCCAAAGCAAGCATATGTCTTTCTCTGTAAAACGCCGGATGAAGATATTCTTAAAGCAATGAATACGGATATCCCAGGCGGAGAAGAGCATCGAGTTGGCAGAAATGGTGTAAATGTGAGATTCATAGAAAGAAACCCTGAATATTTATCTGAAAACAATGAAAATGTACCAGCATATCTGGTTGATAAGGAATCGACCCTGATGGTGTTTATAGACGAAGCGCCATTGTTGCTTAACGGCTATGGAATGTCAAGGGTCGCATACCCAATAGCCTCAGAGGGCGGAACAGCATACTCGCTGAGAAAATATATCGAATATGATTATGAACGTATTATACCGGATGTAAAAAAAGCAGGCGAGCCATATAGCGTATATGAGATATACTACTGCGAAAACGAGATATTATGGTTTGAGCAGTTAAAGGATATAAACGAAGTGTTTGGAATTGGAAACTGGGCGTATAGGGAATAAAGCTTACTTTTGTTTAGGACGTTTCTGAGTGTCAACCCCCAAAGAGCGGGTAAATGAGCATAGCTCACCCCTTATATGGGGGTCTTGCGCTTTTTAGTAACCAAGCAGTAGTAGATGCAGTTGTTATATTCCTCAACCTTGGCCTTTATCGTGTCTTCTTCTATTTGTTTTTTATATCATACTATCGCCAAGGGCGGCGCGCGTCACACTTTTTCAGCGTGACGCGGTGCGAATTTGTTTAAAGGCGCCTGCCAATCAACCTTTCTGACAGGGAGACAGCATAAGCTAGCGCATACCCGCGATATTGCCGAATAAGCAAAAAACAATAACGGCGCAGATGATCCAGAATAGGACCCGCGCCCAATATTCCCTTTTGTACATTAAGGCCGAAGATGCAATCTTGCAGCGGAGCACTTCAGTTCGTCCCCAAAACTAAATCAGCTCATCTGGTCGTTAAAATTTCTTATAAAACTGTCGATTGCGGAGCGGTTGGCGCTGTAATAGGTTTTCCCGCCGGACAGCTCGGCCGTAACGAAGCCCGCGGAGAGCAGCTTTGACACATGATATGAAAGCGCGGGCCGCTGCAGGCCGAATTTATCGCAAAGCTCCTGACCGTAGGCTGTATGCGAACAGAGATAAAACAGTATTTCCAAACGGGTCTCGTCGGAAAGCGTCTTCATCTTTTCGCTCAGCCCGGCAAACGCGCTCTGCGGCTCGCCGCTCAGGATATGCCGGCATATTCCCAGATACATGCGTCCCATAAAGGGCGAATCCGCGGGGGGGTCGCCCTCCTCCGGCCCGCTTCCGTCGTCGCTCTCGGTTACGGCGCATCTTCCGTCAAACCCAAAGAGCGTCGGAGAAATCTTCATTATATCTATGGAACCGAATATATTTCCAAAACGATCTTCAATTAGCGCCTCGCCGTCATCGCCCGAATAGCGCGAATGAAAGTCCGCGACAAGGAAATCGTATTTTTCATGCTCCGCCATTATAATTTCAGCAGCTGGAAGGAGGAGGGAGGAAAGCTCCGCTATATGCCTTTCGTAGGACAGGGCGGCGTCCGCCAGCCTCCATTTGCTCTCAAAGGGGATTTGAAGCTTTTCAACGCCTCTCGAATATTTCTCCATGCCGCTTTCGGCGCGGAATAGCGTTTCGCAGCTGCCGGCAAGCCCAAAGCAGAGATTATACATCCTCTCGGGCGCGCTGCATTCGCGAAGGTATTTAAAAAGCTCGTCAGGCGAATACTCAAGATGGTCAACCATTGGAAAATACATTAAAACCGAGCACAGGTTAAACCAAAGAGGTCTATGTCCTGCCCGGTTCCAAGCCGTTTAAAATATTTGTCGAGAAGTTCATTGTCCGCGGAAAGCCTGGAATCCAATTCTCTTTCCAGCTCAACCGCGGGACGGATCAAAGCTTCGATATCCGCTTCATGCCGCGGGCGCCGCTTTATAAGATCAATCGCCTTTTTGGGTTTTCTCCCCGTTTAAGCGCCTGAAATAGTAGATCAGCGTCGGCAACGGGGTTTATATTAAAAAGCTTTATCATTATAACCTCCGATAATCAAAATTATCCTGTGAATAACTAAGATTGTCAAATAAAAACTTTTCTTGACAATTATTATTGTTTGGTATATTATGTAAAAAAATAGGAGGAAACACCACCATGAAAGCCCGGCTAAAACTCTTTCCCACCGTGCTCGCACTCATTTTTCTTTTGAGCGTATTCTCCTTGGGCACAGCGGCCGACGTTAATTACGACGCGCACGACGCAGAAAAATTCCGCGCGTTTCTTGAGGAAACGGACGCTGACGGCGTTACGAACGGTTCGAAGATCAATGCCCTGTATGATCCGAACGACCCATCGACCTGGACCGGCGAGGGATTCAGCGAATACAAATCCGGCGTTAACTGGAATGAGGATGGAAGGGCCGCGGCTTTTTATTGCGCCAGCTATGATAACGGGGTAGTATACGGGGATTTTGATGTCTCAAACTGCGACGCGCTTGAATATGTATATATCTACGGGGCGGCCATCGAATCCGTGAACTTCGATGGGTGCACCTCCCTGAGCGAATTGACGATGTGTTATCCTGAAGTGCCGCTTGAACAGATCGATTTAAGCGGCAACACGGCGCTGACGAGTATTATTCTCAATGATAACGCGCTTATGGAGCTGGATTTAAGTGGGAATACGGATCTAACCCATCTGTTCGTGGAGGGCAATAATCTTACGGGGCTGGATTTAAGCGGGAATCCGAATCTAACCCATCTGTTCGTGGATGACAATGATCTTACGGAGCTGGATATTTCCAACAACATGAAACTTGTCCATATCATTTGCGGGCGCAACAACATTAAAGAGATTGATCTAACGGGCCACAGCGAGCTCGTTGATCTTTACTGCAATTATAATGAGCTGACCGCCCTTAATACGTCCGAATGCCCTGAGCTTATTTACCTTCAATTCAACTATAATAATATAGAATCCATTGATTTAAGCCAAAACCCCGAAATAACTTCCCTGGGCTGCGCCGGAAACGGTCTGACCGAGCTGAACGTAAGCGGCCTGACCGAGCTTTGGGAGATTGCATGCCAAGAGAACGAATTGACCTCATTGGATTTAAGGGATACCGGTATAGAAGTCCTCTACTGTTTTGACAACATGCTCGAACAAATTCTTTTTCCAGAAAACTCCAACATACTGGGGGTTCACTGCCAGAACAACCGCCTTAGCTCTCTTGATCTGAAAAATACACGGAACCTGAGCACCTTCAACGGCGACGGCAATCTTTTTGAGGAGCTGATTATCAGCCTCAACTCAGATGATTTCAGTTGTATAGGCAACCCTATGAGACACCTGAGCGTGCGGCACAATTCGGGCAGCTTTGAGCTGTTTGTGGAGGGCAATGGAACGATAGGTGCGTACTATAATTACGAATTAATGAAACACATCGCGATGGCGGAAGCTGGCGATGGCGAAACCTTCCTCGGCTGGTACGACGAAAACGGCAATCTCGCAAGCGAGGCGGCGGATTATGCGCTTGACGGCGCGGACAGCACCCTTTATGCAAGGTTCAGCGTCAGCGGGGAGCCGACACCGACGCCGAGCGCACCCGTTATCGATCCTACCGAAGCGCCCGTAGGCCCTACGCAGGCGCCCGTAGATCCTACCCAAGCGCCTGTTGATCCCACACAGGCGCCTGTCGATCCCGATCCTGACGACCCCACGCCACCGACTACCGGCGCGGTAAGCCTTATCTGCATTGGCCTGGCCGTTGCCGCTGGCGGAGCGTCGGCAATGTTATTGCGCAGAAAGAGCGGGCGCTAAGGTCCGGCTTTAGGGGCTTTTGCCCCAAACCTCGCCAAAGTGGACTTTTTGTAAAACGGCCATGAGGCCGTTCACTGTGCTATACAGCACTTAACGAGATCAACCCGCAAAACACGGCCTTCGGCTGCAAGCAGCTATCAGGCCATATTTTGCTCTCAAGGTATCAAAAG
>OHJU01000377.1_pt1 | contig 24927 bp, 12 predicted proteins | sample 1568711 | NCBI WGS metagenome assembly OHJU01 (sample SAMEA3879574, study PRJEB24766) | human gut metagenome | biome: human-associated habitat; feature: feces | place: USA | collected 1985/1987 | reverse complement strand
TGCAGACACGCTGCAGTACATCGTAGACACTTTCGCCGTCGCTGAACGTTACCTCTGTGGCTGGAAGGATGATACCGTCCTCCGGCACAAGGGCTTTCTTGCTCTCAACGCACTTATCAATATTGTCCAAGATCGTCTCGCAAGAGATGGATATGATGCAGGTATACTTTGTGTCCGCATCCACATCGCTGTCCTGTGGCTCTACAGGAGCCGGTTTTCCCTCCGGCACAGGTCAGCAGGAGCAGTGCCAGAAGCAATGTGCACAGAGGTTTGGATCGCCGCATATCACTTCACCTCAATATCCGTCATGTCGAACAGGCGTGTCTGGCCCTGCCGGAAGCGGTCGCAGGCGGCCAGTGCGTAGAAGCCCTGCTCGGTAGCCATACCTCATCGCTGTGACGGAAGCCGCCGCCCTCGCAGGCAAAGGCGCACAGGCCGTCCAGCGGGGACGCGCCGTTTTTTACGAAGCGGCTGTCCGCTGCGGAATCAATGCCCAGCGCCGTCAGAGCCACGATGACCTGTGCGCAGGACTCGCTGTTGGCCGCGCCCCAGCTCATGAAGCCGCCATCGGCCTGCTGGGCATCGGACAGATAGGTCAGCGGCGCGTCAACTGCCGCCTTGATGTCTGTCTCCTCCTGATAAGGGGCCAGAGATGTCAGGGCCATGGCGGTCATGTCCACATCGGATTCGTCGCCCATCAACGCCCAGCCGCCGTCGCTGCACTGATAGGAGAGAATCTCCGCCACCAGTCCCTCGCAGGTGGTCTGCTCCTCGCCATCGGCGCACTGGGGAATATCGTAGCCATGGCAGTCCAGCGCGATCAGCGCCCAGATGGGGCCGTTGGTACCCTGTGCCCGCAGATAGGCCATGTCGGTTAGGCCCGCCGTCAGATCAACGCCCGCCATGTTGGCGGCATTATATCCGGCAGCCGTCAGGCCCAAGATGGCGCGGGAGTTCTCAGTGGATTTCGCGTGGTGCAGCCGCACGGAACCTGCTTGCTTGACATAGTCCTCTACCGTCTGCTCATAGCTCTGCGCAGTCTCATCACTGAGAAGTCCGGCACGGCTCAGGCCGATCACCGCCCACTCGCCGCCAACAGAGCCTGCGGAAAGCGCATCTTGCTCTTGTAGATATTTACCCGTTTCACGGTAGGCGGTCTGCCATGGTGCCTCCTCTGTCTTTGCGCCGCAGCCGGTCAGCAGCACCAGCAGGAGCAGCAGCGCAATGGAATGTTTTTTCATAGGCGTCTTCTCCTTGCAGAAATGTTTTTTTGCCGTCAGTGCGGCTTACCCACCGTACAATGCGCACGGTGGGCAAGCTGGGGAGGTCATTTCATATCCGGGTTATTTCCGTGTACCACTATGATTTATTGTTCCACCGGGAACTTTGACAGCTTTCCGTTTGCTACACGGTAGATCAATGCAGCATCCGTCGTATTCACGACACCATCACCATTTACATCAGCTGCCAAAAGTTGATCCGCAGACAACTGATATTTTCCATTTGCATAACGATAGACAATGGCGGCATCCGTGGAATCGACTTTACCATTCCCATTTACATCACCGTATTTGACCTCGGTCTGGTCCCCAATGGTCAGGGTCAGGGTAGTCATGGGCTTATCGCAGTGGACGCCGTATTCCATCTCCAGGGTGTCGCTGTTTTCTCGGTTTTGGTACATGGCGTAGGGGAAGGTGATCTGGAAGTCGGTATCACTGGCCTTCAGCGGCTTATCGGACCAGGTGACATACTTTGTCACATCGCGGGTCATGCCGTTGGCGTAGTAGGCCGTTACCTGCATACCGGTGGGGTCGAAGGTGTCTTTTACATTGTAGGTCGTCTTGTCCGGCAGCTTCGTGACCTCGATGCGTTCAATGGTGCTGCCCACGGCCATCAGGTAGGCGGAGTCGTTTTTAAAGTAGATGGTGCCGTACTCATCCATGATGGGGCTACAGATGGCGTACTGCGCCTGTGCGCCGCTGGGGGTGAAGATGTTGTAGGGCGTCGTATAGGTCTCCGTTTTTCCGCTGGCGGTATAGGTCTCCATGGTTTTCAGAGAAACCTCGGTCTGACCGGGCTTGTCCTCCAGCACCCGGAGCTTGCCGGGGGTGAAGTTATCGAAGAAATACACATAGACGCAGCCTGTCTCCTCCATATAGGCAGTGGTCAGAACACCGCTGGTCTGGGGATAGCCGTGGGTGCGTACCGTATAGGCAATCTCCCAGTTGGGGATGTCGATGACCGTAAGGTTATGGCCACTGTATGCGCCGAACTGTGCCGTGCCGGAGATGCCGATATAGGCCCGCCCATTGTAAATGGTGGGTGTGCAGGTGGGCATAGTTATAGAGCTTCAAGGTGCGGACATCCTCAATGGTACCCTTTTCGTCCACAGTGGCCTCGTAGAAGTAGCCGCCCTTGCTGGTGAAGTAATACTTGCCGTTGTAATGGGTGATAGAGCTGCGGATGTCGCCGGTCACATTCATCTTGTAGGAGGACAGCAGTTCGCCGGTCTTGGGGTTAAAGGACAGCAGACTGGGCTTGCCGGTGGTGTAGCCGGAAGCGCCGTCATCCGTGCCGATCAGCAGGAAGTCGTCGCACACATAGGCACCGGCCCAATAGAAGCCGCCCTTGCTGGTGTAGTACCAAGTGGGGAGCTTTTCTTCCATCGTCTGCGTGGGGTCCTCGTCGGTGGCGCTCAGGCACACATAGTGGGCCTCGTTGATCTCGCCCACCCAAAAACCGGTGTAGATGTAGCCATCGTGATAGACAATAGAGCTGTTGGGCTGACCGCCGATGGAGTCCCGGTAGATCCACAGGGAGTCCAGGGTATTGGCGTCGAACGCCTGGATCGTGCCGTCAGACAGGCCCACGAAAATCATGCCGTTGGCGTAGGTGGGCGGGTTGATGGCGAAGCTGGAGTTGTGATCCATGGGCTTATCAATGAGAATTTCGCCGGAGATAGCATCCACCTTGTAAATGCGGGAGCCGGAGTAGGTGTAGATGGCACCGTCCACCAAAATGGGGCAGCCGCAGGCGTTCACATCGTAGCCGGATCCAATGGAGGTAGCCCAGTACAGCTCGGCATCCTTGGCGTAGACCGGCGTCTTGTAGTCCACCACACCGTTATTCTCATTGTTTTGGCGTAAGTGGGGCCACGCAGAATCGAAATTGATGAGCTTGTCGTTGGCTGGAGCCTTCTTTAGCGTAATGGTCAGTGTACCGTCCTTGTCGGGGGCGGTATAGTGCTCCACCGTTTGACCGATGTACCCGGCGCAGGTGGTAGTGTAGGAATAGCTGGCACCGGGGGTCAGGCTGTAGGTGCCGTTTTTCTCCACGATGCGCTTGCCGTTCAGATCGTTGGTCAGGAACACCGTGGCATCCGCCGGGGTCGTTTGGATGGTCAGTTGGATGGGGTCACTTTTCTGAACATGGACGGTATAGGTCAGCTCAATGCTGCCGGTATCTGCGTGGCAGACCTGTACCGAAATATCCTCATTATAAAGGTCTGTGTTCAGGACCGCTTCCGCGCCGGCCAGCGTGTCATAGCGTACGCCGTTGACCTTGGCATAGTACCCGCCGCAGCAGGCGGTGTCTGTGCTGCTGTTGGGATAGGTGCCGGAGAGGTAGAGAGCGGCGGTCTCCCGGTCTACCTTAACATAATAATCCGTGGTATCTCGATCAAAGCGGGCCGTTGCGCCCTTTGGAGTTACAAAGGGCAGTGTCTCATCCTTTGTGGCAATAGTCAGGCTGGACAGGTGCAGCTGCCGCAGCAGCTGAATATCGTAGTCCTGATAGTAGGTAGTGCCGTTTTCTGTCTTGGAAATGCGGATCGTCACCGTCTGGCCGTAACCGGCCTTGGCCACGGCGTAGGTCAGGCTCTGAGCAAGACCCGTTTTGCTGACAGGCGTTGTGATCGTCTCCATCCGTGCGAGATTATGAATCCCCGGCACGGTGCTTTGGGTCCGATACAGCGCCGTCACGGTTCCGGTTGCCGTGGCCTGCATGGCAACGGAGCTGTTGCAGTCGGACACCGTATAGTTGTAGGTGTGGTCTGCCGCCGTGAAGGTCTTGTCGGCGGCGTAGGCGATCCGGCTGGAAGCATAGGTGCCGTTGTAGAATGCCAGATCGGTCAGCCAGTCGGTGGTGACAGGCTCCGGGACGGACACATTCAGTCCGCTGGAGGCCGTGAAGGTGATCTGCGTATGATACCAGGTGTTCTTCGTGGCGATGCAGGTATAGCTCTCGCCGGGGACCAGGTGATAGATCCCGTCCACCGGGGCAATCTCGGAGCCTGCTCCATTGATCACCTGCACCGTTGTTCCGGAAGGCACAGCCAGCGTCACCGGTACGGAAGCTACCTTCTGAATGTGGAGGGTATAGGTGCTCTGCTCCCCGTTGGGCGCTGCTACCTGAATCATGTGATCCTGCGTGTCTCCGGTCAGCTGCACCGCCCCGGTTCCGGTGACGGTATAATCCTCACCAAATGGTGCGGCGTCAATATCCACAGTGGAGGACACGGTTTTTAGGCTGTACTCCCGGGTGTTGGGCGCAAACTCCAGGGGCAGCTTGGTCCCCTCCGCCGTGGCTGCCAGAGCCTTCAGCGTGGGCACACGGGTCACGGTGACATCGTAGGACTGAATCTGCGTGTAGCCGTCCGAGCCTGTATACTGTGCTTCCAGCGCGAAGGTCTTGCCCTCCATGCCAGAGGTCAGCAGATAAGTAAGGGATGTGGCTGTGCTGTTCCAGCTGCGGGATATGCCCGACATATCCTTGCCGTTGGTGCCGGTATAGATGGTGCGGAGCTTGGTGGTCTTGGTATTCGGGACATTGCCCATCGCCGCATTCAGATACACGCTGCTCAGAGCATTGGCTGTATCCTCGATCCAATACTGCGCCGTGTGGTTTGCACGGTTTTGTGCAGCGCGGTAAGGTTCTTGATCGACATCCAGCAGCCGGATATTGCCGAACCACTCGCCGTAGGGCAGGGTCGCAGCGACCTGGGCGTCGGCGGAGACCGTCAGCGTTCCCTCTGTGCGGTTATATCCGCCGTCGGACACACAGAACTTATAGTCGCCGGCGATGACTTGGACGCTGCCGGTGCCGGTGGTAACATTGCCATAGACATCCGTAAGGGAGAGGATCGGTGCCTCCACCGCATTGCCGTTTTGGGTTGCTGTGGCGGAGACGGTGTATTTGGTCCCGTCCAGAAGGGCCGCATATTCGGCAATGGCGTCTTTCAGGTTTTTCAGCAATGGTCCTGCCGAGTCGGCAGTTGCCGTCCGCAGGCCCTTCAGCGCCGTTGCGTAGGCATTGGCCGCTGCCGGATAATTCTGCACATGGTTGGTCATGTCCAGGTAATCCGCCATTTGGATAATCAGCTGGATAGCTGCGTCCGAATAAGTCGAAGATACATGGAAGCAAAGGGCCTTGACGGAAGAAGCCGGAGCGTCCAGCTTATAGCCACCCTTGTCATAATAGAGCAGGTAATTGGCGGAAACACCGTTGATCTCATAGACGAATCCGTTTTCCAGGCCGACAAAGTCAATATCTGAATCCGCCAGCGCCTGTTGAATGGTTTGCCCAGATTTATACTGGATACGGGTCGGCTCCACGATGGTGCTGTTGGCGTTCATAGCCACAAGCACAAAGCTACCGGCGTACTCCTCTGCGGCCATCGCCGTGACCGGCATGGCGGCAGAGAGCAGAAGCACCAGACTCAGCAGCAGAGCCATTACTCTTTTGTGCATTTTCCTTCCTCCTTGTTTTCAATACAGGCAGTTCCATAGCCGGTACCGTATTTTCTCCCAGGTTGTCCAGCTGCCCTTGCAGGCATCCAGTACACGCACGGCAAATGAGTCAACCTGCTTGCGCTGCTGCGGGGTCATCTCCTGGGTGCTGAACAGCGCCTTTTGATTCAGTTCTGCGGCCTCCGCAGCATCCTCCGAGAACTGCACCGTACTGTGGCGCAGCAGGCAAACGGCATAGCCATAGCGCATGGCAATGGCCTCCCGGTCGTTTGCGGCGTCGATAGCGGCCATCTTCTTCCGAAACACCCTGCGGCGATGGAAAATGCACCCGGCCAGCAGCAGGATCAGCAGCAAGGGAAGAAGCAGTAGGTAGTGGGCATTCAGTGAGAAGGTAAATCGGTCCTGCTTGTGCTCGTTGACCTCCTCTGGCTGCTCCACCTCTACAAATTGCTGGGTGTTGTTCTCATAGGTATTCTCATCCGGGCTGTCGCCGCCCAGGGACAGTTCCTCGTCGTCTATGTAGCCGGGAGTCACCTCGAACGGCACAAAGCCGACACCGCTGACATAGTATTCCGCCCAGGCGTGGGCGTTTTCTTCCGTCAGGGTAATGGTCTCACCGGCCTTGTAGCGGGCGGCATCCTCTGCCGAGAGGTAATATCCCTCCACATAGCGGGCCGGAACGCCCATGTAGCGCAGCATCAGCACCGCTGCCGTGGCGTAATGGACGCTGTAGCCGTGTCCGCTGCGCTCCAGCGTATATTGTAGGAAGTCGCCGCTGCCGTTCATGGTCCGGGCAGTCTCATCGTAGGTCATGGCTTCCCGTAGATAGTCAAAGATGATGGTGCGGATGTCGCTGATGGTCCGGGTCTGGGTGTCCAGCTTCAATTGCCGCTGGAGGACGGCCCAGCTGTCCTGGGTCATTTGCAGGTCCACGGCCCGGAGATAGTCGGCATAGGCCTGCTCCTTGGATAGATAGGTCTCGATGTTTTCCCGGCCCTGGGCTGTGGAGAGGTTCCGCTGGATCTGATACCAGTCCGGGACGCTGCCTTTCAGATAATACAGGCTCTCTGCCGGGGGCAGATTCGTGTCCCCGATGCGGTCCGCTGCCAGCGTTTCGCTGCCGTAGACGGCGTAGGGGTAGTAGCCGTGGGCGGAACAGGCGGAGAGATTTCGTATAGTCATGGACAGCGGTGTGGCCGTCTCCGTATAGCCATCCGCCAGTGCAATTTGACTCTGGCCGTAGAAACCCGCCTCATGGAGCCAATAGAAGAGGTCTTCATATTGGGCGGTTTCTTCGGTATCGGCTGCTTTCCAGTTGGCGCCGGTGTAGGTGTCGTAGACCTGCCCACGCAGATACACCTTTTCCGGCTGCTCCATTGTGACTTCCAGCGCCGGGGTGTCGCTTTTATTCCAGGCGGGTAAGTTCTTGAGGTTTCCTTCCGGCATGGAATTGGTATCGCTGTCGTAGTGCCGCTGGTGAAGCTGGGTTTGCATCGTCTCGACCATGTCTGTATTCAGCTTGTCTTGGCAGGACAGGCCAATCAACAGACACAGCGCTGCACACAGGACCGGCAAGATCAGCTGCGCCGGAACGCCTGCAAGGGCTTCTCCCTCTGCCGTGTGCTGCACCATCAGCAGCACCGTGCCGATAATCAGCAGCCCACCGCCGATGCCTATGGGAAACAAGCCCAGCAACAGGGCTGCATAGCAGGGCAGCAGAATCGGCAAGGCCAGCAGCATCCGTCCGCTCCATGCGCTGCGGCTGAGAAGCAGCGACACTGCCAGTAGCAGAACCGTTACCGCCAGAGGCAGAAATTGGGCATCCGCTGCCGCAAGGTCCAGATAGATCTTCCCGGTCTTTTTCGTCAGCAGGGTCAGGAAATCATTTGCCAGTGTTCCAAAACCGGGTAGGACAAACTTGTTCAGTGCCAAGCTCAGAAGAAGCAACACGCCGATGCCCGCTGGAACGAGCCAGTTCCCGATTCTGGTTTGGTATACTATCAGCAACGCCGCCTGCACCAAAATCGCAGCTGCTGTCATGGCCCACCATGGGTAGGGAACAGAGGGAAATGCAGCGGTTAAAAGCAAGCAGAAGCCCACCGTCAGAACGGCACAGACCACCCAAGCGCCCCAGGGAAAGTGCAGCTTTTTCTGTGCCGTTTCGGTGACAATCCACTGGAGTCCGTTTTCATTTTTTCGCATGATGGGTTAAACCTCCAGTCGCTGCATGGCCTCGGAATAATTCTGCGGGGCAAAGGTGGTCGCACCGGGGTACTGTTCTTCGGTACAGAGGATGAAATGCACCCGTCCGTCCGTGAGCAGCTGTTCTTCCGGCGCTGTGCCGAAACAGAGAATTCGGCTGTAACCGTCAGTTTTGGGCAGGCGGCACTCAGCGCTGCCCCTGGTCTTTACCAGAGCCGGGATAGCCTGCAAAAGCTGGTTTTCCTCTGAAATGTCCTGGACCTGCAGATCGTCCCGGTCCGTCCAGCACAGGGTATAGGGTACACCACTTTGCAGCAGTGCCATGCCTGCGGAGGACACGACCTCCGCCAGTGCGTCCATCTGCTGGGGGTTACCGCCGGTGCGCTTATCCCAGAATACCAAAAGGGAACGGCTCTCCGGCTGGCTGGCCTCTTTCAGAATCAGCTCATCTAACTTGGAGGACAGCTTCCAGTGAATTTGCCGGATGTCATCGCCGGGGCGATACTCCCGGAGCTGGTACACCTCGCTGCGGTCCTCACCCCGTCGATTGGAAGTGCCGTCGTCGGCATAGGCCGGTCGGGCGGTCATGTCCGCCTCCATTGGATACAGGTCCGGGAGGATGGTCAGACGGGCATCCGCTTTCACGAGGGCCTTCATGGGAAGCAGGCCCAGATAGTCCAGCAGGGTAAACCGGCTGATCTGCACATACACTCTGCCGCAGAAGCTGCTTTGCAGCAGGATGGTTTGGCTGCTTTCACCCTTGGCTCCGATGCTGCCGGTCAGCGTCACTGTCTGATCTTCCTCAGTGAGATCATTGCGGATAGAGACCTGACAGCCATAGCGCATTACGGGCAGAAACGCTCCGTTGCGGATACGCACCCGACAGCTGACTGCCGTGCGTTTTGCCGCTGTGGCCGGGGTCAGAATGTCCGCCTGCAGGTGCCTGCGGACATAGAAATTGACCGCCCAGGAGGCCAGGGGCAGCAGGAGCAGCAAGCAGAGTCCGGCCAGCGCCCAGAAGGAGCCGCTTGTAAGAAGCAGCGCCGCCAACGCCAGCAGCAGGATCAGATAACACAGGGCGCTGCCTAAGATCGTTTTTCTCATTTGCTGGAAAATTCCCGGACATCCGGCTTCTGGACGGAGGTAAGTACATTTTGCAGGATCAGTGCCGCTGTATAGTCCTGGAGCCGCGCCTTGGAGTTGAGGATCAGACGGTGGACGCACACATCCGGGAACACGGCGCACACATCGTCAGGGATCACATAGTCCCGGCCCTCTAAGTAGGCGTTGGCCTTGGCCGCACGGGTCACAGCCAAAGCGCCACGGGGACTGACACCCAGGGTCACATAGGCGTTGGAGCGGGTCAGATCCACCAGCTCTGCAATATAGTCATAAATTCGGTCTGCCACATGGATATTGCTGATCTCTGCAATGAGCTTTTCCAGCTCGGCAGGGGAAGTCACTGTCTGGCAGGCAGAGAGCGGGTCCACATGATGGCGATCCTTCAGCAGTGCCGCCGTGCTGGCCCGATTGGGATAGCCCATGCTCAGTTGGAGCATGAAACGGTCCAGCTGGGATGCGGGCAGCATCTGCGTACCCGCAGAACCCACCGGGTTTTCCGTTGCCAGCACAATAAAGGGCTTCGGCAGGGGCCGGGTCACGCCGTCCACGGTGACCTGCAGCTCCTCCATAGCCTCCAGCAGAGCGGATTGGGTCTTGCTGGAGGTACGGTTGATCTCGTCCGCCAGCAGCAGATTGGTCATAATGGCTCCGGACTGATATTTCAGCTTGCCGTCTGCCTTATCGAATACGGAAAACCCGATAATATCCGATGGCAGGGTGTCGGAGGTGAACTGGACACGCTTGGAGTCCAGACCTAGCGTTTTGGAAAATGCCTTGGCCAGCGTCGTCTTGCCTACGCCGGGGACATCCTCCAGCAGCACATGGCCCTGTGCCAGGATGGCCAGCAGCACCTTGCGGACGATGTCCTCCTTGCCCAAAACGACCTTGTTGACCTCTGCCTGAATTTGATCTGTCAGCTTGTTCATGCCTTTTTCCTCTTTCTGCCGATGATGTAGATCGCACCGGCGGCGATTACGACTACCGCACCGATCACGGCGCAGATGATGATTCCATTTGTGCCGAATGCCTCACGGGGCGCTTGAGTGCCGTCAAAATGCAGCACCCACGGCTGCCCGAACCGCACACGCTGCACAGCCACTAAGGCCAGGACGGATTGGGCCGTTGCCAGGCCGTCGCCGGCCCCCTCCAGCACATGGCGGTAGGTGCCGTCCGCTTCCCGGAACTGGGAAAGCTCCGTCAGCAGGGTGTGCTCGCCCTTGACAAAACGGCTATCCGTCTCCGGGTCAATGCCCAGCGCACACAGGGCCAGGATGACCTGGGCGGTGCTTTCCGCGTTTTCATCGCCGTAGGCGATATACCCGCAGGTGTCCGTCAGCTGGCCGGAAAGATAGGAAAGTGCTGCGTCGATCTCGGTCTCCATCTGGTTCCGATAGGGAGCTAGGGCCTGCACCGCCATAGCTGTGATGTCCACATCCGATTTTCCGGGAATCAGGCCGAAGCCGCCGTCTGGCTCCTGAGCAACGGAAATGGCATTTACCATGTCCTCCCGGGAATACAGGGCGTCTGCCGGGACCTCTGTGTCCCCGGCATCCAAGGTCAGCAACGCCCATATCCAGCCATTTAAGCCCTGAGCGCCCGGATCACGGGCATAGTTGTAAGTGCCCTCTGCGATCAGGTCAATGGCCGAGCCGTCGGGCTTCGTGCCGAAGTTGGTGGGGTTGCCCCCCAGTGCCAGCACCGTTAAAGAAATCCGGTGGTATTCCGTGGCCTTGTTGCGGTCCAGGCATCCGTTTTTGGCGTATGCGTCCTCCACATGGGCCTTCAGTTCCGCCAAATAGTCGGAATAGCTCTCCCTTGTGCCGGACAGTGCCATAGCTATGGCCAGCCAATCGCAGACGGAATCGCCTGCAGGAAACAGTTCCCGGTCTTTCAGCAATTCACCCTTCTTGCCGCCCAGAGCGGACATTCCCTCCGCACTCTGTGCGATCTGTTTTTCCAAAGAAGGCTGCGCTTGCGCAAAGGCCACCGTTGGGAGCAGAAGCAGCACACAAAGAAGTGCCGCTAATATTCGTGTTGCACTTTTCATGCAGTATCCTCCATCGTTCGTTTTAACGCCCTTCTACTTTACCGTTCCCGTGTCCCGTTAGAGCGTTTCCCATCCTCCGCCGCATCAGCCGGTCCTATTCGGAAGTTGGCTCTGTGGGCGTAGGGTCACTGGGGTCCGAGGGACTTGGTTCGGTGGGGTCCGTAACGACCGGGTCGCTGAGTTCCGTGGGCGTCGGTTCCGTGGGGTGGAGACCGGCTCCGTAGGGGCAGGCTCTATTGGCTCCGTTCCGCCGCCGGTGGCCGGGAGAATATCTGTTTTCTCCTCATGGCACTTGGAGCAGCGATAGTGGATGTAACCGTCCTCTGTTTCGGTGGGTTCCAAACGGTCCGTCTCCACGAAGTCGTGGCCCAGGGCTTGGTAGCCGCCGTTGATCCACAGGCCGCAGTAGCTGCTCAGTGAACCGTAGCCGCCTCCGGTGGAATCGTAGCCGCCGATATCCTTGCCGTAGGACAGGGTGAAGCGCACATAAATGGTAATGCCGTTGCGAACCTTGTAACCGCTCATGCCGGTACCCTCATACAGGGTGCCGTTGATGGAGTACATCCAGCCGGAGCCTTGGGTATAGTCAAACTCCCCGATGCTGTCCCGGTCATAGTTATCATTGGTGGTGATGCCGTCCCGCAGGATCAGCTCCCAAAGATGCTCCGGGACATTGGCTCGGTAGGCAATGTCGCCCCGGCTAATCCGGCGCAGATAGAAGTTCATAGTGGCAGACCCCTGGTAATCCGGCTCATAACCGCGCTCCTGCAGGAAGCGCAGCAGCACGGACACAATATCCAGCGTCCCGGTGTCCAAAATGCCCAGGCCGATGGTGGTCGCATCCAGCACCACATCCACCGAGCCCGCCGGGTCGCCCTCACTAATTTGATGGTAGGTGACGGTGTAGACCTTCATGGTGGAGTTTCCGTTTCCGTCCCAGGCCAGCACCCGGATGATGTGGGTCTCCTCATCGCCCAGTTGAGGGGGCTCGAAATACAGCTCATAGGTGGGCTGGGAATCGCCGTAGCTCTTTTCCACGGTCTTGCCGTCCAGCGTGACCCGAATCTGATTGGAGTAGATCACACCGGCCCCCAGCTCGGCGTTGGCACGGGCGATCACCGTCAAGGGGAAGGTTTGGGAGCTCATGTCCAGGCTGGCCCCGTCCAGATTGGTGACGATGGAGGGAGGATAGTCCCCCATCGTCGGGTGGGTGTCGTCCGCGAGATTCGCGTAATAGCCCACCCGGTACTGAACAAGTCCCAGAAAGGTCTCCCCATCATAAAGAGACAGCACAAAGAGGTTATCTGCGTTGAAATCCAGCTGTGCCTCATAGTCCTGGTTATTCTGAGAAGTAAGCAGCAATCCGTTTCCGGAATTGGTCTCATTTTTCAGCCGGACACGGATATGCAGATCACCTTTACCCAGGGGATAGGCCACAAAGGTCAGCTTGCCGTCGGGCAACTCTGCCTTGGTAAGCTGCTGAGTTTTCAGAGTCGTATAAATGCGGGGCGTATCGTCTTCTTCACCGCCGCTGCCGTGGTCACCGCCGCTGCCGCCGTGGTCCCCGTCGTCTCCGCCGGTGCCATCACCATGGTCACCGGAATCCTCGGAGCCGCCTTTGTTATCGTCTGACTTGGAACCGCCCTGGTCGCCCTTGCCGGGGTTATCCGTGGGGTCTGTGGGACCTGATGGATCCGGCTTGGTGTCGTCGGGTTTCTGTGGCTCATCAGGCTTCTGTGTCTCATTAGGCTTCTGCGGCTCATTCGGGTTCTGCGGCTCATCGGGCTTTTGTTGCTCATCAGGCTTCTGCGGCTCTGATGGATCCTGGGCAGTATCCGTATTCTCTGTATTATCCTTGCCGGAGCTTTGCCCGCCGGTGCTGCCGGATCCTTGCAGCGACTCTGCCTGGAGCCGATCCGGCTGAGTGCTGATGGGATTGTCCGGCCTTGTCCGCCCGGAGGAGAGAAGTGAGAGGCTGATCCCTGCCATCAGCACAATGACCAGCAAAATACTCACGGCGCTATATAGGCCGCTGTGTTTTTTCATACGGGTATCCCCCAAATACTTGTTTTGGATTCTTACCATCGTCTCCTAAAACAGGGGACAATGGTAAACGCCCAAAATGCGGCGGATAGCTTCCCCTCCCCTTTGGGAGGGGAAGCTATGGCCCCGCCTGGTTTTATTTGCTGTTTGCGATGATCGCAACGGCGTCGGCGGAGTTGACGACCTTATCTTTGGTCACATCCGCGCGCAGAAACTTCCGCACAGAGACTTTTTCGAAGTCGGTGTACTTGCCGCTGTAGATGTCATAAGTAAGTTGAGCATCGTTGATGTCCACAACGCCCGTCTCGTTGACATCATAGCTCTGATTCACTTCCTCGGCAGTAGCACTGGCCTGCGTGATCTTGGCCTCAGCCGTAGCCTGGTCGAATGTCTCATTCTTGTCCACGATCACCAACCAGCTGTAAACATTCTGGCCGTAAGCGGTAGTCTTATACATGACATTATCGCCGTAGGCAAACGCCTTGCCCTCTTCGGGGGTGCCGGTCACGGTTACCAGGAACACGGTCTTGTTATCCATCTCTACATACTTGGAAACAGTGACCTCCATGGTCAGGGTGGATTTCTTCTCGATGGTGATGACCAGATTGCCGGTGACATTGGCGATGGTGTAGGTGTTGTTAGCACCCTCGGTGACAGTCACGGCCTTGCCGCCCATAGTGGCAGTGATGGTGTACTCAAAGTTCTCCTGCTTGGCCACGGTGAAGGTGTAGTTGGTGTTTTCCTTGACGGAGCTTTCGCCGTTGGCCTCGCCTGCGCCGGTGCCGTCAAAGGTGACAGTGAAGGTCTCCGGCTGCTTGACCTGCTTGTTGCTGTTGATAACGATGTCGCCGGTCACATCCGCACCGGGGATGGTGTAGGTGGTAGTGCCATCGTCATTCCCCTGGGCTTTAAAGCCGGTGTAGTCCTTGCCGCCGATGGTCACGGTCATGTTATAGGTGTAGCCATCCACAGGGGTCAGCTTGAAGGTGTAGTCCTCCATGTAGGTAGCAGTCGCAGCACCGGTGGTATTTTCGCCCTGGGCGACAGTGAAAGTCTTGGGGGTCTTAGTGCTGGTGACCACCACATTGCCGTTGACATTGGAAACCGTGTAGGTGCCATCCTCGCCAATGACAGGGGGGACTTCCACGCCGCCCACGGTGACGGTCACGGTGTAGTCATAGTTGGGGTCCTTGGGAACGAAGGTCAGCTTGCCGCCCGCTTCGATCACGGAACCCTCCGCGTCGGTACGGGTGAAGTCGTCCGGCAGAGTCACGGTGTAGCCGTTGACGGTGATAACAGCGGTGTCATCCAAAATGGCAGCCGCAGGTGCGTCAAACTCAATGGCGTTTGCATTGGTATCTACATACGCTTCCGTTACTTTCACATCGGATTTACCCTGACCGGTTGCCACAAAGCTCAGAGTCAGCGCATCGCCCAGCTCGGCGGCTTTACCGTAACGCACGATTCGCACGGTGCCGCTGCCGGGAATCACGCGATAACCCTCGATGTTGGTGGCTTCCATGTTCAGCGTCAGAATGGTGGGGTCAAAAGAGAAGGTCATGTCGTAGGCGTTGTAGGCGTTCTTGCCGTCGTTGTTGCCGATGGTCACAGGGATCTCCACGATTTGACCGGAGGCTACCTGCTTGTCCGCACCCATGGACACGGTGTAGCCCTTGGCTTCACTGGACTTCACTGTGACATCAATGATGTTGCCGGTTAATTTGACATCGTTGTCTTTAAGCGTATCATAGTCAGGCAGCGCTTCGGTTTTGACCTCAATGCGAGCGTTTTCTGCCGTGATGTTCTCCGTTGCCGTAAAGGTAACAGTGGCAATCTTGCCGGCGTTAAGAGTGACAGGGTCGCCTGTAGTGCTTAGGCCGGATACCCGGATGGCATTTTTACCAAGGATATCAACATTATCTCCCACTGCGCCAGTAGTGCCCGTGCCCGACATACATCCAGGTTCAAGCTCGCCGCTGGTTTTGACATAAGCAGTCTTGTCAAAATAAATTGCCCACTCCCAGTTATTCAGGTTCGTAATGGTCTTGTCGATCGACAGTGTAAGCGTAATCGTATCACCCGGCTGAACCTCTGTCTTATCAACTGTTGTTGACATCGTCGGAACATCAGCAGCAAATACAGCAGGGATAAGGCTGATAATCATGGCGATTGTCAACAGAATGGAAAGAGTTCTTTTCATTTTGTGTTTAACCTCCTTATGGTATTTAGGATTCTGCGGGGAATTTACTCATTTTCCCGTTTGTATAACGATAGATCAACGCAGCATCTGTGGAGTTTACAGCACCATCGCCGTTAACATCTGCCGACAACTTCTGAGAATCTGTCAGTGTGTATCTTCCATTAACCGAGCGATAGACGATTGCTGCATCCGTGGAATTTATGATGCCATCTCCGTTCACATCCCCATATATCACATCCGGCTTCGTGTCTGCCTTTGCATACTCAAAGGTGAACAGGGCGACGGGCCTAAAATTATTAGTGCTGCTGGATTCCAGTGTGACCGCCATCGCTGTTCCGTCCGCATTGCGGATATAACGGGTGACGGGGGTGGTGACAGTCTGGGTGCCGTCACTGTTGGCCTTGTAGCTGTTTTTCAAGGTAACAGAGCGGATAGTTGCCGAGGACACCACATCTACAGCAAGGTCCGTCTCGTAGCCGTATGCAGTAGCGTCTGCGTGGTAAATATCCACGCCCTCGTTGTAGGTAATGTCAACGCTCTCTGTTCCTTCCGGAACGATCACATGGTACTTGGGAATCTCCTCGTAGACATTTTTGAACTCCTCGTTGTCCTCGCTGCCCAGGGTAACGATGCCCTCATAGGAAATGTTCTTTGCATTCAGCTTCGTGCCGTTGACAGAGATGGACTGGAAGGGGCGCTCCAGCTCGGCGTCCGCCGCCACATTCAAGATGGCTGTGGCCGGTGCGATCTTGGCATAGTTCGTGCCGCCGCTGTCGTCCTTGGGGATCGTCCGGTTGGGGTCCATGCCCACGAGGTAGTAGGTGCCCTCCTCTGTGGGGGCGGTGAAGGAGAAAGTGCTCTTTCCGTCAGCCGCTTCCTTGTACTGCTCGATTTGCTCCCACTTGTCGTTATACAGGAACACATCCAGGTTCGAGAAGGGATAGAAGTCGCTGCCCTCAAAGGTCGTGCCGTAAGCCTGAGAGGAGATCGTCATCTCCATGCCGGGGCGGGCATTGTACGCGTCCTTGTCAAAGCAGGTAAATGCACCGCCGCTGGACCAGAAGCTCCAGTTGGTAAACATGGCCACATCCCACGTATCGCCGTCCGACAGCACGATGTAGTCGGAGGTGGAGCCCCAGCCGGGACTCATGTAGGGAAAGCAGTGGTTGCGGTAGTACATCAGGTTCTCATCATGACCCCAGAAGTTGGCCATATACAGGCTGGTGGGCGAGCCGGTGATAGTCAGAGCGGCAAAGCTGTCTGCCGTATAGGCCGGTGTTTCATCCATGTAACAAACATCTTCACCCAGCTTAAAGCTCGCCAGCGCGTCACGAGGATAGGCACCCTTGCAGCATTGCTCCTCCGGCAGGCCGATGAAGTAGCGCTCCAGCAGATAGAGATACAGGTGCAGGCCGGTGGGCCGCTCCACGATGTTCTCGTCGATGTATTTGCCTTCTCCGTTTTCCGTGTGATAGCGGTAGTATTCGTCCAAGTTGTACCGGCCCAAGTCAAAGTAGGGGACGGTGATGGCCTTGTGGCACAGCACCGTGCCGTCGCGGCCTCGGATGGGCACGCCGTCGTTGGAGATGGTCACATACACCGTGACTTCCTTGGCGGGGGTCTCATCGTAGTTATACTGTGCGTCCAATCCGTGGGGAGCTTCCGTGACCGTGATGGTAAAGGTCACTGTAAGCTCTTTGCCGTCCGAGCAGGTCGCCTTGACCTTCGGCGTATAGGTGCCGGGGTCTTTCTCTGATACATAGAGTGAGCCGTCCTTGACCTTGGTTTGGACGCTGAACTGCGCTGCGTTGGTCAGCGTGTAGGTCAGCGTATGGCCGTCCGTATCTTCAAAGACATCTGTCAGCTTGATCTCCAGCAGGCTGCCGGCCACAACCTCACCGGTGGTGACGGCATCCGCCTTCACGGAAACGCAGGAATCCGCAGCCAGCGCCGGTATGACGCCGAATACGCCTGCCGACAGAACCAAAGTCAGTGCCAGCAGCAGAGATAGTATGCGTTTTCTCATATTTGTTTACCTCATCTATGCGTAGATTACATCCAGCGTGCGTAGAGCGTCATGTTGCTGCGCACCGGGTCTTTCTGTGTATCCCAAGGCTTGGTGAGCGCCTGATCTGCATACCAGCCGCCGAACACTGCGCCGGGCTTCGTGGGCGTCATGACTTCGCCAATGACGCTGCCTCGCTTCACGGAAACGGCCTCCAGCTCTGTGCCGCCGCTGGTCTCAAAGCGAACCTTCTTCTTGCCCAGCAGAGCCAGCAGAATCAGCAGCAGGGCCAGCAGGCCCACGCCACCGATGATCCACCAGGTGACGCTTCCTGCGGCGGCACCCTCGGCCCAGTTGGCGTAGAGGGTCATGTTGCCCTTAACGGTGTCCTTGTGGAAGTCCCACTTTTGGGTGCGGTCCAGGTCTCTGTACCACCCCTCCAGGTGGTAGCCCTCCCGGATGGGGTCCTCGGGCTTTTTCACCTTTTCACCGTACTGGACGGTCTGGGAGGGGACCTCCGTGCCGCCGTTGCTTTCAAAGGTAACGGTGCAGTCCGTGGTGACGATGACGGACACGCTATTATCCTTCACGGTGTATCCGGCCATGCCGTCCTGGGTGGAAACCAGGGTGTTGGTGGGGATAAGCTGCGACACACCCTTCGTGCCGATGACCTTCATCTGAAAGCTGCCGACTACCACCTCCGGCTCCCAAGCCTCGCCGCCCTTAAAGGACACGAAGTTCAGATAGAAGGCCCGCCCGCCGGTGCGGCGGCCTAAATCGCTCCAACGGATGCCGGGGGCGGTCATGACGCTGCCGTCCACCAGCTGGAGGAAGGTGTCGTCGTACTCGATTTCCGTCTGCATACCGTACATATCGGCGCTTTCCTGGGCGTCGGTGCGCTTGAGCACCAGGGTCACGGTGATGGTCTCGCCAGTGGTGGCCCGCACCTCAGATGCACCGCCTACGGACAGGTCAAAATTGTAGCTGCGGCTCTCGTCTGTTTTGCTGCCTGTCTGCGAGGCAAAGGCTGCGGTGGGCAGCAGACACAGCAGCAGACACAGGGCTGCCAATAGTGTAAAAATGCGTTTTCTCATGCTGATCTCCTTCTCTCTCCGACCGGTTGGGCCGTTTTTTGCCCGGCCTGGCCGGTGCGAAGCCCCCAACAGGGGATAGCCTCCCCTCCCGCCGGGGAAGGGAGGCTGGCAGGACCTTACTTAAACTGATTCACGATGGCCACAGCGTCGGTGTGATCCACCACCTTAGTGGCGTTTACATCGGCCCGCAGGAACTTCTCCACGGAAACCTTGGTGAAGTCACTGTATGTGCCGTTATACATATCGTAGACCAGCTGCGCATCGTTAACATCCACCTTCCCGGTCATGTTCACATCGAAGCCCAGGGTGATGGTGACCACATTGTCTGCGGCAGAGATGGCGACCTTGGCGGCGGCCTCCTCCTGGGTCAGGGTCTGACCCTTGTCCACGATCACCAGCCATGCATACCGGTCCGTGCCGTAGCCCTCGACCTTATACATGGTGTTGCCGCCATAGGTGAAGGCACTGCCGCCCTCGGGGGTGCCCTTGACCGTGACCAGCATCATGGTCTTGTCGTTCAGCTCCAGATATTTGGACACGGTCACTTCCTCCGCGCTGTGGGAGACCTTTTCCACCTTCACGACCAGGTTCCAGCTTCTGGCGTATCCATACAGATAGTCGTTATAATTCACGGCCTCGACCACATATTTCCCATTGCCAAGGCTGCGCACGGTGGCGGGCCTCTTAGAAGCTGTGGGAGTGCTGAGGGGCTGATAGTAAGCCGTGACGGTGTAGTCGCAGCTCTCGCGCTGGTTCAGCGTGAAGTAGTAGGGCATATTCTTGCCCATAGAGCTTGCATTCCCGGAGGCTGCGTCCTCAACGCCGTTGCCGGTGAACACGACCGGAATACCAGATTCTGTGTTGGCGGAGATCCATATTTTCACACCTCCAACGATTTCTTTTCCAGGGATCGTGTAGGTGAGGGTGCCATCGTCATTGGCAGTGGGGACCGCTATGACTGTATGGACAAAGGGATCCCCGTTGTCTACATTGTAAATTACACGGTAGGAGTAGCCGGCCCTCGGGGTGACGGTGAAGGAGTAGTCATTCAGATAGGTGACTGCCTCCGGGCCCTTGGTCACATCCTGCTCCACATCTGTGTCAATCTTGTATGTCACATCGTACTGCTTGGGGGTCTTGCCGGTGCAGGTGACCTCCACATTGCCGGAGATGTTTTCGATGGTGTAGGTATCATCTGCGCCGAAGGTTAGGCACTCTTTGACGGTGTCGCCCATCTTCACGGTGAAGGTGTAGGTATAGTGGCTGTCCACGGGCTTGAAGGTGAAGCTGCCGCCGTTGGGGACCAGGCGGGTCTCGTCAGAGGTGAACGCATCCGGCAGGGTCACGGTGAAGTTATTGGCGTTGACCACGGTGTCGGCGTCGGAAATGGCGGCATCCGGGGCGTCGAAGTTGATGGAGTTGGCATCCAGATCAAATTTGGCGTTGGTCAGCTTCACGGTGGATGAGGCAGTCGCCTTGGCGGTGAACTCCAGGGCCAGGGCCTCGCCCAAGGGCACGGCATCGCCGTAGCGGCGGACCCGAACGGTACCGTTGTTGTCCTCCACCGTCAGGTTGGCGGCGGCACCGGTCTTGGTGTTCAGGGTCAGGGCCGCCGGGTCATAGGTAAAGGTCATGTCATAGGCGTTGAAGCCGGTGATGCCCTTTTCCCCGGAGGCGACGGTCACAGGGATACGCACTTGCTGGCCCGCAGCAACCTGCTGGTCAGCACCCATGGAAACAGAGTAACCGGTTTCGACTTTTGGAACGGTGATGGAACTGCTGCTCGGTATAATGGCCACTGTAATCGGATCATCTACACCATTTGCAAAACCAGTTCCATCTACAGCATAGAGCGTGTTGTTTACTTTAATGCTTGATTTCAACAAACCGGTGTTATTATTATAAAACAATGCCGCTTGGGCATTGCTAATTTCTTCTAATGCCTTGAAAGTCATTGTGCAGAGTGTACCTGCCGCAATTGTGTCTGTATTGCTATTTTTGTACTCTCTAAGTCTGACAAAGCCATTATTACCTGATACTGAAGTATTATTTACTGAGGGATTATCAAACCAAACACTATCATCGATATTAGTGCTCACAAACTGAAAAAGAGACACATCGAACCTAAGAATAATGGTAAGTTGTGTCATTGCATCTAAATCATGGTCCAACTTATATGTAACAGCAACCGTTTCCCCAGGCTTTACTGTTGTTTTATCGACTGTGGTAATAACCATAGGGCTATCGCCCTCCGCCGCAAATGCGGCGGAGGGGATAAACCCTACTGCAAGAACCACTGCCATAAATAATGCCAGTATTCTTTTCATAGATAATCCTTTACTCTCCCTTGGTAGTGAAGTCATTGATCGTGCCAGCAACATATTGAATCAAAAGATCAAGATCGCTCTGATTCACATCAAGGTCAGCATTCACATCTGCTTGCGCCAGCTGATCATCGTCCAATGTAATCTCGTTTGCCAAATACCGCCGCAGTAGACCAACATCGTTCTCGTCCACATAACCGAACGGGTCCAAATCAATGTTGCCAACAGAGGGGGTTGTCAAACCTCTCAAATTAGTCTGCCAGCTCAAAGCAGGGCTATACCGGCTGGAGACGAAGGTGCCCGCCATACCCGTATTCATGGTTGTCACGAAGTCTGCGGAGTCCATTTCTGCTCTGGTCTTAGACCCGGCTGTCTGCGAAGTGCTCTTGGCGCTGCCGATACCCTGGGCGCAAGTGAAGTTCAGGTAATACAGATTGGACATTACAGCGGAGGCATTGTTGGTCATACCGACTACAGCGCCCACATTGCTGCCGGGGCTCTCCACATAAGCCCGGTTGTAGCAGTTCTTGACAGAAGCGGACGCACCGGAGGCAAAGGCCACGATACCTGCCACATAGTTGCCGGCGCCGGTAATGCTGCCGGTATTGTAGCAAGCGGTGACGCCCTTGGTGGTCTGACCCACGATGCCGGCCACATAGCCGTTGCCGGTGATCTCACCGCCGTTGTAGCAGCCGGTAATGGTACCGGTAGCGTAGCCGGTGATACCGCCCACATACTGGTAGGCATGGATGGTACCCTCATTGCCGCAGTTGGTGGCGTTAGAATTCACCAGACGGCCTGCGACACCGCCCACGCTGCTCCAGTTGCCATTCACACGGGTAACGGTGATGTCAACATCGGAGACAACGCCGGAGATGTTGGTATAGTTGGCGTAGGCCACCACGCCGCCGGAATAGGCGTTGGCAACGCTGCCCGTGGAGGTCAGGTACATCTTGCCGGTCACCTTCAGATTCTGAATGGTGGCGTAGCTGCTGCTGGTGCCGTTCACATAGCCGAACAGTCCCTTATACGGAGCCGAGGTAGTGGTGGCACTATAGTAGATGCCCATGTTCTTCACGGTGTGATTTTTGCCGTCAAAGCTGCCCTTGAAGGCCGTGCTGGCGGTAGTGCCGCCGATGGGCGTCCAGTTGTAGCCGGCCAGGTCAATATCACCCGTCAGCGCACCGTTGATGGCATAGCTCCCGCCGTTGACTTGCGCCGCAAACCAAGCCAGCTCCGCTGCGGTACCGATCTGATACACGCCGTCGGTCAAGGAGGGCTGCGTCTTGGTGGTGCCGTCCCATGCGCCGGCAGCAGAGGCCGTCAGCGGAATGGTCTTGGTCAGCACACCGCCGGACACATTGGCCTTGTCTGCGCTGCCCAGGTAGAAGCTGCCGTAGACATAGTCGCAGCCGGCGCAGAGCACCGCATAGGTGTAAGTGCCGTAAGGCAGGTTCTCATACTCGCCATTGCTGTTGGCGGTATGAACATTGCCTGCGGCATCCGTCAGCGTCACAGTGGGCGTGGCGGTGGTGGGATTGGTAATATTCAGCTTCAGCTTGAAGTTATAGCGCGGAGTGACCTCCACATTCACATTGGGGAAACGGTTCAAGCAGAAGTTCACCGTGACCGCATTGAAGTTCGTGCCCACGCCGGTATTCGACATGTTATACAGGGTGGCAAACGGGTTCGCCGCCGAGTACATGGAGCCGTAGGTATAACCGTTGGTGAGCTGAACATTGGCGGTGCTGCCGGAGCCAAAGTCCACATTCGTCGGGATTGTCAGCTCCAGCTTGGCCTGATCCATCTGCTGATACTGGGCGACATTGGTCTTATAGGCCGTATCGCCGATGGAATAGAACAGGTTGTAGGTAGTGGGGTTGAAGATACCACTGTACTTGTAGATGCCACGGTAGCTGCCCTCGAAGGTGAGAGACACCTTATCGCCGGGCATGATCTCCGTCTCCTGGGGATTGGAGGCGTTGGTGACCGTGGCGGTCACTTCGGCCACACGAGCCAGACTGTAGGAGGTGCCGGTGCTATCATGCATCTTGATGATCACAGTACCGCCAGCCAGCCCAGCTTCGCGGAAGCCCAGGAGGCTTGCGTGATACTTGCCGCTGGAGTCCGCCGTCAAGGTGGTCCAGCCGGAAAGATGGGTATCCAGGTCACTTGCATCGGTGGTGACGATGGCGTACTGGACCGTCGTTGTGCCGCTGCTGGACACCGAGAAGTCCAGAGTGGGAGCGGTGTCGTTACTCAGATAGAACCAGTTGTCGTAGTTATAATCCCAGGCCGACGGACGGGAAGATGTCAGACCATTGGAATTATAGGCGATATTGGCTTTCGCGTTGCCGTGTTCATCCTTGTCGTTGGTAAGCACGAACACGCTGGTGCGCTCGGGATTGGTGGCCGGGTAGAGGCCGCCGTGGGAGCCGTGCTCGTCAGCGGTCGTGTAGACATCCAGTGCCTTATAGTTCACGGCAACGATCGTTGTGCCATTGGGTGTGACATCCAGCCAGTTGCCCTTGGCGTTGCCGCCGGTCACTGCTGTGACAGCGTTTTCGTCGCCGCTCAGCACTTTGACCTTGAACTCGGGCTCGATCATGATATTTGCCGCGTCAGAGTTGATGATCTGCCACAGGCGGTAAGAACGGATACGCTCTGTCCCGCTCGTGTACTTGTAGCCGCTGGGGGACAAGAAGGTCTGAATCTCCGCTTCGTCACGGGTCTTGGCTATCGTGCCAAGATTAGAGAAGCTGTGGGAATACTGATCCGTGGAGTCTCCAGCATTGAAGGTGAATTCCTTCGCAAAACTGGTGGTGCTGCTCTGGAGCCATCCGGCCTTGGTCACATAAGTGGTGCCGCTGCGGATGTCCTTCAAGCGCCAGGTGTAGTTGGAATTGCTCTTGCTGATTTTGTAGGTCAGCGTTCTGGTAGCGTCAGCGGATGCGCTTGCATCGCCACTGGTGCTGCCCGTCTTCGGCTCAATAATCTGTGTGTTGAAATTATTATGCTGGAAAAACAGGTTGAAGTCCGCATAGGCAGGAACCGTCACCGTCAGGTTGATGGCCTGGGAAAGCGCCAGGCTCTTTGTAACAACCGTGTATCCGGCGGCAGTCGTGTTGTTGATCGCCTGAGTGAAGATGTAGTCCTCGGCACAGGTGCCGATGGGTTCCACATAGGCATTCCAAAGGGCTGCGTTTCCGGCAGAGTACAGCATGAAGGGGTAGTAAGTATAATTGCCGGAAGGATAGGGCGTACCATGCTGCACATCGCCGCCCATGCTGGGCATGACCACACGAGCCGTATAGTCATCAGCAGTAAAATAGTCGCTGCTGTTCTTTTTGCTCGTGGTATAGATGGAGTGCAGGCGCAGATAAACATCCGTGCCGCCGCCGGTGCCGCCGTCCACATTGGTCTCAGTGGGCAGGGTCAAGCTGTGGCCGCCCAGGTAAACATTTGCGCTGGTTTCCGAAGCTTTGTAGCCATAGGCGCGGAAGGAATATCTGCCGGCGGCCAGGCTGGCATAGAAATTGTTGTAGTTATCTGCCAGCGTGCCGGTGGAATTGGGGTCAGCCGTGATAAAATCACTGGCCTTAAAGGTCAGAGGGCTGTAACCTTTCAGCTCATAATCCTGCCCCTTGACAGTGATTATGTATTTGCCGTTAACCACGGCGATGGACTGGTCATGGTCCTCATAGATGTACTGGGTCTTGCCATCAACTTCATAGGAAGCCAGGTAGTCAGCGCCCTTATCGTCAAGACCAGCCGTCTTGTAGAGCTTGATCAGCGGATACTGGCTGCCATTGGTGGAATAGTTCATATCCTGACCAACATGGAAAGTATAGTGCTGCTCGATCGAGTCACTTACGGTCAGTGTCAGCGTCCAGGTGTCCGTGGACAGACCGGCAGAGTTCATGGCATGGAACTCATAGACATATGTATCGGCGGTGTTCTCCGTGATTTGGATCGTGGTAGCACCGAACAGAGCCGTGGAGAAGTAGTAAGGCCCCTTCCTTTCGCCAGTCCCGGCTGTTCTATAATAATAGTAGTCGGTGTAGCTCAAGGAAGAACCGTCCGGATTCTCGAAGATGTTGCCAGCCTGCAAATCGGACAGGTTATAGGCGTATCCTACCGAAA
>OHJU01000344.1_pt1 | contig 26391 bp, 15 predicted proteins | sample 1568711 | NCBI WGS metagenome assembly OHJU01 (sample SAMEA3879574, study PRJEB24766) | human gut metagenome | biome: human-associated habitat; feature: feces | place: USA | collected 1985/1987 | reverse complement strand
TCCGGGGAACATTTACCCGGAAGACAAAGGATGCCTACGGTACGCATCAGAAAAGCGCCTTTTCCAAGACGCTCCGGATTCCCCGCACCTTTTCGGTAGAACAGGAACGGATCCTGCTGGATGAGGCCGCAAGGCATGAAGAGCGCAACAATCTTTATTCCTTTCTGGGGGAAAGAGGAAAGCCGGAGATACAGATTTCCCGGAAAAAGAAGCTGGAAGCAGGAGATCTCCTGATACAGCTTACCAGAGGCGTATGGGAACAGTGTGGAGAGCAGGAACTCCTGCGGATCGTCAATGACGCCAAAGAGACAAAGGATATTCTGGATCAGGTGGAAGACTGTATCCTGATGGAGCAGAACAGTAGAAGTATCGACAATTACTCCATGGCTGTGACTGCTGTAAACAAGGTGTATCAGTCTCCGAAAAAACCGGTTTCCGTCAAAAAGGTTCTGATGATCGTCCTGCCTGTTCTGTTGGTGGTGATTACCGTCGGCGTGACCCTGTTTCTGCGGTACCGCAGTATTCAGAACAAAACGCAGTCCCTGTTGCAGTATATGGAAAGCGGTGAGGAGTACCTTGCCTGCAGTAACTTCCAGAAAGTGGCGGAAGAATATGAGGCAGCGAAAAAGCTGGCCGACAGCCTGCATAAGGAGCAGGAATATCGGGAGGCCGATTCCTATACGAAACTGGCAGAGCAGGTGATCTTAGCGGATGAAGCATTGAGCGCAGCGGAATATCAGAAAGCACAGGAACTGTATCTTGCAGCCAGACAGATGGCGGTGGAAAACGGAAATGTGGGACTTTCCTATATTGAGGGACAGCTTAACCGGACGGAAGGGTACATAGAAGTGTTTGATCTGATTGCTCAGGGAGAGAGAAAAGAGGAGTATGACAATCTGACAGGCGCCATTGCACTCTATCAGGAAGCAAAGGAAAAGGCTGCAGCGCTTTACTTCATGGATGGAAAGAAGGAAGCACTGGAGTTACAGATGGCAGCGGAAGAAACGCTGGAAAAGGAACAGTTAGCGGCGGAGAAACGCCTGCAGGAACAGATCGAAGCAGAGGCGGTCAGCCGGGCACTGGATCAGGATCAGAAGACAAATGACCAGCAGAACGCCATAAATATGGAGAATCAGGGAAATGAACTGTTGGCCCAAGGCAGTTATGAAAGTGCCATTACCTTTTATCGTGTGGCCCAGGCCTCCTATAAGCAGCTGGGTCTGACGGAGCTGGCCGACGGAATTGATAAAAAGATGGAAGCTGCCCAGGCCGGAATTGCAGCAAAGGAAGCGCAGGCGGCAGAGGCGGAGAAGCAGAAATCAGAATAAGGATGTGTGGAAGGGGAAACAGATGGGAGAAAGCATGAGCCGGTATACTTATACCCTGAATCCCAGTTAGGGAGTGACGGAGAAACATACCTACAGACAGAGTGAACTGGAAAAGATGACGACATTTCACCTGCGTGAAATATGCAGAAAAGAGCGTCTGGTGGTTTCTTCTGCCAAAAATGACGACAAGGATGGGCTGATCCGTTTGATTATGCGGTTCAGGGGACAGAAGGAATACCGACATATCAGAGAATTCTGTGAAGGCGGAATGGAACGCATACAGGAGTTTTTGAAGCATCAGGTCATCCGTTTTCTGGAGACTCCGGAAGTGGATATACCCGGTACCATTACGATTTTCCATGATACGGAAATGAATGAACTGGACGGCTACCGGATCAAATCTGAGGAAAAGCTTTTCGCCGGAAATCTCCTGCTGGTGGATGAGGCATTTAAAATATATACCTGTTTCTACATAGAGGAAATAGAGGATGTGGCGTATCTGTTTAAGGGAAAAGGGATGCCGGTATGTCCGTTGGAGAAGCATCAGTATTCCATTCTGTATTTCCCGAATGAAGCAATCTCGGAATTTCTGTATGACTGTTATTACGGAAATCATGTCTTCACGCCAGGACATACGGAGGCTGTTCGCATTCCGCTTCTGGATGTTCAGGAAAGACAGATTCCCCAGGCCGATCTGCCGCTGGTGATCGACTTTGGAAGCTCCAATACCACCATGGGAATCTGTCTGTCGGATGGAAGTATGCGGATCGCGACGGCGAAGGGAAAAACGATTATTCCCAGTGTGATCGGTGTGCAGGAAAAAGCGGGCGGAGAAACGGAATTTTTGTTTGGCTATGATGCACAGGAGATGAACAGGCAGAACTATCGGGATGAGGATGCAGCTGTATTTTATGATATCAAGCGGTGGATCAGCGATGCAGACCGGGTGGAGAGCGTCATATTAAAGAGTGGATATAAATACCAGTTTCCGAGAAAAGAGATGCTCCGTGCCTATCTGGATCATCTTCTGGAAATGGCGCGTCAGCAGTTTAAGTGCAGCTTTACCAATATTCAGCTATTGGCACCGATCCGGCAGAAAGAGAAGTTCCGGCGGGTGTTCAAGGAACTGCTTCCGGAATATACCGTGAACTGCGAGCTGGACGAGGGAATGGCCGTATTGTTCCACAGCATTCACAGCATGATCCGGGCAAAGGCATATGAGGAACGCAGATGGTATCACGCCCTTGTGATTGACTGTGGCGGCGGAACCACAGATTTAACTTCCGGGCGGTTCCGGATTGAGAATAACAGGGTGTCCTATATCATTGATCTGGAAACACGCTATGAAAACGGCGACACAAATCTGGGCGGAAATAACCTGACCTACCGTATTCTTCAGCTTTTAAAGCTGCGTCTGACGGAAGAACTGGGATTTCAGACGAAAGAAGCCTTATTCATAGGGGGCGCAGAGGAAGGCAAATCCGCTTACGAGGAACTGGAGAGACGATACCTTCAGGCAGAAAAGTGGCTGCCTACCCGGTTTAAGGAGTATGAGGGCAGGAGCAGGGAGCAGTATTTCTACGTCAAGAATAATTACTACTACCTTTTTGAACTGGCAGAACAGGTGAAAAAGCTGTTTTTTCAAGCTGGATTCTGTTACAGGCTGAAAATATCCACGAATAAGGGAGAGGATCTCTTCTTAGATAAATGGAAGCTTTCCTTCTGTGGAAAAGGAGATGGCGGATCCGCTGCAGAGCAGCTGGAAACGATTTCCGGACCTTTGGAAATCTGTCTGTATTTACATGAAATAGAGGAACTATTGAGACCGGAAATATATGGACTGATGGAGCGTTTTCTCGATCAGAAATTTGAAAAAGGACAGCTTGCGGAATATGAGATGATCAAGCTGACGGGGCAGTCCTGCAAATCGAGACTGTTTCTGGAAGCGCTCAAACAGTATGTTCCGGGAAAGCGGATACAGGGTGTCCGGCGGGACGATGCAGGGACGGAACTGAAAATGTGCTGTCTGGAGGGAGCACTTGCTTACTTTATGAACTGCAAGCTGGGATACATGAAGGTAAACGAGAACTATAGAGTAGGCAGCCTGCCCTATGAGATTATGGCGTATACCCATGAAAAGGAAGAGAAAACCCTGATTAAGAGTCAGGATACGCAGAATGTGATCGGATACATTTCCCGTTTCCACATCGGAAATCAATTGGATCTGTATCTTAATGATGAACAGGGGGAATGGCTCAGGACATACCATTTTGCCTATGACACTTCTAAATTTGAGAAGACTACCCAGAAGGAGATCGACGAGGATTATGCGGGTACGGTGATTCAGGAAGAAACAGATATCATTTTAGAGGGAGAGATGAAGTTCTTTGTATGGGTTTCCAAGGAACGTTGGGGATTTGTGGTGCTGCCCATCCTGAGAGATCAAGAGGAACTATATAAAGGTGCAGAAACCTTCTTCGATTTTGAAGACGATACCTGGGAACTGAATTTCTTTGACGGAAGGAAGTAGGTGTGCATTATGGGGTGGTCAGGTCAGGAAGACGGCATGGACGTAATGAAAGAGATAATCCAGAAGGAGATACAATCCATAAGCAGTCTGGAAGAAAGGGTGATCTTCAAGAATCTGATGGAAGGAGTCTTTTTATCCCTGTATGACACGAATCGGGAGATGTACGAGGGATTGGAGCGCCGCATCAAAGAAGAATTGGACTATGACAAAAACCGCTATTATGTAAAGACAGGCATTGTGGAGAGGGAATTTTTCGATGCCTCCCACCATCTGCTGTCACCAATGGATGAAAGTGATCTGGCAGAAAAACTGTATGATATGAAGGAAATTCTGCGGGCGGTGGAAGAAGAGGGAGCGTTCCGGCTGATGAAAGTCATGTTACGCTGCGATTTTCTGGAACAGCAGAAACTGCTGGCATTGCAGCCTGTGTTTGAAGGCGTCATCGAGACCGAAGAACCGGAGAAGGAATGGAAGGTGGAGATCCGTCTGCGGGAAAATCGGGAGTATCTGAAAAAAATAGAATACCTGTATCTGTTGTTTACCAGAAACGGCATACCCTGGCAGACCGCCAATGCACCCTATCTGTATAAGATGGCGGACATGATCGTGACCGGGCTCCCGGAAGGAATTACCGGCAAAGAGAAAATCAGGCGGGTAACCATCCAGTTTGGAGAATACAGCAGTATGATTCAAGAAGATGTCATTCCGGTATGGAATATTCAGAGACTTGAGCTGGACAGCATCGGTTTCCCCATACCCTGCGGAGACCATCAGAATTATGAACACAGCGTTTCCCTGAAGAAGCATGGAATAAATCATGCATATCTGGTGGAGGATGACAGGAATGTGCAGAGTGTCAGTCAGGAAGGGGAAAGATTAAGAATCGTATGCAAAACCGGTGAAGCAAAAAAATGGGGGATCTATCAGATCCGTTCTTCCCAGGAGCAGAAGATAGACCGCTATACCTTTCCCATCATGGGAAACGGCCGGGAAGAAAACTTTGCAGAGAAATACCAGAGAAAGTGGAACCAGCAGATCAGGACCAAAACAGAGCTGGCGCATTTCATAAAGGGATTCGGGCTGGAGGATTATGTACGTTATCAGGACTGTCAGGTAGAGGACGACTTTCCGGGCAATAGGGAGACATACGCGGTGAACTGCTTTATTCCGGATGAGATCCGGCTCAGATCAACGCAGAAGAAACTGGTTCTCTATTTCCAACCGGGAAAACAGGAGAGGTGGCTGCAGAGAGATATTCTGAGTTTTCTGGTATCTGAGGTACAGCGGATCTATCCGGAATATGACTGTGGGGGAATATTGGTATGAGGTACCTCTGGGAAGTACTATTGGAAGCGAAAAAGGAACAGATTCCGGAAGAGAGACTTCGGTTTGTCCATGCGCCACAGGGCAGCGGGTATATGGAACTGTCCCTGCCCTGTCTCAACCAGACCTGGCTGGGAGAAGAGGAGCAGCCGGAAGACATCAACATAGAGGTGAATACCTATTATCGCTTTTATGACATATTCTGTGAAATGTTTCCACCGGATGAGGCAGAGTTCCCCTCACTGCGGGAAAGTCTGACAAATTTATGCCTGCATATGCTGGCACAGAATGATATCAGGATGGGCATGACAAGGGAAGATTACCACAAGAGACTTCTTGCAAAAGAGATTCTGGACGGAAACTTCGGAGAAATAGCAGGAAACGTATTCCGGTCAATGAGCAGCAAAGAGCAGGAGATATTGCTGGGCGGATGGCTGAACAGCTTCCGGACAGGCAGTGTCCTGCCGGTTTTTCTGGATATGGTTCATGGTCTGGTGGCGGATAGCATCGTCTATCACAACAACGCCTATCCGGATGAGATTCTGATCTATACCGGATGGAAGAGAGAGCGGAACCTGGAGCAGAGGATCCGATTCCTGATCGATACGTTTCTGGACATCCGGTATCGGGTGGAAATCTTTTATGAATATCATTTCGGGATAATCGGAGTAGAGGAGACGATGCGGATCGGGGAGATCGCGATCTGCTGAAGGGAGAGAAAATGTTTCAGAATATTTATCCTGTGTTTGAACCCAAAAGACTTTTAAAAAAAGAGATGTTGGAAAATCTCAGGGATTTTCCCAGAAGCCTGTTTGGATTGCAGTATCAGAATTACAGCGATGGAATTCTGTATGGATGTGACATTACGGGAACGGAGACAGGGATGATTCTTCTGCCGGGAATATTGTGTTACAAAGGTGTGCCCTATTTTCTGGAGAGACCATATCCTGTTACGTGTAAAGCAGAAGGAAAAATGGCATATGTAAAGGTACATTTCTGGGATAAGACCATCGGCAGCGGCGGTGAAGAGTATTTGTCACAAATCATTGTGGATGAACAGGAGCCGGATGCAGAACAGGAACTGGAGCTGGCACGGTTTAAACTTCAGGCGGGAGCAAGACTTCGCTCAGACTATGTGGACTTTTATGATTACGAGACCGAATTTGATACGGTGAATCGTATTTACGTGCCTTATGCCGCACTGGATCATCCCGGCATCTGGCCGCAGATTTTAAAGAGTTTTGCAAGAGAATTATTAAAGTATGCTGTGACAGATCCGTGGGATTGTGCATTCTGTCTCCAATGTCTGCAAAGGAAGGAAGCCATGCCTTATGAGGCGGTCCGTGCCTATCTTCATGCAAGGCTGGGGCAGAATAAGGAATACACAAATATGCAGATGTATGGCGCATTGAAGAGAATTCTGGGTGAAGCGGGCGGAAGGGAAGAGATTCCCGGACAGACCCGAAAGAAAGAGGGAACATTGCTCATGCTTTAACGGTGTGAGGGAAAAGGAGGCGGCAGGCATGGAAAACGAAATGGATTTGTCCATAGCACGGTTTATCAGAGAGCAGCGGGAACGGGAAGAACAGGAGGAAAGAGAACGCCTGCGGAAACAGTATGATCCCAGGGAGCGGATTACTTATACGCTGGAGGAGATGATAGAGGGGATACGAAGCGGACGACAGTATCTCTATACATTGTTGCTGGAGTTTGAACCGAAGGACCTGTTGGAAGGACGGTTGACGGTTCCTTTTATTAAAAATTTCTATGATGTGGAGCAAAATGAAGCCGGAATGATTCTTTTGGCAAGCAATGCACGCAAGGTTGTTTTTAATGTATCTGATGCACCTTGCACAAAAGTGAAGATGCCTCTGAATAAATGGATCGAGCAGACCAAAGAAGCCATGAAGGATATGCACATATATATTAAGCCCGGGAAAAAGGCGGTGGTAGGAAATATGGAATATTTCTGCTATACGGCGCCTACATCCAGAGGACGTCTTTTTAACATCGTCTTTCGGTTGAAAAAAGGCGGCAGGATATATGCGGGAAACCTGAATTGCCCGGAGGAAGAGCAAAAAGGCATGGGACTGTTGCTGGAGGCAATGGTGCATGTGATTGAGGAAATGAACCGTTAGAAGGGAGGGAGCAGCGTATGGATGCGATTACCTATGGGAGTCTTTTTCTGATACTGGGAAGTACGCGTCTGTCGGTTTTGACATGCTGCATCAGTGAAAATCCCGGGAAGCACGGATTTCTTTCCGCAGATGCAGAGACGCAGGAGGAACTGAAGGATTATCTTCTGTACGAGGAAGATGGTCATATCGGATTATTTGTAATGCTCGGAGAGACCATAAAACCGTTGTTTTACGGCACGGTGACCTGTATGGAAGTAAAGGCTCAGGGAGGAAGGTGTGTGCTGCATCTGGAGGCACTGACGGAAAGCTATCAGATGGATCTTACAGTAAGGAACCGATCTTTTCAGGACGTAGCCATGACCTCCCACCAGTTAATTCAAAAGATATTGGAGCCTTATTCGCAAAGTCAGATTCTGTTCTCCATAGAAGATAAGGCATTAGGGCAGATTATGGTGCAGTATCAGGAAACGGATTGGGAATTTCTGAACCGTGTTCTTTCCGCGTATGGTGCCAGTGCGTATATTGCAGGCAATGAACCGGGGATTTATCTGAGAGTAGGATTGATGGATACAGAGGAGGATGCAGACTGGGATCTGCTTCCCTATGTTCTGCATCGTAATGCTGCGCCCAGAGAGACAAAAAAAGGACTGAAAGGGCAGATCTGCTATCAGATAGAGACATATGACATTCTTCCATTGGGAGAAAAAGTGCTTTTCAAAGGGAAAGAACTGTATATCGGAAAAATCGAAAGATTTTTCCGGCAGGGACTTTTTGTCAGCAGATATTATCTGTATTTTGCAGAGGGACTGAGGAAACTGAAATATTACAATCCGTTCCTCGGTGGAGTATCCATAAACGGGGTGGTTACGGCCGCCAGCAGGAATCGGCTTCAGGCACAATTAGAGACGGATGCTTTGGCAAATTACAGGAAAAAGTATTTTTTCCCCTTTTCTACAGTGGCAGCATCTCCGGATGGAAGTGGATGGTATTGCATGCCCAGACCGGGGGATCAGGTAAGGATTTTCTTCCCCACCGCAGATGAGAAGGAAAGCTATGCGATTGCAAATATTCAGGGAGATTCGTCGCCTGCATCTGACAGTCCGATGAGCAGGCCTGATCTGAAGGATATTACCATGCCGGATGGAAAGGCTGTCCGGTTTATAGAAGGCGGAATACAACTGGCCGTTGGCGGAAATAAAGGAACTGTCACTCTGACAAATGATGGAAACGCCGAAATTGTTACCGATGATGACATTGAAATCAGCGCGGCGGAGGCAGTGTGTTTCAGCACGGATGGAATGATGAGTGTGACAGCGGGATCCCGGATACAGTTTATCAATGATGCGGGGGGAAATATTACCGTAACAGACGAAACAGTGAAAATCGATGCTGCTATGATTATCAACAATTAGCGGAGGGATATTATGTACAGTTTGCATGATATAGAAGTAAACGGGCTGGATCTGGCAGAGGTGTTGGAGTGTGAAATAGAATCCCGGGCAGGAGAGCATAGTACGCTGGTGATCCTTGCCCGTGTGACAGAAGAAGAGTTTGTATTTGAAATCTCAGATTGTCAGGATCTTGAAGTACTTCTGCGCGAAGGAGAAGGCAGGAAGATCCTGTTCTCCGGCATCCTGACGGATATTCAGATAACGGAAAGCGGTCAGGTGAAGACTGTACGAATAGAAGGAAAGAGCCGCAGCTGGCTTATGGATCGGGAGAAACATTCCCGTTCTTTCCAGAACGCTAAGATGACTTTTCAGGAGTTAGCACAGGAAATACTGGCAAATTATAAGGATGCTGATCTGATCTATGCTGCTGCGGGAAAGGCGGTTGGAAGTCTGATCGTTCAGTATGAGGAGACGGATTGGGAATTCCTGCAGAGAGTGCTTTCCAGGGAAGGTATTATGATCACTCCGGACTGCCGACAGCCCGGCTTAAAATTATATGCGGGAGTTCCGGAGCTTATGGAGTCAGCATTTCCCTGTCATATTCTGGATATGGAAAAGGATATGGACGGATATTATGAGCTGAAGGCAAACGGCAGAGAGGTGCATGCATCGGATTTTACCCGCTATACGGTCGTTTCAGAACAGCTTATGGGAATCTTTGATCCGGTCCGGATACAGGGAAATCCTTTTGTGGTTTATGCATGCAGATATTCCTTTGAAGATCAGGAGATGCAGGGAACTTATAAATTACAAAGTGCAAAGGGGCTTACAAGGCCTGTGATCTATCCCATGCATTTGATCGGGGTAGCGCTGAATGGCAATGTGGTGAACGTATCAGGTACAAAAGTGCAGGTAGCAATGGCAATTGATGGAAACAGCAGGAAACGTGCATTGTACTGGTTCCCCTATTCCACCCTGTCTGCATCCTCAGATGGCAGCGGATGGTATTGCATGCCGGAGGTGGGAGATGATGTGCGGATATATTTTCCTTCCAAGGCAGAATCTGAGGCAATTGCACTGAGTGCTGTAAGTAATTACGATGCACCGCAGAGTGGAGAAGATCGGATGAGCGATCCGGACAACCGGTATCTGCGCACCAAATCCGGGCAGGAGCTTGCACTGGCCCCGGGGTATATAAAGCTTTCCTGTGGAAAAGCAGCATCCGCAGTGACAATTCAGACGGATGGAAAGGTCAAAATACAATCTCAGTCTATGGTGAAGGCAATGGCACAGGAAGAGATTGCGATTCATGCGGAGGAGCAGGTGACGCTTCATGTATCGGAACAATTTATTATGCATAGTCTGAGCGGCGGACAGATTGTATCCAGCAAAGGCAACGTTATTATGCAGGGAACAGAAGTAATCGTGGATTAACATGTTTTGAAGGAGAGACAGATGGACAGAGAAACGGCTTTGCAGAATTACAGAGAAGCGGTATCGAGAAAAATAGCAGCATTCCGCAGCCATATGGGGGATTCTGTTCTGGAACATGCCGAGGATTGGGAGGCTGTGGTAGAAAAAGCCATGAAGCTTCTGGGAGAGCAGATGGAAAAACAGGGAAAGGAGTATGTATGTTTTTTGTATTTTTCTCTGTTGAAGTCAGATACGATCAACAGAAACTATCGGGTTCAGCTTCACGGTCTCGATATGAGCTGGTATATGGATAAGGAACCGGTTGAGGTGTATGTGGATGTAAAGGAATTGCTTACACCTTTGGATGAACTTTGGAATGAGTTAGTTTGTGCCAATCAGGGATATGGTGTCTCTGTCAATGAATATGACATTCAGAATCTGCTGTTTGATGAACTGACCATTATGGACAATATGATCTGTCAGGTGCTTCGCTATCGTCTGCGGGACTGGGAGAAAAAGGGAATCTTTGAGCCTGTTACCCGTTCTCCCTATTGGGTCCTGAGGTGGGGGGAATATCGTGATCAGACCGAAATACTGGTTCAGACGGACCGGGTGGAAAAGGATCCCGGCGTCTGGAAGACCGAACTGTCAAAGGCAGTCAGAGAGCCGGAAAAGATGGTGTTCAGTTATTGGTATAAAGGCACCTATGCAGACAGAACGATCCGGGACATGGATATGCGCTTTATTACGTTTGAGGAAAGCACCGTACAAAACATTGTATTTCAGAACTGCAATCTGGAAGGAAGCCGTTTCCCCGGAACCAGACTGACGGGATGCAGCTTTGAAGGGTGTAATCTGTGGGGGGCAGATTTTCGGGAGTGCACGTTTGAACAGACATCTTTTGCCGGAGCTGAACTTACTGCCGCTGTGTTCCCCGCAGAAAGTGTTCCGTTTCTGGAAATCAGTGCAGAGCAGCTTCAGGTAATCCGTCTGGACAGGGAGGAAGAATCATGAGGTATTTCTTTATTACGCAGGACAAAAATCTGCCGGGATCTATTCAGTATCGTGATTTTGATATCAATGGGAGCCGTCATGTGTTTTCTAAAGAGGACAGCAGCCAGTTGGACAGTGTTGTGGCATTGTATCTGGCAGGGGATGGCAACGAGGCCAGATGGGATTTTCTACAGCATCCGGTAACCATGTTCTCCAGAAGATTCCGGAATATTCTGGATGCGTATGAACCGGGATTGTTCTTCCAGGAGGTAGTTCTAATCCACAAGGAGAGTTCCCGGCAGTACCAGTATGTACATACGTTAATGGATCAGCTGGATGCGGTGGGAAGTCAGACGGAATATTATCCCAACGGGACGGTAAAGCGTCTGGTTTTAGACAGCAGGAAAATTGGACAGCATAACCTGTTCCTGCTGAAAGGGAACCAGAGAAAGGATCCGATTGTCAGTCTGCCTCTGGCAGAGAGCCTGCTGCGGCGCAGGCCGATGGGAATACACTTTGAAGAAGTGGAGGTGCAGTAAATGAGTGAGATACAGCCAAGTCTGGGAGAACTGGAGGATGCACAGAATACTGCCTATGAGAATTTCTTCACAGCGCGGGATGCTGTTACGGCGGCTGGGGAAAGAGTTGCTGCCGCCGATGAAGCGGTATGTCTGGCAGAGAAAAAGTATATGAACGGTGAAATCAGTGCGGAAGAGTGGGAGGCAACGTTACAGGAATTAAGCGATGCACAAGTGGCTGAGACAGCGGCAAATGAGAACTATGAAGCTGCGGCAGCGGGGGCGCAGGCGGCAGCGGAAGCGGTGGAGGCCAAAAAACAGGAACTTCGTGACAGCCGTGTAAATGACACCGCTTATGTGGTACATTGTGCCCGGATCGAGTGCCCTTTTGGTATGCGTGAAAGCTATCTGGCACTGGATGCTACCCATGGGGTACTGACGCACCAGATACCGCAGATGACGGTAAAAGATATGATTCTGAATACAAATATCATTAACTTCGGTGGATGCCACAGCAGGGAGAACCCTGATGTTCAGGCGGAGATTGAAAAAACCAACGCCATCATAGAATCCAAAAAAGACTGGCGGGACGATGTGGTGGGCTATTTCACAAAGAAATGGAATGAGCGTGTAACAATCATAAAAGCAGGGATCGGTCTTGCAAAAAAACTATTAGGGATGAAAAAGAAAGAAAAGACCGAAGAAGAAAAGCTGGAAGAAATGAGTTCAGATTTTGTTGGTGAGTGCAAGGCCCAGTTCCCCGCGGACGGAGAATGGCTGGAAGGGCATGAAAAGGTATTTATTAATGGGGAACCGTTGCTGTTGCGCAGATGCAGTATCATGTGCAGTTACGGAGGATGTGTAACGATCTTGCTTTCGGGACAGCCGGAATAGGAGGAAAAAGGTATGGAGCTTGCTTATCAGGGTCTTTTCATTCGACTTCCCTTTGAAGGTGCGGTTGGAGTAGAAGCATTTGAAATGAATGCGTCATTTAATGACCATGTCACATTAAGGCTGTTACTTCTGGTGGAAGAAGAAAAGATAGAAGCTCTCATTCATGGTATTGGGGATGGGGATGATATAGAGGTATATAAGGCGGAGGCTGATGGGCTTTTATATGCCGGAAAGATTACAGACGCTAAAATGGAGCAGGATCGCAGCCTGCACCTTTTGCAGCTGGAAGCAGCTTCTTATACCATGGAATGGGGGCTTGCACCGGTAAGCCAGAGCTTTCTGAACTTAGACACAACATACAGGCAGGTTATGGACAAGGTCCTTAAGAATCAGAAGGATGCGGAAATTCTGGACTGTGCTACCAAAGGAGCTGTGATTCCTGATTTCCTGCTTCAGTATGAGGAGAGCGACTGGAATTTCCTCGTGCGTCTTGCCAGTCATTTTCATACCTTTATGGTACCGGACTGCCGTGCGGCGCATGGACGGGCCTATTTTGGAATTCCGGATCTGGGGGAAGAATATGTCCTGAGCGATGAAGAGTTTACAGAGATCAAGGATATGGACCAGTATTATCGTCTGGGCAGAGAACAGAAAATCCTTCCGCAGGAAACCCTTAAATGGAAAGTGACTGCCAGGCAGGATTTCTGTCTGGCACAGAAGGTACGCTTCCGGGGGATCAGTGCCATTGTCACAAGGATACAGTATCAGACGGTAGAAGGAGAACTTGTACGGACTTATGAACTGAGCCGGAGGAAGGGGGTACTCTGTGCGCCGGAGAAGAATCCTCATATTTTCGGTATGAGCATCCCCGCTACGGTAAAAGAGCGTTCGGGAAATTGTGTCAGGGTGCATTTCCATATTGATCCGGAATATGATAATTCCCCTAATGTAAAATACTTTACTTATGCGATCGAGAGCAGCTTTATCTACTGTATGCCGGAGGTGGGAAGTCAGGTACATATTTACTTCCCCGGGGATGATGAGAAAGATGCTATTGCAGTTCATGCCATCCGGACATCCGGCGGTTCCTCCGCATCCGGTTATGCACAGATACCGGACAACAAATCTTTTTCCAATGTAAATGGTGCGGAACTTTTGATGACTCCATCTAAGGCTATCGTATCTGCCGATCAGGAAAAGCAGACCTGTGTCTATCTGGATACAGATGGAAATGCCCTTATCACAGGGAGGAAGATTTGTCTCCATGCGGAAAAGAATCTGATTGTGGGTGATCCTGCAGAGGAAGACGGACAGGCTTCCAGACAAATGGTGCTGGAGGCGGAGGAACTTACGCTTCAGGTCGGAGAGAGCGGCTCCCAGATCAACTTAACGGATGAGGCACGGATTATAGCAGCCTTTGTAAAGATGGATGCATCGGACCGGTCGCCTGCTGCAAATCCGTCTCTGGAAGAACTCAGATCATCTGTAACAGCAAATGATGAGACCAACAGAAAAAATATCAATGAAGATGTCAGCAATGAACTGGTGGAGAAATTCGAGGAAGGCAGAACCGGTATTCTGAAAGGGATCGTAAAAGTGGCTGCCACAGTTGCAACTGTGGCGGTAGCGGTAGCACTGACCGCAGCCACCGGCGGTGCTGCGGCAGTTATTATTGCAACCGTGGTGTTGGGAGCAGCTACGGCTGCATATGCTGTAGCAGATGTGGGAGAAGGAATAGACAATTACAAAAAGGCCCAAAGCGGTGATTTAAGTCAGGGACACAATTTCATGCGGGATGACGTATTCGGTGGAAACGAGCTCCTGTATGAACTGGTGAGAGCGGGTACGGAGATTGCCTTCGGTGTTGTATCCGGCTGTGCAATAGGTAGTGCATTTAATAAATTGATGACAGCAAAAAAATTCATACATCTTGCTAAGGAAGCAAAATGTCTGAAGGCAGTCATGCAGATAGGGGGAAATGTCCTGGATGGTATTTTTGATGATCTGGCACGGACAGGAGAGATCAATCCTGCCAGGACACTATGGAATATCGGGATAGGATTTGCAAGGATGTTCCTTCGGAAACCATCTCATTAAGACATTTCTGGGCGGTTTTATTGACACCGGCATAGATGGGGTGGGTTCTGCTCTGAGTGAACAGGACTTTGATCTGAAGAGCAGCCTTATCCAGAATCTTTTCTTTAATGGACTGGACGCTTTTATCAGCGATCCTGTGGACGCAGTCACGGGAATATATGTCATTCAGGCTACGGATTTCCTGCTGGCCAGCGTGCCCTTTGCCCTGAAACTGGAACGGTCCTATTATTCTACCAATAATACGGTCTCTGTACTGGGGCTGGGATGGAAATTCCCATATGCCAGCAGGATATATCGGGATACAAGGGATGTGGAGCATACCCGGGTTCATCTGGAGACCATCACGGGTCATTCTGTGTGCTACGAGGAGCAGGATGGCCGTTGGGTGAACCAGAGCAAGGGAGCATCCAGATTCCTGATGGAAGTACAGGAGGCAGAGATAACCGGACAGGAGCGGTATGTGCTTACGGATGTGGTGGACCATACCCTGAGTGTTTATGATGCCAGAGGACTGCTTCAGTCTGTGGAATATCCAAATCAGCAGTGCTTAAGCTTTGCCTATGGAGAAGAGGGGCTGGAACGGATCGTTACGCCCCTGGGCAATGTACTTCAGGTAGAGTGCCGGGGTGGGCGTATTCTGCAGATTACGGATGAGATCGGACGCAGGACCCAGTATCGCTATGAGGGCGATCTTCTGGTGGATGTGGTGCATACGGACGAGGGGATTACCCACTACGAATATGATGAAAACGGACATATTTCTTCCGTTACGGATCAGAACGGAAGTTGTTATCTGGAGAATGAGTATGATGTGAAGGGCCGGATCACCCGTCAGAACTTTTCAAGCGGTGTGTACCAGATCTTTACTTATGATGATATTCATCACAGGAATACCATTTATTACAGCGAAACGGGCAAGACGGAGATCTATGAATACAACAACCGGTTCCTGAAGGAACGGGTAATTTATGAGGATGGTACGTCTGAGACCTATCAGTATTCGGATGACAACTTAAAGGTGGGAGAAATCAGCCGCCTGGGCAGCCGGAAAGAGTGGGAGTATGATGCCTATGGAAGAAGCATCCGGGAAAAATTCCCGGATGGCTTTGAAGTGCACCATGAATATAATGAGCACCATGATCTGGTACATACATGGGACAGCGACGGAAGAGAGACCCTCTATACTTATGACCAGGAACACAATCCGGTCAGGACGATGGAAAAGATCAAAGAGGGCAAATGGAAAGAAACGGCCCGGAAGTATGATTTCAGGGGAAGATGCATTCTGGAGCGGGATGCCCTCGGAAACGAAAGCCTTAAGGAATATGAAGCCAACCGGGCATACCCCAGCCGTGTCATTACGCCGAAGGGGGAGGAGACTGCCTACGGCTACGATACCGTAGGCCGCAGACTGTCCATCAGCAATACTTACGGCACGGTGGAGCTGGCTTACAATTCCAGGAACTTTGTCACCAGCCGCATCGACGGGGAAGGCTACACCACCCGTAGATTCTATGACCGCATGGGCAATCTGACCACTTACTATCCACCCGTGCAGTGGGAAAAGAAAGAGAGCGGCTATGAGTACCGCCACGATTTTCTGGAACGTGTGGTAGATACCATATCTCCCCTGCAGGAACATCACCGTGTATTCCGCAACTTTGACGGGGACATCACCAGCCGGATCCATCCGGTCAGCTATGCCCTGAAAGGCGATGAGGGAGAAGGAACCCGCTATGAGTACGATTCTGACGGGAACTGCATCCGTATCCTTTATCCGGACGGAGGCGTGGAGCGGAGATTCTATGATGCGGACGGCAACATGATCAAACAGGTACAGCCGGAATCTTATGATGCAGATTCGGATGACGGCAATGGCTACCGCTATGCCTATGACGCCTGCGGCCGGATGACAGAAGTACAGGATCCCGGGGGGAACATCCTGCACACCTACGAGTACAACGGGCACGGACAGATCCTCCGGGAAGTGGACGGCGAAGGAAAGGAGGTCCTCTATACCTATAATGATCTGGGCTGGAAGATCCGGGAACAGATAAAAGTGCAGGAGACCGATCCTGCGCTGTACCGTGTCATCGCCTATACCTATGACAGTCAGGGCAATAAGGTGGAGGAGGCCTACGGACAACAGGAAGTAGAACGGGACGGAGAGCCGGATGGCTGGCACCGGATCCATTTTTCCTACGATAAAAACAATCATCTGAATGTAGTGAAAGATGACTTTGGGGCAAAAATGCGCTACGATTATGACTGTCTGGGAAATGTAACGCTGGAAGAGCGTGTCATTGCGGACGGTGTTCATAGTGTCATTCATTATGCCTACAATAAAAACGGGTGGCTTGTTCAGCGGACGGAGGAAATCCAGGGCAACGGCCCGGTACAGGCCGCCGTTACAAGATATGCCTACGATGCCAACGGCAACCTGACAAAGATCACCACCCCGAAGGGCTCCGAGATCCGCAGAAGCTACGATGCGGATGACCGCCTGACCGGGGAGAGATTCCTTGACAGAAAGAACGGTATCGACAGACGGGTGCAGTATGCCTATGATGCGGCCGGAAATGTGCTGAAACAGGCCATTCTGGGAACGGACGGGGAATGTCTGGAGAGCAGCACCCGGTATGACCTGAAAGACCGGGCGACCCACAGAACCAATCCGGCAGGAGGGGTGACCCGCTATCTCTATGACCGGAATGACAGGCTGCGGAAAGAGATCAGTCCCTACGGCTACGAGCCGGAAAACGATGACGGGGTAGGCGCAGCCTACACCTATGACAGCCGCGGCAACCGCATCCGTACCACCAATGCATTAGGTGAAGTGGTACAGGAGCTTTCCTACAACCTGCGGAATCAGCCGGTTATCCAAAAGGACACGTTTGGAAACCGGACAGAGCTTTCCTACGAACTGGACGGAAAGATCAAGGATGTCCGGCGATCAGGGAACCATCAGCGTACCCTCCAGCAGTATGAGTATAATGCCAGAAGGCAGATCACGGGAGTTGTGGACGGCAACCAGAATCCCATTTCCTATGACGTGGACAGCTGGGGACGCATCACAGGCATTGGCTTTGCGGACGGGGTGAAGGAAGGCTACGAGTACACCCCCGCCGGGCAGGTCAGCAGGACTATAGACGGCAACGGCAATGCAGTGCAGTACCGCTACAACAGTCTCGGCAAGGTCAGCGAGAGAATTGACCAGCTGGGCGATACAGAGACCTTCCGGTATGACGAGGAGGGCAACCTGTCCCTGCATATCGACAGGGATGGAAGACAGCTACAGCGTGCCTGCAACGTATTCGGTCAGCCTGTGTATGAGAAGGCGTCCGATGCGGAAGGAAAGCACACCAACATCAGCACCTGGCACTATGACAGTCTGGGCCGGGTGACCCGTGCCGTCTGTGACGGGAAGTCCTATGAATACATCTACGATGCATATGGTAATCTGAAAGAGAAGCGTTCCAACGGGAAACGCTTAGTTTCCTATACCCATGACAGGGCAGGGCAGATCACGGAGATCAGGGATCCAGAGGGAGTCTGCACCCGGTATGAGTATGACATTCTGGGTAGACGAAGCCGCATCTTTAATGATGACGGACTGGAAGTGCGCTACGGCTACGATGCTTTGAACCGCATCCGCCATATCCGTTATGGCAATGGTGTGGAGACCGCCTATACCTACGATGGTGACGGTAACATCCGCACACTGGAAACCAAGGCAGGAGAAAATGTCCTGCTCTCCTTTGCATACCGGTATGACGGCAACGGAAACCGTACGGCGAAGACAGGCATGCAGGCAGCTCTGGGCGGCATCACCGCAGGGAATAATGCGCTGGATCTCTCCTACAATTATGATGTCCGTGGACAGCTTCTGGAAGAGCGGCGGAACGGCGCTTCTGTTTGCTATGCCTATGACAAAGCCGGAAACAGAATCCGGAAGACGGATGCTCAGGGAGAAACCCGATATCTTTATAATGAGAAGAACCAGCTTACCGCAGAAGAAAGCCCTGTCGATAGAAAACAGTTTTCTTATGACCGTCAGGGCGGTATAATAGAGGAGAAAAATGCAGCCGGGATCCGCCTGTTCTCCTATAACAGCCGCCACCAGCAGACAAGGGTGGAAACCGAAACCGGCAGCGTGCAGGAGAACCGCTATGACGCGGAAGGCCTGCGTTTTGAACTGCTGGAAAACGGCAGGAGAACCAGCTTTGTATACCACAATGGAGAGCTTCTGCAGGAGGAGGGAAGAGAAGAGCAGAAGACCAGTTATCATCTCGGGGCAGGGATGGAAGCGTTCCGCAGAGGACAGGAACTGTCCTACTACCACAGGGACGAACAGCTCAGTACGGTATTTGTTACTGATGGACAGGGAGAAATCCGGAACAGCTATCAGTATGATGCCTTTGGCATATCCCTTGAGACCACAGAACAGCTGAATAACCGCATCCGTTATACGGGCCAGCAGTATGATGAACTGACAGAGCAGTATTACCTGCGGGCGAGGTATTACAATCCGGTTGCCGGGCGTTTCATGCAGGAAGACGTCTATCAGGGGGATGGACTGAATCTGTATGCGTACTGTCACAATAACCCGGTGGTGTACTATGATCCGAGTGGGTATGACAGTGGCTGGAATACATGGCCGCCACAGGTAAGAGAAAATATAAATAGAGGGAATAATTTTAATAGAGAAAATAGACCAAATTATACATACAATGAAATAAGAGTAGCAGGAGATGGTAAAAAGCCTTACTTTGTGGTGGATTCATATGAACCTCCTTTTATCGATGAAAATGGTAACTTTGTTGAGGGACAAATAGTTTCTAGGAAGAGTACACAATTAGGTGAAGTTCAATTGTCGACAGCATTAGAATATGTGACAGAGGCAGATAAGAAATATGCGCCGGGAACAGAAATACTTGATATTGATTTTAATCCTCAAGAGTTAAGGGGAAAAACATTACAGGGAGATTTATATTTAGAAGTTCCTAAACAAAAGATAGGTATACCGGAGAAAGTATCAGATAAGGCTGACAGCTTAAATATAACTATTCGAGAAAATACGGAAGAACATCCTAAAACATCAAGAAATAATGAAAATAATCTTTTAGACGGTCTACCAGAAAACGAAGAAAATAGTAGTAAAAGTTGTCGCTAATATGAAAGGTTTGTTGTATATATTTTCATATTATTTGAGAAAGCCTTATTTTATAAGGAAAACTCAATAAGGATTTTGATGATAAATTCTGAAATATTATACTTATCAACATAATGTATGCAATTATAATTAAACAATGTTCTTATGCTAAATTTAGTCTGGAAGGAGATTTATATGTGCAAAATTTTATATTTGACAGGTGGGAATATAGAGGATAAGAGTACAAGGCAAATAACATGTGATGAGGCACAAAAGATATTATTAGAAGCGCAAAAAGGTAAGAAAAATTATAATCCTATTTGCTCTATGATGGATTATAGAGATAATAGGCTATATAGAAAGATTATTTATTTTACATTTCAGATTGTTGCTATCGATTTAGATACCACAAAACAAATATGGTATGAAAAGGTTAACGGTGATGAGTACTTTATAGATAAGATAGTATACAATAATTATCAAAACAAAAATGTTTATATTGAGTTACATTTTCGTAATAGTAAGTTTTCGAAACCTAATATATGCATGATTAGGATGAAAGACAAAAATGGATGGAGGTATTTTGTAGGAGATATTGAAGATATACACTTTTATAGAACTATAAAGTTTGGGGATATAGAGATAGTATTCAAAGATTTGGATGCAAGTTTTGAAGCATTTTTGAATAATGTTCAGGAGTGTGATAAAAGATTTGTAAGAGATGATGAATCACCTATAGTAGAAAATAATATAGAAAAATAGGTACAATTGGTGCATTTAAAAGACAGAGCAAATTTAGGAAAGCGTCGCTGTCGTAAGATATACAAATAAGCTGTTATTAGCGAACGGGAATAACATTGAGAAATTAGAACGATATCATATGTTTGCTCTATAGGAAAATATTATTGTAAGAAAGCGAAAAATCTGATATATCATCATATTAGGTGAAGGTAGGCAAGCTATGTCTATGACGAAGCCGGAAACAGAATCTGGAAGACAGATGAACAGGGAGAAATTCTCTATCTTTACAATGAGAAGAACCAGCTTATTACAGAAGAAAGCCCTGTCGTTATGACTGTCAGGGCGGTATAATAGGAGGAAAGTTGTAAATGATTTATGCACCTAGCCATATTAAAAAATATGCAAAGCAAATTCAGGGAGAAAATAAGTATTTTAGAGATGGCATTTATGGAGAAGTTACTTTTGCTTATGAAATCAGCTGTAATTGTGGAAATAAAGAATTTGTTGTTTATAAGAATTCCGAGCCTAAAGTGATAGCATTCTGCACATCATGTGGAAAACAGATAACATTATATGATTTAATTGAATATCCGTGTGCAACCACTGCTAGAGACCCAGAAGAGAAATTAGAAAAAATAATCAATAAAAGCAATGATAAATTCAATGTAGCCATTATCATCCAGTACTCTGATCAATTTGCTTTTAATGATGAAAGATTTGATGAAAATGATATAACTTGGTGCCAGATTTTTTTATATGATATTGTCAATTTACAGTCAATTATGATTGTAGATGATGAAACAGCATAAGCAATCGTAAAGAGTTAATGAATATGAAGCCAACCGGGCATACCCCAGCCGTGTCATTACGCCGAAGGGGGAGGAGACTGCCTACGGCTACGATACCGTAGGCCGCAGACTGTCCATCAGCAATACTTACGGCACGGTGGAGCTGGCTTACAATTCCAGGAACTTTGTCACCAGCCGCATCGACGGGGAAGGCTACACCACCCGTAGATTCTATGACCGCATGGGCAATCTGACCACTTACTATCCACCCGTGCAGTGGGAAAAGAAAGAGAGCGGCTATGAGTACCGCCACGATTTTCTGGAACGTGTGGTAGATACCATATCTCCCCTGCAGGAACATCACCGTGTATTCCGCAACTTTGACGGGGACATCACCAGCCGGATCCATCCGGTCAGCTATGCCCTGAAAGGCGATGAGGGAGAAGGAACCCGCTATGAGTACGATTCTGACGGGAACTGCATCCGTATCCTTTATCCGGACGGAGGCGTGGAGCGGAGATTCTATGATGCGGACGGCAACATGATCAAACAGGTACAGCCGGAATCTTATGATGCAGATTCGGATGACGGCAATGGCTACCGCTATGCCTATGACGCCTGCGGCCGGATGACAGAAGTACAGGATCCCGGGGGGAACATCCTGCACACCTACGAGTACAACGGGCACGGACAGATCCTCCGGGAAGTGGACGGCGAAGGAAAGGAGGTCCTCTATACCTATAATGATCTGGGCTGGAAGATCCGGGAACAGATAAAAGTGCAGGAGACCGATCCTGCGCTGTACCGTGTCATCGCCTATACCTATGACAGTCAGGGCAATAAGGTGGAGGAGGCCTACGGACAACAGGAAGTAGAACGGGACGGAGAGCCGGATGGCTGGCACCGGATCCATTTTTCCTACGATAAAAACAATCATCTGAATGTAGTGAAAGATGACTTTGGGGCAAAAATGCGCTACGATTATGACTGTCTGGGAAATGTAACGCTGGAAGAGCGTGTCATTGCGGACGGTGTTCATAGTGTCATTCATTATGCCTACAATAAAAACGGGTGGCTTGTTCAGCGGACGGAGGAAATCCAGGGCAACGGCCCGGTACAGGCCGCCGTTACAAGATATGCCTACGATGCCAACGGCAACCTGACAAAGATCACCACCCCGAAGGGCTCCGAGATCCGCAGAAGCTACGATGCGGATGACCGCCTGACCGGGGAGAGATTCCTTGACAGAAAGAACGGTATCGACAGACGGGTGCAGTATGCCTATGATGCGGCCGGAAATGTGCTGAAACAGGCCATTCTGGGAACGGACGGGGAATGTCTGGAGAGCAGCACCCGGTATGACCTGAAAGACCGGGCGACCCACAGAACCAATCCGGCAGGAGGGGTGACCCGCTATCTCTATGACCGGAATGACAGGCTGCGGAAAGAGATCAGTCCCTACGGCTACGAGCCGGAAAACGATGACGGGGTAGGCGCAGCCTACACCTATGACAGCCGCGGCAACCGCATCCGTACCACCAATGCATTAGGTGAAGTGGTACAGGAGCTTTCCTACAACCTGCGGAATCAGCCGGTTATCCAAAAGGACACGTTTGGAAACCGGACAGAGCTTTCCTACGAACTGGACGGAAAGATCAAGGATGTCCGGCGATCAGGGAACCATCAGCGTACCCTCCAGCAGTATGAGTATAATGCCAGAAGGCAGATCACGGGAGTTGTGGACGGCAACCAGAATCCCATTTCCTATGACGTGGACAGCTGGGGACGCATCACAGGCATTGGCTTTGCGGACGGGGTGAAGGAAGGCTACGAGTACACCCCCGCCGGGCAGGTCAGCAGGACTATAGACGGCAACGGCAATGCAGTGCAGTACCGCTACAACAGTCTCGGCAAGGTCAGCGAGAGAATTGACCAGCTGGGCGATACAGAGACCTTCCGGTATGACGAGGAGGGCAACCTGTCCCTGCATATCGACAGGGATGGAAGACAGCTACAGCGTGCCTGCAACGTATTCGGTCAGCCTGTGTATGAGAAGGCGTCCGATGCGGAAGGAAAGCACACCAACATCAGCACCTGGCACTATGACAGTCTGGGCCGGGTGACCCGTGCCGTCTGTGACGGGAAGTCCTATGAATACATCTACGATGCATATGGTAATCTGAAAGAGAAGCGTTCCAACGGGAAACGCTTAGTTTCCTATACCCATGACAGGGCAGGGCAGATCACGGAGATCAGGGATCCAGAGGGAGTCTGCACCCGGTATGAGTATGACATTCTGGGTAGACGAAGCCGCATCTTTAATGATGACGGACTGGAAGTGCGCTACGGCTACGATGCTTTGAACCGCATCCGCCATATCCGTTATGGCAATGGTGTGGAGACCGCCTATACCTACGATGGTGACGGTAACATCCGCACACTGGAAACCAAGGCAGGAGAAAATGTCCTGCTCTCCTTTGCATACCGGTATGACGGCAACGGAAACCGTACGGCGAAGACAGGCATGCAGGCAGCTCTGGGCGGCATCACCGCAGGGAATAATGCGCTGGATCTCTCCTACAATTATGATGTCCGTGGACAGCTTCTGGAAGAGCGGCGGAACGGCGCTTCTGTTTGCTATGCCTATGACAAAGCCGGAAACAGAATCCGGAAGACGGATGCTCAGGGAGAAACCCGATATCTTTATAATGAGAAGAACCAGCTTACCGCAGAAGAAAGCCCTGTCGATAGAAAACAGTTTTCTTATGACCGTCAGGGCGGTATAATAGAGGAGAAAAATGCAGCCGGGATCCGCCTGTTCTCCTATAACAGCCGCCACCAGCAGACAAGGGTGGAAACCGAAACCGGCAGCGTGCAGGAGAACCGCTATGACGCGGAAGGCCTGCGTTTTGAACTGCTGGAAAACGGCAGGAGAACCAGCTTTGTATACCACAATGGAGAGCTTCTGCAGGAGGAGGGAAGAGAAGAGCAGAAGACCAGTTATCATCTCGGGGCAGGGATGGAAGCGTTCCGCAGAGGACAGGAACTGTCCTACTACCACAGGGACGAACAGCTAAGTACGGTATTTGTTACTGATGGACATAGAAATGTTCAGAACAGCTACCAGTATGATGCCTTTGGCATGTCTCTTGGAACCACAGAGAAGCTGAATAACCGCATCCGCTATACGGGACAACAGTATGATGATGTAACGGGACAGTATTATTTGCGGGCGAGGTATTACAATCCTGTTGCTGGACGTTTCATGCAGGAAGACGTCTATCAGGGAGATGGACTGAATCTGTATGCGTACTGCGGGAACAATCCAGTGGTGTATTATGACCCGAGTGGATATTATACTGCATTAGGGAATCTTTTTACAGATAGTGTAATAGAAACAAAGGGAAATTCGACAGACTTAAAGATTGCTATTTTAAAAATGATAACAGGTGATGCTGACATTTCAGATGCTACTGTTGGCTCTCATCAAGCCCAGCACCTAATCCCTAATGAATTTAGGAATAATATAGCAGTTAGTGTGTCAGGATATCAGGTAGATCACGCATTAAATGGAATACTTGATATAAATAGGAATAGTTCGACTCCGGGGGCATTAGATAATTTTTTAAGAAACTATAATGTGTCAGCGGAGAATATGGAATTCTATATCTCAAATAAAACTCAGCATGGTTGGGCACCTGGAACTAGTTTTTATCATGGAGCATATAACGAATATGTAGGATCAAGATTAGCCCAACTGGATGAGAAATATCAGTTGTCTTTGATGTTGGAAACAAAAACACTGCCAGAAATAAGGGAACAATTAAGGCTATCAGGTCAACTGGAAATGTTGCAAGCAGATATAACGGGATTGAATAATGAGTTGAGACGAGCAAATCAAGAGGGTATTGATCTATATCTTACCCATCCCAATAATACAAATATTATTGATTATACTGAAGGAGGTACGCTTTCGCATGAGGATGCTATGAAAAAGTATAGAGAAGAAAATTTCGGAGAAAAGGAAAATAAAGAGAGCCTTAAAAGTAATGGCTGTGGAAACGGAAAGAAGGTATAAGTATGCTGAAACATTTGGATTTGTCACAATTTACATTAAATGAAAAAATGTATATAGAAAATGCAAATATACAGAATTGTAAAATATCTGAAATTCAAAACAGAATTTGTGTCATTAGTAAGTGCAATTTTTATAACGTTGTATTTGAGAACTCTTTTTATGAAGTGTATGCCACATTTAAAGAATGTAAATTCATAAAATGTATGTTTCGAGATACTTTTGAAGGGGAAGATTTGGAGTTGTTAGTAAAGGATAATATATTTATAGATTGTGTATTTGAAAATATCAGTTATAGATCTTTTCAAGTACAGTCTAATGTTACATACTCTAAATTTGTAAATTGTAATTTTTCAAATATTAAAATGGAAGGAGATTTATCCTTTATTGGATTGGAATTTCAAGGTGGAAAAATAGACAATTTTAATTTCTATGGGAATCAAATTATGCAGAATATTTTTTTGGATTTACAGATAAAAGATATGAACTTAAATTGTGCTTTTATAGAGAATAGGATGGAAAGAATTGACTTTAAAGGGACAAAAATAAGTGGATATTGTAGGGATAATATCTTTATTGAGTGCGAACCCAATGGGATAATGCCTTGAACAGAGCGATGCAAGCTGCTAAAGAAAGAATTAAACAATATGATGTACTAAAGAAAGGCAGAGGATGCCACATTAGTCGGAGGTAGTAATCCTCAAGTACAAGCAGCTGGTATGATAGAAATTCGTGGAATAAAGTGGATTTTATAGCTTTAAGTAAATAACTGGGCAAATTATGGATATGGGACAGCGACGGAAGAGAGACCCTCTATACTTATGACCAGGAACACAATCCGGTCAGGACGATGGAAAAGATCAAAGAGGGCAAATGGAAAGAAACGGCCCGGAAGTATGATTTCAGGGGAAGATGCATTCTGGAGCGGGATGCCCTCGGAAACGAAAGCCTTAAGGAATATGAAGCCAACCGGGCATACCCCAGCCGTGTCATTACGCCGAAGGGGGAGG
>OHJU01000321.1_pt1 | contig 27360 bp, 22 predicted proteins | sample 1568711 | NCBI WGS metagenome assembly OHJU01 (sample SAMEA3879574, study PRJEB24766) | human gut metagenome | biome: human-associated habitat; feature: feces | place: USA | collected 1985/1987 | reverse complement strand
GGCAGGTATGCGGCTAACAGAACAGGTTACATTATCTTATCTTAGAAAAAGTTCCGCTGTCAGTCAGGAGCCACCATGTGCCATCAGTTCCATGCGCAAAGTATTCAGTAGAAGACACTTTATAATAATCAAATCCATTGCTATCTCGACGGGTTTTTGAGAGATAGTCCTGCAAGGCCTCCCATGTTCTGCCACCTACAATGCCGTCAGCGGTTAAAGAAGAATTTGTCTGGAATGACTTTACCTTCGCTTTGGTAGTACTGCCAAAATTCCAGTCAACGTTAATGCCGTAGTTGAGTTGATGTAATACACGCTGTATTGCACCAACCTGTGCATTTTGGTCGCCTTGCTGCTGAATTTGCATCCTATACCTCCACTGATAGTTAGGGTATGTAGAATCAGCAAATGCTATGGAAACAACCGATAAAAACATTAGCATAACAATCATAAAAAATACAAACTTTTTCATTTGTTTCTCCTTTCAGAATCCTTAAGTGCTAATTTAGAAACAAGTATGTTTTTTAAGCCCTTGTGAATCTGCATCGTCAAATGGCGATGTGCTTGTCCGGCTCATGATTTTCAAGGACTTTTCATTCGCCCAATGGAATCAGCTCCTTGTATTATAAAGTAGTAGTTATTAGAGCCCCTCTCCAAGGGCGTATGCTACACTGTAAGGGATGCTGTGGATTGGTTATGTTCTCCTACCGCAAGACGGTTCTTGAAAGGCTCCAACCACAGTCCTTTACAGTATTGTTAATCAGTTAGATACCGCCAGACGGTTTATGTAGAACAAGGTTACAAGAGTAAAGCGTCCTGTGGACCCAGCATCAAATAAACATACCGGAGGTACCATCATGATTTGCGTGGGTATTGATGTCGCCAAGGACAAGCACGACTGCTTCATTATCAGCTCGGAAGGCGAAGCCCTTTCATCTCTTTGCCGCTCAAACATCTTATACATTACCCACTTTATCTATATATGGTTTACAGAAAGGCAAGGTAACAAATTAATAATTCGTTATTTTCATTGAATACCTCTTGTATCTATATAGTGGTTCTTGAAGTTTAGAGCAACCGTGGACGTTGTAGCCTCGGTAAAAGCTATGCTATTAACAGCAAGCACGATAATCAAAGCCGAAGCCAAAGGCATAAGTCTCCTTCAAAATAGTTGAGTTTCAAAGGAAAACGATGTATACTACCTTATAGTCCTTGCGAATCTGCATCGCCTCCCATAGCGATGAGCTTGTCCGGCTCGCGATTTACAAGGACTTTTTCATTCCCCCAATGGAAATATCTCCTTCCCGCGCCTTGTCGTTTGTTTTTCTCATATCATTCTTTTCCTTCTTTGCATATGCCATATACTTGCTGTTCGTGAGGGCGGCGAAGGTCAGCCCTGTAAGCGACCAGAATGCCTCCGAGGCGAAGAACATGAGCGCAGTCTCCATTAGATTGCCAAAGTAATTCGGCACACTTTCCCCAGGCTTGGGGTAAGCCTCCATGGGCAGGAACAGCAGCGCGGCAAAGCCGTAGGCTATGAATATCCCCAGCGCCAGCCCGCCGGAAGCAGCGCAGGCCGCGGCCTTGCCCGCGATATACCGCGATACGATGGTTCGGGGGAGATACTCCTTTATGAAGCCGCTCTTTACATCGTCGATGAAGGAAGCGGTATACGGCAGCGCCGCTAAAATTGGCAAAGCCAATGCCATGGCATCTGAGGACAGTGCGCTCATGATAAGGTCGCTGTGGAAGCCGTGGGAAAGGAACTCCGCCGAGCGGAAGCCGGACAATATGCCCTGCACCGTGGAAGGGAGCAGCTCCAGCACCGTGCCTGAAACGCCGATAAGGAATGCACGGCTCAGCATGGCCTGCCTGAGGCTGGCGCAAAGGGGCTTTTTTCATGCGGGATTTCTCCTTTCTCCGGTTTTTACAATTTGAAAGCAGGCGTGGCGGGGTTCAATGCGGTCATGCAATATATTTCTTAGGAAAAATTATTGTGCATTTCAACACGGGATCCATCTAATGCATTGATTGCTATATAGGATGGTAAAATATGCCCGTCCAAGGCGCTCTCTTTTTGCACGATGAACAGCCATGTCGGAATGAGGAAAACCTTGTTCCTTTCCTTTGTAGAGCGAACCATGCAGTTCGTGAGCATAATTCGCGTAACATGTCTATCCTCGACTGTGGTAGCATCGGCTACCCATGAGGAACCAAGAATAAGCAGGTCTTTCGCGTGCTGCCATACCGCCTCAAATGATAGAGGCTTCATGTTGCTTTCTAACTTATTCGTTATAATAACGGGATATTCCCAATGAAAGAAACGTATTCCCTCCTGATCCACCATAAGCACAATTCTTTCCTGCGGCCAGGGTTTGATATAGTCCGCTTCATCCTCAAACCCCAAAACCCCCGGGGTCAATATGCTGCTGTCAAACGGAATTTGCCCATCGATTGCACGGCAAAAAGTTATTTGGTAGCCCACCGAGACCGTAGCATAGCCAAAGAATCCATCCAGCATACGCGCCGCTTCAATATGTGCCGCTTCAAAGCCTTCAATTTTCAAATCATTCAATACGTTTTTTGATATTGTCAACGCTTCTTCTTTGGATAAAACGGGTTCCAGTACAACAGGACCTTCTCCGTCCCAACCGCCGTTCTTTATTATCCATGATTGTAGTTGTATGGTTCCGGCGTTCTTCGGGAAAATTTCTATTTGATTTTCATCGGCAAACACATAAACATTTTGTTCCAAACTGTTTTTGAAAACCACATTGCATGGGAAAGTCGGGTCATAATCAGCAATGGGAATATATTCCTCGTTAGGCGCATTTCGCAATTCTTCGGATAAGCTTTCGATTATTTCGGCGCTATCGGCAGATGGCTCATACAGAACGGAGCCGTCTTGCTGTTTTTTCGGCATTCCTCTTTTTAGAATGACTATGAGTTCTTCCAAATCTTCTTTCGTCATTTCACCGGAGCGCGCTCCGATGAGGTCTTTAGAGAAGTATGAAACTATTTCATCCAAGCGGGTTTGGCCAAACCTATCTTGCGTCGCTTCATACACATGAAAGCCTCCAGCTTGGCCTATCTCAATATCCGTATCCGCCACAAACTTGAAATGTGACATTTGTATTTTTTCATTCAATTTATTTGGGCAAATAAAGGTGCTGTCAGTTTCCATATCATTGCTTTCAACAAGCGTAGCTTCTAATTGTTCCGCCGCCTTATGCACCACTATCTCCTTTTCGGGCGTGGGCTGGCAGGCAGATATAGCAATAATGCAAAAAAAGACGCTTAAAAGGTATATGATCTTCTTCATTTACTCATCTCCTTGTCTCCTTTGCCAAAAGGCAGGACTTTGGAGCGCATACGCAAGCATACGCCCCAGCTTATGCTTTATTGATAGGTTGCCGAGAATGTTCCGCTCGTGGTCATTCTAGACGCATTCGGTGTGTTGTAGTACGGGTTTCGAATCTGCAAATAGATAGAAGAAATCGTTTGGTACGTGGAGTATACCGACAAGGTGCCAGATGACTGCCCCGTTGGAACTTCCGCTTGTCCGCTAACAGAAACATTGGAGGCATTCACCAATTCTACAACCTGATATCGTTCCAAACCAGATACCGCAAATACAATACGCGTGTTGTCATCTTTGCCCGATGTAAACTTGGTACTTCCACTGGAGCGGCTGACAGGTCCGCATTTCCAGACATGGGTTATTTTAGCATTGGTATAAGTTTTACTATTCGTCGCAGCTAACGCCGAACTGGCAGAAACAAGAATCAACAGCATTATCAATGTAAATGCCGCTTTCCTTAAGAATCCCTTTTGCATAAAAACTCCTTTCACAGTTGTTGGATATTAGACAATAATCAAGCATAATATATTACCCCTTCAGCCTTTGCAACTCTGCATTGCTTCCCACAGCGATGAGCTTGTCCGTTTCATGATTTACAGGAACTTTTTCATTCACCCAATGGAAACATCTCCTTCCTGTGCCTTATCGTTTCTGTACCTTATAGCTTTCTTTTCTTCTTTTCTTATATGGTATGGTTTCACGGAATGCAAAGTAACAAAAATCTTTTGTTGTGACTGTGCGGACTAAAGTTGGATGTTTTTATTAACAGATGCGAGTTGATACTGGCTGTATGCAGCAACCTTGGGACGAATCAACAGAAATACTTGAGATGAATCTGTTAACACAATGTTTAACTCATCACTGCTTATAACACTTTACGTGATTAGCAGTGCCGTGTTAATATATAATTACAAAGTTTAGATGGAGGGAAGTGCAATATCTTACATGGCAAGTTTTGATACAGAAGCAGAAAGCGATGCGGAGATTATTCGTAATCTTTACGAACAGTATTATTTTCTCCTCTATCGCTATGCCCTTCCCAAGGTGAATTTTGACAATGATGCCGCAGCAAACTGTGCGCATGCGGTTTTTGATGTTGCCTCAAAGAATATAGAGAAGTTAAGGGATCACGAGAACATCGGTGGTTGGATGATGCGATCGCTTAAAAACATAATTTCCGACCACTATAAGGCTCAACGTAGGCGCACAAAGAAGGAAACACTCTTTTCCAGAATGACGCTAAAGCATGATTTTAGCTTTGAATTGTGGCCGGACAACATTTTTAGCGATAGCGAAATTCAAGAAATCAAAAATGGAATTTTGAGCTTGCTTAGCGACAATGAAAAACAGATATACCATCTGTTTTATGTCGAAAACAAAAGCGTAAGGGACATAAGCGATCTGCTTTGTATATCCGAGGCGGCCACAAAGATGCGCTTGATGCGGCTGCGAAATAAGATATATGATGGAATCAAAAAATTTTTTTAGAAATCCTGTTACCTTGCCATGCAATAGACCATATAAGAGTATAAGAGGAGAGAAGCGTCATGGGCGATCATCGTGAATACCAAAAAAGGATAAAAAGATATGATGCTCAGATAGAATATGTGGATTCTGTTTTTGAAGCCGAAATATGCAAACCCGTTGAACGGCGAGACGAAGCACTGCTAAATGAGTGTCTGGATACGTTGGACTACCTGCATGACAGCAGGCGTAAGCTTATTGTAAAATTAGAGGCTGAGAGTCCAGCTTGTGTTCGGATGGCTTATAAAAGGCCGCGGCTTGCGTTCGCAACTAGCATTTTATTGATGCTTCTTCTTGGCACCGGTGTGGCTCAAGCTATTGACTTTAGAATATGGACCGCTTTGATTCATTGGGATGCCGGTTATCTCTCTGTGAACTATGTTCCGGAGGAGGAAGAAGCCTTCGATTCTGCCAATGGAAGCATCATAAATGATAACAGTATTACAATTATGGATGACGGTATAATTGAGCCGATCGATTATCCATCAATCGATGATGCTCTTAATAAGTTGGATATTATACCCATGCTGCCGATGCACTTGCCCGATGGCTTTGATGTGGATAGAGTATACGGAAACTGTGGCAAAGGCGGCAAAGTGCTGAATATAGTCTATAAGAGCGAACAACACTCATTATCATATAAAGTTGATGAGCATCTTGAATCAGAGAGCGCAGTAACAGTTGTTTTACCTGATAACAAAGAAGAGTATAAAAAGTACAAGAGAAATAGTATAACATATACGTTGACACAAACAGGTACAATGGTCTACGCAACGTGGACAAATGGTTATATGATATACACTATTAACACTGATTTGCCATATGAGGAAGTTTTGCTTATCATAGATTCTCTTGAAGTCTATACAAAATAATATGGAGGACACCTAACATGAAAGTCAAAGAAATCATATCGCTGGTGCTTATATGCACAATGACGTTAGTGCTTGGAACAACCACATTTGCGTTAGAACGTTCTGAGCCTACGGGTATTGCCTCTTCCGATCCATTTTCATCAGACAGATGTGTCATTCTGTCGCCACAAACGAGAGCTGCAGATTTGATGTACAGCCCAAGTTTATCTATCAGCAGTCCAAGTGTAGGTAAAATATCTGTAAATGCAAACGTTAGCACAAAGAAAACTGTTGATAAACTTGGGTTTACGGTCCTTAAAATAGAGCGCTGGAACGGAAGCTCCTGGGAACCGGATGCTTTCTGGAATGACAAGTATTCATATAGCACAAGTTCCTTCGCTTGGTCGGGAAGCGCTACCGGTTGTGTTAGCGGCGCATATTACAGAGCTACCTGCACATTCTATGCCAAGTTAGGCAGCAAAGTGCAGACGATTGATGCTGCAACAAGCTATATTAAATGTCGGTAAAAATCGCCTGCCGTCCGCACGGGATGCTGTATTGATGGTTATCAAGGATTCGGGATAACTTGGGCAAGCAGGGCAAAGAGGTACCCACTTTGCTTTTCGGGCAATTTCCGCCGCCGCGAAAACTGCCCTCTGCTTGTCAGGGGCAGCGCCCCTGAAACCCTTTGAACACACATAAATGTGTGGCTGCGCGTTTCTGCGAAACGCTTTAGGAGCATGGCCGTTACTGGCGATCATGCTCCTGTTTCTTTTCCTCGCTGCGCTCATCCTTGCCCAGCATACGATCCACGTTCTGCTTGTGGAGCAGCAGCTCGCGCATCTCATCGCGCGAACGCCGGTATTCGGCATACGCCGCCTTTTTTTCGGCAAGCAGCTTGGCATATTCCTCCTGCAAGCTCTTGACGGTGGGGAGCTTTTTCACGCCCAGCTCGTCAAAGGCGTTCTTCGCCGCCTTGTGCAGAAGGATGTCGCTCTCATGCTCCGCGAGATACTTTTTCGAGTAACCGGCCTTGCGGTAGCCCGCGTAAACGTCGCGGGTCTTGGCGTAGTTGATGATATGCGTTTTCAGCACGGCGATCTCCGCCATGCGCGTCTCCGCCGCCTTGATCTGCGCGGACAGCGCGTGAAATTGCTCCGTGGCGGCAGCGGCTTTTTCCTCCAGCTCCGCATAATCCAGCAAGCCGTGCTCCCGCAGATAATTGTAGGTCTGCGCCATCTGCTTGACGTTGAACACCTTTGCCCAGCGCTCGTAACCGCCGCCCTTCCCGGCTTGCAGCTTCGCCTCGATGTCGATGAGCAGCGTATTCTTTTTCCGCGTGGCCTGCGTCCGTTTTTTGCGCGGCGTATGCTCCTTTTTTCCGGCAAGGACAGTGCGCAGCGCGTCCTCCGTATAGCCGTCGATGGAGGAAAGACGGACAAAGCCTTTTTTGCCGGGGTGGCGCAGGGACAGCGTATTCCCGCGCCGTCTGACCTCGCAGCCAGCATCGCGCAGCAGCTTCAAAAGCGCGTCAAAGCTGTCGGGCTTCTTCAAAAGCGCCGCGTCGATGAGACCGCAGAGCAGCTCCCGGTGGGAGGGCTTCGCCTTGTTTCCCAGCCACTTGCCGTAGTGATTTTTCCCGCGCTTGGGCGCTGCGATGACGGACAGCCGGTGCTCGGTGCAGATGGCGTCGCTGAGCCTTGCCACCGCCCTGCCAGAGCCGAGGAAATCGCGGAACTTATGCTTGCAGTCCAGCGTGGTGGAGTTCCAGATGATGTGATTATGAATGTGTTTTTTGTCGGTGTGCGTGGCAACGAAAAAGGCATGTCTGCCTTTCAGAAACCGCTCGGCAAACTCATAGCCTATGCGGTTCGCGTCCTCCGGCGTGATCTCACCCGGCTTGAAGGACTGGCGCACCTGATAGGCGATCACGTCGTGCCGCTGCTCCCGCCCTGTGATGGTCTGGTACTGCCGCTTGGAGTAAAGAAACTCCGCGTCGGCGGTTTTCGGGTCGCATTCGTAGGCGGAGATCAGCTCGCCGCCCTGCGTCTTTTCTGGATTCTTGGAATAGTCGATGCGGTCAGTCAGGCAGTCGGCAATCGTCTTGCCGTGACTGACGTGCATGGAAATGATGCGTGTGGTCGCCATGGGGCGCGGCCTCCTTTCGGTGGGATGGATTTGCAACTTTTTTCTGAACAATGCGCCGCTCCGATTGTAAAAGCGCCTAACAGGTGTTATACTATGCAAAAGGAGCGTGGAGTGTATGAGCTTTGCAGACGCTATTATCAAGCTGCGCAGCGAGCGCAGGATTTCGCAAAAAGAGCTTGCGGAGGATTTGAATGTGAGCTGCGCAACGGTAAACCGTTGGGAGAACGGAAGAACCGTTCCGAATAAGATGACGATGTTCGTTATACGGGAATACTGCAAACGCCATGGCGTAGCATTTGCCTATGATGAGGAACAGAAACGGGGTGACGCGGGATGAATCTCGGCAGAGAAACCGAAACGCTTGAATTTAAGAAGTCCACCGGAGAGCTGAAGGAAGGGATCATTTCCATCGGCGCGATCCTCAACAAGCATCAGAAGGGCGAGCTGTATTTCGGGGTCAGGCCGGACGGTACGCCCATCGGACAGGAAATCTCCGAAAAAACGCTGCGGGACATCAGTCAGGCAATCTCCAATCATATCGAGCCGCAGATTTTTCCTGAGATACAGACCGTGCGCATCGACGGGAAAGAGTGCATCCTTGTCCGCTTTGAGGGTTACAATACGCCATACTTTGCGTATGATGTTGCCCGCATCCGCGTTGCGGACGAGGACAAGGTTCTGTCCCAGCAGGAACTTGTGGCCTATCTGAGAAAGCAGGACGGCGCAGAGGACGCATGGGAACGTCGCGTGTCAAACTTTCTTGTGAAGCAGGTAGACGGAAAGCTGGTCGAGCGGTATATTGAGCGCGGGCATGAGGCAAAGCGCATTGAATTTGAATATGCGGATAAGACCTCTGCGCTGAATAAGCTGCTGCTGACCGAGGGAGAGCATCTGCTGAACGCGGGCATGGTGCTGTTCTGCGAGAGTATGTACGCAGAGCTGCAAATGGCGATCTTCGCGGGAACGGAGCGGCTGACGTTTCTGGACATCCAGCGTCATCGCGGAACGGTGTTTGAGCTGGTGGCGCTTGCCGAAAAATACATCATGAGCAATATCCACTGGCGCGTTCATTTTGACGGTTCCTTGCAGCGCAAGGAGATTCCCGAAATCCCTGCCGACGCCATCCGCGAGGCTCTGATCAACTCCTTCTGCCATAAGGACTACGGCGCTTGTCAGAGCAACGAGGTCGCCATCTACAAAGACCGTGTTGAGATATATAATCCGGGCAGCTTCCCGGAGGGCTACAAGCCGGAGGACTTCATCAGCGGCGATGAGCGCCCCGTGCGCAGAAATCCGCTGATTACCTCCATCCTCTACTACTCAAAGGATGTGGAGAGCTTCGGCACAGGCTTGAAGCGGATTGCCGACGCCTGCAACGAAGCAAATTGCCGGTTTGCGTTTAAGATTATGAAGTCAGGGTTCGTTGTTGTGTTCTTCCGCAGTGAAAGCCGCGACGCACAAGATAACGCACAAGTCGGCGCACAAGATGCCGCACAAGTCGGTATCAGAGATAAGATTTTGGCCTGCTGCCAAGAGCCGCGTTCCAGAACCGAGATCGCCGCATACTGCGGATATAAAAGCGTCCGCAGCCTTATGCAATCCCATTTGAAGCCCCTGCTGGAAAGCGGACAGCTCCGCATGACCATTCCCGACAAGCCCAACAGCCGCAATCAAAAATATGTTGCGGTCAAACCGGAGGAATGATATGTTCACCTATATTTCCATTGAAGAATTTGCGGACGGCGTGGTAAAAAACAATAAGGACGCCAACCGTAAGGAGCTGATCGCCTCGCTGCGGGAATCCCTCGCCGCCAAGAAAAACGGCGCAGGGTGCATGATCTGCGGCGCGCCCATCTGGGCGGCCGGCAGCGCCATCACGGGGACGAATATGTGCTTCACCTGCACCACCGGAGAGGCCGACGACAGTGAGGATTACGAGATCGAATAAAACGAAAAGCGCGGGGCGATATGCTCCGCGCTTTTGCTTGATGCGGTGTTTCTGAAAACAGCCTTATCCATATATCCAGTCCCGAAGCATATAGCGTAGGACATGGAGCTTTGCCACCAGCCAGCCCGCCAGCATAGGAAGCCCGTAGGGGCTTATGAGGAACGCGATCACCAGCAGCCCCACGCCGTAGCTGACGGAATCCACAAAGAGTATGAACAGACCGAAGAAGCCGAGAATGGCGGCGGGGATGCAGAGGATGCCGCTGGAGAGGCCAACAACGAACACAAGAAACCATGACACGACGGCAAGCACAGCCATGACCGGCGCAAACAGAAGTTTCAAAAGAAAGCGCATCTCTTTTTCCTCCATTCGTTTTGTATTGTGAGAACAGGATACAGGAATATGCTCCAGATTGCAAGGATGACGGGGAACAAAAAAGCAGGGGCGGCCTGCGCGCAGCAAGCCGCCCCCACATGGGATAAATACCCCATTATCGGATGGCTGCAAGGCGGGACAGGATACCGCTTGCCGCCTGCCAGATCCGCTCCTGATTTTGGAGTATATCATCCATATCCGCAGCGTAAACGCGCCCTGTTTCATGCACCCGCCGCGCAAGCTGATTGAGATTGTTGGAGGAATACCGCAGCAGCGACACCAGCTCCCGCAGCTCCGGCAGATCGAGCTTCACCACATAGCCGTCAATGGCCATTTTCCGAAGATATGCGCCCATGTTCGTTGTGCCGAGCTGCGCCATCTTCGCCTCAATCATCGCCCGTTCCTCCGGCGTCACACGGACTTTGAGCTGGATGTCCCGTTTCCGCTTCGCCATGTCACAGCTCCAAATCCTTCTTCTTTGCGGCAGGCTGCTTCTGCTCCGCCGAAGCCTGTTGCAGCTTGGAGCGGACGGAGGGACGCCGGAGGTTCTGGCTGCGGTCCTCGTCCTTGCCGATCAGGGCAAACACGCCCCTGCGGTCTTTGAGGGTCGTGAGGGCAAGGGTGGAAAAGGGCAGCAGCTTTTGCAGCGCCGCCGTGTCCTTTGTTCCGGCGCGTTCCATGAAGTCACGGGACACCTCTGCCATGAAATGCGTTCCGCCGGGGCTGTTGGGCTGCACAGGCTCTTGCAGCTTGCCCAGCAGCCGCGCCGCCTCCGCTTTGATCTCGTCGGCGGTGAGGGGCTGGCGCAGCCGCTGCTCCTGTCGCGCCTGTGTGAGAAACAGGTCCGTCAGGCCGGGGTGGGAGCTGACCACAAACTGCACCGAGCGGTCGCTATCCATGCCGTCTTTGTTTTCATAGACGGGGATGGTATTCGCCCAGCGCTTGTTGTCTCGCGAAATGCGCCCGTCGTAGTCAAAGTGCCGGACGGTTGCCGCCAGGACGTAGAGCATCCGCTCCTGTCCGAACTGCTCCGCCACCTGTCCCACCGCCGCAGTGTCAAGGCGGTTGTCATGGTAATTGTCCCGGATGGCGGCTTCAATGGCGTCCTTACAGCTCACATTGGCGCGGAAGGACGCGCGGTAAACGTCCAGCTCCCCTTGTTCCCGCGCGTGATCGGCGGGGTAGGGATAGACCGGCAGCTCCCGGAGCTTTTTTGCTTCGTCTCTTGCTGTGTCCTCGATGCTGTCGCGGATCGTATCCATGTAGCCGGTTTCCAGATCGGAGAACTTGTCGTAGAGGATTGCCATGGGCGAGGGGGACAGCAGCAGCGCCCGCGTTTCCGCCTCGCTGAGCGTCAGCTCCTCCATGCTCATCAAAATATCCTCCCGCACGGTGTATTCATAGCTGTGATGGAGGATTTCCTCCGGGGGCTGGCCCTTCAGCCAGTCCCGGTATTTGTCCTGCTCCCGCGAGAGCTTATCGTATAACGATTGCTGTAATGCCTCGTTCATATTCATCGTGCCTCCTGTTCGTGAGATTTTTTCTTTTCCCCAGCGCCGTGGGCGCAGGGCGCTTTCAGCTTGCCGAGGACGGAGGGGCGTTTTGCCACCACATTCTCCGCCGCCTGTTCCATGGGCGTCCGGTCGTCGATGTTCAGTTCTGCGTTCAGCTCCGCCAGCCGCGCGGATTTTTCTTTCAGCTCCGTTTCCTGCGGGAAGGGCTTGCCCAGCTCCGCCTTGGCTGTCGCAAGCTGCGCCTGCACGTTTTCAAGCCTGCCCTGCACCGTTTTGTACCGCTCCGGCATCTGGGCGAGGGCGTTGTCGATGCGGACAAGGTTGCCCCTTGCGTCCTTGCCCAGCTCTACCCGGTGGCTCATCTTCCCTTTGAGGGTGAGAATGAAGTCCTTGCCGAAGTTTTCCACGGTCAGCGACATGGCAAAGCCCCGGTAGCTGCCAATGGGAACGGGCTCCAAGCCCTTTGCGTCCTTGAACGCTTCCAGAATGGCAGCACCGGCATTGTCCTTGTCGGTGAGAAGGTCGCCCTTGACCTCCATACCCGCAAAGCCGTCCTTGGGGTGGGGATGGGCTTCCAGCGTTTTCATATCCGCCTCAAAGCCGGAGAGGAAGCCTTTGTTTTCCTCGATCTGCGCCGGAAAATGCCGCAGGATGTTGTCCTCCAAGCGGTACTGCTGGCTCTGGTGATTGGCCTTCATCAGCCGCAGCCGCGCCACGTCCACATCGAGGTCCATCTTTTCACGGATGCGTTCGTCTCCGGCGCACAGCGCCTTGATCTCGGCATAGGAGAGCGCCGCCTCGTCAATATCCTCACAGCTTCTCACCGGGGATTTTGAGGTCATGATCTGGGAGATGAACTTCTGCTTATTTTCCACCGTCTGCCAGAGGTAAGCGTCGAATGTGGATTCCGTGACATAGCGGTAGATGTGTACCTCCTTGTTGCGGTTGCCCTGCCGGATGATGCGCCCGCTGCGCTGCTCCAGATCGCCCGGCCGCCACGGGCAGTCCAGGTCATGGAGCGCCACGAGCCTGTCCTGCACGTTCATGCCCGCGCCCATTTTGAAGGTGCTGCCCATGAGCACCCGCACCTGACCGGAGCGCACCTTTGCAAACAGCTCCTTCTTTCGGACTTCCGTATTCGCCTCATGGATGAATGCGATCTGTTCCCTCGGAATCCCACGGGCAACCAGCTTTTCACGGATGTCGTCGTAGATGGTAAAGGGCGGCTCCTCCGATTCGGTTTCCGCGTCGATAGCCGCCTCCAGCGCGTGAAGCTCCGGGTTGTCCGTGCTTTTTGCGGCGATCCTGCCGCTTTGCGCCGCCTTGCCCTTGGGGGTAGACAGGTCGCAGAACACGAGCTGGGTCAGTTTGTCCGCCTGTCCGTCCTGCCAGATGCGGTGGATGTTGTCCACGCAGCGATTGACCTTGCTGTTCGGGTCGTCCGGCAGGTCGGGGTTGATGATGCGCTGGTCAAGCCCCAGCTTGCGCCCGTCCGAGGTGATCTTGAGCATATTGTCCGTGCCGGGGTCAACAAGCTGGGCGTGTACCCTTGCGGCGCGTTCGGACAGCTCCTGCACCATCTGCTGTTGCAGCGCCGTGGGCTGTGTGACCTCGGTGTGGTAGATGGCAGTGGGCGTGGGAAGGTTTAGCTGGTCGGCGGTCTTGATGTCCGCCGCCTCCCGGAACAGGTTCATCAGCTCCGGCAGGTTAAAGAACTTGGCAAACCGCGTCCGCGCCCGGTAGCCCGTACCTTCCGGCGCAAGCTCGATGGCGGTGGTAGTTTCCCCAAAGGCGGAGGCCCAGCAATCGAAGTGGGTCAGGCTGTTGCGCTTGAGCATATCGTGCTGCAAATACCGCATCATGGTATACAACTCCGTCATGGAATTTGAGATGGGCGTACCCGTGGCGAAGGTAACGCCCTTGCCGTGGGTGATTTCGTCGATGTACCGGCATTTTAAGAGCATATCCGAGGATTTCTGGGCGTCGGTTGTGGAAAGCCCTGCCACGTTTCGCATTTTTGTGTAGAGGAACAGGTTTTTGAAGCTGTGCGCCTCGTCCACATACAGCCGGTCTACGCCGAGCTGCTCAAAGGTCACAACGTCGTCCTTGCGGGCGGCGTCATGGAGCTTTTGCAGCTTGGTTTCCAGATTTTTCTTGGTACGCTCCAGCTCCTTGATGGTAAAGCGCTCGGCGCGGCTGGCCTTGAGTTCTGCAATGCCGTCCTCGATCTCCCATATCTGCTCCTGCAAGAGCCGTTCCTGCCGCTCTCTGGACACGGGGATGCGCTCAAACTGGCTGTGGCCGATGATAACGGCGTCATAGTCGCCGGTGGCAATGCGGGCGCAAAACTTCTTGCGGTTACGGGTTTCAAAATCCTTTTTGGTGGCCACAAGGATATTGGCGGAGGGATAGAGCCGCAGGAACTCCGAGGCCCACTGCTCCGTCAGGTGGTTCGGCACCGCAAAGAGGGATTTCTGGCACAGGCCGAGGCGCTTGCCCTCCATGGCGGCGGCGATCATCTCAAAGGATAGCGATAGGTAATCCTTTGGTCGGGATATGCAGCCGCAGGCTGCATATCCGTTCCTCCAGATTTTCCCCCGCTCCAAACCGTGCGTGACAGTTTCCCATCACACGGCTTTCCATCGTCAGCACTTTTTATGACAATCTATACATCAAACAGATTTGCCCTTTAGAAAACGAGTTCCGGCATTTCTGCCATCACACGAAGTTTATTGAGCTTTGCCAACTGCTTTTTATCCAGGTTTAGCACTTTCAGATATTTTCGGATGGTGCGCTCATTACTGGAATGAATGAGAATGTGAACCACAGCGGAGACAATAATCAGGTTTTGGTAGCTGTCATTGCCCCCAAGCATCAACGGCTGCTTGTGATGACAGTCCACCTGATTTGCTTCCAGTTCCACACCAGAGACGGCACATTTTCCTTTCTGCGCAACATAGAGCGCAATGCGGTTGTCGTTGTACTCCACACTTTGCTTACCGCATGGATTGTTCATCAGATAATAGAGGACAGCCATATTGACACCGGCAAGATTCTTGTGAATCTCAAGTCGACCCTCTGGCGTGTACTTGTTTATCCGACTTTTCTTATCCATGGGTACTCTATGCTGAACATAGGCAATCGGGACGATGGCGTGACCATTCAGATAACGCACTTCCCGGCTTGTGCCGTATTTTTCCTTGATATACCTGTTTGTGATTTGACCTTTCTTTTGCAGTCTGTGCTTCAATCTGTTGTAAAGGCTCTTTTTGACATCGAAAGCGATTTTGTGAAAGTCAATATTCACATGGGTTGCAATGCTGTAATAGTTATGAACGCCCATGACATAGGAGTTGTATTTCTGTATCAGACGATATTCCATTCCTGGGTCATAGGTCTGCCGTATCTGCCCAATAATTTCCTTGCTTTTCTCCCGGATTTTCTGCAATGCTTTATCCTTGATATGCGCTTCTACTACATACCTTGGTTGTCCATCTGGCTTCTTTCCTTTTGTTCGAACTTTCAGCTTAAAGCCAAGAAATTCAGAGTAATGGCGTTTCAGATTTACAATCTTTGATTTCTCCGGGCTGATTTCCAGCCCCAGACGTTCCAAAAGCCATTGTTTCGTTGCCTCGAACAGCTTGACTGCATCTGACCGCTTTTTACAGAAGATTTTGAAATCATCTGCATAGCGGACAACATAGCACTCTTTCAGATTCGTGTAGTTGCGCAGGGTTCGGATGGTACTGCTTTTATCAGGGGTTCCATTCGCATAGATTCTGTGTACATAATTCCTTTGGGTGGGCATTTCCTCCCACTGGCTGACAATCCACCAATCCAGTTCATTCAGGACGATGTTTGACAACAGTGGGGAAATGATACCGCCCTGTGGCGTACCCTTTTCGGGAAAACCGATTCCAGCCACTTCTGCCTTTAGCATGGCAGAAATGATAGACAGCAGCTTTTTATCCCTAATTCCGAGTGTCCACATCTGCTTCAGCAGTTTTCCGTGGTTCACATCGTCAAAGAAAGACTTGATATCTATATCAATGACATAGTGGCAACCTACGTTCTGTATCATTCTCTCCGCTTGGGCAATGGCATTTTCTGCACTGTGGTTTGGTCTGAAACCATTGCTTCGCTTGAAGAATTTTGCTTCACAGATAGGTTCTAATACTTGCAGAATACATTGCTGAATGAGCCTGTCCATAATCGTGGGTATTCCGAGGGGACGGGTTTTCCCGTTATCCTTTGGTATTTCCACTCTGCGGACAGCATTAGGAATATACCAGTCCAACTTGCGCTGAACATGGGCAACTAAGGCATTTTCGTTCCACTTGTTCAAATCGCTTATTGTCTTGTTGTCCACACCCGCCGTCCGACTGCCGCTGTTCTTTCGGATATTTCTATATGCCAATTTGATGTTTTCAGGGCGTTTTATCAGTTCCACAAGGTTGCAGAACCGCTGCCCCTTGACACTTGCGGCATACAGTTCGTCAAGAACGAGCTGCATATCGTAGTATTCGGAGTTGCGGATTTTCTGTTTCTTTAAGGGTTTCTTCTTGTTTGCCAAAGTTAGGTACTTTCCTCCTTATGAGAGGATTTCGCTTTTCTTAGTCATACTCGAACCTTTGTGTCTGTATAGTTTTCAATTTATTGATTGCTGACGACTAATGGCCATCCCTCCACCGTATTTCTACGGCTTCAACGGTACTGTGCCATCTCTCTCAACTGGATAAAGGATTGTTATACGCAATGCGCTTTCCAATCCAACACCTCATAGCCTGTAACCGGCTCCGTGTTCCAGCCTTTCCACGTTCCAATATTCCTATCTGTACATATCTGCCCTTAGGTGTCCCTCTGAGCCTGTATGCTGGGCGGTGCCTATAACACCGCAAGGACTTTCATAGTAAAAATTCTTACTCATCCTCACATACTTCCGTAATCGGAAAGGAACATTTCTGCTCCTGCGCCTTTTAGACCCGTACATTCGGGATTTCGTCAGTCATCCATGACATTCTGACCATAGGCAGTTTATAGACCTCCGGCGTATCATGCACATATCCCACCTCTGGGACACTTTCCACGGCATAACCCGTTTGGGTGCATTTCCGCCGACTTTAGCGAGCGTTATACCGCAATCCTTGTTACAGAGGACTGCCGCATATCGCAGTTTATAAGGTAGGCGTTTCAGGGCGTTACCCCATCATTCCACCTATCGGAATATTAGTTCTCCAAGTCTTTTCAGGGACTCCTTTCAAATTCCCAATTCTATTGTTAGCTGGCTTGTGCGTAACCTTTTCAGTTACGAACGTGTCGCACTCTTTCCGGCCCCCACCTCGTGTGCAAGGAGCGTGTTGCCGCCGTAGAGGTCGTGGGCGATGGCGTTGAGCTGATGCTCCCGCAGCGTGATCTCAGGATTCATGCCCGGAAAGATCAGGTGCCTGCCGTCATATTCCCGGGGACGGGTGGAATTGAAGCGCTCGTTGTAGAGCTGCACCAGCTCCCGCCGCCTGTCCGGGTCCTTCCATATCCAGTCCCGGAATGCTTCCTTGATGGCCTGCTGCTTCTGCTGGGCGAGGGTGGTTTCCTTGCTGTTGAGGACGCGCTTTTCCTTGCCGTCCGCGTCCCTTACGGTGTCGTAAATGCGCACATCCCGCAGGTTCAGCGTATCTTCAAGGATTTTGTAGGCGTTGGCGCAGTCGGTGCCGTAGGTCATGCGGGCGTTGATGTCGTTGTAGGGGATGCTGTTCTTGCCGGAGATGTTCCACTCCGCCGTGAACTCCGAGTAGTTGACCTCCAAGGAGCGGCGGGCATACAGAGGCGGCTCCAGCAGCTCGAACATGAACTGCTGAATGTACTTTTTGTCGATCCACGTCGCGCCGAGGCGCACCTCGATCTCCGAAGCATCAAGGTCTTTCGGCTGTGCGGCGCGTAATGCCTCCACGTTGGGCAGATAACCGGGGCTGTCAACGGCGGCGTTCTCCGCCTCCCGCAGCTTTTGCCGGACGTTGCCGGAGAGGTATTCGTCCGCCGTCTGCCAGTCGCCGTAAACAGGGTCGAGGAAGATGACGCCATTCAGCTCGTCGATGATGTCGTCCTCGCTCTTGCCGGTGAGCTGGGACATATACGCCATATCCACGCGGGCTTTTTCCCCGATGGACAGGGCGAGGGCTTCTGCGGCGGTATCCACGGAATCCACGCTGCGCTGCTGCTTGATGGTGCGCTTGGTGAACATATCCGCCTTGCTTTTGAGCTTGGTCTTGTCCTCATCGTCCAGCACCTCAAGGGAGCAGAGCAGATAATAGGAGCTGTCGTCTGCAAAGGCGAGGGCGTTGCCGCGGCTGTTGATGAGGCCGTATTTCTCCGTGAAGCGGTCATAGAGGCGGTTGAGCCTTTGCTGCTCGGTGCGGATGGAAGCATCGTCGGATTCCCACATCTGGAGGTCGATGAGCCGGTGAACGCAGTCCCGCAGCTCTGCCATTCCCTTGACGCGCTCCTTTGCGGTGGCGTTCAGGCTGGGCTTGACCATGACGGAGTTTTCCCGGTAGTACACCTCGCCGTCCACCACGGCATAGCTGTAATTCTTCACGTTGGGGTCTGCGGGAATGGTATCCTGTATGGTTTCGTTCTCACCGAGGTCAGGCAACTCTGCGGCTTCGTACTTGCCGCCGATATTCTGAATGGCGTATCTAAGCTGCGTGGCAAGGTCCAAATCCTCATACGGTTCCACAGTAAAGTCCTGCCTGCCGTACTGCGTGCTTTCCGAGGTCTGCCGCCCCAGCACCATCTCCGGGTGGTCGATGAAATACTGATTGATGGCAAAGCCGTCCGCGTTCGCTCCAAGGTGTACCCACTCCGGCTCAATGTCGATGGGTCTGTCACGCTTTTGCAGGAAGATGATGTCGGACACCACCTCCGTCCCGGCGTTGGCCTTGAACGCATTGTTGGGCAGGCGGATCGCACCCAACAGCTCCGCCCGCTGCGCGATGTACTTACGGACTTCGGGAGATTGTTTGTCCATCGTATAGCGGGATGACACAAAGGCGATCACGCCGCCGGGTCGAACTTGGTCGAGCGTCTTGGCAAAAAAGTAGTCGTGAATGGAAAAACCGAGCTTGTTGTAAGCCCGGTCGTTGACCTGGTACTGTCCAAAGGGCACGTTGCCGATGGCAAGGTCGAAGAAATCCCGTCTGTCGGTGGTTTCAAAGCCTGCCACGGTAATGTCTGCCTTGGGATAGAGCTGCTTGGCGATTCTGCCGGTGATGCTGTCCAGCTCCACACCGTACAAGCGACTTCCTTGCATCTCCTGCGGGAGAAGCCCGAAAAAGTTCCCGACGCCCATGGCAGGCTCCAAGATGTTGCCGGTCTGGAAGCCCATGTTTCCAACGGCTTCATAGATTGCCTTGATAACCGTGGGGCTGGTGTAGTGAGCGTTCAGCGTGGAAGCTCTGGCGGCGGCGTATTCCTCCGGGGATAGCGCGGCGTACAGCTCCGCAAATTCGTCTTTCCAGTTATCCTTGCTTTCATCAAAAGCATCCGCAAGGCCGCCCCAGCCCACGTAACGGGATAAGACCTCCTGCTGTTCCGGGCTGGCCTGCAAGCCCTCAAATTCCAACTCCTTCAGAAGATTGATTGCCGCCATATTCGCCCGGAACTTGGCCTTTGCGCCGCCTGTGCCGAGATCATCGTCCAAAATGCGGAAATTCTCCGCAGGCAGCTTTTGCGGCATGGGCGGCTCCGGCTCGGTGGTGCGGATAGTCTGGATTTCAATGTCATAGGGAAGCTGACTTTTCTCGCCGGGGTAAAACGCTACGGTTTCCGTGGTAAACTGCGGCTGCTCCGGTTCAGTCGCCTCCGATGCTGGCTGTTCAGGATGAGAAATATCTGGTTCAGGCTGTGCCTGTGTCCGGCTCTGCGTCTGCGCTTCCTCCAGAAAAGCGGCGCGCAGCACGGGAGCGGCGTCCGGCCACAACAATCCGAGGGCGTGTACGCCCTTTTCCCCATGCACCTGTGCCTGAAAGCCGCTTCTCGAGGTGATGAAATCTGCCTCGGTGCCGTCCTCCAGCGTCATGGTGTCCGCGTCCGACGCGGCGAAAACGTTGGAAAGATACGCACCGATGGCGGCGTTGCCCTCGCCCTGCCGGAACAGCTCCCGCACCTCGTCCCGGATGTCAGGCGTGAGGATGCCGTTCATCAGGAGGTCACGGAGGTCGTCGTTTCTGCTCCGTGCGGGAAGGAAATCTGTCATGGCGACGTTCCGCTCATCCCGGCGCAGCAGCCGTTCAAAATTCTCGCGGCTTTCGGCGCGGAATACGGGATAGCGGAGTGCTGGGTCACGAAGCTGCACATTGAGCGCGCCGACCTCCGTGATCTCAAAGGGGGTGTTGTCCAGATAGACGGTATCGCCCACGGCATACGGCGCACGGAAAATCATGTTTTCCTGTTCGTTTTCGGCAGTAATCTCCTTGACAGGTTGCGTCTGCTCCGCAGCGAAGAAATAGCCGGTGTCGAGGTAACGCTCAAAAACGGTGCGGTCTACGCTGACCGTTTCCTGCTCCGGGACGCTTGGCAGAGTGTACCAAACATTATCTTCGTCTACACGCTCGACCACCATCAGAGTTTCCCTCTGTTCGGCTGCGGTGGAAGAAAAGCCGTCGCCCACGCGATAGGCATTCCCCAGCGGCGTTGTGAAAACCGGCGCGTCCGGCTCCATACCGCGGCTGCGCTGAATACTGGAGAGGTAGTCAATGGCGTTAGATTGCTCCGCGAAGCGAAGCACCTGCCCACCCTCCTCATAGAAGCGGTCAAGGGCCGAGTCCCAGATGCCGGTAATGCCGCCCTCGTTGGGGTGCAGACGGATGGAAAAACGGTCCGGTGAGTCCATGTACGCCGCCTGCGCTTCCTGCGCCGCGATCTGCTCCACATCCGCCATGACCTGCCGGACGAAGGGGCTGTTGCGATTAGCTTCCGCATCCACAACCTGCCCATTTACAATACCGCGTTCAGCAAGCGCTTCCCGGATGGCGATGGGGTCAATATTGTCAAAGTTGTCCTGTTCCTGCTCGGTGTAGAAGTTATCGGATTGAATGAGTTGGGCGATACGCCGCTGCACCTTCGGCCACGTCAGTTCGGCGGTTTCCGGGCTTCCGGCGCGGACGATAAAGAGATTGTTGTTTTCATTGCCGCCGTACTCGTGAGCGAGCCATGCGGCGGTTTCTTTTTCGCGCCCGTGCTGCTCCATATACCGCACTACGGCGTGCTTGCTCTCGATATTTCCGTTCCATGCACGGAGTGCATCGTCTATATCGTCCTGCGAGAGCGGACGCAGCAGATCATGGAGCCGCGCATAGGTTCCCTCAAAAACCTCTCGGTGCAGGCGGCTGCGGAACTCCGGCATATCCGAAAATAGCCGGATAAGCTCCATATCTTTTGAATTGAGAACGGCGCGGCGCACGGCGGCATTACACTCGATTTCCGCATTTTCCCGGTCGGAGTGCCCGCAGGCGTTGCGATAGGCCGTATCCTCCGAAACCGCTGCCATCACCACCGGCCTGTAATGCTCCAAACGTTCCTGCACCGTGGGCTGAACTTGCTCTGCGGCGGGATCGCGGAACACCCTCGTGCCGTCCGCGCCGAACTCTGCTTCATAAGCATTGATGGCGGCTTCTGCTTCATGGTCGATAGAGCGCAGCGTGTAAATGTGGCGCTCACCTCTAAAGTCCGGCGCTTCGGCAATCGTCACATCATACTTATCGCGCAATTTCTCTACATACATCTCTAAATTGTGCGACGGAACGCCGCACATTTCCACACGCCCAGCGCCGGGTATCGCCCTTGTGGTAAGGTTGAGATCAAGCAGCTCCGCCGCCTGTTTTGCGTCCTCGCCGTACATCTCAAAGAAATCGCCCACCTGAAACAGCACGATGTCGTCCGGGTGGGCTTCCTTGATGGCATTGTAGTCGGTCTGTGCCTGTGTTGGCAGTTCACGTTCCGCTTCCTTTTCCAGCTGAAGCTGGGCGTAGCGCTCCTTTTCCCTTGGGGAGAGAAAACGGTCTTTCTGAATGAGGCTGTCAATCCTTGCGGCCACCTTCGTCCAGCTCAGCTCCACATTGGCACAGCCTGCTTTTTTCAGGACAATGCCGCGGCTGTCGTGGCTTTCATCACTATGGGATGCACCGGAAACGGCGTGGGAGCGCCCGCCTATGCCGTACTCATCTTTGAGGAAAGCTGCCTTTTCCTTGCCGGTGTGGTCGGCGGTGAAGTATTCGTAGATTCTGCCCTTGCCGCCCTCCACGCCGCTGCCGCGATCCAGCGCGTGGTCGATCTCGTCCTCCGTGATGAAGCGTGCCAGCTCCGGCACTGCGGTCATTTCGGAGGAATACTCTCTGCGGGGCAAGGACAGGTCCCGCAGGCTCTGCCAGATGTTCTCCAGCTTGTGGTAGTGGAATCGCAGCAGACTTCTGTCCTGCTCATGGGCGGCGTAAAACTGCGCGAACTCGCCGGAGAGCGTGTCGCGGAAATCTGTGTTTGTCAGTTGCTCCGCCAGCCGCGCCGTTTCATCAGGAAATCCGCCGCCCCGCAGCGTATCCATGCAGGAGAGATAGCCCTGCTCCCGCGCCTCGTCGCTCAGATCGTGTTTCAGATACCAGAGGGCTTGGGCAAGCTGCATCCGCTCATGCTGCCCTGCCTCGGCAAGCTCCACGTTGGAGGCATACGCGCCGCTGTCCATAAGCTGGGATATGCGCACGGCGGCGTCCTGCCATGCAATTACCTGCGCGCTGCGCACATATTCCGCACTTCTGCCGGGGGCGATGTGGATGCCGTCTACGGCGTACCACACGGAAAGCTCGCCCTCCGGCGTCTTAAAGCCGTTGCCGCCGTGGAAGGTGTTTTGCAGCAGTGCGGCAATGTCCTCCACAGGCTTCTGCTTCTGGAACGCGGCGGCAATGACCATGCGGGTATCGTCCTCGTTGCCGCCCAGCCGCAGCACAAGGTCAAGCTGCGCCTGAGAAACGGAAAAAGCGAAGGGCGTCTGCGCAACGCTCTCCGCTTCTTCGATAGATGCAATCTGTTCCGCTTCGGTGGGGAAAAAGGATAGCTGACCGCCCCGTGCGGGGTGTTCTGTTATGCGTAGATCAGCTCCGCGAGAATCACTTCCTCCGCCTGCGCCTTGCAGGTGTTCATCAGGCCCACCCATTTCATGGGATCGCTGGCTTTCAGCGCTTCCGTCGCTCCGGCCTCCGCCGCCAGCTCCGGCATCATCTGCTCTAAGCGGCTCTGCGCCGCCTGCTCGATCTCCAGCAGGTGCGGGAACAGAGTCTCCTCCAAGATCATCTGGTTCCAGAGAATGGGACGATGCTCCTTCAGGTACTTCTGGCGTATCCGCCCGTACTTGCCGAGGGGCTGCTCCGGCACCTCGATCTTCAGGTCGGGAATCATGTAATCTCCGTTCATCGTGTAAGTCAGGTTGTTCTCCATGCTCTGCCGTCCTTTCCGCGCTGTGTTCGCGCTCATAATTTCGTATGGTGACTTCGATCTGCCGCAAAACCTGTTCATTGATCTCGCTGACCGCCGTGCCAAGGGCTGCCACCGTGCGCGGGGTGTTGAAATCAAAGATGCTGAAAAAATCCTCGTGTTCAAAGTGATCCTCCGGCTGCATCCCGCAGCGGGACATGAGGGAGTAGGTGATGCTGACCGCCGCGGCGTTTTTGAACGCCACCTCGATGTTGTAATCATCATACTCCTCCAGATAGGAATCCGCAACGATGCCGAGAATGTCGCGGGAATGGTCGCGCCAGTATTCCGCAGCAAGCTGAGAAGCGACGCTCTCGAACTGCTCCGCAAGGCCGTTTTTGCCGGAAACGCTGTAATTACGCTCCAGCATAGCGCTCACGCTGTCGGTATGCGCGTCTTTCAGCTCCCACAAGTTGACGCGGCGGGCGTTTTCCTTTCCGCCGGTGTCGGAAACGTCAAAGACGTATTTGAGCCGCGGCTTGTAGCCGGTAGCGTCAATGAGGGCGATGCCCGTGCTGCCGCGCCGGACATAGCGCCCCATCTTCTCGTTCCAAAAGTCGTACTCTGCGCAGGCGGTGGCCTCCGGGCGCTGCATATAGATCATGAGCTGCTCGTTGTAGGGGTACTTATACAGCCTTGCGGCGGTGGTCAGGAACGCCGTCCACGCCAGATGGCTGCCGGTGATCTGCCGTGCGGTGCGCTCCGCCTGCTCCGCGTAGGCTTGCAGTTTGTTGGGCATAAGCAAAATCCTCCCTTCATGGTTTTCTGTTGAAGCCGTTTCTTTTTGCCGCCTCGCTTGCTTTCTGTTTCCGCTTCTCACTGTACGGCGCGGTCAGGCGGAAGGACAAGCGCCCCTTGCGGATGCTGAACTCCATGCCGCCTGTGTCGGGGTCTGCGTCCAGTTGACAGCACTCTGCGGGGTGATGTGCGGCATAGGCGGCAAGACGGTTTTTAAGGTCGGTATTGTGGGTGCGGATATGGATAAGGGATTCTTTTTCGTCAAATACGATTTCCGTGATTTTCTGCGCTTTTGTCAGTCCTGTTCTCATAAATGGCCTTTCTGCGCCTCCTGCGCGAAGCAGGCGCGATTTTGGGGTATTTTCTCCGGCTCATGACCAGAAGAAAATGACGATTTTCAAACAGAAACGCGCCGGATGAAGAACGGATCATCCGGCGCGCTCCCAGCGGCGAATCTGCGATTTTTCCGGCTCTTGACCGTAAAACAGTCAGCTTTGCTCAGAGGTCAAAATCCGGCGTCAGGTCAATGGCGGCGTACTCCGCGTCGGTAATGCCGCGCAGCTTTGCGAGGGCGCTGTCCGTCAGCTCCCGCAGCTCGGCCTCCTCCGCGTCCAGATACCCCCGCATTTCTGTGAGGGCTGCGATCAGGCCCTCGCGGGTGCCTGCCGCGTTGTAGATGCTCATAAGGCTGACTTCATCGTGGGTGAAATGCTTGTCGTTCATATCAAAGCTCTCTTTCCGCGCTCCGTTTGGGCGCTGTTTTGTTTTTCGCCTGCTCCGGCGTCCTTTCCCTGAGCTTTTCCAGCACGGAGGGCTTCTTCTGTTCGCGGTGGGAGGCCGCAGCCAGCTCCGTCAAGGAAATGGAAAAGCCCGCCTTGACCTGCGCCTCCAAATCGGCCACGGTGGGCTGCTTAGGGCCGTTGTTGATGATGCCGTCGATCATGCCGTAGTCGTCCTCCAGCAGCATCTCCACGTTTTTGAGATAATTCTCCGGCTTCAGGAAGTTCGGCAGCTCCCGGAAGCCGATGCTGTCAACGTAATGACAGGATACTACGCCGTTTTGCTTCAAGGCAACGATGTCGCTGACCGACAGGCTGTGTCCCTTGAAATCCGCAGGATGATCCACGTTGAACCGCTGATAAATCATATCCAGATTGGTTTTGTTGTCCCCATAGTCGGCAAGCCCGCCGGTGTAGATCGCGTCGTAGCCGCTGCGCTCCGGCGTGACTCCCTTGCTTTGCAAGTAGTCATAGTTCATGAAGCGGTAAGCGTCCAATTCACCGCCGCGCCGAATCTGATAGATGAGGAAAGCGTCCTGCGGGTTTTCCAGAAACAGCTTCTCTGTGTCCGCCTGTTCGCTCAGCGTCACAACGCCGCGCACCGCGTCCCATTCCTCGCGCTCCACGCCGAACACGCCGGTGTGGGAGGAAATGTCCTCGGCGTCCAGCGCCATGGCCTCGGTGTTGTCGCCGTAGAGCAAAAATACGGGAACGTCCTGCATGAACAGCTCCATGGCGCGCTCCTTGGTCAGCGGCAGCATGGCATTGCCGTCCGTGTAGCCGTACTGATACATTTCCGAAAAGCCGATGCCCGTATCCGGCATGGGATAGCCCTGCTCCAGCTCCGGCAGGGGCGGCAGCTCATCCACAACATTCGGCGTTTCTGTTTCAATCTCCGGCTGAGGTTTCTCCTTTGCCCGCCATTCCTGACGGAACAGGCCGTTGAAGCGTTCCAGCAGCCCATGGGAGCCGTCGTCGATGCCGATCTCGTCTGCCAGCTTGACGAAATCCTCCAGCTCCTTCCGCAGCTCTGCGTCCTCACCGGCAAGCAGCCTGTCCGCCACCGCCTCCGCTGTGGGTCTGTCCGCGCTGTCGGGAACGTTCAGATCCCGGCGCAGGAACGCCGCGTAGTCGGCGGCGAAGGCCAGCGCGTCGGCGCGGGAGGGCGGGATGGTGACAAGCTCATATTCCGTGTCCTTGGGAAGCTCGATGCCGCGCTCCTTGCAAACCTCCGCGAAATGCTTTTCCACGTCGGTGATGATGCCGTTTGCGGTTTTGCTGATGGTGTCCAGACTGGCACGGAACTCCGGCAGCTCGGCGTTTTTTGACCACGTTGCCACATAGCCGAAGCTGTTCGCGCCGGTTTCAATGCCGAAGTAGGCGCAGACCATGAAGGAGATGCTTTCGGCCTCCACCTCCTCGGTATTGCGGCCCTTATGCCTGCGCTCCGCTGCCTGCTGCAAGCCGTAATTGTGGAGCTTGGCGTGGGCGATCTCATGGACGGCGGCGGATACCGTCTGCACCTCGCTCATGCCCTCCCGCAGCGTGATGCTCTGGGATTTGGGGCTGAAATAGCCGTCCACATCGGCGGACAGAGGCTTTACCTCCACCGGCACGGGAGAGGAACGGCGCAGCGCCTCCATGAACGCCTCATAATTCTCAACGCTGCCGGTCAGGTTGGCGACGGGGCTGGCCACGCGCTCCGGCAGGGGCTTTCCGTCCGTCTGGGCGTAGTCGAACACCTTCACCGGGCGGAACATGGGGATCTCGATCTCCTTTTCCTCGGTGACGATTTTGCCGTCCGCGTCCAAAATGGGCAGTCTGGTGTCCGGGTCGAGCTTTTCCTGCTCGATTTTCTTCTTATACGGCGTGGGCGCGATGATGGTGATGCCCTTCTCGCCCCGCAGCACATGGCGGGAGAACTTGTCCCGCCAGCGGTTGTAGCCCGCCACAAGTGTGGCGTCCGGGCGCTGCAAGTGGATGAGCGCCTGATTGTTGAGGGAATAGTTGTGGAACCGGCTCATGGTGCGCAGGTAATTGCGGTACTTATCCATATCGCCGGATTCAAAGATGTCGCGGATACCCGCCTCGATGCGGTCGGTGATCTCCTTGAGCTGTTCTCTGTTTTTACCGGGCTTCTCTGGCATAGGTTCCTCCTTCCGTCAGGTCGATACGCAGGAGCTGAAGCCCCCGCGAAAGATATTCCCGTAAATCCGTTTTTCCGCAGAGATAGCGGATGTCGCCTGCCTTGTCCTGCTCACGCAGCGTCCACAGGTCCGCCGCCCACCGGACAAATACCGCGTCCGGCGCGTTGAAGGGCTTTTTGCGGCGAAGATAGAGGCTGTGCCGCCCCAGCACCATGATCGTGCAGACGGTATTGACCACATCGAGAGAACATTCGTTGAGAACGGCGATCCTCCGTTCATAGGAGGCCGCTTCCAGCAGCTCGCGCAGCGCAGGCTTGGCGTTTTCAATCAATGCCGGATAATCTGCTCTCATCGGATACGGAGATTTTCGTGTCATAGGCACTTCCTTTCATTTCATGGGCTGTTTACCCCTAAAATGGCAGCGCCCGCGCAGGGGTGGGCTTTCCTGTGGGGGCGCTCGG
>OHJU01000297.1_pt1 | contig 28314 bp, 26 predicted proteins | sample 1568711 | NCBI WGS metagenome assembly OHJU01 (sample SAMEA3879574, study PRJEB24766) | human gut metagenome | biome: human-associated habitat; feature: feces | place: USA | collected 1985/1987 | reverse complement strand
GTCAACGTAAATTTTGTCGCCAAATACGCGTGTTTTTAAACTGTCTATTCCTAAAACTCCCCTCTGCGTTTGAATAAAGGCCCTAATCTCGTCTGAAGTTTCCTTGTCACAGGCCTCATCCGTTATCTTTTTAACGGCATCCATAAATATATGCAACGCCGCCTTAATTATGAAAGCGCAGATAAGCACGCTTATAATAGGATCCAGTATTGGGGCTCCCATTCTCGCGCCCAGAACCCCTATCAGACTGCCGACTGATGAAAGCGCGTCTGCCCGCTGATGCCAGGCATCCGCCATCATCGCGCCAGAGTTTATCCTCTTTGCAGCGCTCCGCATATGCCAATACATAAATTCCTTTATGGCTATGGACAGTATGGCGACTACGAGAGCCAGCACGCCCGGGGCCGGATTGTCCAAATATTCGCCTATAATTATGCTGGCTACCCCCTCGTAGCCTATGCCAAGGCCTGTAGCGAACAATATAACCGATAGTATGATTGCGGCAACGCATTCAAGCCGTTCATGTCCGTACTGGTGTTTTTCATCGGGGGCTTTGCTTGACAGCTTTATCCCGATTATTACGATAATCGTATCCAAAACATCCGCTATGGAGTGTACGGCGTCCGATATAAGCGCGCTTGATTTCGCAAAAATTCCCGCGAATAGCTTTGCCAGCGATAAGAAGACGTTTGCTCCAATGCTGTCGATTGACGCCCTCAATGCAATCCGTTCATTTGTTTTTAACTTTTTATCGTTCATATTTTAATACTGATCCCCCATTCGGACCGTTTTGATATCAATAAGCTATAAATAAAACGCCGCGAAACAAACCATGTCCCGCAAACGCATAAAATCGCATATTGCTGCCGAAAACCCGGCCCGGTCCTGCGCAATGTCGGGCGCAGGCCTGTCAGTTTGTAATTCATTAAAGACGCTGAATAAATACAGCTTATAAATGCCTTTTCTAAATTATCACTTATTGAAATCCGTGTCAAGACATGGAAGCCCATCCTCTATACGCCAATCCCTTCAACGTGTTCAAAGCTGGCGCAGTCGCTAATAAAATCGAATTTTTCAACTTCCCCTATTCTAAATCTATATCTGACTCTACATGAAACGCTTTCATGAATAGTTCTTGACATTTTGCCGGAATTCGGCGCAAGAAGCTCGTGAGGCCTTTTATTTAAAACGTCTATTGTAAGACGCAGCTCGCCCTGGCTCACCTCGCAGCCAAGCGCTCCGGCCCGTTCAATCTTAACGCGCCTATAAGTAGCTAACCTATATTCCCTGCCTTCGCAGTAAACGCTGCCGATACAGCCTGTAAACCTCCCCGCCAAAAATGGTATTTCAGCGATCGACAGCATGACGCAGCGCGGATCTCCCCCGTCCTTCCAGCCGCATTGAGTCCAAATGTAGCTGTTTGGGAACGATGTCCCCCTGTCCGCCTCTATATATCCATGTCCGTTTTCAAATGCTACCGGTTTTCCGTTGACCTCAAGCACACCCCTGACATCATGAAAGAGGCTGAATACTCCATGCCTGCACTGCATAAACGGCACAAACCTAAATGGACCCATAATATCGGTATCGGGCCTATGCCACTCTCCAAAATCAAGGAATCCTTCTATATTCATTCCTTCCGCCGAGAAGGATACCTCTATTCCCTTTTCCGTAAACCTGTTTTTGCCCAATGTTACATCCAGGTTTCCTTGATTGGCTGAGAACTCCCCGATTGGATACTCCATCCCCGCGGAACCGGACGATGTGATCGCCTGCAAATGCGCAAAACACCGCCCTTTTTCATCCACATGAAACGACGGAATAAACGCTATTGTTTCATCCTTGGCCTGCTGCTTTATATACCATCCCTCAAAATACGCCTTTCTGCCGCCGCTTCCATAAAATCCACGCATAAATGAACTCCTTTTACTTGCTGGAGAAGTTCCGGTTTTTAAACGGAATTCTTCAAATAATAGGTTGCTCATATGATTGAAATCTGAACCGCCTGTCAAAAGAATTTTGTACTTAATAAGCGGACGCCGCGGAAGAATTTTATCCGCAGCGCCCGCCTTAATAATGCGACTATATTTAACGCTGCGGCTTATAAATCACCCGGCGTATTCAAATACCTTTTGAATTCTTTCATGATCCGGTGTGGCGTCGGACCATTCCGGATAGGTTACGTGTGAATCATTTATTTCAGCAAGGGTAAAATGCATGGCGTCCGAACCGCTGCCAAAGTAACCGCCCCAGTAAAAACCAGCCCGCGCAAACGCCAGTTCGTGCATAATGTAGTTAACCAAAGCGTCCGGTACAAGCATCTGCCCCTGCCTCTCTCCCGAATAGCTGAAACAATATACGTTATCCTTGCCATCCACGGTTTTAAGCCCTTCGTATGTTAGCTTAGATACGGCACTTTTAATCTGAGCCCAGTTCTCGTCCTCTCCGTCAGCATTAACGCGGATTTGGTTGACGGGTATATTAGAATTTAGGTCTATACACGTCCCAAAGCTGTGATGACTTATTTTCGACATGGACGCATCCTGAAATCTCGCTACATACGCGCCATCCGCTGGGTTGGGCTTAACTATCTCTGATAAACTAAAAACACCTGTGGAAGATCCGTCGGAATAGCTCATGCATATCCAAGAACTGTTTATATAATCAAACGCTTCCTTGAATTTGTCGTACGCCGCTGTATGAACTTTAAAATTGTGACCGCTAAACTCAATCGACCTGATGTACCTGTTATACCATTCGTCGTCTATATATATTCGGCGTGACGCCTTTTCCCGCAGCTTATACTTAAACAGAAATGAGTCGTCCCCGATAAGCTCATAAAGAGCGTCGTATCCCGTCGTATGGATTTTATCCCTGGTCAGCGTAGCCCATTCACTTACGGTAAAATTTGCCCTCCACAGTACTACGTCGGTTTCAGCGCCATTTGAACATATCAGCTCAATCCTCTTATCGCCATTCTTAAGCCTGGAAAAGGAAGCCATGCTGTTCAGGCTGCCCTCATATCCGTTTAGAGAGTATTCTAAGGCGCCCATATCGCTCTGTCGGGCGGACACCTCGATTTCCTTGCTGTTTTCACTGACGTTCCATACGATCAGCTGGACCTTTGTTATCGGCTGGCCGCTTACTATCTTTCCCTCAATGCTGAACGATTGGCCAAGCACGATGGTCGCGCCTTCCCGCGGCATGAGTTCCCACTTAAATTCAATCGTATTTGAACTTTCACCCAATAGTTCAACAGGCGTCGGGGTGGGCTGCATTGGATTGTGCTTTCCTGCGTCAGGGGTGCTGCCATTGTCCGTGGGGGACATGACCGGCGCATATGTAGGCATTACTATGTCATAAGGCCTTTGCGTTGTATCACTTCCAGATGGGATATTCGTCTCGCTTTTTTCAGCGCAGCCACTTGCTGTTAGCAATAAAATAGCCGCGATAACGCCTGTTAACCTTTGTTTCATCTAATTAACTCCCTGAATGTCGATTTTTGTTTCATTAGCTCGATAAACGTTCCATATTTAGTATAATGGCTTTTTGTATTCATAAACAAGCGGGTTAGCCATTGTTTACAAAATGTTAAAACATACATTCTATAAATCCGCTGCCTAGGGTGTGCCGTATTTATAGCCTTTTTATATGATTCATGATATAATATCCCCAACCTTGCTGAAAAGGAGAATCGATGGATGGATATGTATAAAGCAATATCCGATCTGGTCACCGTCAATGGCGTAACCGGCCATGAAACGGCCGTTTCCGGAGTGGTTGAGGAATACTTCAGGCGCTTCACGGACGACGTGTGGCATGACGTTTCCGGCAATACGTTTGCACGCATCGGAACCGGCAGGCCGGTTGTTATGGTCATTGCTCATATGGACGAGATCGGAATGATGGTAACGGATATTGAGGATAACGGCATGCTCCATATACGCTCTGTGGCCGGAGTGGACCCAAGGGTCCTGCCTGGATCCGAAGTAGTGGTCCACGGAGTCGAAACGTTAAAGGGCATAGTCGGCGCTGTCCCCCCTCACCTTATAACGGGCGGAACCGACGCGGCATACAAGATGGATGATCTTTGCTGTGACGTCGGACTTGACCTCAAACGCGTAAAGGAGCTGGTAAGGGTAGGCGATATAGTCACCTTTGCTCTTGAAGCGCCGTTAAAACTGAAAAATAATTTGATAGCCGGCAAAACGCTTGATGACAGGGCGCTGGTCGCGTGCATGTTCAGATGCGCCGAAATACTGGCAAGCCGCAAGCTGGAGTGCTCGGTGGTGCTGTGCGCCTCAACGCAGGAGGAATGCGGAGGACCCGGCGCCGGCGTAGGAGCGTACAGCGTGGAGCCTGATATGGCTATTATACTTGACGTAAGCCATGCCGACCAGCCCGGCGCCGATTCGCTCGACGTCTGCGCAATCGATAAGATAGCCGTCTGCCGCGGGGGCAATATACACCCAAAGATAGCGGATATGCTGTTCGACGCTGCAAGCGAGCTTAATATCGCGGCAGAAACCGAAATTGCCATGGGCTTCTCGGGAACGGACGCCGACTTCGTACAGATGTCACGGCGCGGCGTCCCTACGGGCCTAGTATCGCCGCCTGTAAAATACATGCACACAACGGTGGAGACATTGAGCCTGGACACGCTTGATAAGACCGCTAAGGTGGTTTCCGAGTTTATAGCCCGCATCACATCCGACTGGGAGGAAAAACTATGCTTGGACGATTAAAGGAACTTACTGAGATAAACGGCGTAAGCGGCGACGAGGGCCAGGTGCGCAGATATATCAAAAATATCGTATCTCAATATGCCGACGAGGTATGGACGGACGCGATGGGCAACCTTTATGCGCATAAGAAAGGCGCTAAAAGGCGTATAATGGCATGTGCCCATATGGACGAGGTTGGCATGATGGTTCGCGGCATACGCGACGACGGGCTTATAGCTTATTCCGCCGCGGGAATAGATCCGCGCGTCGTACCCTCTAAAAGAGTAGTTATAGGAAAAGACAAGGTTCCTGGCGTTATCGGTTCGAAGGCGATCCACCTCCAGAGCCGCGACGAATTTGAAAAAGCTTATAAGCATAAGCAGTTATATATTGATATCGGAGCCAAGGACAAGGCCGACGCTCAAAAATATGTCAAGCTGGGAGATTATATTTCTTTTGTTACCGAATTCAGCGAATTCGGCGATGGGCTTATAAAGGCAAAGGCACTGGACGACAGGGCCGGATGCGCCATAGTTATGGAGCTTTTGAAAAACAGCTATGACTGCGACTTCTATGGCGTATTTACCGTGCAAGAAGAACTGGGCTTGAGGGGCGCTAGGACGGCGGCATATAATGTAAAGCCGGAGCTTGCGCTTATACTTGAGGGTACGACGGCCAACGATATGCCTGAAACACAAGGGCATCAATGGGTTACCCGTGTTGGAAAGGGCGCCGCCATATCGTTTATGGATGGAGGAACTATCACTAGACCCCAGATGTTCAGCGAGCTAACGGATTGTGCAAAACGCAACGGCATAGCTTGGCAGATACGCCAGGGTACGCGCGGCGGTACCGACGCGGGCCGGATCCATCTGTCAAACGGAGGAATAATTACCGGCGGCATTTCCGTACCCTGCAGATATATACACTCGCCGGCATGCGTTGCCTCCATAAGCGATTTTAACAGCGCCTACATGCTGGCGGACCGCTTTTTGGCGGAAAAACGCTTTGACAGCGTGCTGGACAATGTGCAAAACGTATAAATAGCCTAAAAGGAGAATTGACCATGTTTAAAGATATGTTGAAAGAGATTCTGGCGGCTTATGGAGCAACGGGCCGCGAACAGACGGTAAGCGACGTAATCAAAGCCTATGTCGCGCCCTATGCGGATGAGGTTTATAACGACGTAATGGGGAACCTTATCGCAATCCGGCGCGGCACTTCCGGCAAGAGAATAATGCTAAGCGCACACATGGACCAGATCGGCCTGATCGTATGCGATATAGATGAAAAAGGGTTCCTTCGGGTCTCCAATGTCGGCGGGGTCAGCCCCATCGTAAGCGCAGCGCGCGAAGTTGTATTTGAAAATGGCGTTCGCGGCGTGGTATACTTTGAAACCGAAAAGGCGGGGATAGATAAAGCCACCCTATCCACCTTGTTTATTGATATCGGCGCCGAGTCCTACGATCAAGCGGCGGCCAAGGTTCAGATCGGCGATGTGGCAGTTTACGCCACCAACTTTGTCGACATGGGCAAGCGATTTGCGTGCGGCGCTCTGGACGACAGGGTATGCTGCGCCATAGTTGCTGAAAGTTTCATGACGGCGGCAAGCGAACACGATATATACGCCGTATTTACCGTGCAGGAAGAGGTTGGCCTTAGGGGCGCTACAACGGCGGCTTATGCCATCTCCCCCGACTTTGGAATCAACCTTGACGTTACGCTTACAGGAGATACGCCAAAATCATCGCGCATGTCGGTGAAGCTTGGCGCCGGTCCCACAATAAAGGTTATGGATTCATCATCTATCATTCCGGTATTTGTCCGCCGATTTATGGAGGACGTAGCCAGGGAGAACGATATCCCCGTTCAGAACGAGGTGCTGAAGGCGGGTGGAACCGATGCTGGAGCCGTACTAAAGACAAAGGGCGGAATACCGGCGTGCTGCGTTTCAATACCGACGCGCTATGTTCATACCCCTGTAGAAACGGCGGATATGGACGATTGTCTCAATGCCGTTAAGTTCGTTAACGCGATGATGGCTAAAAAAGAGCTTCCTACACCGTAAAGTACATTGTCCGGTAATTTTTAAAAACGGCGCGGCGTCCACCGCGCCGTTTTCATCTATCCAACCGATATTGCCAGTACAGTATTAAAATGTCTTTTAAAAACATATATTCCGTTCGGTACGCAAACCTCGACCCGTATGACCGGGACAAATGGCATAATAAGCAAAGCTTTTATATAAATAGTATAAAACTGTCTCTTGAAAGCCGGCCACGCTAAATTTGGACTAAAACTGAGTTTAATATACAAAAAAACGGTTGACGGTTAAATTATAAATCGTTATACTGTTAAACGGTTAATTGTTAAACGTGATAATGATTAAAAGGGGGGATGAGAATGGATAGGAGCGTCCGATGCGTTGTCTATAGGATGAGCCGTCTGGAGGTGCTTAGAAAGATCAGGCTTAGAAGCGCCCTCAAGGGCCTGGGGCTTCATTTTAAGCAGCCGCCAATACTCGAATATGTTATGAAGAATGACGGCTGTACCCAAAACGATATAGCTGAAGCCCTTCACGTTACGCCCGCATCCATAGCAACTAGTACAAAACGAATGCAGCACGCAGGGCTTATGACCAAAAGAGCGGATGAAACAAATCTGAGATGCAACCGGCTCACCCTTACGGATAGGGGCATGGAGCTAGTCAAAATGAGCAGAAGCAAATTTGACAGCGTAAACGAAAGCATATTTGAGGGCTTTTCCGAGGATGAGCTTGAGCTTTTTGCTAATATGCTGGACAGAATGCTTGCTAATATTTCTGACGACAGCGCATATGAATTGGATTTAAGGCAGCTCATTGCGATTGAAGAGGAATTGAGCGGGGAGGAATGCGATATATGATACGTAAACTGCTTCCATATGCTAAGGGATATGGATTCAAATCGGTTTTAGCCGCAATAACCATAGTAATTGAGGTTCTTCTCGAAGTATATATACCCTTTGTAATGAAGGATGTAATTAATATCGGTATAGCAAACGGCGACATAAGCTACATAATACAGCGGGGCCTATTAATGGTAGGGCTGGCGGTGTTTTCGCTGGGCTTTGGCGTATTAAGCGCGCGCCTGGCGGTAGTAGCCAGCACCGGATTTGCTAAGAATCTCCGTAAAGGATTGTTCTACAAGGTACAGGATTTCTCCTTCAAAAATGTAGATAAGTTCAGCACCGCCTCTCTGATAACAAGGCTTACCACGGATGTTACCAACATACAGCAGGCATTCATGATGAGCATCAGAATGCTGGTTCGCGCTCCCGTGATGCTGGTCAGCGCTACTGTAATGGCAACGAGCGTAAGCGGCGAAACCGGCGTTGTGTTTATATTTGCCATACCAGCGCTCGCCATTTCAATGGGCGTTATAAGCATAATGGCGTTCCCCCGCTTTCAGGCAATGCTCAAAAAGTACGACAGGATGAACGCGCGGGTTCAGGAAAACCTTACTTCCATGCGCGTAGTTAAGGCGTTTGTGAGGGAGAACTATGAATCAAGCGAATTTTATGCTTCGGCTACCGAGGTAACCAACGCTCAGGTTAAGGCCGAAAGGCTTTTGGTGCTTAACTCACCAATCGCGCAGATGGTGCTTTACATATGCATGATCGCAACCTGCTGGATCGGTGGCAACGCCATAATAGCGGGAACTATGCAGACGGGCGACCTTATGAGCTTCATAAGCTATATTTCACAGATACTGAGCTCGATAATGATGATAACCATGGTATTTGTTAACCTGGTGATGTCAAAGGCCTCCGCAAACCGTATATTGGAAGTGATAGACGAGCCGATCGACATAACCGACGATAGCGCGGACAAAGGCCTTAAGGTTCCCGACGGATCCATTGAATTTAGAAACGTTTCGTTCAGCTACTCAGGCGACAGGGACACCAGCACCCTGATTGACATAAACCTTAAAATCCAGGCTGGCGAAACGGTGGGCATCATCGGAGGCACGGGATCGTCTAAAACGACGCTGGTGCAGCTGATACCAAGGCTGTACGACGCAGATTCGGGCAGCGTAATCGTTGGCGGTCACGACGTACGTGAATATAGCATTGAAAGCCTGCGAGAAGCGGTTTCCATGGTTCTGCAAAAAAATGTGCTTTTTACAGGAACGATAAAGGATAACCTTCTTTGGGGCGATCAATCGGCTACGGATGAGGCGATAAGGGAGGCATGCCGGTCCGCTCAGGCCGAAGAATTCATAGAGAACATGCCTGACAAATATGAAACCGAGCTTGGACAGGGCGGCGTAAACGTGTCCGGAGGACAGAAACAGCGGCTTTGCATTGCAAGGGCCCTCCTTAAGCACCCAAAAATTATCATTCTCGATGATAGCACCAGCGCGGTAGATACAGCGACGGACGCCAAGATACGCAGCGCCTTCAGAGAAAAGTTGTATAAGACAACGACCATAATTATTGCCCAGCGCATAACATCGGTTATGGATTCGGATAAGATCATTGTCATGCACGAGGGTCGGATAAACGCCGTCGGAACTCATGATGAGCTCATGCGCTCAAACGAGATATACAGGGAAGTGTATAATTCTCAGCAAAAGGGGGTGGCGTAATATGGAAAAGACCAATAGGGCCCCTGGCGGACGCGACGCAAACAAATTCCGGCGCCCCAGGAATACCAAGGCGGCAATCGGGAGAATATTCTCATACATGTCCGGATACAGGATGAAGATGGTGCTCGTAGTAATCGGCATAGTACTCTTCGCCGGTACAAATATAATGGGAACCTATCTTTTAAAGCCTATAATAAACGAATATATAGTGCCGTTTATTGGCCAACAGGACGTGGATTTCAGCGGTTTTATCGGAATTCTTATGCTTATGGGAGCCGGTTATCTGGTAGGCGTATTAGGAATGTATATGTATCAGCGTATAATGGTAACCGTGTCCACGGGAACGCTGCTGAAGCTTCGCAAGGATATGTTCGATCATATGCAGAAACTGCCGGTCAAGTTCTTTGACCAGCGAACCCACGGTGAAATAATGAGCCGGTATACGAACGATATAGACTCTATGCGCGAGCTATTAAGCCAGGGCATTCCTCAGCTTATAAATTCATCAATTCGGGTTACCGGCGTTTTTATCATGATGATCGTGATCAGTCCGATCCTAACCCTTTTGGCGGTAGTAATGCTGGCTGTAATGATGCTTGTAGTTAAGGTGCTGATGAAAAAGAGCGGGTTCTATTTCAGAAGGCGTCAGAAAGCGCTGGGTGAAGTAAACGGCTATATCGAGGAAATGATAGAGGGTCAGAAGGTGGTCAAGGTTTTCTGTCATGAAGAAGAGGTTAGAGAAGACTTTGACGTATTGAACGCGGAAGTTGAAAGCGCGACCGCTTCCGCCAACACATGGGCCTCTATACTTATGCCAATTATGGGCAACCTGTCGCATTTCCACTATGCGGCGTCAGCGGCCATTGGCGGGCTTATGGCCATTGCCGGAATGCTTGATATAGGCTCGATAGCGTCGTTTTTGCAGTATTGCAGGCAGTTTTCAATGCCTATAACCCAGCTGTCTCAGCAGTTTAACTCCGCAATGAGCGCCCTCGCGGGAGCCGAGCGCATATTTGAGCTTATTGACGCCCCTATAGAAGACGACGACGGAGTTGTAACGCTTGTAAACGCCAGGGAGGGGCTGAACGGAACGCTGTCTGAATGTTCAGAACGCACGGGAATATGGGCATGGAAAGTCCCTGACGCCTCCGGCGGATTTGACCTCGTTGAAATAAAGGGAAGCGTGCAGCTAAAGGACGTTACCTTCAGTTACGATGGGGAAAAAGTAGTGCTTCATGATGTTTCGATATATGCAAAGCCAGGACAGAAGATAGCGTTTGTAGGTTCCACAGGAGCCGGCAAGACAACAATAACAAACCTTCTCAACAGGTTTTACGACATACAGGAAGGTGAGATAACCTATGATGGTATACCTATAAAAACTATCAGGAAAGCGGATTTAAGGCGTTCGCTTGCAATGGTGCTGCAGGATACCCATCTGTTTACCGGCACTGTTATGGAAAACATACGCTATGGAAAACTTGACGCAGCGGATGAAGAAGTGATTGCGGCGGCAAAGCTGGCAAACGCCCACTATTTTATCAGCCACCTTCCCCACGGGTATGATACGGTGCTTACGGCTGACGGCGCAAATCTAAGCCAGGGACAAAGGCAGCTGATCGCAATAGCAAGGGCCGCCGTGGCGGACCCGCCTGTTCTCATTCTCGATGAAGCGACCAGTTCAATAGATACGCGTACCGAATCGTTGATTGAAAAGGGCATGGATAGACTTATGGCCGGACGAACCGTATTTGTTATAGCCCACAGGCTGTCCACGGTTAGGAACTCAAATGCAATTATGGTTTTGGAAAACGGGCGCATAATAGAGCGCGGCGACCATGAAGACTTGCTAAAACAGCATGGGAAATATTATCAGTTGTATATGGGTATGTTTGAGCTAAGTTAAAAGCTTAGGTTAATTATTGCGATTCCAATCCGTTCATGGATTGGAATCGCTTCGTTTCTTCTTCAGACATTATTTTAACGCTGGGACATATGCCTCAAACTCGGCCTTGCTGCCGTCTGATAATACCGCGTTAGCCGTAAAATGCCATACCGGCAGATAATAACCCTGACTGTTGACCATATAGCCCAGATCGCAGTCGGTAAATTCTGCGGACGCTGCCTCTGAAAACAGCGTATAAGCTCCCCCGCCCTTTATCAGCCTTGAATATGCCTCATTTTGAGATATTATGTGCTTTTTGGCCTCAAGCACTAGGTCAGGGCCATCCTTGCGTATTCTGGTAATTTCATCTCCCCTTACGCTGACGGTTAATCTGTTGTTGTTCAGTATAGGAGCGCCATCAAAGGCCGTCATATAATACATATCGTACCCTCCGGGGGACCCGTCATCGCTTTCAGCCTCAATACAATCGGTTTGCTTATACAATTCGGTAGTAAGCAAATCATTGTTTTCAAAGAACGTTCTGACAAGCTCGTCCGCCTGCTGCGCGCTGATATTTTGAGAATTATCCGATATAAGGTTTAACGTATACACCCAGCTATGGTCAGCTGCATACGACAATGACGCGCGTTCATCCGTCACCGTATAACCGCCTCCGTCTGCATAGCTTATCGTACCATCTGGCATCAATACGTCGCGCAGTTCTCCTACAGCTTCAACGGTAGATCGTGCGTAATAAGCGTATACTTCCTCTATGGATCCGCTCTTGTCAAGTTCTATGGACAGGGTTATGTCGTCGGGCAAAGGCACATCGCTTTTAAACAGCGAAAGGTCCGCATATCCTTTGCCGAAATCGACGATTAAAATTATGGCGATGCCTAAATAGACCACGGAACAAATTATCCAGGCGGCAATCCCCTTACCCTTATTTGGAACCGGTACCCTCAAACTTTTAAAAACCGAAGTTTTTTGAATCAGCCTGGATATTATTACATACAGCCCTGTTCCAACCGCCATTCCAATTCCTGCAAGCAGATATTCATCGGTTATGAATGGCTGGCCTGTAATGATCTGCTTAAGGTTAAAGAGCAGAGATACTATTATTCCGGTTATCAGCGAGCCGATAACTCCAATTCCCGGAAATGCAGCCATATAGAAGAATCCCGCTACAGCGAAGGGACCCGCATATCTTAAAAGATCGTTGAGAACAGCCGTATAGCCATATTCCGATATTTCAAAAACCTTGTAAAAGGGCATATAAACCGATACGGCGGCGGCCTCATAATTCAGCTTTATAAGCCATGCTGAAAATAAACCCGCGAAAAACAATATCATGGATATAATTCGGGCAAAAGGCGTTTTATTCCTCTTCATTATAATTGATATGCATACGCATAATATAGCGGTGATAGCCGCAACCACAGTGATTAACAACGAGTTTGGCAATGATATAGCCTCCTATACATATATATTTTGATTATAGCATGCATACTTGAAATATGGCAAACAGATATGCGAACTATTCGCCCCTTCCGCTGCGGATGGCCTCGATGATTCAGGTTGACCTAAATAACTAAAACAATGCTTGATTATACAATAAAACAATGCTATAATGCTCTGGATGCTGAATTTCAGTTGTTTTTATATTTTATAAAGCTCGGCTAAGTTTTGCGTCAAAAAGGATTAGTGTCAAGCGGTCATAACAGCGCGTTATTCAAAGATCACGATACTTGAGATCCTTTTAAAATCGGTAAAGCCTTGGTTTCTCGCCGCTTCTTATGCAGACTAGAATCAAATGCTTTGCTGTATCCGCCCATGGTTCCATCCGTTGCGTTTTTGACGTTAAATGTCATATAATGAATCGGACGGCGTAAAGGCCATCACATATATGGAGATGTACCCAAGTGACTGAAGGGTCCGGATTCGAAATCGAGTGACCTCGTTGCTAGCTTCCTTTGCGGAAACCGTTGATTTACAGGCTTTTAATGCCTTGATGATTGGGCTGTGTGCTTGGATTTCTCTCCATCAGTTCTCTCCTTTTTCCGAGGTTGATTTTTGAGCTGATGTTGAAGATAAATACACGGAGAGTTATCGAAGTGGTCATAACGAGCCGCACTCGAAATCACATTTTTTCGGTGCAGTTCCACCCCAAAATTGAATACGGAAGCGTATCGAAGTGGTCATAACGAGCCTGACTCGAAATCAGGTAGTCCTCACGGGCTCGTGGGTTCGAATCCCACCGCTTCCGCCAGAATGCCCAGCTCACAAAAGGTTGCAGCCTTTTGTGAGCTTTATTTTTATGTACTCGGCGTATCAGTTGGTCTTGATACGCCGCTGTGCTTATGAGATTACTCCCAAAGCACCTCTTAATCCGTTTACCATTGCATCGGCAGATGACAGCTTGGAATTGTAGTCCAAATGGGCATATACATTTGCCGTGGTCGAAAAGTCGCTGTGACCGAGCCATTCCTGTATCTGCTTCATCGGTACGCCATTTGCAAGCAAGAGTGAAGCACAACTGTGTCTGAGGTCGTTGAAGCATATCTTCCGCAGGTTGTGTTTAGCAAGCAGCTTCGGAAAAGCCGATGTAACATAGTGCGGAGATACGAGCGTTCCCAATTCGTCTACGCAGATATAGTCCAGATACTTTTTATCGTAGCACCTGCCGCATAGCCGCTTGTACTCTGTCTGCTGTTCCTTTAAGGAGAGCAGTTTTTCCTTGAAAACGGGCACAAGCGGAAGTGTACGCATACTCGATTTGGTTTTCGTGGTATCCTGTGCAATCTGAATGTGTTTACCGTCAATGTTGCAAGAAGTGACCGTGTGCTTGATGGTAATGGTATTGCTCTGAAAATCAATCGCACTCCACCGCAAGCCTAACACCTCGCTTCTGCGAAGCCCATAAAACGCTCCCAGAAAGATAGGGATTTCAAGAAGCGTTCCTTTTGCCGCTTCAAAGAGCTTTTCAACCTCGCCGCTATCGTAGAAGCTGCCCATAAAGGTATTCTTCTTGGGGCGTTCCACCTTATCGGCAGGGTTTGTGTCTATCAGCTCAATCTTAACGGCATATTTCAATGCCTTATGGATATTTGCGTGATAGTGGATAACCGAGTTTGGCTTGACCCTCTTTAGCTGCTCTGTATAAAAGGCTTGAATGTCCGTTGGCTTTAACCCGTTCAGCGTAACTCCCGTTGCCTTGAAATGTGGAGCAATGATGCTCTTTACCATATTGCAGTACGAGGAATAGGTTGTAATTGCAATCGTGGGCTTTACCACCTCCAACCATTGAAGCAAGAAGTCCGAGAAAAGGACGCTTTCGCCAAGCGGTTTTTCCTCTGGTACAAAGGTCTTTCGTGTTTCCATTAGCATTGCTTCAGCCTTCTTCTTGTTGCCTTTTACGGTCAGACCTGTCGGAAACCACTTTGTCTTTCTTTTTCCCGCAGCATCGGGATAGCTTAAAACCATATAGAAATAACCTTTTTTCTCTTGCAGATGTCCTGCTACCATAATGAAAAACCTCCTTTTTGCAGCACCATTGGACTTCTGCTGTTGACCATCTCTATTGTATAAATCACGGTCAGAAAAGTCCAATGTGCAAATTCAAAAGTTTGCGACAGTTTGCATACCTAATCGCAGATATGAAAGAAGATGGGCTTTGGGTACTCTGTACGCTCTGCCACCTTTAGATGCTCCACTTTGTTTTCACGGAGTAATTGGTAGCCTGTTTTGCTGCTTACCCCAAGAGCTTTGCTCATTTCATCAACTGTCAGTATGTCTGGGTATCCTTTCAAAACTGCTTCGTAAACATCGCTGAAATTCATAAGCCCCTCCTTTCGTTTGGCATCGTGTGATTTTTCACGCCGATGCTGATAAGGAGGGGCTTGTCGATTGCTTCCATATAAAGCTCATTGAACTGTGTCAGCCGTTCCTTGAGCCGCCTTTTGTCAATGGTGCGTATCTGCTCCAGTAAAACAATGGAGTCGGCAGGCAGACCCTCAATGTCCGATAAATAGAAATGAGTAGGCAGCTTGCTTTTTGTCTGCTTGCTTGTGATAGCGGCGATGATTACGGTGGGACTGTGCTTGTTCCCTAAATGATAAGTACAGGGCGGTTGCCGCCTTGCTCCGAGCTGATAACGGGATTTAGCTCTGCGTAGTAGATGTCACCACGCTTGATTATTCTTTCCATAGTGTTTGACCTCCCATCTGCTTTTAGGCAGGAGTATCCTGCCTATGTAGCAGCCAAGCACAAGGAAGTATTTAAGGTCGGGAGAGCGTGAACAAGCTCTGTTCCATTGACCGCCTTGTGCTTGGCTTTATGATGAAAGCATCTCAATTTGTCCTCGACACCCCGAAATGCAAATGCGTCCGTAAACGCAGGGAAGTCGCCAAACGGTCAGCAGCGAACTGACACCACGGGAGTTTCACCCCAACTGTCGTTCTGACAGAGCCGCCCTCATTGCCTGCGGTGGATTGGCTACCACTCGGACTGTGACTGGACGGGAGTATCATTATCCTCTTTGTGGGTTATGGCGAAATCGGGAGCTGCCCGATATTTTGAGTCGGCGTTTGTCGCTCACCACCTTTCATCGCTTACCGCTTGTCGGCAGGTCTTGGCGCACCGCTGCACACGCTTATGCTCATCACAATTACAAAGAGAAAGTATTTGGCGAATGAGTATTCGGTTGTCAAGGAACAATCCCGTTTTCGCCACACAAAGGAAAACTGGGTGGGAGGATTTTTGTCCTCTCACCCAGTAGGCTTTGGGAATGCCCGATTTTGGACACCGCTTAAAGAATTTTTTTGATTTTTTCTCTAAGCCTGTTCAACCGCTTATAAACCGTGTCCTCTTTTAGTTCAAGCATCGCTGAAATTTCACGGATAGAAAAGCCTTGTGCTTGCAATATAACAGCCTGCAAGGTGAGCCTGTCCACCGTAATCAATATCTTGTAAAGCCGTTCACTCTCGATGCTGTCTAAGAACTCATCAACCGTCTTTATCTCGGTTTGTATGCTGTCCTCAACAACTTCCTCAAGGTATGTACCTGCATCTTGTAATCTTCGGTAGTACCGCCTATTGGAATTAAAGACTGCCCAATCGTGAACACGGAGCTTCTCAATGGTGTTCTCATCGACACCTAACTCCCGCATTTGCTTTTCCTCGGCTTCTTTCCAGAGCCGCCATTTCCGTTCTTCCTTGCCATAATTGAATGACATATTGTTTTCCTCCAATCTGAATTTTTGAAAAAATCCAGATTGGAGGGCGGCGAACGGCAGCCTACGCTGAAGATTTGCTTTTTACAGCGTTCTGCAAAAAGCGACATAAAAAAATCCGCTAAGGCTGTAATACCTAAGCGGATGTGAGAGCTTGTACTTCTTTTATGTAGATATTTGACTTCTGTTATAAGAGCATAATAGCCCCAAACACAAGCAAGAATTTTTTTAACAGATTACCCTCGGTTATGAAAAACACGATTATGTATGATAGCTGCTGCTTCGGATAAGCAGCGGTGTGGAAAGGTTGCTCCAACACAAAGAAAATCCCCCCAAACTCAAAACGGGTCTGGCGGGATACCAAAAATTTTTTCAGGGCATAACAAAGCAGCCCACCAAAACACCGTTTTTTTATTCGGTGGGCTTGTCCTATCTGTCGCTATATAAGAACAGAGCCGATGCCCTGTGATTACTCACAATTCATCGGCTCTGCGTCTGTGCGTCTGGCTCTTTGATAACTTTTATTTGTAGCTGCTTTGCGTGTACTAAGCTCTCCTGTTTACATTTCGGGCAGTATAGAGGATAGTTGATTAAAACGGTGTCCTCTCGTATCCTGTCACGGGTTTTATTGCCGCAGACAGGGCAACGTACCCATTCTGAAAACATTTCTTTTGCATTTGCAATTGACATCTATTTTCCTCCCATAATAATATGTTCGGCTTCATACGATAATAATAGTTAGACCGTCTGCCTGTCGGTATTAAAGCAAAAAAATATGCTAATCCAATTTCATATATAAAAGTGGATATGGGTTTCCCTGTTCATCACAATCTGTTCTTTTGTAGATTTGAAAACCAATATGTTCATAAAATCCTTTCGCTTGAGGGTTTTGCTCATTTACAGCCAACCTTTTAACAGCATAATTTTCTATTCCAAATTGTATGAGGTGCTTTCCCAGACCTTTTCCCCTTTCTTCGGGCATAATAAATAACATTTCAAGTGTCCCGTCCTCTATGCCCATAAAGGCAACAGGAACTCCATTTTCATTTTCTGCGATTATAAGATGAACAATACCACTCAATGCTTGCGGAACATACTCTTTAATGCTTTTCACCTCATTATCAGATAGAAACAAATGCGTTTCTCTTACAGATTTTTCCCATACTTCCAAAAGCTGTTGCACTAATATAGGTGGCCTTTCTTCGACTTCAATTATTTTCATATAATCAACCCTTTCTAAACAAGTGTTAGGTTTCATTTTCTGCATTTTGAAAAATAGAATTAACAACTACCTTCATACTACCTTGTTCCATTTTTAATAGGCGTTCTAAATTAAAAACAAATGCTGCTGCTTTTTTTTGCTTTTCTTCTTTACTATGCGCTATTAAATCATCGAATATAGTATTCGCATACAAAAATAGCATCTCTGCAACTTCTTCTGGATAGTCTGTTTGGTATATTCCCTGTGCAATCCCTTCCTTAATTAAGGTAGAAATGAGAGGTGTTAATTCAGATAACAAATGTGCCTGTATCTTTTGGTGCATAAGAGCATTTTGCGGTTTATGAACCTGTTCCAAAATTTTATGATTAAAATTGCCGCAGCTAACATTGAGTTCAAGCATTATTAACGTCAATTGTTGCGATAGCGGCACATCTTCTTGCTTTACAAACTCTTTAGCTTTTTCAAGTAACTGCTTGGTTAAACGGTCAATTATGGCATCCAAAATTTCTTCTTTTGATTTGAAATGATAATAGAGAGTACCTCTGGCAATCCCGATTTCGTTTAAAATATCATTGGTGCTGGTATTGTCGAAACCTTTTGTTTCAAATAAGTGTTCCGCTATGTCCAGTATTTCCATTTTTCGTTCTTCTGCATTTTTTACTATTCGCATTAACTTCACACTTTCTTAATTCGATATTATAGACAGGCTGCCGGTCTATATAATTTTAGCACTAACCAGATGCTTTGTCAATCCCTTTGGCTGAAAATTCACAAAGTCCGACTTGGCTTTTTCACTTCCGAATACAAGAGGTAACATATCTCATTCAGAGAGATTTCACATCGTTTAATCAGAAGCCACATCTCTGTAAAATATAAGGGTAGGATTTTCAGAGAACAGGTGGTGAGCTTATGGACGAGAGAAACAACGATTTTGACTTTGATTTTATGCCGATAGGGCAGGCAATCAAGAAAGCCCGTGAAGCCAAAGGTATGACCAGAGAGCAGCTTGCTGGCATCATCGGTTACGCCCCCAGACATATTCAAGCAATCGAAAACGAGGGGCAGTATCCAAGCATAGAGCTGTTTATCCAGCTTCTCACGATGTTTGATGTTTCGGTTGACGAGTATATACATTCGGACAAAACGGCGGTAAAAAGCTCCGTCCGCAGGCGTTTGGACGCTCTGCTTGACCGATTGGATGACAGGGAGCTGTCCGTTATTGAAGCAACCGTAAACGGACTATGTAAGGCAAAAGAGCAAACAGAGGAGTAAAGCCCTCTGTTTTTCTTTCGCCTTTTTTCTAATAGGCAGGGATACCGTAGCCATAGATAACGCTGCTGCCGACAGCATAGCTTTTCTGCTTGCAGGCATCGCCAGAGTTGCCCTCAACGGTGTAAACCACACCGTCCTCGCATCTCTCAACGATTCCCACATGGTCGGTTTCACCGTCACCCTCCCAATCAAAGAAGATGATATGACCTGCCGATGGCTCGAAACTGCCGTCCTGCCACCCGCCCCTGTCCTTAAACCACTGAGAGCCTTGTATGCAGCCTGCAAACTTCGGGATAACACCCGCTTCGATATAGCCGCACTCATTGGCGCACCAAGATACAAAGCAGGCGCACCATTCCACACGCCCTCCAAAGCCGTACCACGACCAGTAGGGCTGACCGCCTACATTGCCAAGCTGCGACAACGCCACACTAACGATTTCACCGTCACCGTAGGATATGCCGTAAAGCACCTGCGACCAGAGGGAATTGTTTTCCTCGGCAAGCAGTTCAGCAAGCATCTGCCGCTGTTCAGCGTTAAAGCCGTATTTGTCCGCCATTTCCTCGGCTGTCTTATGGCTCACCACGATATACAGATAGGTGCGTGTCACGGTGGTTTCGGTCTGCACGATATTTCCGTGACCGTCATCGGTTTCGGTTATCTGGGTTTCGGTTTTGCTTTCCGTTCTGGAGCTTATTTCATTCATCTCCCAAAAGATGTCTGTGAGAAGCTCCTTTTTGCCCTCGTCCATCGTTGCGACTTCCTGCGGATTGTCGGGGTCGGTGGTGGTTTTGACGGAATAAACCGCAAGCACCTCTTTCCAGACCGCACGGCTTCCCGACATTTCCAGAACATCGTGAGCTGTACCGCTTTTGATTTCTTCGAGCTTATCATCATACTTGGTATTGATTTCTCTGACTACGCTCTGCATTGTCATACCGTTGCCAGAGTCCTCGCCAGAAAAGAATATCCCGAATACCGAGCTGACGAGCAGCCCGATAAGGCAGATAACGATGATAACAACAACAGCCACCCAACCGCCTGCGGCGATAGCGGCAATCAACGCTTTTGTTCCTGCGATAATCGCCTTAACCGCCGCAATCGTGGCTTTGACCGCCGCTTTCAAGGCGGTGACGGCGGCTTTCGCCGCCATCCTTGCAGCCTGCGCCGCTTTCTGTGCGGCTTTGGCGGTAGCCTTTGCCGCCGCCTGTGTCGTTTTCGCCGCCTGCTGCGTGGTCTTGATAGCCGCCTTTGAGGTAGCTTGTGCGGTTTTAATGCTTTTCTGGGTGGTTTTGACCGTGCCTTTCGCCGTGGTCTTGACCGTCTTGCCTGCGCTTCGGGCAGATTGCTTGATGGTCTTTTCCGCCTGTTTGCCCGTTTTGACAGTCTGGGCGGCGGTGTCGGAAGTACGGCTTGCCGCCGTATGACGAATAGGAGAGCCGAACTGCCCAGAGCGTGCCACTCTCTGCTCTGCGGCTTTAGCCGCCCGTTTCTGCTTGAAGTCGGATATTTTGTCCTTTGCCTTGCCGATGTTCTCTCTGGTTTCCTTAACGCCTTTTCTGCCCTGTTTGTAAAATTGGTGAATACCCTCGTGGGTGACACGCTCGGCAGTACCCGATACTCTGTCGGCGGCATACTCGGTGGCAGAGTTTTCATCGGCATAATAGCCCTGCTCCGCTTTATCCTTTGTCTTAGCATAGGCGGCTTTCATACGCTCGGAAGCTACGGCGGCTTTGTCGATGGTCTTTATCGTACCCTTGACCGCATCTCTGGTTTTTATATCAGCCATACAAAACCTCCTTTCCCAGAGGGTTTGCGGTCAATCAGCCGACCCTTTTCGCCACCACAACGAGCCTGCCGTTTCGTGCGGAGTATTCGCAGGTGGAAAGGGTGATGAGCTTATCGCCGTACTCGGCGCTCACGCCTGTGTCATATAGGGCAAGCTCCTTGCATTTTTCAATATAGGCGGTAAAGGCTTCCTCGTCCTCGGCGTCAACAAAATCGTAATACCGAAAGCCGCTGCTGCTGTACGCCACGGTCTTGAATACGGCAACAATCTCATATTCCCCCTGCTGAGTGAGGGTGTCGAACTGAATTGTCTTGTGCTGCTCATAAAAGCCCTTATCCTTGTAGCTTTCCAACGCTCCGAACATCTTGTCGCCCTTGATGTGGTGTCCGTAGATGATGAGGTTGTCGCTCTCTTTGAGGTTGCAATCCTCCTGCACATAGGGCGTACCTAAATCGCTGTACGCCTTTTCAAAATTGCGTTTGAGATAGTAGTTCGGCTCTTGCGGGGTCTGCATCACAGGATAATTGACTGTCGTGCCGGCAATGGAAAGCCAACCGACCATATCAGAGTTTTGCAGGAACAGCCCGCCATACTGTGCAAGCACATTTTCCTCCTCGCTGTATGGGATTTCGGGTGCGTCCTCGTCCGTCTGCGCCTGCTCCACAAGCTCGGCAATCTCCTCAAAGGCTTCGCTTTGCTCGGCTTCTTTGGCGTAGTGGTCGCAGATGTGATAGCCGCAAAAAGCCGCCGCACCTAACAGGCAAACGGCGGCGATAAGGCAGATGGTTTTCTTGTATTTCTTCATAGGATTTTCCTTTCTCAGCGTTCATAAGAGGGCTGCTTTGCACTTGGAAGCTCCCTGCAATATTCGGGGTATCTGACCTTGACGCCCTCCATAAAATAAGGAGCGAACTCGCAGCAAAACAATTCCTCTGGTGTAAAATACCGTTCGTTTTTCTCCTCCGTATAACCGTTCCAGAGGTTAAAGGCAAGGTGGCAGACCTTGACCGTGCCGCTTGTCTGCCAACCGCCGTGCATACCCTCTGGCTCGATACAGTCGGTCTTAAAGTCAAACATCTGATGGATATTCGCCCTTGTTTCGGCGGCGATGCCCATCACATAGAAAAAGGCTCTGTGATAGCAGTCGTTTACCCTGCACCTGCCCATCATTTCCAGAAAGAAATCACGATGCGCCGCAGAGCGAAATTTAATACCGGACATTGAAAGCCCCCCTTTCTTAGACCTCGCCAAATTTGGTGGTCATCAGCCTGTACAATTCGGTATTGCGGGGGAACTTGTTGGAGAACGGCACGAGAGAGCTGCCGACTTTCAATAGTCCGTGTCCTGCTTCCACATTGGTGATATAGCTCATCTGAAGGTCAGAGATATTGAGCAGCTTTGCAAGCTCAAGCCTGTCGGTGCTTGCTTGGTTGAGCATAATGATAAACTCACTGTTGGCAAGCATCGTCCTCGCCGTGTGGCTCTGCAAGAGGTCGTCCACATTCTGAGTGATGCCCGTGGCATACGCTCCGTACTTACGCACACGCTTCCAGAGGGTAAAGAGGAAGTTTGCGGAATACTCGTGCTGGAACAACAGGTAAATCTCATCAATGAAGATGAAAGTGTTTCTGCCTTTCGCCCTGTTCTGGGTGATGCGGTTTAGGATGCTGTCGAGGACAACAAGCATACCGATGGGCTGCAACTGCTTCCCTAAATCCAGAATGTCATAGCAGATAAGGCGGCTGTGGGTGTCAACATTGGTGTGCTTGGCAAAGGTGTTTAAGCTGCCGTCCGTAAACAGCTCGATGGCAAGGGCGATTTCCTTTGCTTCCGGCTCATTCTGTGCAAGCAGCTCCTCACGGAAGTCCTGCAAGGTGGGCGGCGTTCCCATATAGTTGCCCTGCTGATAGTAGCGGTACACGCTTGCCGTACAGCGGTCAATAATGGATTTCTGCTTTGCCCCTAAATTGCTGCCGCCGATAAGCTGTTCGCAGAGGGATAAAATAAACTCCGATTTGAGAATGACGGGGTTTGCACCGTCACCGTAATCGGAGTTCATATCCATAGCGTTGATGTGACTGTCGCTTGTAGCTGAGATGTGAATGACCTCGCCCTGCATAGCGTTCACAAGGGGCGAATACTCTCGCTCTGGGTCGATAATAATGACATCGGCGTTGGGGTCGGTGAGAATAATGCTCGTCATTTCTTCCTTTGCAGTAAAGGATTTGCCTGCTCCCGACACGCCCAGAATAAAGGAATTGCCGTTGAGCAGGTGGCGGCGGTTGGCGATTATCATATTCTTTGAGATGACATTCTGCCCATAGTAAACGCCGTTTTCTTGGAATATCTCCTGCACCCGAAACGGGATAAAGACCGCAAGGCTCTCTGTTGTCAGCGTTCTCATCGCATCAATCTTTCTAAGACCAAAGGGCAGAGCCGTATTCAGTCCGTCCATCTGCTGATATTTCAGCACCGCAAACTGGCACAAATGCTTTCTGGCGGTGGTTAAGAGAGCTTCGGTGTCGGTGTCGAGCTGCTCCTTGCTGTCGGCGGTATGCACCATTGTCAGCACAGCGAACATCATTCTCTGGTCACGGGTGGTTAAATCGTCTAAAAACTCCTTGCTTTCCTTTCGCTGCTGTTCAAGGTCATAGGGAATGACCGCCGAAAAATTGTTGTTCTGGTTTTGCTTTCTCTGCCAGTTGGTGATGTTGGTTTCCACGCCTAAGAGCCTGTTTTCCACCTCACGCACGGCTTCATCGGTGGGAACGGGTACGACATCGACAGACAGCATCATATTCCTGTTCAGCTCACAAAGCTCGGCTACCATACTGTCCTTGATATAGGCGGCATATTCTCTGAGGAAGATGACACGCCCGCACCTGTCGCCAATGCGGAAATAATCCTTTTCAAACTCAAAGGTATCGGGGCAGATAAAGTCCTTGAAATCGTGACCCTTTCGCATTGTCTGGGTCATATCGAAGCGGAACGCCGTTTCCTCGCCTGTGCGATAGAAGTCGTGGAAGATACGCAGCTTTTCCTCCGCACTCAGCTCGGTGCATTTTGAGCCAAGCCGTGAGAAATGCCCGATAAGGTCAGCGCCGACACGGGCAAAGTAGCTCCGTGCTTCCTCGATATTCTTCTTGCAGACCGAAACGGTCACACATTTGTCCTGCACGATGGAATTTGCGCCCGTTGCCTTATCCATCAGCATCTTGTTGTATTCCGTGCGGTACTTATCCAGACCGTCATCAGACATCGGGATTAGAATGGTCTGCTCAAAATCCGCCTTGTTCAAGCGGCGGTTGTTGATGGTGATTTTCGTGGTCGCACCGCTGTCAAGAGAGTTGAGCAGCTCGGAGTATTCGAGGAACATCGCTTCCTTATCCTCACGGCTTGCCACGGCGTAGTTTATATCCTCAACCTTAAAGGTCTTGGCGTATTTGTTCTTGCCCACAAGGAAGATGCCGTCCTCCCAGATGGTCTTAACGGGGATAACGCCCTGTACCGACTTGGGTACGACGAACTTTTCCCTGTCCTGCTTAAACAGATTTTTGAGTGTTTTAGGCATTGTGTTTCATAGCCTCCTTTTCTTTGTTTTGGATTGCGCTTTTCAGCGTGTCATAGTAAAGGTTATCGGGGTTGAACATCAGCTTTTTCGGCATCAGGAACTCCGATTTAATCCACGCCCAGATAAATTGCTCGGCGGTCATACCGTTGTACTTGACAAAGCCCATTAGGGCGAATGGCGAAGCTCCCAAAATGCACATCCAACTGAGGGTTTCCGTGCCGAACTGCCCACGCAGCAGAAAATACAGACCTACCGCCACGCCGCAGGCAAGGATAGAAAAAATGAACTGTCTGAGCGACAGTCCAAAAAACATCGACTCGGTATAGTTGCGGATTTCCTTGTTTATCTTAACTTCCAATCTTCACACCTCCTTAAAGCCCCATCATCTCACGGACAACACGGTCTGCCATTTTGACCGCACCGACTAAGATAAGCATATTGAATACAAGCTCACCGACATAGCTCCACACCATTGACACCGCCGCCGCATCGGGATTGACAACGGGCGGTGACGATGCAAAGAGCGAAAAGATGATACAGGCAAGCACAATAATCGCCCCCTCCAGACAAACGGCGGCATAGCTTTTGATAAAGCTCTTGCCGACACTCTGGCTCGGCTCACCCGCAAAGGTGGAGAGAGGAACGGGAGCGATAGCGGTGTACAAATACAGCTTAAAAAATCTGCCGTACACGCTCATTATCATAATGAACGACAGTACCGTGATGAACAGACCTCCGATTAAAGTCACCGCCCACAAAGGGATACTCTCAAAAAAGCCGCAGTCCTCAACCGCCGTCACAATCTCTGACGGCAATACCGTCTGGGCTGCCGCCCCGAAACCTGCGGCATTCATAATCGTGGAAATCAAGCCCTGCACAATGCGGAACAGAGCCATCATCAGCTCCAGACCATAGGTGACCGCACCTTTCGCAAGAGCAAAACGGATAAAGAGCTTCAATGCGTGTTCGGGCTTCTTGACTTCTGTGAAGTTCCATTAAAGAACACAAAGAAAAGAGCGGCAAGGTTTTGATACCTCACCGCCCCGTACTGTTCTTAAATTCTGCCTATGCAAATATGATTTCTTTATTGATGATTTCCCCCACAGCGTTGCGGATATTGTTCATTGCACCTATCCACTCCATAGGACTATCCGCCTTTAACTCTTCGGTAATACCTTGCCTGTCGGCAAACTCTTTTACCAACCGAAAAAACATATCCTGCGCCTGCTCGTCTATGCTGGCAAGATAATCATTCAGCCTGCCGCTTGTAAGCAGGTTGATGTGTGTAACCTTGCGAAACTCTTTCAAATAGCGCAAATGCCGCTGTCCGTAAATGCCGATTGGCTTTTCTTTTTCGGCGGGTAATGTTAGGTCTGGAATATAATAATCGCCTTGCAGGGTGTAGCTGATACCCGTTTCCTCGTTTTTGATATGCTTCTCCATTAAATTTGCCTCCGTTATATGTATTTGACTTTCAATTTCACCGTCTTTGCTTTGCTGACTTTCACAATCAATTCATCAACTGGGTTTGTATATCGCCCTGCCGCAATCAGCTTGTTACGAAATTGAATAAGGCTGTGAATGAGCAGCCTGTGTTCATCAGCGGATAGATAAAGATAATACCGTTCCTTTTTCATAAAGCCATCCTTTCCTTGCGTTCTTCCTCTGAAAAGCGTGACCAGTAACCCAATTGTTTCAATACCTTTGCATTGAATCTCCTGTCCGCTATGTAACCGCCGAAGCGGTAATAGACTTTAACGGTTTGTTTCACCGCTCCGTCTACCTCCGCTCGGTCAAAAACCTCTATCCTCTCTATGAGGGCATTGAGGTTTTCGGCGGTCAGCTCCTGTATCCCCACATAGTAAGCCATTAAATCCGCCCATTTCACGGCATTTTCCTCAATCTCCTTGACCTCACGCAACGCACTCTCAAGGCTTCCTATTTGCGTTTGTAGCTGTTCCTGCTCCTCCTGATATTTGCCCACCAAACGGGTAAAGTTCTCGTTAGAAATACGAGAGGAAACAGAATCCTCATACAAACGGTCAAACAGCAGCGTTACCTCATCATACCGCCGTTTTGCCCTTTTCAGCTTGTCTATATTGGCTTTCGCCTTGTTTCCGTTGCTTTGTCGGCTCATCTTGAGAGCAAGGGCAACAGCGGCGGCTCTGTCTGAAAAAGCAAGCTGTGCGTGTTGCTGAATATCAGCAAGAACGGCATTGTACACATCATCGTAGAAAACACGGTGTTCTGTGCATTTGTCCTTTCCGAATCCAGCGTAAGTGCCGCAAAGAAAGATTTTGTATTTACCGTTTTTGGGATAATTCCGTTGGCACATAGCCTTGCCGCAGGTGCCGCATTTAATAAGCCCTGAAAAAATAGATACCTCACCGCTTTTTTGCTGTCGCTTACGGCTTAATATTTTAGCATTGGCAGTATCAAAATCCTCCTGCGATACCAAAGGCTCGTGAGTGTTTTCTACCTGAATCCATTCCTCACGAGGTTTTCGCTTGCTTATCTGCGCCTTGAAAATAACCTCCGTTTTGCACATCAGCGTATGACCGAGATACAGCGGATTTTTTATGATATTGCTGATTACCGTATGCGACCATTCATATTTCTTTTCGGGAGTTTCAAAGCGTTTGGAGTAATCCCTTTCGCCACGGGTATGCAGCCACCACGAGGGGGAGGGTACTTGCTCCTTACGGAAATAGGCGCTGATACGGTGAGCACCCCAACCCTGCACCGCAAGGGCAAAAATACGCTGTACAATGCCCCTTGTTTCTTCATCAACAATCAAATGATTATGATTGTCAGGGTCTTTTTTGTAGCCGATTGGATTGAATGAACAGCGGTACAGTCCCGCCTTTGCTCTTGCCTTGATGGACGAGCGAATTTTACGGGAATTATCCCTGCTGTAAAATTCATTCATTACATTCTTCAGTGCTGCAATGTCGTTGTTGCTGTTGGCGGTATCCACACCGTCGTGAATAGCGATATAGCGAATCTGTTTCATTGGAAAATAGATTTCGGTAAAATGCCCCACCTTGAGGTGGTCACGACCTAAACGGGACAAATCTTTGGTAATCACCACATCAATTTTCCCGTCTTCAATGTCATCAAGCATTCTGTTGAGCTCTGGACGGTCAAATAATGAGGTTAGATAGCGATAGCAGGAAAAAGCAAGTAAAATCAAGGGTTTTACGGACAGCGGATAAACAGGAAATGTACGAAAACTGAATACGCACACAAGCGGCGTTTACTAATTCCCTTTTGGGAAGATAGGAACGCCGTTTTTTTATGCCCGGAAACAGATAGGAGCGTGGACAAATAGAGAAAAAAGCCCTTGTATCATGCGGCTTTGCAGACGCGAAAACGGCATACCCTGACCGTTTACCCTCAAAGGCGCAAAAACGCCGTTCTAATTGTCCACGACTACACAGAAAAGGAGTGATGAAAAATGGCGGTAGTATTCCGCGTTGAAAAGCGGCAGGGCTATACGATTATGAGCAATCACCATTTGAGAAACGCCGAATTGACCTTAAAGGCAAAAGGGCTGTTATCTCAAATGCTGTCCTTACCCGAAAATTGGGATTACACCTTAAAGGGCTTATCCCACATCAACAAAGAGAGTATCGACGCGATCAGAACGGCGGTATGGGAATTGGAACGGGCGGGATATATCACCCGCAGGCAAGGCCGCGACGACAAGGGCAAAATGACCCCGATTGAGTACACCATATATGAGCAGCCGCAGGAAAAGCCGGAAACGCAGGACATTTGCCCGGTGTTGGAAAATCCAATCCCGGCGAGTAACCCGCTGTTGGATTTTCCGACAACGGATAATCCGACGACGGAAGACCCGGTATCGGAAAATCCAACGCAATTAAATAAAGAACTATCAAAGAAAGAAAAAATAATGACTGATGTATCAAATAACGATCAATCTATCCGGCGCAGCCGGAGGACGCGCCGCCATTCGGCGGGATTGACAGG
>OHJU01000294.1_pt1 | contig 28581 bp, 26 predicted proteins | sample 1568711 | NCBI WGS metagenome assembly OHJU01 (sample SAMEA3879574, study PRJEB24766) | human gut metagenome | biome: human-associated habitat; feature: feces | place: USA | collected 1985/1987 | reverse complement strand
TAATCGTAATAGATTACATCGATATGGAAGAAGAACAAGACCGTAAAAATATAATGAATTTATTAGACAAAGAATTAAAGAAAGATAGGAGTAAAACTCAAATAATGGGCTTTACAAAACTAGATTTATTAGAAATGACAAGAAAAAAACTATAAACATTGACAAGAATAAATTTATGTGATAAAATTATAGCCTGTAAGCCGCCTGAGTCGGGCAACTAAATATTGCTTAAAGCAATTGCCTTGTTATTTATGCTTAGCGAGTATACGGAAAATAGGAGGTGTACAAAGAATGTACGCAATTATTGAAAGCTGTGGAAGACAATACAAAGTATCAGAAGGAGATGTAGTATTCTTCGAAAAATTAGAAGCTGAAGAAGGTAAAAAAGTAACATTTGATAATGTTGTTTTACTATCTGATGACCAAAAAGTAGAAGTTGGAGCTCCTTATGTAAAAGGTGTTAAGGTTGAAGGAAAAGTAGTTTCTCATGGTAAAGGCAAAAAGATTTTAGTTTACAAATATAAAGCTAAAAAGAACTACAGAAGAACTCAAGGACATAGACAACCATACACTAAAGTTGAAATTACAAAAATAAAAATGCCTACTGACAAAGTAGAAAACGCTGAAGTAAAAGAAACAGCAGCTAAAGCTACTACAAAAAAAGCTACAACTAAAAAAGAAGCTTAATTATAATTTGAATATATTATGGTAAAAACTATTAGAAAGATAGAAAATACCCTAAAACAAAAATTGAAGGGAGTGAAATAGGATGGCTCATAAGAAAGGTCAAGGTAGTGTTAAGAACGGAAGAGACAGTGAGTCAAAGCGTTTAGGTGTCAAAAAAGCAGATGGACAATTCGTTTTAGCTGGAAATATCCTTATTAGACAAAGAGGAACAAAATATCATCCAGGTAAAAATGTAGGAATTGGTAGTGATGATACATTATATGCATTAGTAAATGGAACTGTAAAATTTGAAAAATTCGGAAAAGATAAGAAACAAGTAAGTGTTTACGAAGAAACAGCAGCTAATGCTTAAGATTTATTAAAAAGGCAGGTTAGGAACCTGTCTTTTTTGTATTTATAACAAATATTACGTGCAATAAATATAATTATAATAGTGAATTTTAAATTTCAGCTATAATTTAATTGTAAAAAACTAGAAAATATAGTATAATATAGCAGAATTGACAATGATTGGAGATGGCGATATGGCAGATAAAAAAAGAAGTTTAACAGGAGATAGACCAACAGGAAGATTACATATAGGACATTATTTTGGCTCTTTACAAAATAGAGTAAAGATGCAAGAAGATGATAGTATAGAAAGATTTGTTATGATTGCAGATGTGCAAGCTTTAACAGATAATTTTAATAATCCACAAAAAGTAAGAGATAATGTTTATCAAGTTTTACTAGACTATTTGTCAGTAGGAATAGATCCAGAAAAAACAACTATCTTTTTGCAATCAATGGTACCAGAGCTTGCGGAGTTAACAGTATATTATTCAAATTTAGTGACAATCGCAAGACTAGAAAGAAATCCAACAGTAAAAACCGAAATTGCTCAAAAGAAAGATGTTTTTGGGGAAAGTGTAACATATGGATTTCTAGGATATCCTGTAAGTCAAGCTGCTGATATAACAGCATTTGAAGGGGAATTAGTTCCAGTAGGAGAAGACCAATTGCCTTTAATAGAACAATGTAGAGAAATCGTAAGAAAATTTAATAGTATATATGGTGAAACATTAAAAGAGCCACAAGCAGTATTAAGTTCGAATAAAAGAATTAAAGGTTTAGATGGCAACGAGAAAATGGGAAAATCATTAGGAAATGCGATATATCTTTCAGACTCAGAAGAAGAGATAACTAAAAAAGTTATGGGAGCAGTAACAGATCCAGGCAGAATAAAAAAGGATGATTTAGGAAATCCTGATATATGTATGGTGGCATATTACCATGATTTATTTACTAACCCAGAAGATGTTAAAATTGTATGCCAAGAATGTAGGGAAGGAAAAAGAGGTTGTGTTGCTTGCAAAAAGCAATTAGCAGCAAATATCATAGAAAAATTAAGACCTATTAGGGAAAAAAGAAAATATTATGAAGAAAGACCAGAACTACTAGATGAGATATTAATTAATGGAACTAAAAAAGCACAAGAGATAGCAAAAGAAACAATGAGAAAAGTTAAAGCAAATATGAAGCTTAATTATTTTGATAAATAAAGGAGAGGAAAATGTATACAGATTATACAAAAATATTTGTTAAATCCGGTAATGGTGGAAATGGTGCTATATCATTTAGAAGAGAAAAATATGTAGCAGCAGGTGGACCAGATGGCGGAGATGGTGGAAAAGGTGGAGATGTATATTTTATAACAGATAAGGATTCGAACACCTTAATAAATTTTAGATATAATAAAAAATTCAAAGCAGAAAATGGTCAAAATGGTAGCGGAGCACGCTGTAACGGAAAACAAGGACAAGATTTATATATAAAAGTTCCAATAGGTACAGTTGTTAAAGATGCCGAAACAGGAGAAATTGTAGCTGATCTATCAGAAGAAGATTCTAAAGAATTAGTGTTGCCAGGTGGAAGAGGTGGAAAAGGAAATTCTCATTTTGCAACTGCAACAAGACAAGCTCCTAGATTTGCACAAACTGGAGAAAAAGGTATAGAAAAAGAACTAATATTAGAATTAAAATCATTAGCAGATGTCGGATTAGTAGGTTTTCCAAATGCAGGTAAATCAACATTTCTATCTGTTGTTACAGATGCTAAGCCTAAAATTGCAGATTATCCATTCACAACTTTAAATCCAAATTTAGGAGTTGTAAAGACAGAAAATGGTGATAGTTTTGTAATTGCAGATATTCCTGGATTAATAGAAGGTGCAAGCGAAGGCGTTGGGCTTGGAATTCAATTTTTAAGACATATAGAAAGAACAAGATTAATATTACACTTAATAGATGTTTCAGGTTTTCAAGGTAGAGATCCAGTAAAAGATTTTTACGATATTAATAATGAACTTAAAAATTATAGTGAAAAATTAACAAAAAAGAAACAAATTATTGTTGCTACAAAATTAGATGTTGCACAAGATGAATCTTTATATAACGAATTAGAAAAAGTTGCTAAGAAAGAAAATTTAGAAATATTTAAGATATCATCTATTACTAAACAAGGTGTAAAGGAATTATTAACAAGAGTAGAAGAACTTTTAAAAGAAATTCCAAAAGAAAATCTAATAGAAACAAATCAAAGAAAAGTATATAAATTAGAAGAAGACAAGAACGAATTCCAAATAGTAAAAGAAGAAGATATGTATGTAGTTATTGGTCCAGCAGTTGAAAAATTAATGTCTAGGGTTAACTTAGAAGATACAGAATCAATGTATTATTTCCAAAGAAAACTTGATGAACTAGGTGTTAATGAGGCATTAAAAAAAGCCGGGGTAAAAGATGGTGATACAGTAAAAGTTGTAGATTGGGAATTAGAATGGTATGACTAGTAAGATAGTGCCTAAGTAGTACTAATATATTAGAATATCAAGAAATGCTGTTAATAAAGTAAAACAAGTAGGCACAGATTCTATCTGTGTCTACTTTTGTATAAGAGGGGAATTAAAATTGATAGGGGAAGATATAAAAAAATTAAGTAAAGAGTATGATATTTTTATTCAAAAAGGAGCATTAAAGAAATTTATCGATTCTAAGAAAAATGAGTTTTGTCAAATTATTATAATAAAAGATAATAAAAATAAAATTAAATTAAAAGAACTACCTGTGTTATTTAGTATCCAAATAGAGAAAGGTACAAATTTAAAAAATATAATAAAAAACATTCAAAGAATACTAAAAAAATGCTATAGAAAGAAGCTTGATATAGGAATAGAATACAAAGAAAAGAAAATAATAGGTGAGTTTATAGAGGACAGTACTCAAGAAAGCAAAACAGATATAATAAAATGTTTAAAAGCAGTTTTTATTAAAGAAAAAAGGAAAAGGATAGAATATATTTATGACCAAGTATGTGAAGATTTAGATGAAGAATTTGCGAGAAATAATTATTGCGATTTTAAAGATGATGTATGTATAGGAAAAAGAAATTGTAGTGAAAGAGTAACAATGGGCTGCTGCCACAAATTCAAGCATCCACTAACTATGAATGGAGAATTAAAGGAATGTCCATATTTAGTAGATAAGCATTGTTCTACGCAATGTATTACTTGTAAGCTATTTACTTGTGATGCAATTAAAGTAAAATTTAAACTAAAGGATATCCCACTTATAGAATGTTTTTTTAATCCAATTCAAAAATTAATTGTAAAAACTAATTTTTTTACTAAGAGGGAAAAGATTATTGATAGATTAGTATTATTTTGTATGTAAATTAAATATTTAGATTATTAGGGGGCAAATTATTTTGCTCTTTTTTATTGACATGTAAGAACAAATGTTTTATAATAGCGATGGTGAAATAAATGGAAAGAGAAATCTTACATGTTGATGTAAATAATGCTTTTTTATCATGGCTGGCAGTATATAAATTAGAATGTGGCGAAAAGCTAGACATAAGAACGATTCCATCAATAATCGGTGGAGACGAAAAACAACGACACGGAATTGTTTTAGCCAAGAGCAATTTGGCAAAACAATTTGGGATAAAAACAGGAGAACCACTATATAGTGCGAGGAAAAAATGTCCTACAATAAAAATTTACGAAAGTAATTTTAAAGTTTATAGGAAATATTCAGATATGTTGTATAAATTATTGTTAGAATATTCATATAAAGTAGAAAGATTTTCTATAGATGAATGTTTTGTAGATATGACCGAATTCTTAAATGGCAGAAGATTAATAGATGTTGCATACGAAATTAGTAAAAGAGTAAAAGAAGAATTAAAATTTACAGTTAATATTGGTGTTGCACATAATAAATTATTAGCTAAAATGGCTTCGGATTTTCAAAAACCAGATAGAGTACATACATTATACGAAAAAGAAATTCCAAGAAAAATGTGGACATTACCAATATCCGAATTATTTATGGTAGGAAGAAGAACGCTTCCTAAATTATATAATATGAATGTAAAAACAATAGAAGATTTGGCTAAGGTAGATAAAAATTTACTAATAAAAAAATTTGGTAAGTTTGGAAAAACTATGTGGGAATATGCCAATGGAATAGATGAATCTGAAGTTGTATATACATATCAGAAACCAAAGTGTGTAGGAAATTCCACTACAGTATCACAAGATATAAATGATATAGAAAAAATAGAAGAAGTTTTATTAGCACTTACAGAACATACAACATATAGGTTAAGAAAAATAAAGATGCTTTGTAATGTTGTAAGTGTACAGCTTAGAACAAGTGAATTTAAAAATTATTCACATCAAAGAAAACTTGATTTTTCAACAAATTCAACTAAAGAAATATTTAATGCTGCGAAACAATTAGTAAGGCAATTATACAAAGGTGAGCCTATTAGATTAATTGGAATTCGAGTAGATAATTTATGTGAAGAAGATGAAAAGCAAATTTCAATATTTGAAAATAATGACACCAAAAAACAAGAAAAATTAGATAAAGTAGTAGATTTAATTAAAGATAAATATGGGTACGAAACTATAACTAGAGCTGGGGATATGAAACATACTAAAAATATAAATAGAAAAGATTAGATATTGCAAAAACAAAATATATAGTATAAAATCTTTTAAAAAACGGAGGCAAAAAATGACAGAAATAATAGATGGAAAAGGTTTAGCAAAAAAGATTAGAGAAAATCTAAAAAAAGATGTAGATGAGTTAAAAAAGGAAGGTATCAAACCAAAATTTGCAGTCATTTTAGTTGGAGATGACCCAGCATCAAAAATATATGTAAGAAATAAAAATAAAGCTTGTAACGAAATTGGTATAGAATATGAAGAACATTTACTACCAGAAAATACAACAATGGAAGAATTATTAGCTCTAATAGATGAATTAAATAATGATAAAAGTATTAATGGTGTATTATTACAAAGTCCATTACCTAAACATTTGGATATAAACGAAGCATTTAAAAAAATAGATTATAGAAAAGATGTAGATGGATTTAATCCAATAAATGTAGGAAAATTAGCTTTAGGACAAGATTGCTTTGTTTCTTGTACGCCTTATGGTATTGTAAAGATGATAGAAGAATATAACATACCAACAGAAGGTAAGAAAGCAGTTATAATTGGTAGAAGCAATATAGTAGGAAAGCCATTAATACAATGTCTTTTATCTAAAAATGCAACAGTTACTATATGTCATTCTAAAACAAAAGAAATCGAGAAAATTACAAAGGATGCAGATATAATTGTAACTGCAATGGGAAAACCAAAGTTTTTAAAAGCAGATATGGTAAAAGAAGGTGCTACAGTTATTGATGTAGGAATTAATAGAATGGAAAATGGTAAGATAACAGGAGATGTAGATTTTGAAGAAGTTTCTAAAAAAACATCATATATAACACCAGTTCCGGGGGGAGTTGGTCCTATGACAATAGCAATGCTTATGAATAACATCGTAAAAGCAGCAAAAAATCAAAGTAAATAGTAAAAGGGGTTATATATAAATTAAAGGGGGAAGTTTTTACTTCTCCTTTTGTGTTTTTTAGGAGGTTATATGACTTATAAAGAATTAGTTAATTGGATCATGTTAGCAGAATATAAAAAAATGACAAATAAAAAGAAAATAGAGTTATTACATACTTATAAGAATATAAATGAAATATGTAGTATTTTTAATTTTAATCAGGAGGGAAAGATAGATAAATACATTAAGTATATGCAAGAAAAAAATATACAAGTTATAAGCTATCATGACAAAGATTATCCACGACAATTAAAGAACTTATATGATGCGCCAATTGTAATATATGCAATTGGAAATTGTAGAATTTTAAATAGAAAAAATAAAATTGCTGTTATTGGCGCAAGAAAAGCTAGTAACTATGGTATAAATATTGCGCGACAAATAGGGATTTTTTTATCTAAGAATAATATTCATACAATAAGTGGTTTAGCATTAGGAATAGATGTTAATTCACATATAGGAGTGTTAAAAGAAAATTTATTAAATAGCACTTCAGGTAGAGCAATAGCTGTTATAGGAAATGGATTAGATAATATATATCCATATCAGAATAGAGAAATTGCTGAAAAAATAGTAAATAATGGAGGTTGTATTATTTCTGAATATATTGTAGGTACTAAGCCATTAAAAAATAATTTTCCAGCAAGAAATAGGATAATAAGTGCTTTGGCAGACAAGCTTGTAGTTGTAGAGGCAGAAAATGAAAAAAGTGGAACAATGATAACAGTAGATTTTTCTTTAGAATTAGGGAAAGAGATATATGTTGTTCCAGGCAATATTAACAGTAAAATGTCAGTAGGAACAAATAAATTAATAAAAGATGGCGCAAAGATTATAACTGAATTTAATGATATAATAGATGAAGATTATTAAAATTTACTTAAAAAACTTTATCTTTTATAAATTTTATAATATAATATTCATGATTTAAGTTTTTGCTTAAGGAGGGTAAAAATGGGGAGTAAAGATATAAAAGAAAAAAGTAATAAAAAAAGAAAAAGTACCCATTCTAAAGGTAAGAGTGAAAAAGTAAAAAATCCAAGAAGAAAGAAAATATTAAAAATTATATTAATTATTTTTGTATTATTTATTATTGCAATAGCAGGAGTATGTGCAGGAATATTTTTTGGACTTTTTGGTGATGATTTTAAAATTACTAAAGAAGATTTAATTATTGAAAATATGAATACAGTAGTGCTAGATAAAGATGGTAATGAAATTGCTAACTTATCAGGAGAAGAAAATAGAACTGTAGTTTCAAAGGAAGAAATGCCAGATTATTTGCCAAAAGCATTTGTTTCAATCGAAGATGAAAGATTTTATCAACATCATGGTGTAGATATTAAAAGAACACTTGGAGCAACATTCCAATACATAATTAATGGAGGATCATCTTCATATGGTGGAAGTACAATAACACAACAATTAGTTAAAAACTTAACAGCAGATAAAGATGATACTGGTGTTGCAGGAATGATAAGAAAAGTAAAAGAAATGTCAAAGGCATATCAAGTAGAAAGATTAATATCTAAAGATCAAATATTAGAACTTTATTTAAATATTATCTTTTTAGGAGATAAAGCATATGGTGTAGAAGTCGCATCAAAATATTATTTTAATAAATCTTGTAAAGACTTAGATTTAGCAGAATGTGCATTTTTAGCAGGTATAAATCATTCACCAAATGCATATAAACCATTCGAGACAGATAATGCAGAGATGCAAGAAAAAATAAAGAACAGAACAAAAACAGTTTTAATGAAGATGAAAGAACTAGGAGCAATAACTAGTGACGAAGAATATAATGCAGCAGTTGAGGAAGTTAACAATGGTCTAGCTTTTAATAAAGGTGAGACGACAACAAATGCAGCAAATTATTCTTATCATACAGCAGCAGCTATAAATCAAGTTAAAAATGATTTAATGGAAAAGAACAACTGGAATGCAGAATTTGCAGATTTACAACTTAGAAGTAAAGGATATGTAATTTATTCAACAGAAGATGCAGCAATTCAATCAACAATGGAAGAAGAATTCAAAAATACAAAGAAATATCAAATTAGTTCTAAGAATAGCAATGGTGAAAGTGTAAAATCACAGGCAGCTATGGTTGTAATAGATCATACAACAGGCCAAGTAGTTGGAACTGTTGGAGGTCTTGGAACAGATGTTAATGCAGCAGGATTTAATAGAGCAACACAAGCCTATAGGCAACCAGGTTCTACAATAAAACCAATAGCAGTAATAGCACCGGGATTAGAAAATAAAGTTATAACAGCGGGAACTGTATATGCAGATGTTAAAACAAATTTCGGAACAGAATCAAATCCTTATGAACCAAAAAATGATAGTGGAAGATTTGAAGGTTCTATGACAATGAGAGAAGCAATTGCAAGATCACAAAACATACCTAACGTAAAAGCTATGTCAGAAATTGGACCATTAAATTCAATTAATTTCTTAAGAGAGATTGGGGTAAGTAAACTTGTAACTGCAAGCGAAAATAAAGCACATAATGATGAAGCTGTTCAATTAGCTTTAGGAGGAATAACAAATGGTATAAGCCCATTAGAAATGGCGGCAGCTTATGCAATGATTGCAAATGATGGTGAATATATAGAACCAACATTCTATACAAAAGTAGAAGATAGAAATGGTAATGTGGTTTTAGAGCCAGAACAAGAAAGAAAACAAGTTATGACAGAACAAAATGCGTATATTTTACAATCTATATTAACAGCACCAGTTACAGAAAGTTATGGTACAGCAACATATTGTGCAATTTCTGGAATGGATGTTGCTGCAAAAACTGGTACAACTAATGATTCAAAAGATAGATGGCTTTGCGGATTCACTCCATACTATACAGCTGCAACATGGTATGGTTATGATGAAAACATAGAAATAAAATATAGTGGAAGAAACCCAGCAGGACAAATTTGGGATGCTATAATGACAAGTATAAATAAAGATTTAGAAAGTGCAAGATTTGAAGAACCAAGTGGAATAGTTACAAAGAGAATTTGTAGAGATACAGGATTACTTGCAAGTTCTAAATGTTCAGACACATATAATGAAATTTTTGTAAGTGGTACAGAACCAACTGAAACTTGTGATGGAGGTAGAACTACTGTTACATTGTGTTCTGAGTCAGGAAACATTGCTACAGAATATTGTCCAAGTACATATACAAGGACATATACAACAATCCCTGAAAGAGAGAAAAATGCTAAATGGAAATCTGATTACAGTGGTTATTATGGAAATGCTCCAACACAGCAATGTACTATTCATACAAAACCTGTAGAGGAACCAAAACCATCAACAAATACAATTGATAATACTGTTACTACACCGCCATCAACAGGAAGTGGAAATGAAACTTCAGGAGGAGAAACTAATCCACCAGATTCAGGCGGAGGTTCATCAGGAGGAACTGATAATTCTATATCAGGCGGAGGAACAGAACCACCAGCTACAACAACAGAATAGTGTATGATAAAACAGAAGAAAACATCCTAAAAGAAATACTTTTAAGATGTTTTCTTAATAATATAAATAATGAAGGAGGCTACTATGGATATATATTTTTATAATACATTAACACACTCAAAGGATAAATTTAAACCGCTAGATGAAAAAGAGGTAAAAATATATTCTTGTGGTCCAACAGTGTATAAAGATGCGACAATTGGTAATATGAGAACAAATATATTTCAAGATAATTTAAGAAGAACATTAGAATATAATGGTTATAAAGTAAAACAAGCTATGAATATAACAGATGTTGGACATTTAGTTTCTGATGGTGATGAAGGGGAAGACAAGATGATAAAGTCTGCAAAACAAGAAGGAAAAACACCATTAGAAATAGCAAATTATTATACAAAATTATTTTTTAGAGATTTAGAGAGATTAAATATTGAGATTCCAGAAATAATATGCAAAGCAACAGATAATATTCAAGATATGTTAAAAGTAGTAGAAGAATTAGTAAAAAAAGGATATGCATATGAAACTTCAACAGCTATATATTTTGATATTTCTAAATTAGATAAATATCCAGTGTTATCAAATTTAGATGTGGAAAATCAAAAAGCAGGTGCAAGAGTAGAAGTAGATACAGAAAAAAGAAATCCACATGATTTTGCAGTTTGGATTAAAGCACCAGAAAATCACCTTATGAAATGGGATAGTCCTTGGGGACCAAGCTATCCTGGTTGGCATATAGAATGTTCTGTTATGAGTCAGAAATATTTAGGAGAAGTTTTTGATATTCATACAGGTGGTATTGATTTGATTCCAACACATCACGAAAATGAAATAGCACAAAGTAAAGGAATGTGTGGAAAGATACCAGCTAATTACTGGATGCATGGTGAGTTTTTACTAATAAATGGCGGAAAAATGTCAAAGAGCTTGGGAAATGTTTATTTATTACAAGATATAGTTGACAGAGGATATGATCCATTAGTATATAAACTATTTTGTTATTCAATACAGTACAGAAAAAAATTAAACTTTACTTGGGAAGGAATGGATTCTGCTAAAATAGCATTAGACAGACTAAGAGAATCATATCAAAAACATTTAAATGGAACAGAAGATGTAGCAGAAGAGCTTATATCAAAATATGAAAAGGATTTTAATGAAGCAATAAATGATGATCTTAATATGCCAGTAGCAATGAGTGTTGTATGGGAAGTAGCAAAAAGAACAGAGAAGTCTAAAAAATTAGCAGAATTGTTAAAGAAATTTGATGAAGTTTTAGGTATTAAAATTGATGAATGCAAAAAAGAAGAGATTCCAGACGATATAAAAGAATTATTAACTAAAAGAGCAGAAGCAAGAAAAAACAAAGATTGGGCTGAGTCAGATAAAATAAGAGACATAATAAAAGAAAAAGGATACATTGTTAAAGATTCAAAAGAGGGCCAAACAGTAGAAAAATTATAAGAAAATATAGGAAAAACTAGAAAATACTTGCAAAGAGCATATTTGTTGTGTTATAATAATACTCGTTGAAAAAACACATAAAGCTAATTTGCGGAGAGTGCTTTACATAACGGTAAAGTTTCCAAAAATGATGATACTTTATGGAAGATTAAAACTAAGAGGAGGAATTTAAAATGGCAGTAGTTGCAATGAAACAATTACTAGAAGCAGGTGTTCATTTCGGACATCAAACAAGAAGATGGGATCCAAGAATGGCTGAATATATTTTCCAAGCTAGAAATGGTATCCATATTATCGATTTACAAAAAACATCTAAAAAATTAGACGAAGCATATAGCTTTGTTAAAGAACAAGCAGAAGAAGGAAAAACAATTCTTTTCGTAGGAACTAAAAAGCAAGCTCAAGAATGCGTAAAAGAAGCTGCAGAAAGATGTGGAATGTATTACGTAGATCAAAGATGGTTAGGAGGAATGTTAACAAACTTCAAAACTATCAGAACAAGAGTAGAAAGATTAAAAGAATTAGAAAGAATGCAAGAAGATGGAACTTTCGATGTTCTACCTAAAAAAGAAGTAATCGTTCTAAAAAAAGAAATGGAAAAATTAGAAAAGAACTTAGGTGGAATAAAAGAAATGGAAGAACTTCCAGGAGTTTTATTCGTAGTAGATCCTAAAAAAGAAAGAACAGCTATATTAGAAGCTAAAAAATTAAATATACCAGTTGTAGGTTTAGTAGATACTAACTGCAATCCAGAAGATGTAGATTATGCAATCCCTGGAAATGATGATGCAATAAGAGCTGTTAAATTAATAGCAGACGTAGTTGCAAATGCAGTTATAGAAGGAAATCAAGGAGAAACTTTCGAAACATCAGCTTCAGAAGAACAAGTAGCTGAAAATACAGAAAAAAGTATGGAAGAAGTTGCTGAAGAAGCAGTAGAAGAATAATAAATGAAAGGTGAGAAGATATAAAATATTAATTAAATCTAGAAATTGATGTTTTACATTCTCACTTTTTTTAGATAATAGTAAAAAAGGACGACAAGTTCTATAAATAAAAGGAGGAATAAAAATGATTACAGCTGCTCAAGTTAAAGAGTTAAGAGAAAAAACAGGTGCAGGAATGATGGACTGCAAAAAAGTTTTAACAGAAACAGATGGTGATATGGAAAAAGCAATAGAATTATTACGTGAAAGAGGTATTGCAAAAGCTGCAAAAAAATCTGGAAGAGTTGCAGCAGAAGGTTTAGTAGAATGCTATGTTTCAGAAGATGGAAAAGTTGGAGCTATAGTAGAAGTTAATGCAGAAACAGACTTTGTTGCTAAGAACCAAGAATTTAGAGATTTTGTTATGGATGTAGCAAAACAAGTAGTAGAAAAAAATCCAGCAAATGTAGAAGAATTATTAGCACAAGAATCAATTGCAGAAGCAGGAAAAACTGTTCAAGAAGTATTAACAAATAAAATAGCAACAATTGGTGAAAATATGAATATTCGTAGATTCGAAAGATTTGAGACAACAGGTTTAATAGAAAAATATATTCATGGTGATGGAAAAATTGCTGTTTTAGTTGAATTAACAAATGGAACTTCTGAACTTGCTAAAGATATATGTATGCAAATAGCTGCAGCAAGACCAGAATTTGTTAAAGAATCTGATGTACCAGAAGAAAGATTACAAAAAGAAATGGAAATATTAAAAGTACAAGCTATGAACGAAGGAAAACCAGAAGCAATAGCTGAAAAAATGGTACAAGGAAGATTAAGAAAATTCTATGAAGAAATTTGTTTAATAGATCAAGAATTCGTAAAGAATCCTGATAAGAAAATATCAGATATATTAAAAGAAAACAATGCAGAAGTTGTTAGATTTGCAAGATTTGAAAAAGGTGAAGGAATCGAAAAGAAAGAAGAAAACTTTGCAGAAGAAGTTGCAAAACAATTACAATAAAAAGATTTTAATGAAAGGGGCTAGAAATAGCCTCTTTTTGTATGCAAAAATATTTCTTAAAAAAATCTTAAAAATGTATACTATATATATGTATTTGTAGTATAATAATAAAGAATTTTTAGGAGGGAGATATGGAAGAAAATAATTTTTCAAAAAGCATTTTTATAAAAAGTATAATATTAACAATATTAGTAACAGCTGTAGTAGCTTCAATGGTTACGATGATTGTAATGAATAATAATGAATCTAGTGCTTTATTAGATAGAATATCTACTAAGCTAGCAAGCATAGAACAAATAGTTGATAAAGATTATTTAGGTGAAATAGATGAAAATAAAATTTTTGATGAAACAATGAAAGGATATGTAGATGGATTAGATGACGAATATTCTCAATATTTTACAAAAGAAGAATTAGAAGAATATAAGACTGACAATATAGAAGGACAATTTGTAGGAATTGGTGTATATATAGTTCAAGATACAGAGAAGAATGCCATAAGAGTATTAGCTCCAATTAAAGGATCACCGGCAGAAACAGCAGGTATTTTAGCAGGGGACTATATAATTCAAGTAGATGGAGTACCTTACACAGGGGAGCAAATCACAGAAGCAACTAATAAAATGAAAGGTCAAGAAGGAACAACTGTAAAAATTCAAGTATTAAGAGGAGAAGAAACGTTAGATTTTGAGGTAGAAAGAAAGAATGTACGAGTTAATCCTATAGAATCTAATGTTTATGACAATAATATAGGCTATATAAAGATTTCTAGTTTTGACCAAGGATGTAGTAAAGAGTTTACTACGAAATTACAAGAACTAAAAAATCAAAATATAGAATCATTAATTATAGATTTAAGAAATAATGGTGGAGGAATTGTAGACGAAGCAACAGCCATTGCAGATTTGTTTACAGATAAAGGAAGCACGTTATTAATAACAAAAGATAAAGACGAAAATGAAGATATTACATATGCAGAAAGTGATAAAGTGATTGATGTTCCTATAATAGTTTTAACAAACGAGAATACAGCAAGTGCTTCAGAAATATTAGCAGGAGCATTAAAAGATAATAATGTGGCAAGAATTGTAGGAACCACTACATTCGGAAAAGGAGTAATACAAGAGTTATTAACAATGAAGGATGGAACAGGATTAAAACTTACAACAAATGAATATTATACTCCAAATAGAAGCAAAATAAATAAAGTAGGTATAGAACCAGATGAAAATGTAGAGCTACCAGATGAGTATAAAAATACACTTACAATTCCACAAGATCAAGATACTCAATTAAATAAAGCAATAGAATTACTAAAAGAATAAAGGAGATAAAAAATGAAACATGCACAACGTCAAAAGAAAAAGAATGTTACAACGCAAAGAAAACAAATTTATATAATAATAACTATAATAACAATAATACTATTAATTGCAACAGGAGTTTTAGGTGTTAAAATTGCAAAAAATGGACTATCACTAAAAGGTATGTTAATGACAAGTATAGGTCAAGATGAAAAAGATATTCAAAATTTAGATCCATTTTATTGTTTAGTAATGGGGATAAGTGAAGACATAGAAGCTAAATTAACAGATACTATCATGCTTTGTGCATATTATCCAAATGAACAAAAAGTATCTATTCTCTCAATACCAAGAGATACATTTGTAGGGAATAGTACAACTAGTGCAGATTCATATGATAAAATAAATGCCTTATATCAAAAATCACCAGAAAAGACTTTAGAGGCTGTTAGAAATTTAACCGGTATAGATGTTAGGAATTATGTAGTAATTAGTAATAATGCACTAAGAGATGTAGTAGATGCAATTGGTGGCGTGAATTTTGATGTTCCTATAAACATGAATTATGATGATTGGGGTCAAAAATTACATATACATTTAGAAAAGGGATATCAACTATTAGATGGTGATAAAGCTGAGCAATTAGTTCGTTTTAGACATAATAATGATGGAACAACATATCCAGCATCATATGGTACACAAGATATAGGAAGAATGAGAACCCAAAGAGAATTTTTAAAAGCAGCTGCAAAGCAAATTTTAACAGGAAATAATATTTTCAAAATAGATGATATAATGCAAGTTATTTTTGACAATATAGAAACTAATTTAAGAATGGAAGATATCATAAAATATATTCCTTCTGCAATTGAATTTAATCCAGAGAATATACAGTCAGAGATGCTTCCAGGAGTAGCAGATTATATTGGAATATTATCTTTTTATATAAATGACGAAGAAGAAACAAATGAACTAGTAAGTTCTTTATTTGGACTAACAGAAGAACAGATAGAAACTAATAAAGAAAAATTCGAAAAAGAAAGTGGAAAGAAAATACGTACTACAACAAATACAAAAACAAATAGCTCAAATAGTAAGAATACTACAACAAAAACAACTAATACAAATAGTACAACTACAAATTCTAATAAAAATAGTTCGAATACTAATACTTCAGGTGGAAACACTAATACCGGTAAAACTCCTGCAAAACCTGTTGATAATAATGGAGAAACTGGTAATAGTGGAAGTGGATCAAATTCAGGAAATGGATCAAGCTCTGGTAGCGGATCAGGAAGTAGTTCCGGTTCCGAAACGGGTTCAGGAAGTGGTTCTGGTTCAGGAGGAGAATCTGGATCAGGTTCTGAAACAGGAACAGGAAGTGGAGCAGGATCAGGTTCTGGCAGTGAAACAGGAAGTAGCTCTGGAACAGAGTCAGGAAACGGGAATGGAGAGACTACAATTGAATAAAATAAAGAAAGAGAACAGTTCATGTTCTCTTTTTCTATATAAAAATTATTTAGTTAAATCAATAACTTTAGTTAAAATATCACCATATTTTTCTATTGCAGTTTCTCCTTTATTTACTAAAAGATTATCAATGGAAATATTTGATACATCATGCTTTTCAACAGTATTATTGATATTTTTATAGACAGTAGAAGATATAGATTGTTTAGTACCATTTATTAGTTCTAAGGTATCTTGTGCATTTACTTTTACAAGTCCTGTTACTTCATTTTGATCGAAATTAAAATCCTTTCCATTACCATTATATTCACAAACATAAACATTGGAAAATGCTCTGTCTCGAAACATAGAACCATCACTTTTTTGTTTGTCCATAGTAAAAGTATATATATTTACAAGCTCTGCTTTTTCATAATTTATATCTATTCCAATTTCTTCTTTTATTTCTCTGGCAAAACCTTGCTTTACAGTTTCACCAGCTTTAATATGACCAGAAGCAGTAGTATATAGTTTATTAACATCTGCTCTTATCTGAAAATAAACATTTCCTTCTTTATCATATAGCCAACAATGTACTGTTTTATGCCATAATGCATTTTTATGTACGTTTTCTCTTGTTTCTTTTCCAATATAATTTCCATTTTCATCATAGATATCTAAATATTCCATATTACTTCTCACTTTCTAAATTATATAAACATTTTATCATATACATTATTATTAATAAATAAAAAATTAAAAAATGTTAATGAGTCACTAAAAAAGAAGGGAAGATTTTCTGTGAATGTAAAACTTACCTTCTTTTCTTGTTTTAACAATTAGTACCAGCGTTATAAGTAGAAAAAATTTTCACTTTCTTAACAACTGATATAAATATCAAATCAATTTATTGTCGTTACTTTAGCATAAAATTCAAATAGTTTAGTTTAATTTTTTTTTGATAATTTAAATAATATTATTCCAATATTTAATAATGAAATTAGGATAATAAAAATATTGGCATATAATGTGAGTTCTGATCCATATTTTACTATTTCGGCAATATATATAATGAATATATTAAAGATAAATAGTAATTCAGCTAATCCTAATGTTTTGATAAGATATTTATTACTTTCATTTTGTTGATCTTTTTTTAGTTTTATTTTTTTATAAAGAATTATAATTGGTATTACTATAATAAAAACAAAACATGCTAATTCCATAATTCTAGATATGATATGTGTTAAATTTATAAGAAAATTATATGTGTTATAAAATTTTGTCGATCCTTCTATTGCTTCAACTGTCATATTTGCATATACTTTTGTACATAATGTATTTAATAAAGTTAAGAATATCAAAATAAATTTTTTCATATATTTCCTCCTAAATTAAACATAACTCCAATCACATAAGAGCATATATTGGTTATTATAGATAAGTGAAAAAAATTAACATTCTCTGATTTTAATACTTTTTTATAAAAAAGAAACTCAATAATAATTATTAAAAATTCTATAGTAAAAATTACTGGATAATGAAAACTAGTATCCTTAATCAATAAATTTATTAGCTCTGTACAGGGATTAGTTAATATATTTATCAAAGTTATATATAATAAGTCAAATTTCTTATTTATTCCGCAAAAAATAGAAATTATCAATTCAATAAGTATAGTAAATGCCAAAGATAATATTATATTGTATAACATGAACACTTCCTATCTATAAAAATGATTTTAAATGAAATCATTTTTATATTTTTGTTATTATGATATATATTTTTTTTTATAACATAGAATTCTTTCAAGACATTTTATTATCTTGATTAAAATTTTATAAATTTATATATATTGTATATGATTAAACGATTAAATATAAATATACTTGATTTTGTTTGAATAGAATTTGTTATTTGGTGCCATTGGGCAGAATCGAACTGCCGACCTTCGGGTTACGAATCCGCTGCTCTACCAACTAAGCTACAACGGCATTAATATATTTATAACTAAAAATAAAAGATTTAATTTCAAACACAGCTATAATTTTATACTCAAAAAATAACAAAAGCAATAGTTTTTTAGTTATTTTATAGAAATTTCAAAAATATTATGGTAAAATACTATGGACTACAAAAATAAAGAAGAAGGAAGAAAATATGGGATTTTTTAGTAAATTAAAAGAAGGTTTAAGTAAAACAAAAAATTCATTTGATGAAAAGATAAATAATGTATTTAGTCACTTTAGGAAAGTAGACGAGGAGCTTTTAGAGGAACTAGAAGAAGCATTAATTATGTCAGATGTTGGAATGGATACATCATTAGAAATAATTTCAAATTTAAGAGATAGAATAAAAAAAGAAAAAATAGAAGATGAAGAAGATGTAAAAAGAGTATTACGAGAAGAAATGCTAAAACTTCTAGATGTGGGAAATAATGATTTAAAATTAGAAACTACTCCATCAATAATATTAGTTGTAGGAGTAAATGGCGTAGGAAAAACTACTTCAATAGGAAAAATTGCAAATAAACTTGTAAAAGAAGGTAAGAAGGTAGTAATTGCAGCTGCAGACACATTTAGAGCAGCAGCAGTAGAGCAACTAGAGATTTGGGCTAACCGAGTTGGATGTGAAATGGTAAAAAAAGACGAAGGTTCAGATCCAGCTTCTGTAGTATTTGACGCCATAAAAATTGCAAAAGACAAAAATGCTGATGTATTAATTTGTGATACAGCAGGAAGACTTCACAATAAAAAATATCTAATGGATGAATTAGGAAAGATTAATAAGATTATAAATAAAGAACTACCTGATGCAACAAAGGAAACATTATTAGTACTAGATGGTACAACAGGACAAAATGCTATAATGCAAGTAAAAGCTTTTAAAGAGACTGTAAATATAACAGGTTTAGTATTAACAAAATTAGATGGAACTGCAAAGGGTGGAGTTGTAATAGGAATAGTTGCAGAAAATAAGATACCGGTTAAATTTATTGGTGTCGGAGAGCAAATAGATGATATGGAAAAATTTAATGCAGAAGATTTTGTAAATGCAATTATATAATGGAGGTAAAAAAGATGGAAGAAAAAGTAGAAGCTAAAACACAAGTAAAGCCAGAAAAGAAAACAAAAACTAGAATGTTATTAGTACTATTATTTTTAGTTGTAGTAGCAATAATAGGATATATTGCATTAAGAGGGAAATATTTAGAATTGCTAGAAATAGGAGAAAATTATACTTCTGTTTTTTGGCAAAATCTTACATATAAATCAGTAGCTTTTGGAATAAGTTTTGTAATATTATTTATAGTAATATATTTAACTAATAAAGGAATAAAAAAAGAATTAAAACCATTTTTCGATGCAGAAAAAAGGCCGGTTCCAAAACTTTTAAATAAATCATTAGCATTGGTTGTTTCAATTATAGGTAGTGCTATTATAATGAATGTATTTACAGAAAATGCAATGTTATTTGTAAATAGTACTCAATTTGGTATAGGTGATCCTATATTTAATTTGGACATTGGATATTTTATTTTTCAAAAGCCATTTATAGAAATGATACTTATGCTTTTAATTAGTATAACAATCTGCGTATTAGTATATTCAGTAATATATTATATAGTTACATTTAATGTATGTTTCGATGGAATAGATAGAAATACATTAAAACAAAGTAATTTAGTAAATAAAATTTTTAAATATATAAAAATAGTTGTTGTATTTTTAGGTATTTATATTATTTTTAAAACACAAGATTTAGGAATAGACCAAAGTGTAACATTACAAGATGATGATTCAACAAGAATATATGGTGCAGGGCTAACAAGTGTTACAATTAAACTATGGGGATATGTAATATTTGCTATACTAATGGTTGTCGCAGTATTTAAAGCAATTAAATTCTTTAAAGAAAAGAAAACTAAAAAAGTAGTAATTTCACTTGTAACTATACCAGGTTATTTATTAGCATTATTTATAGTAATGACAATATTCCAATTTGCATTTGTTAAACCTAATGAATTAGATAGAGAAAAGCAATATATAGAAGCAAATATTAAAAATACAAGAACTGCATATAATATAAATGTTCAAGAAAATGAATTAGATAGTTCAGAATATAGTAATTTAGATGTAGTAAATGATAATTCAGAAACAGTAAATAATACAGCAATAGTTAGCCAAGATATAACATTAGATACTTTAAATGATAATCAAACAAGTTCTAATTATTACAGCTATAGCAATTCACAAATAGGAAAATATAATATTAATGGAAATGATGAATTAGTTTATTTATCACCAAGACAAATAGAAAGTAAAAATAATACAAGTTATAATAATAAAACATATGAATATACTCATGGGTATGGAACAGTAATTACATCAGCAACAGAAACAGATGAGACTGGAAATATGGAATATATTCAAAAATCATTTGACGGAAGTGATAATCAAATAAATGTAACACAACCTAGAATTTATTTTGGTCTTGATGAAAATACACCAATAGTTACAAACTCAAAGGATAAGTCAGAATTTGATTATCCAAAATCTGATACAGAGACTGCACAAAATACATATGATGGAAGCGCAGGTATTACAACAAACTTTTTAGATAGATTAGTATTAGGAATAAGAGAAAAGAATTTAAATATAACATTTTCTTCAAGTATAACAAATGAAAGTAAAATATTATTAAATAGAAATATTTTAGAAAGAGTTGAAAAGGTATTTCCATATGTAATTTATGATGAAAATCCATATCAAGTAATTACATCAGATGGAAGAATAGTGTGGGTAATAGATGGTTATACAACAGCTTCTAATTATCCATATTCACAAATGTCTGTTATAGAAAGAAATGGAACAAGAGAAAGATTAAACTATATTAGAAATTCTGTAAAAGTTGTAGTTGATAGCTATAATGGAACTGTTGATTTTTATATTACAGATACAACAGATCCAATAATTATGGCATATAAAGAAATTTATCCAGATCTATTTAAAACAAAGGAAGAAATACCACAAGATATAGCAGAACATTTTGTTTATCCAGAATTTTTATATAATATACAAGCAGATATGTTAGAAAGATATCATAATGTTAAAGCAGATGTTTTATATAGAAGCAGTGATGTATGGGATAGAGCAACACATACAACAGGTCAAACATTAAGAACTACAGGAACACCTATAGACCCATATTTCACAATGGTAAAAACAGTTGATAGCGAAGAATCACAATTAGGATTAGTTTTACCATATACATTAGATGAAAGACAAAGTCTAATTTCTTATCTAGTAGGAACATATGATGATAATGGAAATAGTAAATTAACACTATATAAATATTCTGTAGATAGCAATATAATTGGACCAATGCAATTAGATACTCAGATAGAACAAGATGAAGAAATATCATCAACATTACAAAATTTAAATGTTACAGGAACAAGATTAATAAGAAATATGATAATGGTTCCAATAGATAATACAATTTTATATGTAGAGCCAATATATCAAGTAATGTTAAATGAATCTGAGGTTCCAGTGCTAAAAAAAGTAATAGTTGCAGTAGGTAATAAAGTAGCAATAGGAAATAATTTAACAGAAGCGTTAAGAAATCTTGGTTCTCAATCTGCAATAAATATCGAAGTTTCAAATACTGATGATATTAATTCGATAATAGAAGAAATAATAAAGGCAAATAAAAATGTAGAAAATTCAACACAAAATAATGATTGGGATATGATAGGTAGTGATATGTCAAGCTTACAATCACTAATTGATAGATTAGAAGAACTAGTAACAGAACAAAAGGAACAAGAGGCAAAAGAGGCTGATAGCACATCAGATGAAAACACAATAACTGATGATACAAATTCAATAGATATGCAAGCAGTAAATGAAATTGAATAAAAATTCCAAAAAACACACACCATAATATTGGGTGTGTGTTTTTATGTTAGAAAAAGATATTAAAATATTGATAGAGAAAATAGATAATTTAAGTTATAATCTAAATAAAAATAAATTTATAGACTTAATTGAAGTAATGGGAAATAAAAAAGAAATGATCTTTAGAAACTTATTTTCTGGATTATGGAAGGGGATAGGAATAGGTATAGGTGTAACATTAGTAACTGCAATAATTATAGTAATTTTACAAAAAATAATTAAATTAAATATACCAATAATTAGTGAATATATAACAGATATAGTAGAAATTGTCGAAAAAACAAAGTCGATTAGATAAATAAATTGTATAAATTGTAAAAATATACTTTAAAAATAAAGATAGATTGTATATAATAATGTATATCAAAAACGGAGGGAGTACAAATGAATTTACCAAACAAATTAACAATATTTAGAATAATTTTAGTACCAATAATGGCAATAATACCATTTTTTAATTTTGATATAAAATGGATTGTAATAGATGTTATTTTTATCTTAGCCTCAATTACAGATAAATTAGATGGTTACATAGCGAGAAGTAAAAATCAAATAACTACATTTGGAAAATTTTTAGATCCAATTGCAGATAAAATATTAGTTTTAGCAGCAATGCTTATATTAGTAGAAGATAATAGATTACCTGCAATTATTCCTATAATAGTATTATTTAGAGAATTTATTGTTTCAGGATATAGATTGGTTGCTGTAGAAAAAGGTGGTAAAGTAATTGCAGCTTCTGTATGGGGAAAATTAAAAACTGTAACACAAATGCTTGCGTTAATTTTAGCTTTTGTAGATCAAAATGGATTTGCACAATGCTTTATGAGTGGACTAACAGGATTTGCATGGTGGTATAACTTTATTACAACAATATTAATGAGTGTATCAGTTGTTGCAGCTGTACTATCAGGTATAGATTATATAGCAAAAGGAAAAGACTTATTTAAAGAAGAGGTAAAAACAGATGGAAAAAAATAAAGCTAAAGAGGAAATATTAAAATTAAGAAAACAATTAGAAATATGGGCAAATAAATATTATGATGAAGATAATCCAGAAGTATCTGATTATGAATATGATATGACAATGAATAAATTAAAAGCCCTAGAAAAAGAATTTCCGGATTTAGTTACAAAGGATTCTTTAACCCAAAAAGTTGGTGGACACGTAAAAGAAGGATTTGAAAAAGTAGAACATGAAGTTCCATTACAAAGCCTTCAAGATATATTTTCATTTGGGGAGTTAGAAGAATTTAAAGAAAGAGTGTATAAAGCAGCAAAGGAAAACAATATCAAAGAAGAGGATGTTAAATTTGTTGTAGAAACAAAAATAGATGGTTTGTCTGCAGCATTAGAGTATAGAGATGGAAAATTTGTAAGAGGTGCAACAAGAGGAAATGGTTTAGTAGGAGAAGATGTTACAGAGAATTTAAAAACTATAAAAACTATTCCAAAAGAACTTCCAGAACCAATAAATATTATAGTTAGAGGGGAAGTATTTATTGGTAAAAAAGAATTCGAGAAGATGAATGAAGAAAGAGAACTTAATGAAGAAAAAACTTTTGCAAATGCAAGGAATGCAGCTGCAGGTTCATTAAGACAATTAGATACAAAAATAACTAAAAAAAGACCATTAGATATTTATATATTTAATGTACAAAAAATAGAAGGAAAAGAATTTAATTCGCATTTTGAAGAATTAAATTACTTAAAAAAACTAGGTTTTAATGTAAACCCAGTTTTAATTCCATGTAATAATATTTCAGAAGCAATAGAGGCAATAAATAAAATTGGAGAAGAAAGAGAAGAATTAACATTTGGCATAGATGGAGCAGTTATAAAAGTTGATGATTTAAAATTAAGAGAGAAAATGGGGACAACATCTAAAGTTCCAAGATGGGCAATAGCATATAAATATCCACCAGAGAAAAAAGAGACTAAGTTAAAAGATATTATTTGCCAAGTTGGAAGAACAGGTGCAATAACACCAATGGCAATATTAGAGCCAGTAAAAGTTGCAGGGTCTACAATATCAAAAACAACATTGCATAATGAAGATTTTATAAAAGAAAAAGATATAAGAGTGGGAGATATAATAGTAGTTCAAAAAGCTGGAGATGTTATTCCGGAAATTTTAGAGGTAAAGAAGAATAAAAGAACTGGTAGTGAGCAAATTTTTGAAATGCCAAAAGTATGTCCAGTATGTGGAGCTCCAGTAGTAAGAGAAGAAGGGGAAGCAGTAAGTAGATGTATTGGAATTGAATGTCCTGCAAAACTAGTAAGAAACATTATACATTTTGTTTCTAGAGATTGTATGAATATTGACGGTCTTGGAGATAAAATAATAGAGCAATTAATAAATAAAAATTTAATTAGTAATATTGCAGATATATATTTTCTTAAATTTGAAGATATTGCAACATTAAAGAAAAATGGACAAAAGTTTACTCAAAATTTAATAGATGCCATAAATAATAGTAAAAATAATGATTTATATAGATTAATAGCAGCATTAGGAATAAGACATATAGGTACAAAAGCAGCTAAAACTTTAGCAAAAAAATATAAAACTATGGATAGTTTAATGAATGCATCTTTAGAGAGTTTAGCCATGACAGATGATATTGGTGAGATTTCAGCAAATAGTATATATGAGTTCTTTAGACAAGATCAAACTATAGATTTAATAAATAGATTAAAGGAAGCAAATGTTAATATGGAAGCATTAGAAACTGAAGATATAGACAATAGGTTTGAAGGAAAAACTTTTGTATTAACAGGAACATTAGAGAAATTCACAAGAAAAGAAGCTAGTGATTTAATAGAAAAACATGGAGGTAAAACTTCTGGTTCAGTATCTAAGAAAACAGATTATGTGCTAGCTGGTGAAGATGCAGGAAGTAAACTAACAAAAGCACAAAGCTTAGATGTAGAAATAATTACAGAAGAACAATTTGAAGAAATGATGAAATAAATGCAGAAAGGAATTTAATATGGATGGCAAGTATACATTCGAGAGATTTGAAAAAGAATTAGATGACGGATATCAAATGTATTACACATATGTAAGAAATAGATATTTATTATTTAAAACTGCAGAAAATTGTTATACACAAAAATTAATATCTGATCATCCTAAAAATCCACAACCAAGGCAAACTGTAATAACACATAAAAGAATTGCAGAAATGTTCCCTTTTATGGAAGATATAGAATATAAGATCACATAAGAGATAATTACATCCTATGTTTGTAGGAGTTAATTATATAAAAAATAAACTAAGGAGGAAGAAAATGAGTATTGAAAAATTTGTATTAAACGAAACATCTTATTTTGGATTTGGAGCAAGGGAGGTTTTACCAGAAGAAATCAAAAACAGAGGATATAAGAAGGTTTTAGTTGTTACAGATAAATCTTTATTCGAGATAGGATTAACAAAAAAAGTAACAGATAAATTAGATGAAGCAGGAATAGAATATATAGTATTTAGCGATGTGAAACCTAATCCAACAGTAACAAATGTAAAAGATGGATTAAGAGTTTGTAGAGAATTTGGAGCAGATGTAATTGTTGCAGTAGGTGGAGGTTCTAGTATAGATACTGCTAAAGGAATTTCTATAGTTATGACAAACCCAGATAGAGAAGATATAGTTTCACTAAATGGACCATCAAATACTGTAAATAAAGGAATGCCATTAATTGCATTACCAACAACACATGGTACAGCTGCAGAAGTTACTATAAATTATGTAATAACAGATGAAGAAAGAGAAATAAAAATGGTATGTGTTGATCCACATGATATACCACTAGTTGCAATTGTAGATACAGAACTTATGTCTACATTACCAAAATCAATTGCAGCTTCAACAGGTATGGATGCTTTAACACATGCAATTGAAGGATATATAACAAAAGCTCATAATACAATGTCAGATATGTTCCATATGAGAGCTATAGAATTAATATTCGAAAATTTACCAGCAGCAGTTAATGAGAAAAATCAAGATGCAATAGATAAAATGGGATTAGCTCAATATATTGCAGGAATGGGATTCTCAAATGTTGGTCTTGGAATTGTTCATTCTATGGCACATCAATTAGGAGCTGTTTATGATACACCACATGGATTAGCAAATGCTATTTTATTACCAACAGTTATGAGATTTAATGGACAAGATCCAGCAACAGCACAAAGATTTAGAGAAATATTAGTAAGAATTGGAAGACCAGATGCTGAGCATTTAAATGACCAAGATGTTATAAATACATTTGTATGGAAAATATCAGAATTATCTAAAGCAGTTGGAATTACACAAACAATAAAAGATGTAGGAGCAAAAGAAGAAGACTTCGGAATGCTTGCAGATAAAGCAATGGAAGATCCATGTAAACCAGGAAATCCAAGAGAAGTATCAAGAGAAGACTTTATAGAATTATATAGACAAGCTATGTAATAAATAGAAATTTAGGTAGGGATTTGGGGACGTTTCTTAAATCCCGATTTAAAAGTAAATAGCTTTGCAATATATATAAAACAAAGGCTACTGAATTTTATATTCAGTAGCCTTCATTATATATTAAAATTATGTTTTTAAAGAACCCTAGGACTTCTTTAAAAACGATAATTGACTATTCAAAAATTAGTCTAAATTATTTAAAATATTTGGTAAAATTTGTTTCTTTCTAGAAACAACGTTTTCAAGCATTGCTGTATTATTATCAACAGAAACACCAAAAGCTTTTTCTACAACAGGAGCATCATTTCCTAAAGAAATTATTTTAGAATTTGAATTAATTATATCTGTTGCTGCAAATACATATAAATCTAAATTTTCTTTTTGGATATCTTTTTGAATAGCTTGTTCAAAATATGCTTGATTCTTAAATATTGAATCTAAATCTGCTGTATTTACTTGTGCAATTCTAAATTTTTTATTTCCTTTTTCAAATAATTTACAATCTATATTTATAATTTCTTCTGGAGTAAACTCGCTAATGTCAGTACCTGCTTTTAACATATCTGTACCATATACATTAATATCAAGTCCAGAAATTTCTTCTAATTTTTTAACGACTTTTTTATCATCTTCTGTAGTTGTTGGTGATTTTAAAATTAATGTATCAGAAGCGATTGCGCTAAGCATTAATGTAGCCATAGTTTTATCTATTTCTACGTCATTTTCTTTATACATTTTATATAAAACTGTTGCAGTACATCCAACTGGTTCTGCTCTATAATATAATTGGTATGGAGCAACGAAATTCATTGTATGGTGATCTACAACTTTTAATATTTTAGCATTAGATATATTTCCAACTGTTTGACTAGCTTCATTGTGGTCAACCAAAATAACGTCTTGGTTATCTTCTACATCTTCTATTAATTTTGGTGCTTCGATACCAAGATATTTTAAAACATATTGAGTTTCTTTGTTAACATTTCCTAATCTAACAGCTTTTGCATTTTCATTTCCTAATTTTTTTTCTAAATTTTCCATTACTAATGCAGATGTAATAGAGTCTGTATCTGGATTTTTGTGTCCAAATATTAATGTTTCTTTTGTCATATGAGTTCCTCCTTATTTGATTTATTCAAGTAAAAGTAATATAGCAGAATGGACATTCTGCATATATTTTTGTTATCATACTTTACATAAACTATTATACACTAAAATTATGTTTAAGTCAATATGTTTAGCGTATTTCCGTATATATTTAGTCAGTTATAGATGGGGTTACATTTAATGTTTTATTATTTGTATATATAACCATTCCAGGCTTACTTCCGTTAGGTTTTTTTACATATTTTACAAAACAATAATCAACAGGTACATTACTAGAAAGTCTACCCTTACTATAGTAAGCTGCAAGTTTTGCACATTTTATTAATGTATCATTTGATATATTTTCAGAAGGATTTTTTAATATTACATGACTTCCATGAATGTCTTTAGTGTGAAACCATATATCATTTGGAGAAGCAAGCTTGGTTGTAAGATAGTCATTTTGCTTATTATTTTTACCAACAAGAACAGTAAAACCATCTATATGATACTCTCTAGGTGTTGATATATTTGCTTCTTTTTTAGTGTTAGTCTTATTATTGGATTGTATATAATCTTTAAAAATAGGATTTTCACTAATTTCATTATATATTTCATTAACTTCTTGAATATCTTTTGCATATTCTAATTCATATATTATACTTTCTATATATTGCAATTCTTCCTCTGTTTCTTTCTTTTGAAGAGTAACAATTTCTAAAGCGTTTTTTAATTTATTATATTTTTTAAAAAATTTTTATCTTATTTTTCTGTTAT
>OHJU01000258.1_pt1 | contig 30573 bp, 32 predicted proteins | sample 1568711 | NCBI WGS metagenome assembly OHJU01 (sample SAMEA3879574, study PRJEB24766) | human gut metagenome | biome: human-associated habitat; feature: feces | place: USA | collected 1985/1987 | reverse complement strand
AAAAATTGATACAATAATGCTTATGAATACATTATATTATTTATTAGTAATTCAAAATGAATTGAAAGAGTATAAAAATTCATTATATAGAAATAAAAAAAAGGAATTTTATATACCAACAAAAGATGAAAAAAGAAAAATAAAAGAAAAGATACAAAGTAAAAAAGAAATTCCAAATAATAATCAAGAGTTATAGATTGTCAGAAATGGCAGTCTATTTTTTATATTTTAAGAAAGGAGCTGATGAAATTGATTTTAGCAATTACTAGAGAAAATGAAAAGTTAATTTATGAGGTATGCAAAGAAAATGGATTTGAAAGCCCACAAGTTTTAACTGGTGTTGATAGTCTTAAAAGATTTGCAGTACAAGAACTTAGAAACTTAAATAATTACAAGCAGATTATTATTGATATAGCCTCGACTAAGGAATCAGAAGATGAAATTGTGCAATCAGTTGTAGCAATTAAAAGTATGTATAATATCAGAATTATTATAGTTGCTTTAGGATTTCAAGAAGGAAATAATCTATTGGCTAAACTATTCAATGAAGGTATTTATAATTTTGTAAATAGCAATACCTATTATGAACAAAAAGAACAATTTAAGAAATGTTTAAGTGATGAAGGGTGCCAGTATAAAGATGCTGTCAGATTTAGGCAGAAAATCGAAGGTGGAAAGAAAAACAAAATAATTATAAAGAAAGAATATAAAACATTAAAACAATTTGTAAATATCGCTGTTGCAGGAACTGAAAAACATATAGGAGTTACTACACAAGCAATTTTAATAACAATGTTTCTAAAAAGTCTTAATATGAATGCTTGTTATATTTGTGCAACAGATAAAGATGAAATTAAAAATATAGAAACCTTAGATGGTGTGGTAAAAAAAGATGGTTTATATTCTTATAAAGGTATTGATCTTTATAGTAATGACAATAAAATTGATGCTATGCAATATGGCTATGATTTTTACATATATGATTATGGAATTCTAAATGAAAATATTTTAGATAATTTTTTATCAAAAGAAGTAAAAATTATAGTTGGTGGTACTAAGGCTTGGGAAACAGATGAAACATTTAGAGTTTTAAGTTTGTTAGAAAAAATACCTGAAGTAAATTATATATTTAATTTTTCTAGTAATGAGGAAAAAGCAAAATTTAGAAATCATATATAAAACATATATATTTTTCTGAATTTACAACAGATACTTTTAATAGCAGTATAAATACAGGAATATATCACGAAATATTTAAGGATTACATTTCTGAAAAATCTAATAAACTTGAAGTAGTTGAAAATAAAGGTTTGTTCAGTTTTCTGAAAAGAGGTAAATAATGAGGAAAAATTTATATAAAGAATATTTAAAAAAACAAAAAATCAAAGAAAAATACGAAGAACAAGTAGTTGTCAATGAACAGAATTCAGTTCTAAAGGCACTACTTTTTTTATTTAATATTTTATCAAGAATATTTAATATTTTATTCTATTTAGGCATTATAATTTTATGCTCCATTGGAGCTACTTATCTTGCTAATAAATTTGGAATAATAAATATATTTTAGGAGGTAAAAAAATGAAGTTAATAAAAAGAATATTTGCAGTATGTAGTTTTTGCACTTTACTTACTGCTACAAATTGTTTTGCAGTAACGCTAGATAACACAAATGTTACTGATAATAAATTAAATTGTTATATAACATATTTAGTACAAAAAGATGAACAAAATACTTTTATAGAAAATTTAGAAAAAGATATTGAAGTTTTTGGAGATAAATATACTTTTGATAGTTATACTTCTGAAGGAGGATCTATGACAGATACTATTGATATAACTACAACTAAAAAAATAACAAGTAAAACAAATAACTTAGAAAGTATAATAAATCAATTAGGGACAACTATTAGTTATGAAAAAGATGGATATATTGGAGAATATCTATTAAACACTCAAAATATACAAATTAAAACGAACTACAATGGCTTTAGAGAAGATTTAATAGAAGAAACAATAAATTACACTAACCTAGAAAGAAATGACTTAGATTTTATACCTAAGCAAACAGTTAAAAATGGATTAACTTTAAATCTATTAAATGTTGAATGGGAAGTTGAAACTACTAAAATGATTGGCGAATATGAAGTTGCAAATTTATATACAGCAAAATGTTACTATGCAGGTAAACAAAGAATTGATTATCCTAATACCTATAGTGTAACTGCTGAATATTCAGGGACAGCAACAAAAACAGTAGAAAGTCCATATATTTATACAGTTAAATATAATAAAGTTGAAGAAGAAAAGTCTGATCCTATACCTGAAACTATTGAAGAAAAAGAGGATAATTTACTACCTATTGCAGGAGGTACTACTGGAATTATATTAGTAATTCTATTTTTCTTTACTAGAAATGTAACAGTATATAACTATAAAGATGGCGAATATGTAAAAGTTGGTAAAACACTAATGAATAGAAATAATATAATCAATTTAACTAAATATTCATTATTTGAAACAACTAATAAATACAAATTAGAATTTTCTAAAAAATTAACAGATAAAATGCAAGGAAAAATGATAACTGTTAAAAAAGGTAATACAAATATTAAAATGTTAGTCAATACTAATGATGAAAAATATATATTTGAAACTAGAATTTAGGAGGCAAAAAGTGGAAAAAGAAAATAAATTTTTAATTGCGATAATTTTAGTTGCTATTATAACTCTTGTTGGAGTTATTTTTTTTGTAATTAAATATCCTGTATATAAAGCAAATAAAGATGCTGAAAATATAGTTGTTGGCGATAATATAGATTTAGATGATACACCTATTGAGGATATTGAGCAGATTATTATTCATTATGATGATGAAATAGGAACACTTACAATTCCTGATATTTTACTTGATAATGTACCTATCAGAGAAAGTGTTGAATTATCTACACTATCTGAAACAATAGGTCATTTTCCTTCTACTTCTATTTATGAGGGAAATGTTGGTTTAGCCTCTCATAATTCAGGAAATAAAGGCGACTTTTTTAAGAATTTAAAGAAAATAAAAATTGGTAGTGAAATATATTATCAAACAAACTATGGTACTAAAAGATATGTAGTAACTGTAAAAAAGATAATTGATGAAGAAGATTGGTCATATTTACAGAAAACCGAAGATAATAGAATTACACTTATTACTTGTGTTGCAGGGCAAAAAGAAAAAAGACTTTGTGTTCAAGCAATAGAATCTTCTGAAGGTATGGACTACGGACAATAAAAATATTAAAAAGGGTTTTGGATTGTCTTTTAAATCGTTTTATAATGATATTAAGGAGATGATCTGTTATGAAAAAATATGTTTTTTTAATCTTATTTATTGTATTTGGAACTTCTATATTATCCAATTATATGACCTATAAAAGTACAAATCCTAAAAATGAAATTATTGATAATAATAATCTACAAAATATAGTTGAAAATGTGGAAAGTACAAGTCAAATATATACTTCAGATGAAAGTATGATTGTATATGAAAAAATTGAACAAACACAAGAAAAAAATATCGAAAAGACTCCAGCCAAAAGTAATATAACTGAAGTAAAACAAAATAAGATTTCTACTCCACAAGTTACAACTGTTCAAGAACAACCTATTGCAGAAGTAAAACAGGAAAGTACAGAAAATAAAAATAATAACAATACACCACAACAAACAAAAGAAGAATCCATACAAATACAACCTGAAACAACTAAGCAAGAAGTTGTAAAAGAAGAGCTTGTAATTAAAGGAGAGGAATATAAAACTAATGATGCTATGATTAACTCTATTAAAAATATTATAAATAATAATCAAAGTGAAGATATGAAATTATATGGATATAACATTGTTGTAGATAGTTCTATTGTTGAATTAACTTCTCAATTTACATATACTGAACAAAGGGTAATTGATAAAATTAAATATAAATTTGGAACAATCAGAATATATGCAAGAGATTATTATAATAATGGACAATATATAACAACAGAATGTTATTTAATATAGATGGAAGTGAGTATGAAAAGAATTTACAAAATTGAAATTGAGGAATTGCTACAAAGAGTCGTTGAAATTGAAGCTGAGAATATTGAACAAGCAATTGAAATAACAAAAGAAAAATATAAAAAAGAAGAATATGTATTAGATGAAAATGACTTCAAAGGAGTTGAATTTTCAGAATACAAAGATAATGAATAATATTTAATTAGGCACTTTTTCAAGTGTCTTTTTTTATGGAAAGGAATTGATAAAATGATAAAAGTAAAAAGTAAAAGAATTTTAGCAATGCTAATGTTAGTATTAACATTATTTTCTACAATAAACCCTAGTGTATTTGCAACAGAGATTAGTTCAGCAAATATTCAAAATAGAGGAGATGTGGAATACCATTTACAATATTGGAATGAGGCAAAAAATGCTTGGTATTATATTACAACCACTTATACTACATATAGTGAAGGTGGAAAAGAATATCCTGCTTATTGTGTAAATAGAGAACATCCAGGTGTTGGGGAGCTAGATGGATATACTGTTGATGTAAATGCTAGTGTTACTGATGTTTTAGGAGATGTTAGAATATGGAGAACAATTATAAATGGATTTCCTTATAAATCAGCAAGTGAATTGGGAGTTGCAAATGATTTAGAGGCTTTTCAAGCTACTAAACAAGCAGTATATTGCATTTTATATAACTTTGATCCAGTAACTAGATTTAGAGGAGCAAATCAAGGAGCAGATGCTAGAGGCGATGCTATTAAAAATGCAATAGTTAATATGGTAAACATAGGAAGAAATGGTAGTCAAATGCCTTCAGATCCTAATATAACATTATCTAATTCAGGCAATTTATATGAAGATGGGAATTACTATACTCAAAAAATAAATGTTTCAAGTACAGTAGAGATGACAAATTATACAATTACAGCTACTGCTAACTTACCACAAGGAACTATTATAACTAATTCAAACGGTATCCAAACAAATTCATTTAATGGAAATGAAAGTATGTATGTAAAAATACCTAAATCTCAAATGGTACAAGATATTTCAAATGCTATAATCAATGTGCAAGGTAAATGTAAAACATATCCTGTATTTTATGGTAAAACTAGAACAGAAGGTACTCAAAACTATGCACTAACTTATGATCCTTTTGGAGATGGTGTTGGTCGTGCTACTCTTAACATTAAAACTAATACAGGAAAATTACAAATAAATAAAACAGATAGTGAAACATCAAAACCAATCGCAGGTGTAACATTTCAATTAACAAAAGCAGATGGAACAGTAGTCGCAAATGCTACTACAAATTTAAATGGTATAGCAACATTTAGTGGACTATATCAGGGCAATTACAAATTAAAAGAAATTTCTACAAATGATAATTATGTTATAAATAAAGCTACTTTTGATGTAAATGTAGAGTATAACAAATCTACTAATCAAAATATAACAAATGATCATAAAAAAGGAAATTTGAAAATATATAAAGTAGATAAAGATAATCACAAAATAGCACTAGGAAATGTACAATTTGATTTATATTCAGAGGAATTTCAAAGAGTAATTGGAACATATACAACTGATGTTAATGGAGAAATAAGCATAAAAAACCTAAGAACAGGAAGTTATAAACTAATCGAAAAAAATACAGGAAAATGGTATAATCTTGCAGAAGATACAACTGTTGAAGTTAAATGGAATACAACTGAAGAAAATACTATTGAAAATGAATTGAAGAAAGGTCAAGTAAAAGTTATAAAAATTGATTTAGACAATAAAGAAGTAAAACTACAAGGAGTAAAATTTGATGTTTTAGATGAAAACGGAAAAGTTTTAGAAACAATAACAACAGATGAAAACGGAGAAGCTTATACATCAAGATATGCAATAAGAGATTATTCAAAATTAACAATTAGAGAAAAAGAAACTTTACAAAATTATGTATTAAATGAAACGACACAAACAGTAGTGTTAGAGGCAGAACAAATTAAAACAGTTACTTTTACAAATGAATTAAAAAAAGGTCAAATCAAAGTAATAAAAGTTGATCAAGATAATAATGAGGTAAAATTAAAAGGTGTAGAATTCAAAGTATATGATGAAGATAAAAACTTAGTAGATACTTTAATTACAGATGAAAATGGAGAGGCTACAAGTAAAAGATTAAGAATAGATAAAAAATACACAGTACAAGAATCAAAAACATTAGAAAATTATGTGTTAAATGAAATACCACAAACAGTAACATTAACACAAGATCAAATTACAAATTTAACTTTTGAAAACGAACTAATAAAAGGCTATATCAGAGTAATAAAGGTAAGCAAAGAAGATAATAAATACAATGGAGATGTAAAAGGTTCAAGACTTGAAAATGCAAAATTTGAAGTATATGATGAAAATAATAATTTAGTAGATACTTTACTTACAGATAAAAACGGAGAGGCTACAACAAAAGAATTATTAAAAGGAAAATATACTTTAAAAGAAGTAGAAAGCCCTGATTACTATATACTTACAGATGAAATATTTGAGGCAGAAATAATAAAACATCAAGAAATTGTAGATGCAAAAGTAGAAGATGATAATGTAGATATTGATATTGAAGTTACTAAAAAAGGATTTATAGAAACACAAAATAAAGATAACATATATTATGATTTTTCAAATATTCATAATAAATCTAACATAGCATTAGATAATTTCACTTGGAGTGATTCATTACCTACAAATGCTTTAAGAGCAAATAAAATTTATACAGGAACTTGGAATGAAGATTTAACATATTCTGTATGGTATAAAACTAATTTAAGTGATGACTATATAATGCTAAAAGATGGTTTGAGTACATTAGTTAATAATGAAGTTAAATTTACAGATGCAACATTAAAAGAGGGAGAATTTATAACAGATTTTCAATTCAGATTTGGAACAGTAAAATCAGACTTTAAAGAAGTTGAAAAACCTAGATTATATTGTGATATGTTAGATAATTTACCAAATGGATTTATATTTGTAAATCATACAAAAGCATCAGGCAACTATAAAGATATTTATGTAGAAGATAAAGATGATTGGAAAACAATAACTTATTTAAAAGAAATAGAAACAACACAAAAACTTCCTAGAACAGGTTGTTAGTGTTGACTTTTAAGAAAAATTAAATATAATAGAGATAATTTATGAATTCATATTATATAAATTATTTTTTACTACAATGAAGGGCGAGAGAGTAAAATCTTTTGCCCTTTATTTTTTTTGCAATTTTTTAAAAAAAAGGGTTTTGGATTGATAAGAATTGCTTTGTATAATTTTGCTAGGAGGTGAGATTATGCCAGATTTAGAGAATTATCAAAAAGTAGAAAGAACTACCTTAACTATGGAAGAAACTGCGAAATATATGGGGATTTCTTATTGGCTTATAGGTCAGCTAGTAAGAAAGAATGAGATACCTCATTTTAGAGTGGGTGGGAGAGTTCTTTTTAGAAAAAAGGTAATAGACAACTTTATGGAAGAACAAGAGAAAATAGCTTTTGATAAGCTATATAAAAAATGATATTATTTTGTATCATATATGGGGACTATGATACGAGTAAAAGAAAGTAATATTATTTATGAAAAAATAAAATCGTGAAAAGTAATTTTGTGAAATTGAAAAAAGAGTAAAAGTAAAATGCTAGAGTAAACTTATTTAAAAGACTCTAGCATTCTATTTTAAGTTTTTAAAATAATCATCAGTTAAATCATTTACAGTTATGTTGAAACATTTTGCAAATCCACAAAGTTCATAATCTACAACAGTTCTAATACCTATTTCAATATTATATATTGCTTGTTTATGAATATCTATTCCTAATAACATTAGTTTATCTGATAATTTTTGATAAGATAAGTTATTTAATTCTCTATAATATTTTATCTTAGAGCCGACTACATTTAATTCGCCCTCTTTTGATCTTGTATTATTCATATAGACATCTCCTCTACCTATTGATTTTATAATAAAAACTTGTTATAATTATAAATGCCTGTATTTACAAAAATGAAAATGCACAAGTTTCGACAGATTTCGACAAATAAAATTTGCTATAATAATAAATACAGCACAGATATATTAATAAATATAAAAGGAGTTATAGTTAGTATGGAAAACTTTTTTGAAGGTTATTCATCAAATGAAGTAGAAAGTGCTAAAGGTAAAATCAAATATATAGAGAAAAGAAGAAAAGAATTTAAAATATTAAAGGATAAACTAGAAAAGGAATTTAGTTTTGAAATAGTCAATTATATTATAGATGATATATTTGATTGTGAAACATATCATCATATATGTTTAATAATAAATCTTGCTGTGGTAAGTAATAGGTTATCAGAAGAAAATGGAAAGATTTTAAAAAAAGGTATTAAGGAACTTTTTAATATTGATAATGACTATGATATAGTAAGAAAAGAAGTATATATGTATAGGTTTAACTATGAAGAATGGAGCGAAAAATACCATAACAAAGAATTTATAGACTTAATGAAATACTTAAATGATGCTGATATTATTCTATTAAATAAATTAGATATAGAACTTAAAGATAAAATTTATACTAACTATGAATTTGATATTGTTGAAGGAGATTTAATCAGATATTATAGAAATGAAGATGAAATGGATGAAGAAGATTTAAAACTTTGTAAACCCTTGGAAGATACAGGAGTTTCAAGAGAAGAATATAATAAATTATTAGAAAAATTTAATAAAATATCTGAAGAATATAACATATAGTACCAGTAATTATACTGGTATTTATTATTTCCAAAATTTCTGTCAAAATATTGAGAAAAAAGTAATTTTATGATATAAATTAAAATAGAATTTTTGTATGTGAATATGGAGGAATTTTAATGAGTACAAATTTATCCCAACAAAAAAGAGATAGTTTAATTGAAACTTTAGAATTTTTAAAAGAACGAAATACAGATATAGAAATAAAAGCTAAGCTTACAGAAATTGAAAAAGAGCTTAAAAGTAAAAAATATGGACTTATTTGGGAAGAACACGAGGAAAAAGTAGATGAAGAACTGAAAAAAAATATTCCTGTTTTTAGAGAAATAGAGGAAAAAGAAATTTGTTCAGATAAAAATAATAATATTAACTTTTTACTTGAAGGCGATAATTTACATAGTTTGTATCTATTAGAAAAAACACACAAAAGTAAAATTGATTTTATCTATATAGATCCGCCATATAATACAGAAAATAAAGAGTTTATATATGATGATAAAAGAATTGGAATAGATGATGGATATAGACATTCAAAATGGATTTCTTTTATGGCAAAACGATTAAATGTAGCAAGAAAACTATTATCAAATGATGGAGTTATTTTTATTAGTATAGATAAAAATGAGTTTGCTCAATTAAAATTATTGTGTGATGATATATTTGGAGAAAATAATTTTATTGGAACTCTGATTTGGAGAAAAAAATATGGTGGAGGTCAAACAGATGAGTTCTTTGTAACTGAACACGAGTATATTTTCGGATACAGAAAAACTGATAAGTTTAATTGGATAGATAAAAAAGTTCAAAAGACAGATGAAAGTTATAAATATGAAGATGAGAATGGAAAATTTAATATTACAAAATTAGAAAAGTGGGGGAGTTCAGCTCATAGAGAAGATAGACCAACAATGTATTTTTCCATTTTAGATCCTGATAATAATGAATTATTTCCCATTGCTCCAGATGGACAAGATGGTCGATGGAGAGTTGGAAAAAATAGAATGGAAGATTTAATTAAGAATGATTTAATTTATTGGAATAAAGATGAAAAAAACAATAGATGGATACCTTACGAAAAAACTTATTATACAGGAAATGAATATAAAATTATTAAAAGTAGAAGTATTTTATATGATTTAGCTGAAACTGGCGATGCTACTAAAACCTTAACGGAAATTTTTGAAAAAAAAGATGTTTTTCCTAATCCTAAACCTGTTGAAATAATAAGATTTCTATTAGAACATACAAAAAGTGAAACTGTTTTAGATTTTTTTGCAGGAAGTGGAACAACAGCTCAGGCTGTGTTAGAACAAAATAAGGAAGATGGAAAAAACAGAAAATTTATTTTATGTACAAACAATGAGAATAATATTTGTGAAGAAATTACATATAAGCGAATTGAAAAGGTAATTAAAGGGTACGGAGATCATATAGGAATACCAGCAAATTTAAAATATTATACGACTGAATATGTAAAACGATATCATTTACAAAACGAGGATATTGAATTAAGTGATGAACTTTTAAATAATATAAAAGAATTAGTTGTTTTGGAAAATAATATTAGAATAAATAATAAAATAAAATTGATTTTAAAAGAAGATGACCTATCGGATATAAAAAATTGGAGTTTACCTGATATAAGTAAAGTATATATTTCTAGCGATATACTACTTGATTCAGAGGTCGAAAATAGTTTTATAGAAAATAATATAAAAATAATATATGTGCCTGAGTATTATTACAGGAGCGAAATTGAGGAGTTATAAATGAAAGAAATAATATTAAAAGAATTTCAAAAAAAGTGTATTCTTGATTTATTAGATGCAACTTCTACTAATAAAAGTAATGAAATATTGATTAAATCTCCAACAGGAAGTGGAAAAACAATTATTATGGTTAATTTTATCAATCAATACTTAGAAAATATTGATGATAAAGCAATATTTATTTGGTTTACACCAGGTATTGGAGATTTAGAAGAGCAATCCAAAAGTAAAATGGAACAATATATTCCTAATAGAAATACTAAAACAATAAAAGAAGTATTACAAAACGGATTCGATGCAGGAGATACTTGTTTTATAAATTGGGAAGTGGTAACTAAAAAGGGAAATAATGCCATATCAAAAACTGAAAAAAATAATTTATTTGAACGAATTGATGAGGCTAAGCTTGAAGGATTAAAATTTATTATAATTGTTGATGAACAACATTATAATAAAACTATTAAAACAGATGATTTAAAAGCTAAATTTGATCCTGAATTTTTAATAGGAATTTCAGCTACAGTTAAAGAAAAAGAAGATTCTCTGCTTATTGAAATAAATGAAGAAGATGTGATTTCCGAAGGTTTAATTACTAAGATGGTTGCAATAAATGAAGATGTTAAAGATGAAAATACAGTGGAAAATCCAACTAATTATTTAATTGATTTAGCTTTAAAAAAACAAGCAGAAATACATAAAGCATTTTTAGATGAAAATCTAAATATAAATCCTTTAATTTTAATACAAATACCAAATAATCAAGAGGAATTATATGTAGATATACAGAAATATTTAGAAACTCTTGGTATTACTGTAAAAAATGGAGAATTAGCAATTTGGTTAAGCAAAAAAAACGAAAATACATCTGATATTTCTGAGTATAATTCCAAAAGTTCAGTACTAATTATGAAACAAGCTATTGCAACAGGTTGGGATTGCCCTAGAGCAAAAATATTAGTTAAGCTAAGAGAAAATATGAATGATATTTTTACTATTCAGACTATTGGTAGAATACGAAGATCAATAAATGGTATTCATTATAAAAATGATATTCTAAACACTTCATATTTATATACTTATGATAGCGATTTTGTAAATGGAGTAAATAGTATTTTTGAAGATAGCACAGTTAGAAAAAAAATAATATATTTAAAGGATAAATACTATGATTTCAAGCTAACAAAGGAATGCAAAAAAGAGCTTGTGGGAACTAGAATAAATAAGGAAGATATCGAAGTTATTTATTATTATTTAAAAGAAAAATATAATCTTTCTGATAATATTGATAAAAATAAAATAAATTTACAAGCCAATGAATATAATTTATCTACTGATGTTCTTTTTAAAACAAAAAGAGGACAAACTGTTTCAGCTGATAATATTTCAAAACTAGATGATATTACTTTAAAAATAAATGTTAAAGAAAAGTCAATGGAAAAAGAATTAAATTTAGCAATATATGAAATTGGTGCAAAATCAGGAATAATAGATAAAACGAGATTAAAAGCAGTATTAAAAAAGATATTTTCTAAAAAAATGTTTAATAAATTTAGTTTGTTAAAATTGAATAGATTAGAATTTGTTTCTTTTATCATAAATAACAAACAATTATTAAAATATGATATATATGAGGCTATAAAAAGCGAGGCAAGACAACTTGAATTAAATGAAAAAAACATAAAAAAGACAGATTTTAAATTTCCTGTTCAAAAGATTATTAAAATATTGCCGGAAAAAGAATATGTAAAAAAATATAAGAAGGATATAAAAATATTAGAGAAAAATGTATATGAACTATATCCATCAAATGAAAAACTATCATTACCAGAAAAGTTATTGATTGATTATGCTGAAGAAAGTAATAATATTAAATGGATATATAAAAACGGAGAAAGTTCTGAAGAATTTTTTTCTATAATATATACTGATGCCAATAGATATAATACTTTTTATCCTGACTTTATATTACAAGATAAAAACGAAGATATTTGGATAATTGAAACTAAAGGTGGAGAAAATGAAGATGGTAGTAGTAGAAATGTTGATGAGTTGCCAACACCTTTAAAATATGAGGCTTTAAAAAGATACTGTAATAAAAATAACCTGAAATATGGATTTGTTAGAGAAGAACATATTATGGGAGAAAAGCCACTACTTAAAATACTATTTTCAGAAAAATATATTGAAGATATGAATGATGAAAACTGGGTTAATTTGAATAATGTTCTATAAAAGGATGATGAATAAATGGCAAAATTTCAAATAAAAATTGATACTAAAAAAATAGAAAAAGAATTAAATAAAAAAGTTGATGAAATTGTCAGAAAAAAACAAAAAGAGATATTGATACAACAAAATAAGGAGAGATTATCTATGAATATTTTAAGTAAAAATGCAGAAATAATGTTAAATGTTTTTTTAAATAAGTATAATGAAGAAAAAGATTATTCTGTTAATGGAAATATGTCGGAGTTTCCAAATTATATGAGATTTTGTATTAAAGAAACAATGGAAGATTTAAAATTATATGGATATATCTCAAATTATAATAATTTTATTGATGGAGGGTGGTTTGTAACATTAACTCCTGAAGCTTTGCAATATTTTGAAAAGAAAGGGTGTAGAGAAGAATTGTTTGATGAATTAACAGATAGTGAAAAAAATCTATTAAATGAGATAATAAAAGTAGAAAATTCAAATGGTAATATAACGGAGTTCCTAGAGAAAAAAGTTAATGATGATGAAAAAGATATTATTAGAGGGATAATAGGAACTTTAGATTCAAATGGTTTAATAAGAGTAAGTTGGGCAAGTGATACTGTTTATAATGCAATATTAACACAAGCAGGAAGAACATATTTTGAAAGAGAAAAAAAACATAACGAAAGACTAAGTAAATTAAGTTCAAATACATATAATATTAACAATCTAACTGCTACTAATAGTAATTTCGTTATGGGAGATGTTGTTAATTCTAATTTAAATATAGATAATTCAGTTTCAAGAATAGAACAAGAGATTGAAGAAAAATGCGATAATGAAGATGATAAAAAAGTATTACAGGAATTATTAGAGGAAACTAAAGAAATAATAGAAAATATGAAGGATTCTAAACATATTGATAAAAGAAAAGGTTTCTTTCAAAAATTAACAGATCATTTTGATAAACACGGATGGTTTTATGCAGAAGTGGTAAACCTTCTAGGACAAACTGCATTAAATTTATTAGGTGGAGTATAAGATAATAAAGAAGGTGTTATTATGATGATAAGTCCTGAAGTTTATATAGATGAAAAGAAGAAATGGTCATTACAAAAATTATATAAAGAAAGAGATGAACTTATACAAGCTATTAAAATGTACGAAGAAGGAAAGCTAGAAGAAAGAGATGTATATATGCTCCCTTCTCCTGAAACTATATATAAATACAATAAAGAAGAATATTTACCACGATTGGAAATTTTAATAGCAAAAAAAGAACAAAATAATTTTTTAAGATTAAAAATTGATGATTATACAGATTTTTATTTAAAGATTATTAGAAAAAAAGATTTTGAACACGATCCTTATGATAGGTGGTGTGATGTTATAATCTCTATTTCAAATAAATATTTTAATTATAATAACAAAGGCGAACTTTTATTAGAATTTGAAGTAGTGGAACTTAGAAATTTATTACAAAAATTCATAAATGATAAATTAAAAAAAGATGAAAGTATAAGTTTTATTGAGCCTGATTTAGAGTTTTATACATATACTAATAATTTAGTAGATTTGAGAATCAATTTATTTGAGGATGGGGCATTATCTCCCAATTATTATAATTTATGTTTTGACAAGGAAGAAATAAAAGAGATATATAATTATATAATTCAGATATTCCCTGAAAAAGAAGATAATAAAAAGAAAGATGCTAAAAGTGATATTGAAGGAAAAGATTATGAAATACCTGATTCTTTACAGGAACAATATTATTACTTAACTGTTGAATATGATGAATATAATAACGGAAAAACATATTGCTATATGTCAGAAGATACAAACATTAAAATAGGGGATAAAGTTGTAGTTTATATGGCTGATAATATAGTAATTGCAACTGTAGTAGATGCTCAATATTATACAAGAGAAAATGCACCATATCCAGTAGAGAAAACAAAAAGAGTTATTGAAAAAATTACTGAGACAACTGATTTAAGCAAATATGATATATATTATGATGATATTGATGAATACGATGAGGATGATTATGTTTCTGCTGAAGAACTTGTAAAAAAAGAAAAAGAAATAAACAAACTTCATAAAATAATTTTGGATATGAATATTGATGTACTTTCAATTAAAAGACTTATGAAACTTTTACCTATGAAAAATACACAAGAATTATATATTACAATGTACTATTCTAAGAAGATGAGTATGTTTATAAATAAAGTAGCAACAGATTTTTATATGTTACCTGAATATGATGCAAATTTATTTAATAAAAAAGAATATAAAGCAATAATTGAAAAGTCTATAGTTGTTCCGAGAAAATTATACGATAATAAGGATAATGAGGATGAGATTTATAAGGATGCAATTCAATTTTGCAAAGAAAATGATATAAAATATATGGATGATTACAAAAATTCATAAGATTTAAAATTTGTTGAGGAGATAAAATATGAATGAGAAAATTACCGAAGAATTTGTTGTAGAGCAAATTATTAAATTTATGATAAATAAACCAAATGGTAATTGGCACGAAGAAAAAGTAGAAAAAAGCGATTTGCATAAACACGGAGTTGATATTAAATTAGTTGGTGGTAAAAGAAATAGTGAATATTTTTTTATTGAATGTAAAGGTAAATCATATTCAAAATCGGCTAAATCGGTTAATAAAGAAGGATGGCTTAATGCCTTAGGACAAATAATAACAAGAATGGATGTAAAAAGATATTCGGTTTCAAAAGATGATGGAAAAATCTCAGGAATCAATCATGCTTATAAATATGGACTTGGATTATATTGGGAATCTGCTCAAGTAGCTCTAAGAAGAATACCTAAAGAAATAGCAGAAGTTCTATGCTTGCATATTTTTTCTGTTAATGATAATGGGGAAGTTAAGTATTTTACTCCAAGTAAATTTGGAACAGAGTATTGTAAAGAAGATTTTTGTAATTAAAAATATTATATACTGTAATGATGTTAAACTTTATTTGATTTTAAATTCATAAAGTAGCTATAAAACTTGTAAATAATTGAGAATGCTGAAAAAGTTTATTTGATTAGAAAATCCGTATTAAAAAAAGGTAGAGCAGAAAAATTAACTTCTGCTCTTTATTCTTGCTCAAAATATTCTACAAGTAAAGTTATAAAATATTTTGGTGTTACTGTATCAGGTCTAAATTTTAAAGAAAAAACGGAGCAAAGATTATCAATAGACAGAGAACGATTTAAAGTGTCTATTGAAGTTCTAATACTCCATTTAACTGTTTTCGGACTTATATTATATTCTTTTGCAACTTCTGAATATAAGTCTTTTATATTGTTCAATAAATAAGGGTGTTTATATGCTACATTTATTGCTGATATTAGGTGTTTTACTCTAGTAGAGAAAACATTTAATCTTAATTCTATTAGAATTTCTTTTAATTCTTTTTGGTTTATTTCTTGGCTTTTTAAAGGTACTTCTTTTATTGTTTCTAATATGTAATCAAAATTAGCAGGTTTAGGTATTACTCTAAAAACTTGTGCTGTATTATATAATTGATTTAATTTTTCATAACTTCCTGAAACAACAATTATATTACATTTTGATCTTTCTTCAGAAAACCTATGTAATGTGTTAATAACATCAATGCCACTTATTATAGGCATATCTAAGTCTAATAATAATACATCAGGTTTAAATTCAAAGTATTTTTCTAGTGTTTCTTCGCCATTTAAGGCATACGAAACAATTTTTATTTCTTTATCTTTTGTTAGAAATTTGAAACAGCTTTCACAAAGTGCTGTATTATCATCTGCAATCATAACTTCAATCATTTAATTCCCTCCATTAAAATTACAATTAGTGTATAAAAGCTCTCAATTAGCTTATCTAACTGGGTTTTATTATATCATTTTTTATGTTAAGTTTCAATCTAATCGACACAACTTCCTATAATTCGACAAGGATTTCAGCATTTTTCAGCATTTTTCAGCACTTTTTCAGTTCCTTTCAGCAATTTTGATGAAATTTTGCTAAAAAGTTCTATTATATTAAGCAGGACAAATAGTCCATAAATACGAGGTAATGTAATTTTACACTAAGGTTGATGTGTTAAGAAAAGACTAAGGATGGAATTTTTATATGCTTTGGCAATTATGGATTATTTGTTTAAAAGGAGATTTTTATTATGAATAGATACAGGATTTTGAAAATTCTTATAATATAAAATAAATATTTTCAGGTAATGTTTTTATATTGCCTCCGTTGTATGGGCTTTAGTGTGTCCTAGAACGGAGGTAATCTTTATGAGTGCTAGAGAATATTCAGAAAGTGAAGTTGAGTATGTTGTAAGGGCATTTAAAGTATATGTAAAAAAAGTAGTAAAACATTCTGCGATTGATTTTGCAAGAAAGGTTGATAGTGGAGCAGTAAAAGAAATTACTTTTACTGATTTTGTGGACAGAAATGTGTCGTTGTCATTGTATGATAGCGACTCTTTTTTTGCTTTTGAAGATTTAAAAATATCAGAAATAAGAGAATTAGAAGATATTACTACAAATAAGAAATTAAAATTAGCAATTCATAATTTAACACAAGATGAAAAGAAAATATTAGCATTAAGTATTGATGAATATAGCAGTAAAGAAATTGCTAATAAAATGAATTTAACGGAAAAGACAATTAGAAATAAAAAAAGTATTATTAAATCTAAAATAAAGAAAATGTTAGGAGAATAGAAATGAAAATTGAGATGAGTAATAAAGAATTATTTAATGTTATTGAAAAAGCTGTAAATGGAGATACAAAATCAAAATTTGAGATTCTTATTTTATTTGAGCCTTTGATAAATAAAGAATCATATATAAAAGGTAAATTTAATCAAGAATGTAAGGAATATATTGAAGATAGAGTCTTTGACAATATTGAAAAATTTAAAGCAATAAAAGAAATTAAAAAATTTTTAAAATAATCGGGACATTTTAAAATTTTTTTCGCCAATGTGAGTAGCAAGTGAGATTTGCTATGAACATTGACAAGTGAATATATTAGTTACAAGACTTTAACTAATGTAGGTAGCTCCAAGAAGGCGAAGGTTAATTTAAAGTAAATAGCGACTATAACGAGGGAAAAAGTAAACGATGGTAAGTTTATGTAGGCGAAGATCTATATTAGTGTGATAATGATACTTCGACTCGGCTTAATTTAGTTGAGGAGTCGCTCGGTGGAAACGGAGAGGTGCAATTCCTATGTGAATGATACTAAATTCGCTTGTAACTAATTAAAAAATTTATAAGTGAAAGGAATTGATAAAAATGAAATTAAATAATGTAAAAACTGTTACTGTAAAACAAGCTAGAGCTTATGCAGTTATTGCTTTAAATACTTTAGGAGTAGCACCAAATGATTTAAGTGTAAAATTATTAAATGATGAAATTGAATGTGTGATGAAATTATATTCTCCAAGAGAGGCAGTTAAAAAAGCTGAAGAAATATTAAAAGAAGGAGGATCTGCTATATGGATGAAAAAATAGGAATAAATATACAAGAGGCTTCTGAAATATTAGGAATAAGTAAACAGCTTATGGCAGAACTGACTAAATTAAAAGATTTTCCTTGCATAAAATTTGAAAGAAGAATCGTAATAAACAAGCCTAAGATGATTGAATGGTTTGATAAAAATTCAGGAAGAATTATTGTTTAGGGTTTGGAGTTGAAACGATATAGGATTTATAATAGTGGATGAGCAATATTAAATTACCATTATTATAAGTCCCTTTTTTATGGGAGGGAGATAATGAGTAAGAGTAAAGATAAAGTTTCAAGAAGAATTAAAGGCGAAGGCACAATAAGAAAAAGAGGAAATAGTTATGAAGGGAGGGTAACAGTTTGTGTAAATGGTAAAAATAAACAAGTTTCTGTATATGGGAAAACTCAAAGAGTTGTAGTAGAAAAAATGCAAGAAATGAGAAGGCAAAAGGATGATAATTATTTTATAGAAAATAATAATGTTACACTCGAAGAATGGATTAAAGAGTGGATGAAAATTTATAAAAAGCCTTATATTTCGCCTAGAACATATCAAGGGTATGTTGAAAAAACTAAGAAAATAATTGAGTATTTAGGTAATATGCAGTTGCAAAAAATAGAGTTATATCATTTACAAAAATTTATTAGTCAATTACAAAAAGAAGGAAAATCGCCTAAATCATTAAGACATTATAATAGCATATTAAAAATGTGCTTTGATGATGCAATGATGTGTAGATTAATGACAATGAATCCTACAAAGAAATTAAAGTTACCTTCTATGAGAAGAAAAGAACTAAAAATAATGACTAAAGAGGAACAAAAGATATTTGAAGGATTTATGAAAGAACACACAATGGGAACAGCATATATTGTTTTAGTAAATACAGGATTAAGAGCAGGAGAACTAAGTGGACTTACTTGGAAAGATATTGATTTTGAAAATAAAGCTCTTTATGTAAGAAGGGGAGTTCAAAAAGTTACAACTTATGATGATGATTTAAATAAGATAAAAAGAGAACGAAAAGTAACAGATGTAAAAACAGAAAACAGTTATAGAGTTGTTCCTATGCTAGATAAAGTAATAAGAATTTTAAAAGAATATAAAGAAGAAAAAATAAATGAAAGTGAAACACTTGCTGAATTAGGAGATGGATTTAACGAAAATGATTTTATATTTAAAACAAAGTGTAATAATCCAATAAATTCAGAATATTTAAGAAAACATTGTCAGCAAATTTGTGAAAGCCATAATTTTAGAAAAGTAGGAATTCACGAATTAAGACATACTTTTGCAACAAGATCTATTGAGGCAGGAATAGATTTAAGAGTTTTGCAAGAAATTTTAGGTCATGCTAGTTATAGTACAACAGCAGACATATATGTCCATATATTAGGACAAGTTAAGTTATCCCAAATGAACAGATTAGAAGCTTATTTAGATGATTTACAAATGGATTAAAAAGCATATAGAGGTATATAAAACAAGATAAAGGGTAAATAAAGGGTATAAACAAAAAATAAATCTCCAAACCTATGAGAATAAAGGGCTTTGAGATTATGACTTTATCTCCTCATAACCCGAAGGTTTCTATCATTAGACAATAAAATATACAAAGATTATTGGTAAATAATCATAATATAATACTATAAGCGTTAAATAATATGTAATAATAAAAAACGAAGCGCCTATAAATATTTTATAGGCGCTTTGTGGAGATAATGAGAATCGAACTCATATCTTCAAAGTTTCAGTTTGCTATAATAACCATTATACTATATCCCCAATAACGAGGTGTATTATATCAAAAAAGGCAGAGAAAATAAATAGTAATATTATTTTATAATTGATAAATTATAAAATAAAATATATGATTCACTTTAGTATACAATCAAGTAAAATTAAATATTTTTGAAAGCAAGGATTATTTATGCCCTTCTACATCCACCACATCCAAATCCATAATGGCAGGATTATACAATTGATGTCCCATATAATCAAACCTAGAGCCATGGCAAGGACAATCCCAGGTTTTATCAAGATTATTCCAGCTAAGTAAACAACCTAGGTGTGTACAAATAGGTTTCACAGCAAAAATCTTACCATTTTTATCTTTATAAATTCCAACTTTTTCACCATTATATTCAAAAACATGACCAGTATCATTTTCAATCTCATCCAAATCCTTTTCAGATACCTTAAACTTATTAATTACAAGTGAATTAGCAGTTTCTTTTATCATATTACCAAGTTCCTCATTATTCTTAATAGGGTGCAATCTAGTAGCTTTAAACACATCTTCATATTCATTCTTGCAACCTAAAATCTTATCAACAATAATATTAGCAGCAACATTAGAAGAAGTCATTCCCCATTTATTAAAACCAGTACCAATATACATATTAAGTATAAAATGAGAAAACTCACCAATATAAGGAATCTTATCTAGAGTAATACAATCTTCAGTATTCCATTTATACAAAATTTTGCAATCTGGATAATATTTTCTTACTTCATCTTCTAAAATATTATAAGCATTTGATAGATCTATTTTACTACCAGTCTTATGATCTGCACCACCTACTAACAAAAGTCTTTTTTCAGCAGAACCACTAAAATTTGCAAACCTATATGAAAAAGTAGGTTGCTCAGAATTTATATACATTCCATCAAAAGTCTTATCTTCAATATCTACAGCAATTACATAAGATGTTGATTGATACATCTTTAAAAAATAATATCCTAAACGATCAATAAAAGGATAATGAGAGGCTAGTATTACATATTTTGAACTAACGACATAATCTTTACATGATGTTATAAAATTATTATTCTCTTTTTGTATATTCTTAACAAGTGACTCTGTATAAATTTTACCAGAATTTTTAGTAATATAATCAGCCAATCCATATGCATATTTCATAGGATTAAATTCAGCCTGATTTGGAAACTTTATAGCACCTAATACATCAAAGGGAAGAGGCGTAGATGTAACAAATTCGCTTTTAAACCCAAGAGAATTTACAGCTTCATTTTCTAATTTGATTTTTTCTAATTCATCCAAATTATTAGTATAAACATAACTATCCTGTCTTTTAAAATCGCAATCGATTTTTTCTTCTTCAATTATTTTAGCAATATTTTCTATAGCATCTTGATTTGCATACAAATATTTCTTAGCCCTAGATTCACCTAAAGAGTCAATTAAATATTTATATATAAGATTATGCTGACTTGTTATTTTTGCAGTAGTATGCCCAGTTGTCTTACTAGCAATATCCTTCTCTTTCTCCAAAATAACAACATTATATCCTTGTTTTGTTAAATAATAACCACAAGTAAGTCCAAAAATACCAGCACCTACTATACAAATATCAGTAGATATATCCTTTTCTAATTTATTAAATTTAGTCTTATTTTCTATAGAATCAAGCCAAAAAGAATTCATAAGATACCTCCATCAAACTTAGTTATAACTCTAGCCACCCAAACGGTACTATATTAAATAAATATGTAGATTAATAAAAAATCTATATTAAAATTATGTACAAGCACATAAAAATTATTCGACAAATATGTTAACTAAGTAAATATCTTTGATTAAATAAGCAGTGGCAGTTGTAACAATAAAATTAGCAAAACAACTAATTAAGTAAAAAATTTTGATTAAATATTGGATAATTTAATAAGAAATAAAAATAAACACACATTGAAACACATAGTATTTTAAATAATAATTTTAGTTGAGCGAGCTTTTAAATAAATTTTTAGTGATACAAAATTTATATAAAATATGAAATATAAGAATAAAAAAATGAAAGTACCAGTGACGAAAAAAATAAAACAATGATACTTTCTTGAAATAAATCTTTTATCAGCAAAGGAAGAAAAAAATATGAATGCCCTTTACTTTACATAATTATAACACAATAAAAATGCAAAGTTTGTAGAAAGCTGTCGAAAAAATAAAAAAAGTTAAAAAAATACAAAAAAATTAAGACATAATATGCTTTTTATAGCTCGAAAATTTAAAAAAATAATACGAAAATTATAAAGAATTAAAGAATTTACCTTGTAAATCGAGATATTCCCAAATAAAATATAAAAAATTTAATATTTTGTAGAAAATAGTCGAACTATATGTTATATTATTTATAGTAGGATTGGTGAAAGAATGAACAAAAAAAGCATAAAGATAATACTAATAGAACTTTTAATATTAATACTAGCAATTATTGGGGTAAATAGTAATCTAATGCAATATACACCAAGTTGTTTATTTTACGAAGCTACAAATCTTCAGTGTCCTTCTTGTGGGGGAACAAGGTGTGTAGAAAATATATTAAAAGGTAATTTTAAAGAAGCTTTTTTATTTCATCCAATATTTTTTATATCCGTTTTTTATTTATTACTTTGTAATATAGTATATTTAATTAACTTAAATAAGAAAAATAAAATTTTAACATGGATATATCCAAAGTATTGGTATGCTATAATTTTTGCTGTAATCCTAGTAATATATGGAATACTACGTAACTTAGTCTAGTAAAAATAACAGCCAAGGTTTAACAAAAATTAAATAAATTAATAGACATTAAGTATTACATAAACAGTATTATTTTAAATAATAAAATCAGGTTTGCCCAAAAGAAAAATTTCCTAAGAGAGTTTAATAAAATAAAGGAGGATTTTTTATGGACGAAAACAACAAAGATGATGTTATCAAAAATGATAACAATAATATCGAAGCAAATGGTCAAACTATAGAAAAAAATGAAACAAATATAGAAGAAAAAAAGAAGGATGTTGTGCCTAATCTAGCAGATAATATAACATCTAAACCAGATTCTCAGCCAGTAGTTAATACAACATCTAAGTCAGAGCCTAAGGCAGAACCTCAACCAAACATTGAGCCAACACTTAAAACAGACACAAACCCATCACCTCAAGTAGTAAAAGAAGAAAAGCAGAAAACAGTGAACAACAACAATGCAACAGTAAATCAACCACAAAAAGATAAAAAAGGATTTAGTATAGCAGCTTTGGTTCTTGGTATTGTCGCAATTGTACTTTGCTGTATATGGTATATATCAATACCATGTGGGATTTTAGCTATTGTTTTTGGTGCAATAGGATTAAAATCAAGCAAAAGAGGTATGTCAATATCAGGAATTGTTACAGGTATTATTGGTATGATTATTTCTATATTTATAATATTGATGTTAGTTATCTTTGGATTTGCTCTAGGAATAACTGAAAGTATAAAAGATATAATTGATGATAATGACTATTCAGATTCTTATGATTATGACTATGATTATGATAGTTTTTATAACTTTTAACACTTAATATTACTAAAAAACAACTACGGAAAGAATGAAGTACAAGAGCAAATAATATTAAGAAATTAATTAGGGTATTTATCAAATTAAATACATATATACAAAAAGAAAAAATAGGAGGGAGTTTTTATGGACGAAAACAAAGAAAATGAAGTAAACAATGTTGAAAGCGAGGTAAATCAATCAACTAATACTACACCAACAAATGACAAAAAAGGATTTTCAATTGCAGCATTAGTATTAGGAATAATTGCAATTGTACTTTGTTGTATTTGGTATGTATCTATTCCTTGTGGTATTATAGCATTAGTACTTGGAATTATAGGAATAAAATCAAGCAAAAGAGGAATGTCAATTGCAGGAATTGTTACTGGTGTTATTGGTATGATTTTATGTATAGTTTTATATGTAGGAGTTGTATTATTAGGATTAGGAATATATAATAGTGCTAAAGATGTAATAGAGGATTCTAAAGATATAATTAATAATAGTAACTATCCATCAAGCTATTACTATTATAATGACTAGGAATTAGTAAACTATGAAGGAAGAAGAAAAAGTTGCTAAAACTAACCAAAATGGAAAGGAAGAGCATTATAAAAAATATAGTATAGCATCTATTGTATTAGGAATTATATCAATAGTGTTAGCATACTTTTTTCATATTTCGGTTTTATGTGGAATCATAGCAATTGGCTTTGGAGCCTCAAGTGTGAAAAATGGAAAGAAAGTTTTTTCAATAATTGGAATTATTTTAGGAGCTATTGGTATTGTCCTTACAGCTGTAATTGCTATAAATTTATTATCATTCGTAGCTGGTAGTTCTTTTAGTTTTATTACAGCAGTATTTGAAGAATTAAAAAAAATAACAAGCTTAAATTAATAGTTTAGGCTTGTTTTTTTATATATTTATATATTAAGTATTACGATTTTTATCGACAAAAATTATATTAATTTATTGTACAAATAAATTTCTTTTGATATAATGAGTTCTAATATCATATACTGTATAAGTATATATATTCAATAATGTCATAGCCACGCAGTTTAAATAAGACAAAAGGAAGAACTTATGACAGAACGGAGGCAAATATGGACGAAAAAAATTGTATGGACGAAAAACTATCAAAAGAAATGCAAGAATTACTTAAAAATTATTCTCAAGACAAATCAAATTTAATTCAAATTTTAAATGAAGTTCAAGAAAAGTATGGTTACATTCCAAAACAATCTCAAATTGAAATTTCTAATTATTTAAATATTCCAATGGCAGAAATTTATGGTGTCATAACATTTTATTCTCGTTTTACTTTAGAACCAAAAGGAAAATATAATATATCAGTGTGTCTAGGTACAGCTTGCTTTGTTAAAGGGTCACAAGCTTTATTAGATAGATTAAAAGAAAGACTAAAAATAGAGGAAGGTCAAACTACTCCAGATGGTAAATTTTCTATAGATGCAACAAGATGTGTTGGTGCATGTGGTTTAGCGCCAGTATTTACTATTAATAATGAAGTATATGGTAAAGCAACAGTAAAAAAACTAGATGAAGTATTAGATGAATATATGAAAAAAGAAGACTGAATGGCAGATGTATGGATAGCCAAAAATTGTAATTAAATATAAAACATAATTAAGATACTTAAACAAACATAGGAGGAACACATTTTGAAAAAAGATTTATTAAAAACAAACTGTTTTGATGTAGAAGAAAAAATGATAATAATTGGAAGTTGTTTGGAATATATGTTTCCTAAAATATATGATGAATTAAATGAAATTTCAGAAAATATTTATGATGTATGTTTAGAAGATACACATTTAAATATGGTTATAACTAAAATTGCTGGAATAATAGCTAGAAAGAAATGTAAGGAACTAACATTTGTAACAGTAGATAAATCACCACATTGTGTGCAATTACATTATGTTGTAAAAGAGTTAGAAAATATAATGGATTTAAAAGATATAAAAATCAAAAATTATGTGGCAACAAATGAAGGACTAGTTGAAATACCAATCGAGGTAATAGGTTTATCTAAAAATTTGTCAAAATTAAAAAACTTAATGTAAAAAAATACTAAATTAGCAATATAAAATCGAGATGAAGGGCAACTGATTAAGAGTCAGTAGGTCTACCAAATAAGTACTAAAGATGGATTAATATATCGAAAGGAGAAGAGTATGAAAACTTTAGAAGAAATTCACCAAATAAGAGAACAAAAAAGAAAAGAATTAGACTTAAGAGTAAATATTAAAGCAGATACAAGAGAAAAACATATTTTAGTATGTAGAGGAACGGGTTGTACGTCTTCAAAATCACCAGAGATTATAGAGAATTTTAGAAAAATTATAGATGAAAAAGGTATCCAAAATGTAAGAGTTATTCAAACAGGATGCTTTGGTTTATGCGCCAAAGGACCTATTGTTATAATTCGTCCAGAGGATACCTTTTATGCTATGGTAACTCCAGATGATTGCAGAGAGATTATAGAAAAACATATAGAAAAAGGTGAAATTGTAGAAAGACTTCTATGTAAAGATGTTGATAATACAATGGTTAATCGTTTGGATGAGCTTAATTTTTATAAAAAGCAAAAACGTATTGCTTTAAAGAATTGTGGTATTATCGATCCAGAACAAATTGATGAGTACATAGCTTTTGATGGATATAAAGCATTAGAACAAGTTTTAACATCAATGTCTCCAGATGAAGTAATTAATGAGGTTACTGAATCTGGTTTAAGAGGTCGTGGAGGAGCTGGTTTCCCAACTGGTAAGAAATGGTTATTTACTAAACAAGCTGAAGGTGATCAAAAATACGTTGTATGTAATGCAGATGAGGGGGATCCTGGTGCTTTTATGGATCGTAGTATTTTGGAGGGTGATCCACATAGTGTATTAGAGGCAATGGAGATTGCAGGTTATAGTGTTGGTGCAGATAAAGGATATATTTATGTAAGAGCAGAATATCCTATTGCTGTTCAAAGACTTCAAGTTGCAATAGATCAAGCAAGAGAATATGGATTACTTGGGAAAAATATTTTTGGTACAGATTTTTCTTTTGATATAGAAATTAGATTAGGTGCAGGTGCATTTGTTTGTGGTGAGGAAACAGCACTTCTAGAATCTATAGAAGGAAGAAGAGGTCAACCACGTGTTAAACCTCCATATCCTGCAAATTCTGGTTTATGGGGTAAACCAACATTAATTAATAATGTTGAAACATATGCAAATATTACTAGAATTATCTTAAATGGTGCTAAATGGTATGCAAGTATTGGTACAGAAAAATCTAAAGGAACTAAAGTTTTTGCTTTAGGTGGAAATGTAAATAATATTGGACTTGTAGAGGTACCAATGGGAACAACTCTACGAGAAATTGTTTTTGATATAGGTGGAGGAATTCCAAATGGTAGAGAGTTTAAAGCTGCTCAAACAGGTGGGCCTTCTGGTGGATGTATTCCAAAAGAGCATTTGGATACACCAATAGATTATGAATCTCTTTCTAGTATTGGTTCTATGATGGGTTCTGGTGGATTAATTGTTATGGATGATTCTAAATGTATGGTTAATATTGCTAAATTCTATCTAGACTTTACAGTTAGTGAGAGCTGTGGCAAATGTACTCCTTGTAGAATTGGTACAAAGAGAATGTTGGAAATATTAGATAGAATGTGTGAAGGTAAAGCTGATGAAGATGATTTATATAAATTAGAGAAATTAGCACTAAATATTAAAAAATCTGCTATCTGTGGACTTGGTCAAACAGCTCCAAACCCAGTTTTGAGTACTCTAAAATATTTTAGAGATGAGTATATGGAGCATATTAAATATAAAAAGTGTAGAGCTGGTCAATGTAAAGCGTTAGCAAATATAGAGATCGATCCAGAAAAATGTAAAGGTTGTGGTATTTGTAAAAGAAATTGTCCTGTTAATGCTATTACAGGTGAGCCAAGACAGCCACATAAAATAGATCCAGATGTTTGTATTAAATGTGGTACTTGTGTTGATAAATGCCCATTTAAAGCTATTATGAACTAGTAAGACCAAAAGGCTGTTATAAGAACGAATTTACTAAGTCCAAGTGAAGGGAGAATTGAGATGGAAGAGAATTTAGTAACATTAAAAATTGATGATAAAGAAGTTAAAGTGAAGCAAGGAACAACTATTTTACAGGCTGCAAAGCAAGCTAATATAGATATCCCTACCTTATGTTTCTTAAAAGATATTAATGAGGTTGGAGATTGCAGAATGTGTATAGTTGAAGTTGATGGAAGAAAGGGTTTTGCAACTTCTTGTATTCAAAAGGCTGAAGAAGGTATGGTTGTACATACACATTCACCAGCTGTTATGGAAGCAAGAAGAGTTATACTAGATTTAATCCTTTCTAATCATCATCGTGATTGTTTAACTTGTAGTCGTAATGGTAATTGCGAGTTACAAGCATTAGCAATGAAATTTAATGTTCAACATGTTGAATTTGAAGGTGAGATGACAGAACATAAAGTTGATGATAAATCTCCTGCAATTATGAGAGATTTTAATAAATGTATTTTATGTAGAAGATGTGTTGCGGCATGTAAGAATGTACAAGAAATAGGAGCTATTGATTGTATTAATAGAGGTTTTGAATCTTGTATTTCTACAGTTGGTGACCATAGTTTAAATGATGTTAACTGTACTTTTTGTGGTCAATGTATAGAGGCTTGCCCAACAGGTGCTTTAAAAGAAAAAGAATATATTAAAGATGTTTGGAGAAATTTAAAAGATCCAGATGTTTATACAGTTGTTCAAACAGCTCCTGCTGTAAGAGTTGCTTTAGGTGAAGAATTTGGAATGCCTATTGGAACAAATGTAACTGGTAAAATGGTTTCTGCATTAAAGAGTTTAGGATTTGATAGAGTTTTTGATACAAATACAGGTGCAGATTTAACTATTATGGAAGAGGCTAATGAATTTGTTGAACGTTTTTCTAAACAAGAGTGTTTACCAATGATTACATCTTGTAGTCCAGGATGGGTAAGGTTTGCAGAAAAGAATTATCCAGATTTATTAGGACATTTATCAAGTTGTAAATCTCCACACCAAATGTTTGGAGCAATGGTTAAATCATATTATGCTAAAAAATATAATATTGATCCTAAAAAAATATGTATGGTTTCTGTTATGCCTTGTATTGCTAAAAAATATGAGTGTCAAAGAGAAGAGATGGAAGTTGACGGACTTCGTGATGTTGATTATGTAATTACAACAAGAGAATTGTCTAGAATGATTAAACAAGCTAATATTGAATTTACACAATTACAAGATGATGTGTTTGATGAGCCAATGGGAGAAGCTACAGGTGCTGGTGCTATTTTTGGAACTACAGGTGGTGTTATGGAAGCAGCATTAAGAACTGCAGCAGATACATTGGAAGGAAAAGATTTACCACAATTTGAATATACAGCTGTAAGAGGTGGTAAAGGTAGAAAAGAAGCAACTGTAGAAATTGCTGGTAAGAAAATTAAAGCAGTTGTTGTAAGTGGTTTAAGTAATGCAAGAAAAATAATGGATGAGATAGGAGCCGGAAAAGCAGATTATCAATTTGTAGAAATAATGGCTTGCCCAGGTGGTTGTGTAATGGGTGGAGGCCAACCTATAAAGAGTTCTAAGATAAGAAGTGAAGTTGATGTTAGAAAATTAAGAGCAGATGCTTTATATACAATAGATGAAAAGAGTGTAATAAGGAAATCACATGAAAGTCCAGTTATGAAGCAAATGTATGCAGAATTTTTACAAAAACCAGGAAGCGAAGTAGCTCATAAATATTTACATACACATTATACAGCTAAAAATATGTATGATATTTAGGATTAGCAGGGATCTAGGGAGATTTTGGGCGTTCCTGGGCAGAGGGATTTGGGGACGGTCCTAAAATCCCTGTATTTCTCTGTTTATTATAATGAAAAGAGAATAAAGCTTATTAGACAGTTATGTGTTATCTAAATAGGAAGATAAGGAGTAAGATATGAATACTGAATATGAAATTAGAGTATTAGAAATTGATAAAGAAAAATTAATAAAAAAACTAAAGGAATTAGGTGCAGAATTTAAGGGTGATAATGAACAAAAAAGATATGTTTATGACATAATTCCAAAGGAAGATGGTAAATGGATTAGATTAAGAACAAATGGAGGAAAAACAACACTTACATATAAAAATATTATAAAAACAACAATAGATGGTACAAAAGAATTAGAAGTAGAAGTTTCTGATTTTGAAAAGACAAATGAATTATTAGAAAATATGGGAATTAAGAGTAGAGGATATCAAGAAAATAAAAGAACTCAATATGTTTTGAATGGTGTAGAAATAGACATAGATTCATGGCCAATGATTCCTACTTATGTTGAAATTGAAGGGAAAAATGAAGAAGAAGTTATGACTACTTTGAAGTTATTAGATTTACCAAAAGATAAAATTACAACTTTGGATGTTGATAGTGTTTATAAGAAGTATGGAATTGATTTAAAAGATATTAAAATATTAAAATTTAATTAGAAATCAAAATAAAAAATCAATAAAAAGTTGAAATAAAAACATTTCAACTTTTAGTTTGATTTAGTTTTTGGCTTATTTCTTCTAATAAATCTATTTTCTTCACTTCTATTGTTAAATATATCCAAATTATAATAGATGAAGCAATGCTAATTATAGCTAAATAAATATATCCAAAGCATATCATCATAATAGTAGTAATTATCAAGATTCCTATAATGATTCTTTTTGCTATTGTTATAGATGTAGAAGATTTGTTGTTTTCATCTATTTTTTTTTCGGTTTCATAATCATTTAAATCAATACCGCATACTGGGCATTTTTCATCAAGTTCTGATATTTTTGCTTTACAATTAGGACAAATCATAAGAATATTCCTCCT
>OHJU01000254.1_pt1 | contig 30987 bp, 48 predicted proteins | sample 1568711 | NCBI WGS metagenome assembly OHJU01 (sample SAMEA3879574, study PRJEB24766) | human gut metagenome | biome: human-associated habitat; feature: feces | place: USA | collected 1985/1987 | reverse complement strand
TTTTACAAATCAAAGCCGGGGGCAAAGCCACTCGAGTAGTTCGCGTTGCTGTAGCTGACCGTGCCGCCAGCATACACACGCACGAAACTCGTGGAATAGCTGGCATGCGGGGAACGGAGCCAGTACGGATATGTACCATTTCCGGGGACTTCCTTCACGCGGTCGCGTTCTTCCTTGAAAATAGGCAACTGGAAGCTGTCTGTTTCTTCCTTCCACCATCCATCCGGGTCATTGCCGAAAACGTCCGTTGCTGACGGCAACCACAACGAATCAAAATATTCGTACGTTTCGCCGTCGATTTCCTCGCATAAGTGTCGCGGCGTGATCGCTTCGCGCAGTTCAGCGGGCAAATGCGGCAGAATATCTTCGAGGACGTGTCTGCGGGCTTCGCTTCTGAAATATCCGCCTTTGTTGGTCATATCCTTGTTCATCTGCCACATTTCGCGGAGGCAGTCTTTGAAAACAAATCGGGCGCTATGCTTGCCGACGTAGCCGCAAACCGGCGTAATCGTTTCGCCCGTGTCAAGCGCAAGCGTGATTTCGTCGTGCGGGCGGATGACCTCCAGACCGCGCCCCTCCTTGATCGCTGCTTTCAGTTCCGAAATATTGATTTCCTGCTCTGTCCTGCGTGTGATTTTCATTGTGTGACCTCCTCAATAGAACAAAAGATGTGATTTCCGATGACTGCAACGATATTGTCGTTGTATGCCTTTGTGCTGAAAAATACCGCTTCGGCGGGAAGAATGTAATCTGTGTCGTGCAGCGCGGTATAAACTGCGTCGTACTGCGTCTGTGTCGGTTCTGCTGTCCAAAGATACGGCGCGGGGCTGAATTGCCAAACGTCCCCGTACTTTTGGAAAACGACCTCTTCGACCGTATCCGGGAATTCCGGCGACAAGCAGCGGTTCAGCGCAGTCAGGACAACGGCAACTTGCCCGTCGAACGGTTCGCCGCGCGCTTCGTGCCATGCAAGCGCTGCCAGCATATCAATATCGTCCTCCGTGACATTCAGCGCCGCATAACGGCTGATTTCTTCCGGCGCTTCCTCCGGCTGTTCTTCCGGCTCTGTTTCTTCCGGTGCTTCCGGCGTGATCGTTTCCGGCGTTTTCGTGATCTGTTCCGCCGCTTTTGTGATCGCGGGCGCGATTTTTGTTGCTGCGGCAACCGTTTCCGTGCTTGCCGCTTCCGGCTGCGTGTCCCGCTCTACCGGGCGCGCCAGCGCGCAGACACAAACCGCCGCAATGATTGCGATGACGGCGCACAGCGCAACCGTCGGCGCGAACCGGCGTATCATGCGGCGTTTCCGCCGCTGCTGCGCGGTCATTGCTCTGTGCCTGCCGCTTCTTCTTCGGCAAGCACAATAAATTCACATTCGCGGGCTATCTGCGTCCATCGGGCGCGCCATTGCCGCGCGGCGGCGATGATCGCATCATATTTGCAGCGCCCGTTTGCAGTTGTTTCGCCGTATTCGGCGTGTCTGACGAGGTATAGCTTCATAGGTCTGCGTTCCATGTAAGCCCCTGCCTTTCTCTATTCGGCAATTTCGCCGTCTATCAGTTGGAATGATTCGCGGAGAATGCCGCCCCGCACGGCAAATTCAAGAATGCAATAGCGGCGCGCCGGATGGATGTACGAAACCGTACCCCGAACGGCTTTATCTTTGCCGTCTTTGCCTAAGACGCTGAACGTGACGGGCTTGACCGTCCTGCCGCATCCGATTGTTACCATGATGTACCCTCCTTGCGGCGGTCATAGGAATAACCGCTGCTGCGCTGTATGTTCTTCAAAACGTTGTTCTTGCTTCTGAAAATAACCTGCGTCGATCTCGCACCCGATGAAATCAAGCGCCATATCGTAAGCGGCAATTCGGCTTGACCCGCTCCCAAGGTGTGAATCAAAAATCTTGTCGTATGGATGCGCGTATTTCGCGTAAAGCCACAAATACAGCGCAACCGGCTTTTGCATGGGATGAATCCGCACGTCATCCGCGCCGACGTTCCCGAAATACGCATGGTCAAAGCATTTTGCCGTTTTATTGAAACTCGTCCATGCTAATTCGCCGTCGGAATAGCTGTCCACGGGCTGACGCTTGTACCAGAAAATGAATTCCTTCGTCGGCGGCAGCAAATCCGACAAATGATTTTAGCCCCAAATAATCTGATTCTTGCTGACACGGAACAGTTCGGTGAAGTATTCCGCCGTCGGTTTATCGTCGTTCGCGGTCTTTGTCTGCCCGTAGCGCCTAACCCGGCTTGTCTCCTTGAATCCCTTTTCAATCCCGTACGGCGGGTCTACAACCGCCAAATCGAAATATTTACTCGGAACGCGGCGCATAAATTCCATGCAGTCAATGTTATACGCTTCGTTCATTCGCCGTCATTCCTCCAACTGGTACGTTTTCGTTTCGCTGCGCTCGACCTTGATTTTCTCTTTTGTGGTCATCGTGATTTTCGCCTTGCAAAGCCCGCGCACGTTGATCGTAGCCGACGTAATAAACCCGCGTGCGGTCTGCTCCGCGATAGCGTTCAGGAGTTGCAGCGGTTCTTCGGCAGCAATCGGGGCAAAGCCCAGCTTTGCAGCATCGTCCCCGAAAATCTTGCGAATGCGGTTTTGCGCCGCCGTGATCCGCTCGCGCAGATTCCGTTCATGCCGTGCGTCGTAGCATTCGCATTTTTCGGAAGCGGCAATATCGGCTTCCGCCTGCGTTTCTTCTTCATAGTCCAGATTCACGACTTGCCCGCAGTATCTACACGTGCCGAATGTCATTCCGTTACCTCCGGGCTTTCCGCCGCTGCCTGATCGCCGCCCGCGTGCGCTTCGCCGGTCGCCCGCCTGATCGCTGCCGTCAGCGCCGCGACCGCCGACGCGATTTGACCGCCCGACGCTTCCGGCTTCGGTCTGTCCGGGTCAGCATTTTCCGCCAGCTTGCAGACGATAGCCGCTTGCACGACCTCACCGACGAACGTGCCGACTTCCTGCATCGTCATCGTTTCGGCGGACGTGCGAACGACAAAAGCGCCCGTCGTGAATTTGAATACCGCATACGCGCGCTTTCCTGCCGGGGGAACGATGCGGATAGCGCCCGCGTCTGCAATGACGGCTTCCGGCGTGGGGACTTCGTACCCGCTCGACGCGAATACTTTCAACTGTTCCGGCGCAAGCGCGTAGACCTCGCTGCCGAGTTGCTTTGAATACAGCTTTTTCATGTCTTTTGTACCTCGTATCTTTCCGGCGGTCGTAAGCAGCCGCCCATTTTTGGACACCATGCCGGGACGTACGGCAGAAACCGTTCAATGCCGACGATGTAACCGCACGTTTGCCCCGGCTCATAGCATCTGAAACACTTTTGACCATTTACCCAATCTTCCATTACGACGCTGCCGCATCCGGCGCACGTCCGCGTATAGTCCGCGCGGGTCATTCCGCTGCCTCCGCCGGAAGCGTCAAATACCAAAGCGCGCTGCCCCGAAGGGCTTCATTCGGGCAGTTGTCGCAGTTTTCCGCTGCGCACTGATCGCAGTAGATGCGATGAAAAGCATCGTCCCACGGCGCATTGATCGCCTGAATTGCTTGCAGGAAATCCGCCAACGCCTGCGGGCTTGCCGTGATTCGGTCGAAAACGTTCATCCCCGCGCCCCCTGATTCCAAATCGGGAAGGAAACGCCCGCAAATACTTCTTCGCGGAAATGCAGCGGGACGAGTCTGTAAACGTCGTTCAGGCAAGAGTTCCGCATGGATGTGTTCATAAATTCTGCGTGCTTGAATTCATCCGGCGGAAAAAACGGCTCGTTCGCGTATCGCAGAACGTTTTCCCGGACTTCCCGCAGAAAATCTTCCGTCCAACGGTCTCCGCCGCTTGCCCGCTCCCGTGCTTCGCGTTCGCTCTGCGCAGCGAATGTTTCCCACGGGAAAAGAACGTGCGTAATATACACGTTTTCAGTTTTCTTCATGGTATGAGCCTCCTTTTTCATTCTGTCGCTTTCCGGCGACCTCTTTTGCGGTATGCTTCGGTCACGCGCTTTTCTGCGACTTCTGCCCGGTATGCAGGGCGGCAGCGCGCGTTCAGTTCCGGCACTTCTCCGCGCTTGATTTCCCGGTAAATCGTCGCTTGACATTTGCCGATGCGCGCCGCGATTTCGCACGGCTTCGCGCCCGCGTTATACATTTCTTCGATGATTTTCCGATCTTCAAGCCCGATATTGTAGCTGTTCATTCCGTATCGCCTCCGTTTCCTGCGTTTTTGGGGATAAAAAATAAGCGCGTCAGAAGTAATAACTTCTTTCGCACTTAATAATAAACGGCGCATCCGCAAATGTCAAGTATTTAATGCGAAAAAAGTAGAAATATTTTTATGATACCTTTTTACCTCGGCAAAAAGACGTTGTCAAGGTGCATTTCAGGGGCTATGCAGCGGCGGCGAACGCGGCGCTGAACATCTGCGCGGATGACTGGAATCCGAGTATTTCGCGTGGGTAGTTGTTTATCCAATCTTCCACACGGGCAACATCTGCGTCCGTGACGGTTTCAAAGTCCGTGCCTTTCGGGAAGCGCCGCCGAATCATGCGGTTTATGTTTTCGTTCGTTCCGCGTTCGCAAGAGCAGTACGCATGACAATAATACAACGCCGTGCGTTTTTCTTCGGCGTTGATCGCACTGCGTGCGATTCCGTCCGCATCCGCAAATTCCGAACCGTTGTCAACCGTGATCGACTTGAATACCGTATAGAACGCCGCGCCGTAAATCCGTTCCAGCCGGTCAAGCGCCTGCACGACGGTTTCCGCTCTGCCGTCTTTTATGCGTATGATGATCTCGCGGCGCGTCACCCGCTCAGACAGCACAAGCAAGCGTGCCTTTGTCTTTTTCTTTCCTACGACGGTATCCATTTCCCAATGCCCCGGTTCTTTGCGTTCGTTGATGATCTCCGGGCGTTCGTCAATCGGCGTTCCCCGGCTTTCCCGCTTCTGACGCGGGCGGACTTTCTTGTATTCCTTTTTCCGTTCGCCCTTTTCCGGAAGGTCGGCGTTGGTCAGTTCCAGAAATACGCCCTCGTCAATGTACTTGTAAAGCGTGGCGCGGCAGAACGTCATACCGAAATGCGCAAATTCTTCCCGATGCAGAAGCGCGCAGACCGCCGCCGGGGAATAATCGTCGTTTATTATTTTATCTTCGATGAATGTGGCGACGGCATGATTCTTGCCGATTTTCAGCGGCGCGCCCTTTGCTGACAGGCTTTCTTGATAACGTGCCTCGGCAATTTCAGGGCTGTACCGAATATCCGTTGTCAGGTCTGAATTCATGTGCGTGTACGTCCCGCGCTTCACTTCCCGATAGATCGTGCTGACGTGTACGCCGAGGTCTGCGGCTATCTGCTTCGGCTTGTATCCGATATTCAGACGCGCTTCAATTTTCAGTCTGTCCCGAAACTGCAACTGCTTGTATTGTTCGCCCATGTCATACCCTCCATATATAGCAAAAAGGGGCGGTTTCCCGCCCCTTGCCGCTGTCATTGTTTGCCGCCGCTTTCGCAGTATCCAGCAATGAATTTTTTGATTTCCGCTGTGGGATTTGTCCCATTCTCCGCGCAGACCCGCCGGAATTCTTCTAAAACATCCGGCTTCAAATCCAGCGGGAAACGCACGTAGTTTTTGCGATTGTACCGCTGCTGTGCGGCGTACTTGCTCTTTTCTTCCATGTTACCGCCTCCGTTTCAGCGATATAATAATTGCACACACTGACAGGATGATGCTAATTCCGCATAAAATATAAATGACCGTATCCATAGTGATTTGACATTGAGCCGCGTTCATGTTATTCTATGGGCGAGGGGGATTTCTCCCCCTGCCCGTTACCTTGTCAGCTTTTCTATCAAAAGCAGAATTGCAATGACAAGATTGACGATTGCGGTAATAAGATTGATTGTGCTTGCCTGCTGGTCTTTCTTATTGCCGCTTTTCTTATGCGGTTTCTTGCTCAATGTTTTTGTCCCCCCTTTCTGATTCTTATTATACTATACACGTACGTGTATGTCAATAGCTTTTTGAAAAAATGTAAAAAAATTTACCCCGACGGGGAAGAATCCCGTCGGGGTTACTCTATGCCCAAAAGCCACAAAACAGATACGCCGAGGACTTTTGCGAATATCGGTATTTCATAGTCAGGAACAAACCGCGTCCCGATCTCAACGCGGCTGATCGAATCGCGCTCCATTATCACGCCCTCGACCTGAACGCGCGCCGCGAGGTCTGATTGTGATAGCCGCTGTTTCAGCCGCGCTTCCCGGATGCGTTCACCGCAGATATTCTTTTTCCCGTTGTAATCGTATATCTTCATGCGCTGCGCGCCGCCCTCCTTGTGCTAATGATCTGCATTATTCTTGACTTTAACACGCGGATGAATGATAATTGTGTTAAAGGTCAGCACGACCGAAAAATATCAGGAGGGCTACTCATACCATGAAAAAACTGAAAACGTGGCAAATCGTTCTTCTTGTGATCTTCTATCCCATCGGCATTTGTGTATGGATTTATCGGGTCTGGAAGAAAGACAAGCTAAAGCGGGACGCGGCTGCGGCTGCTGCCGCCCGCCGGGAAGCAAAAGAACGAGAAGATTCGGCACGTCTGGAAGCGTGGCGCGCAGAGCGGGCAGCGCGGGAAACGTTGAAATTCAAGGTTGTCGGCGTGACGTTCAAAAACGAGGACGGGAAAAGCCGTCAAACGCTTCTACGCAAGCTGCATTTCGGGGACGCGCCCTTTAACAGCGACGATGGCGTTGACATTACGATTGAACGCGGGGCATATCAGGGCGAACCGGCGTTTTCCGTATTTGCCGAAGGTCATCAGGTCGGCAATATCAGCAAAGATGACGTGCCGTTTTTCGTGCGGCGTTGGAGCGATTTTGTCGGCGTGACTTCCGCCGAAGTCTACGGCGGCGGAACGGATGACGAGGGGCATTCGATCAACTACGGCATGAAAATCAACTGCGAGTTCCGCAAACAGGCGTAATGAAAACGAAAAGAGCGGGCGGGGAATCAAACCCCCGCCCGCTCAAATTATTTTTTGTCCGGGATAGCGTCAAGCATACCCGCGCTTTCAAAAGCGTTGTAAAGAATCTGCGCGACGGCTTCGCGCGTAATGGGCTGCTGCCACCCATAATTGCCCGCGCCGTCTCCGTTGAAAATGCCCTTTCGCTTGCAGAATTCCGCCGCGTCGCGCGCCCATGCGGAGGGCGTGTCGCCCGTGTCGGCGCAAGAGGTCAACTGTTTCCGTGCTTCTTCAATGTTCATGTCCAATTCCTCCCCGGATAACCGTTCCTTGAATTTCTTCCATTGTTCATTGCCGGACGTGCCGTAATAGGTGTTCGTATCGTCGCCCATCCACGGACGCGGACACCATTTCCCCGTAACGTCGTAATGCCGCACGACGTTTTCAAGCGGGACGTTGTATTTCTGCATCAGCATTTGCGTGAATACAACAAGGTTGTCCACGATCTCCGGCGGGAAATACCAATCTGCGGGCGCTGCGGAACGCGCCGTAGATTTGTCCAGCTTATACGGTCGGACTTCAATGCCGATACTGTTTTCATTCCTGCATCGCGGGTGAACGTATGCGCCGGATGTGCCGCAATGCCAAGCAATATTGTTGTCCTCGACGCACTGATATACGGCGCTTCCTTCGTCTAAGCAATAATGCGCGGATGCCTGAATACCCGGCGTATTGAAATAGTTTGCAACTGCTGCCGCCGTACCGAGCGAACCGAAATAATGAATCACGATGTATTCAATTTTCCGCTGCCCCGTGCATCGCCTGAAATTGCGGCTGATAAGCCGCTGTTCAACTGTCAGGGGCATTATTGCGCCCCCTTGCTTTCTACTGCGTCGCTGATCTTCTGCGTCTGCGTGCCGAAGTAGAACGCAATCACGACCGTATAAACGACCATGAATTCCTGACTGATCTGCTTCGTAACGGCTAAGTACGCGAATACCGCCGTCAGCGCAAGCGTCACAATGCTTTTAACGCTCAAAAGCGCGCCGATTCGTTTCAGAATGATTTCGTTCATGTGTTTTCCTCCTTTTAACAGTCCCGTTTCAGTGTGGTTTCGTACACGATACCGCCCGCCGTGTTTTCTGCCTTGCTTTTGTTCAGGGCAAAAGACAGCACCGTAGCAGTAGCCGCCTGCAATAACGCTATCAGCGCAGTCAAATACGGCAAGCTGCCCGTATAGTTGTTTGTGACTGCGATATAGCATAAATCCAGCGTTGTCGATGTCGTTTTATAGTCAATCAACAAAACGCCGTAGCAAAGAAGTTTGCTGAATGACAGATAGCCTTTTACAAACTCCCATGCTGCGGCAAACGCTGCTTTGATCTTCATGCGCCGTAGGGCGCGCTTTCTGGTCATTTGCTGCCCCCGTAATCGTGGGACTCCAGAATTTCAAGCCGCTTGTTCGTGCGGGCGCTGTCGCCCTCCAGCTTCACAACACGTTCTGTCATCTTCACAAGCGTTTCGTCCTGTTTTTCCTGCTTGCGCTTAATGTCATCCGTGTTCGCCTTGATATAGCCGATTTCGGTCAGCACCGTCCCGGACTCCTTGCCCGCATCGGCGCTGTCTTTTTTGCTGTTCCTCGCAAACGCAAGATATGACAGCGCAAACCCCGCAAGCGTTCCAAAAATGCCGATAATCACGCTCCAATTCATAAAGCACCCTCCGTTATTGTTCGATGTAGTCAAGCGTCACGGTTTCTTTCCCGGCAATATGGGACACCCCCGAACGTGGTAAATCTCCCCGTCAACGATAACGCCCTCGCCCTCTGCCTCCGTGCATACGGCATAGAGGCCGGGAGCGTCAAGCCTCACCCACAAGAGAGACTCCCGCCGCGCTATGATTTTGCCGTCGAGCTCGACCGTGTAGACCGCCGCGCTCATTCGATGAGCTTCCACCCCGCCGGGTACGCCGTCGGGGAGTATGCGTTTCCGTCGATAAGGCTCTCATACACGGAGCCGTTAAAGAGAACGCGGTCGCCCTTTTTGTATGCGTCGTGAGCGCCGGTCGGCTGTTTCCATTCGTCATAGCCGGTTGCCGGGTCTACCGTTACGCCGCTCCAAAGAGAGGCGGCGACCGGCGGAGTCCAATCGCTTTGCGACGTGTGCGCTTGTACGCAACGATAGAGCTTTCCGCCGTATTGTACTCTTGTCTCGACGGTGTACGCCTTGCCGTTCTCCCATGCCGGGAAAAGCTCGACGCACTCAAGCGCGGCCTCGTTGTCGAGCTCGAGCGCGGCGACTGCCCGCTCGATGATTGCCCGGAGCTTTTTCGCCTTTTCAACGGTAATCATTCCGCCGCACCCCCTAACAGAATATCGAGAACTTTATCGTTCTCGGCGAGCATGAGCGTACCGCTCACATTTTCCACGGAGCCGACCGGCTCGATACCGAGGAGCCCGCCGTCGGTGAAAGCGTAAACGAAGTCCTCGAGATAGGTCGTCGTCTCGCCCGTCTCCTCGTCCTTGCGGTCGATTGCCGTCTTGATGCAGAAGCCCCCGGCCTCCGCCTCGTCGCACGGGACATAGCACCCGTTTTCGTGTAGGCGGACATAGACAACGGTATCGGAGTAGCCGACGACCTTTCCGCCGCTTTTGATAGCATACATACGTTATCCCTCCATTTTCGGCAGCTCTCCGAGCCGCTTTTTATAAAACTCCTCGAGTTCCTGCGTGTTCATCGTGCGGAGGAGGTTTTTCCAATACAGATTTTCCGCCCCCGCCCATTTCTCCGGGTCGAAGTCCGACGCGCCCTCGTGCTTGCCGTAATAGTGATAGAGGCCGTCGAGCATCTTTTGACGATACGCGCCCTCCGGCGTGTTTGGTCTGAAATGCTCCCATCCGTTTTCAGACGTTGCGGCGCAAATCTTCCGCCCGTCAGCGGCAAAGAGAAAGCCGTCCCGCTCCGTTACGGTCGTCCCGTATCGGAGGTTAAAGGCTCCGTCGATGCCCTCGGCCTTAAAGCGCCGATAAACGACATATTCCATAGCTTACCCTCCCTTGAATAATTCACGATAGAGCCGCTCGAATGAGAAAACCGTCTCGAAATCTCCGTACTCCCGGAGCGCGGCGGCTTTCTTTTCCATCCGTGCGGCCTTGCGACGCTGATACCGTGCCTCGCGTCGTTCTGCGCTGTTCATAAAATAAAAATACCTCGTACATTTCTTTCTCGGCGTGTTGTCTAAAATGCGTAACGGCGAGCCATGAAAGCACGGAAAACACGCACTCCGCACCCATGCAAGGAGCGTCCGGCTAACCGTATCGCGGTATATGTTTGTCCGACGGCGCGAGGCCGTCAGAGAGGTTATATTCCCCTTTTATATGGGGACTGCTTTCGCTCCGTGAGGAGTTATTCGGTCTGCCCCGTGTCGATATAAAATCTGGGCGCGAAGCCGAGGGAATAGTTCGCGTTGTTGTTGTTGACTGTCCCGTCGGTGTTCACATTCACGAAATTGTTGGAGTTGCTCGCATTCGGAGAACGGAGCCACCAATTAGCGGCGATACGGAATATAACCTAATCACGCGGAGGATTAAGCTCGCGCCTTATCGCTCCGTTTGATTTTAGAGATTTGCGAGAGCTCGTCCGTAATGAGCTTTACCCACTCTTTGAGGACGTTCGGCGGTATCTTCTCATGGTTGACGGTCAGATACGCGAGGTCGAGTACGTCGAGCATCGAGTTATAATAACCCTGTGCCGTCTCGTAATACTCTTTCCGCCGCTGGATATTCCGGCGGCGTATCTCCTCGGGAGATTTCTCGTCAACGTAAATGAGGTTTGCCGTCTTTATCATGCGATAAGCCTCTCGCGCCGCGTTGTAGAGCGGCAAGGAAAAATAAAAGGTGTAGCTTTTCGGCAGGATGCGGACGCGGTTGTATGTGAATACATAAATCTCGCGGGCGAGGTTGATATACTCCGCCGGGCTTTCGCCGCGTCTTGATTTTGGTACGGACATTTTCTTTCCTCCTCGCCGACTATGCGCCCATTGAGGGCGCAAGTCTCGATTTCCGAATTATACGCAAAAGCCGGGCGCGAAGCCGAGGGAATAGCCCGCGTAGCTGCCGCTGACTGACCCGTCGGTGTTCACAAACACGAAACCGCCGGAGCTGCTCGCAGCCGGAGAACGGAGCCACCAAACAGCGGCGGTACTCGTGCCGTTGTGCTTGTACTTGATTTTGCTATTCCCTGCGGAATAATAGGCGTACTGCGCTTGTTTGTTCTTCTCGTTCGTGTTTCCGTAGGAAATGCTACCGAAAACCTCGAACTCCGAGAGGAGGAAAAAGTAATCCGTTGTCGCCGTGACGTAGCTCGCCGTCGAGCCGCCGCCGTTTGCCGTATTGTCCGTGTACTTGGTAACGGACTTGAGGACGGCACGGAGCGCCGCCGGAATGACTGCAATAATCGTCCCGGAATAGCTCGAGAGGCTCGTCCCGCAAATCGCGGTACGCATTTGCGAGCTTTTCCACCCGCCGGAGTTCGTGTTGCTCGCGTTCATAACGAAATAGCCCGCGCCCGGGGACGGCCATCCGCTATCCGGGCCATATTGATTATCGCAGAAACACACGTCCGTACCGCCGGAGAGCGCGGTCTTTGCAAGCTGAAAATGGATGCGGTTTGCGCCCTCGACGCTTGCGTTATGGTTAAAGCCGATAATGAAAGCGTAGGTCGTGACATTCGAGAGTGAGAGCTTTCCGACCGTGCCGTTAAGCGTGACCGCCTTTCGGTCGCCGATGCTCCAATAGTTCGCGCCCTGTCCCGCGTCGGAAACGGACTTGATAACGCTCCACTCGTTATTGTTCAGCGTAGACGAAGCAAAAGAGAGCGTCAGCGAGTAGGATGTCGTGCCGGAAACGACATTGACGGAGCCGCTCGTCGTCTGCCCGTTCTTTGTGGCGACGATTGTATATGTGCCGGTTTCCGTTACGGTAAACACCGCCGTCCCCGTGCTGGTCTTTGTCTGGACTGTTGCGCCGTCCTTTTTCAACGCGACGGATGCGCCGGAATCGACCGTTACCGTGATCGTCGCGCTAAAGAACGTCAGGGACACGGCGTAGCTGTCTTTTACGGACACGCTCTGCGTGTTGGAAGTCTGTCCGTTTAGCGTTGCCGACACGCTCCACGTACCCGCCTCCGGCAGTTTCAGAACGCAAGAGCCGCCCGCCGCCGTGCCTGTGACGGTCTTGCCGCTTTTCGTCGCGGTTACTGCCGCGCCGGATGTAACAGAAACGACGAGGGATAATTCCACCCCCGCCGCCGATAATGCGTTTGTTTTTCCGATCATGTTTTACACCGCCTTAATGCACAAAATAGATTGCAGCGTGATCGCCGCCGGTTTCGACGCGGCGTAGATTTTGACCGTACCGCTGCCGGACAGCGCGACGGGCGCGTAGATGCCGGATGCGGCTTCCGTTGCCCCGAACGTAACCTCCGGCACGTGGCTTGCGGTCACGCCCGTCAGCGCCAGTGTCGCCGCGTACGGGTATGCTGCATACGTGCTGTCGCTGCTCCACGCGGACGCTGCAACGCTGACGTTCTGGAAAATAAGCGCCTGCGCATATCCGCTGTGTGAATGGCTGGCAGCGGCAAAATCTCCCGGCTTTTTGCCGCTGTCCTTTTGCTTGCCGGTCGTGCCGTCGAACGCGACGAGGTTGCCATCCGTCGGGGATGTGACCTTTTCCGTTTTTCCGTTGTTCAGGGCTGTAATGTTGTCCTGCATTGCTTTCTGATCTGCCGCCGTGAAATATCTGCCGATAACGTCGCCCGCAGACCACGCCCGCGCGGTCGTGCCGTCCTGCCCGCGTACAACGGTCAGCACGTTCCCGCTCTTTTCGGTCATCAGCACAGTTTCCGCCGTAGACCCGTCCGCGCCGATTGTCAGCAAGTTCGGCGCATCCGGCAGCATTGTCCCGTTAACGACGTTTACGGTCGTTCCCGCTGCCGTCAGCGCGCCGGACAGGGACGTTTCCGGCGTGTTCGCCTGTGGCGGGTACATTTTTGCAAGTTCTGCCATTGCGTAACCTCCCGTTTTAGTAATCGCCGCCGCCGCGCGAATTGCAGAACGTCTGCATGAATACCGCGCCGACAATGCGGCTCATGGAATTCGGTAAAATCTGAATCGTATGCCATGCGTTGCGCTGAATCTTGCCGCTGCCGTCCGTTTTCAGGTACTCGACAATATCCAGATTGTCATACGATGCCGGGGCAGGGATTTCCACGCCGTCAACCTTGATCGTTGCCGAAGATGCCCGCGCGCCCTCATAGATGCCGAATTCGATTTTGTGTGTATGATCTTGAACCGTGTGCGTGTGCGCCTTTACCGTGTGCGTATGGGCGCTGACGCTATGCGTATGCGCGCTGACGCTATGCGTGTGCGAACCGACGGTATGCGTATGCCCCGGATGCGTATGCGCGCCGGACGGCACGAAATTCACGCCGCCGATGATATTGTTGTTGTAGTCTATCAGCGCAAGGCGGTCGCCGCGCGCAAGACCGTGATTGTGATTTTCGCCGCCGCTGCCGCCATTATCCGAAGAATTGATTGTGTTGCTGCTTCGCAGGCTTGTTGACGATGACGTTGTTCCGCCGCCGGACGAGGTTGTAGACCCGCCGCCGCTGGATGTGGTCGAACCGCCGCCGGATGACGTTGTTTGTCCGCCGCCGCTGGAGGTTGTCTGCCCGCCACCGCCGCCGATTGCTTTTTCATACGCGCGGAATGCTTCAAACTGGATGTTTAACAGCATTTTGTTGATACGCACGACGGAATCAGAAATATACAGTTTCAGCGTCGCCGGATGCGTTGCGTCGGCGTTGTCCGTGAAATTGTAAATCTGCTGATTCGTCGCGCCCTGCGCATACGTTTCGTTGATGAGGGCGCGGTTTTGCAGTTCCGAAATGCTGCCCGCAATGTCCTTTGACTTGTTGGCTATGGTCACAGTCACGCTTCCGGGGTCGCCCTGCGCGTCGCTTTTCTCCACGCTGACAATGCGCGTGCGGAGGTTGATGCCGTCGGCTTCATCCACGACGCGGACGATCTCGCCGGGGCGGAATTTTGAAAACGTGTCGCCGGTCAGCCTGTGAAGGTCGATTGCGCCAATCTCATAGCTGACATATGGGTTTTTCAGTTCTGCAAGCATCTGTTCCGCGTAGCCCTTGAGGTTTTCCGCGACTTCATACCGGCTGTCTACAAGGATGGTCGAACATAGCCCGTACTGCTGAATGCTCATTGCATCCTCGACATACGGCTTGCCGCCGTTCACGCCCGCAATGGTCAACTGATTCACGCCCTCGCCGTAACCGAGGGCATAAATGCGGTTTGCGATGCCGGATGCGTCCACGGTCTTTTTCATCGAGGTCATGTTCTTCGCGTATCGGACTTCGCTTTTCATCGTGTCCGACGGCGCTACAAGCGAAATCGTCCACGGGTAAACAGTCGTGTCCCATGTCCACATATATTCGCTGTCAAAGCATTCCGGCACGGCGAACAGCGCCGCAAGCAGCGTTGAATTTTCCCAGTTGTACTCGAAATACCGCTTGAAATCGCAATCGCCCAAAACCCAGTTGCGCGTTGTCTGCCGCGCAAGCACGTAGTTCAGCACGTCGGCGGTCTTGATGCCGCCCCCGCCGTATTGATGGTACTGAAACAGCACGTCGGACAGGAGCGTAGCAAGGACGTGTTCGCAGTCATAGAACCGCGTCGCGCCGTTGCTGCGCTCCAAATCTTCCCCGATGATGCGAAACAGGTCAATTCTTTCGTCGCCGTCAAAGATTTCAACGAAATTCAACGGCTGGCAATAGGCGTTCTTGTCATCGTCCGCCGGAAGCGTAAACGTCGCCGTCCATAACGAATTGATTTCCAGCGAATAGCCGACGGAAACGGCGTTGTCAAGGAACGCAAGGCGCTTCATGTTGCGGTCAAAAATCTGTGGGACTTTCATTATAGCCACCTGTCTTTCCACAAAACTTTAATGTCCGCCGTCGTGCCGCCCTCTACGATAATGTCGTTTTCGCCCGGTTTCAGCTTGAAAAATTCGCTGTCATCGCTCAGAAGGTCAATGACATTCGCACCGTTCAGCGTGATCGTCATGTGTCCTGTGTCAATAATCAGTTCGTCACCGGCTGTCATGGTCAGACCGGGGAATTGCATCGTAATCGAACCGTACGTTGAAACGCCTGTTGCGGTCGCCGTCGCTACGGCTTCCGCCATCGCGTCAAAGAACAGTATGCGGATGTAATCACCCACGCTGGATGATTCTGCTTCTGCAATGGCAGACGGCAGCACGACGCGGATAATCACGCCGCGCGCTTCTGCAACCGCTTCGACCGCTCCGTTCAAATGCCGGATGATCTTGACCGCCGCTGACGCATCCGTTTCCGCGTTCGCCGTCGCAAGCCATTCAAAGACGATGGACGATGAACGGTTAAACGATGTTCTGTTGTATGCAGAGCGGTTAAACATGGTCTTGCCCCCTTATGACAGCGTACAGACGATTGCCCCCGTCGAAACCGTGATTGCGTCGCCGCTCAACACATTCTTGCTGCGCGAAAACGAGCCGTACCAAAGCAGATTGCCGCTTGACTGTGCATCGTAGATGCCCCAATACGCGACCGTGCCGAGGTCTGCGGTCATCGTGCCGAAATCGACGGCAGCGCTGTTTGTGACCTGTTCTTTGCCGGACACAAGCGACGGCGTACCGAACGTGATGATCTTGCGGGCGTATCCGCCGCCGCTGACTTCCGTGCCGTTTCCGCTTGCCGTCGGGTCAGTCAGAAACAATGCAAGGTAGTACGTGCCGCTGCGCAAGGATGTGTTCAGTAGACTTGTCGCGTGGACGTTTGATAATGCGCTCATGTTGAAATACCTCCGTTCTTTAATTCACCTTTAACCGCGTAACGGTCAAATTCGTAATTGTGCCGCGCGCTGTAATGTAAATCAGCCCGTCGGTTTCCTGCGTGCCTTTTACGTTAATCGTGACCGTATCCGGCAGGGAAACGGACTGCACGGCTTTCTGGTTGTAGCCGATGGATTCCGCGAACGGCTCACACAAAAACGTAACGCTGCAATGCCCGGTAACGGCAATCTGTTCAATGCCGATGCCGTCAATGACCTTTGCGCTGTACGCCTTTTCTGGTTCGTCATCGAAAATAAGCAGACCGTCGCCGGAGAGCCATTCCGCGACGGCACGCGCCGTCTGCCGAACGCCCGTGTATGCGTTGCCCGCTCCAACAAAAGCGACTGTGCATGAAATCTGCCGGTTGTCGTAGCCGTCTGCAATGTCATACGTGCCGGACTTGCCCGGAATCTTGTATTGCGTGATTCGTTTTGCCGGAAGCAGCGTCCTGTCATCGGACTTGAATACTACGCCCATGTCCCGGCTGTGGACGTTGTTGAATGTAAATCCAATCATTACGTAACGACCCCCTTGCTGCGCGTTTTCGTTTTCTGCATATTGTAGAGTTCCTTTGCAACCTTCTTCACGTCGGCTTCTTCCCGCACTTGCAGCGCCGCAATGTGAAAATGATTTGTAACGGTCGTTTCGCCGCCTGCGGTCGCGCCCGCTCCCATGCGTCCAGCGTTCAGGGATGACGGAATAGATGCGGCGACCTCCTGAATGGTCGCCCGCGCGGTAAAGCCCGTTTCAATGTCCCCGATGCCATCCGCGAGGGAAGCGTTGACCTTTGCCATTTCGGACTCGACTTCCGCAATCATGCCCGCCGCCATATCGTCAACGGCTGCAACGGCTTTTTCGCCGTCTTTGTCGATTGCGCCCGCAAGACCCTCGACAAGCATAGACCCCACCCATGCCATCTGTTTTGACGGGGATGCGATTCCGAAGAAATCCTTGATTCCGTCCCAAATGCCGGAAATCCAACTACTAACCTGATCCCAAAGCCAACCGGCAAGGGACTGAATACCGTTCCACAAGCCGCGCACAAGGTTTGCGCCGACTTCCGTGACCTGTGAAATGCCCTCGGACAGCGCATTGACAATGCCGGTAATGATTTCCGGCATTGCCCGCACGATTTCCGCGATGATCTGCGGAAGATTCGTAATCAGGGACGTGAGCAGCTTCACGCCGGTTTCTACGATAAGCGGTATATTGTCTGTCAAAGCCTTTACGATTGCAGAAATGATTTCCGGAAGCGCTTCGACCATGGTCAAAATGATTTCCGGCAGATTGTCAATCAGCGCCGTAAGCAGCTTGAAACCCGCGTCAATGATCTCCGGCAAATGCGTCAAAAGCGTTTGAATGACGCTTGTGATGATCTGCGGCAATACCGCAATGATCGTCTGAATGATCGTCGGAAGGTTTGTGACGAGGGCGGTCAGGAGCGTCACGCCCGTTTCGATGATCTGCGGGACGGCTTCAAGCAACGCCGAAATCAGGCTTTCAATCAGTTCCGGCAGCGCCTCCAGCAATACGGGAATCGCTTCAATGATTCCCTCCGCAAGCCCTGTGACAAGCTGCAACGCCGCTTCAATGAGCAGCGGAATGTTGTCAATCAGTGATTGCACAAGCTGTGTGACGGCTTCCACCGCCGCCGGAATCAGCGTCGGCAGCGCCGCCCCGATACCCTCAACAAGCGCGGTCAATAATTGCGCCGCCGCTTCGACTACAAGCGGCAGCGCCTCCACGATGCCCGTAATCAGCGTCGTAATCAGTTCCGCCGCCGTGCTGCTCAATTCCGGCAGCATATCTATGATGCCGTTTAGCAGGGCTTCAAACAGATTCACGCCGAGTTCCAGAAATTCAGGAATTAGCGGGCTGATCGCGTCCAGAATCCCCTCCATTGCATTCGGAATCGTCTTTGCAAGATTCTGAATGACGGGAGAAATATTCTTTACGACGGATTTGAACGAATTTACGACGTTATCGCACAGTTTGTCAATATTTGCATCCGCGTCGCCCATGCCGGTAATGAGGTTTTGAAACGACGTTTTCAGCATTCCAATAGAGCCGGAAATCGTTTCTTCCGCTTCTTTCGCCGTCGTTCCCGTAATGCCCATTTCCGTCTGGATGACGTGAATAGCATCTACAATGTCGGCGTAGCTGGAAATATCGTACTTGATGCCAGAAATCTTTTCCGCGTCATCAAGCAACCGTTGCATTTCCTCTTTTGTGCCGCCGTAGCCCAGCTTCAAGTTATCAAGCATTGCGAACGTCTGCTTTGAAAATCCTTTGTAGGCGTTCATAATGCTGTCCATGTCAGACCCCATTTTGTTTGCGTTGTCTGACATATCCGTAATCGCTTTATCCGCGTAGTCTGCGGCTTTTTCCGTGTCCCCGCCGAGGCTGGATAACAAACTTGCGGAAAAGCTGGTCACGGTTTCCATGTATTCATTTGCGGACAGACCCGCCGTTTTGTAGGCGTTGTTCGCATAGTCTAAGACTTTGCCGCTGCTGTCCTGAAAAAGCGTTTCCACGCCGCCGACAAGCTGTTCATAATCCGCATACGCGGTCACAACTTCAACGCCCAGCTTGACCGCCGCCGCGCTGATCGCCGCAAACGCCGCCGCTGCCGCCGTCGCACCGGCGACAAGCCCGGTTTTCAGCTTTTCGGAAAACTTCTCCGTATCTTCGTCGGCTTTCTTGACCTTGCCGCTGTATTTATCGACGGAATCAGCGCATTTGTCGGATGATTTTGCAGCTTCGTCCATGCACTTGTTGTTTTCGTCGATCTCATTGCCGAGTTTATTCAATTCGGCTTCGGCGCTGTTTGCCTGCGTCTGATATTTGTTGACGGCTTCCGTCGCTTTCTGCTGATTTGCTTCGGCGGTCGCAAGTTCCGTCTTGTATTCTTCGAGTTCCGCCGTCAATTTTGCCTGCTGTTCGGAAGTGTCCCCCTCCGCATCCGCAAGCGCATTCAGGGCGGCTTCGGTTTTTGCAATTTTGTCTTTCGCGCTCTGGACTTCGTTCCCGAATTTGCTTTGCGCGTCTTTTGCTTCTGACAGAATTTTGTTGATCGCGGCAAGTTTCTTTTCCTGCTGGTCATACATACCCGCGAGGGTTTCGCCCTTTGCAGACAACGCCGCGTAGCTGTTCAAATGTCCCGCAAACTGCGATTCTGTCAATTTCAGTTCACTTTTCAGCGTGCCGAGTTCGGAATTGATATTTTTTAGCGACGCGCGGTATTCGGCTTCGCCGTCAAGCTGCAATTTCGTTGATATTGTGCGCGTTGCCATCAGTTACCCTCCCCGTTGTTGCCTTTACCGTGTGCGATAAGGTACAGTTCCCACAAGTCAAATACTTCCCCCGGCGGCATAAACAGCGCATCAGCCGGGGAAATGCCGCACAAAACGGCTATTCTGTAATAGTCCGCGCGGCGAATCTTGTTTTTTTTTGATTCAATTCTTCAAGCCCTTCGTCAACTTCATCGTCGCCGGGGGCTGTGATCTCGCGCCCGTAACCGAGTTTGATTGCGTTCGCAATCGCACGTTTCAGCGGGACGATTTCATACGGCTGCGTCAAAAGCGCGAAATCGTCGCGTTCCGGGATGCGCCCCGGCTCATATCCCAACCGGCGGCGGACGAGTTCGCCGTGCTCTGCAAGGATAGCGGCGGCGTTGCACGTTTCAAGGAAACCTTCGCGCGTGTCCTGTTCCATCTTTTCCAGCATCAGGCGCGTGCCGCCGTAAATGTCGCGGATGGTAAACATCGCTTCGCCGTCCATGACGAGGAAATACGTTGTACCCGCAACCGTGATTTTTGCCGCTTTCATTGTCTTTACCTCCATAGCGCCAAAGCGGGCGGCGGAATTGACCCGCGCGCCCGCTCTGCTGATTGTTTAACCGCCGCCACCCGTTGTCGGTTTGCCGAGTTTCGTATCGCACCACGCAATACAATTCGCTTCCGCGCCGTCACCTGTGAATTCCTTCGTAATGCGCCATGCGCCGGAATTGCAGCGGAAGATTGTAAACGTCGTGTTGGACGTGCCGAACGTGATAGACGAACCCTTTGTTGCGGCGCTGTCGTTGCCGAGGATTGCCTTTGTTTCGGGATGGAAGATGCCCTTGAAATAGCGGATACCCTTGCGCATGATGACCTTGTAATACACAAGACCGCCGCGCGGGGCTACGTCGCCGTCGGAGTCCGTGACTTCGCCGCTTTCCGTGTCCTTCGTCGCACCATGCAGGGCGGTTTGTACTTCGTCGGTCTTGTCATCCGTTTCCAGCGCCAGAGAGCCGGACGCGAACATATCGACTTTTTCCGCAAGCGCATCGTCGCCGTACAGTTCGCCGGAAGCGTTCGTAACGGTCAAATCCGCCTTGACCAGCTTGCCGATTGTGACTTTCTTTTCGTAATCATACGTCGGCAATGCGCCGTCAGGCGTGGTCTTGATGGGCGCAAAAACAGGGCGTTTTGCTCCAAACTGTGCCATAATGTAACCTCCTAAAGATTCTTGGATTTCAAATACTTGTCATAGACACCCGCTGCCGCTTCAACGGCTGCGTCTGCCGATTTTTCGTTTGCTGTGTTGATGAATGGGCGGGCGGGTTGTCCAGCCTTGCCGTATTCGTTGACGAATGCGACCTCGGCGTTGCGGCGCTTGTTTCCGTCGCTGCGCGTCCCTTTCGGTGAAACGTAGATTGCGCGGCTTGCGCCCTTGACCTTCAATTTTTTGTCGTATGAAATACTGCCCGCCGTTTTGCCAGTCGCATATACGCCCATGCTCTGCGCTTCGGACTGCTGCGCGGCGGCGACCACTTCCGCCTCCGCCGTCAGCATTTCCAAAACGGTTTCGTCTGGCAGTTCCATAAGCGCCGTCATATCGTCAATCAGACCGTCAAGCCCCTGTGTCGATAATTCAGCCATCGTCAACGCCCCCGGAAATCTCGCATTCAAAAACGTAATGCTGCCCGGTTTCATCGGAGGCAGGCGTGATCGTCGGGCGCGTAAAGCCCCCGGCGACAAGCCGCCGCGTGATCTCCCGCCGGTACGCAAGCGAATTCTTTTCATGCGGCGCGTATAAATGCACCTGCGTCAGATAGCGCCAGTGTTGCGCATCATCGTCCCCGAAATCTTCCGGGATAGCCGTATAGTTGAAAACGATGTATTCCGTCGCTTTGCCCTTGTAGGTATCAGCGGCGACCGGCAGGAGGTCGGAAAACATCGTTTTCAGCGTTTCGTTGACATTCATGCGCTTGCCTCCTTGAATTCAGAGCATTCCAGCGTGTAGAATTCGCGCGCGTCCGTGTATGCCCGCTCGACCTTGTATTCCTTGCCGCTGAACAGCAAACGTTCCTGATTGCTATAATCGCCGTATCGGACTTTCACGGTTATTGCAAGATCAATGCCGATCTGCTTTGCGGCGTAGAATTCCGTGCGCTTGACGGATTGCACGTCCGCGAAAACGCGCGTTTCCTTCACGACTTCCGCCGGGTATCCGTCCGCGTCCGTGTCCGTGACTACGGCGCGGAGTATCACGACATCGCGCCAATACACGGGCTAACCTCCTTCCGCGACAATGTATTTATCCGATAGCGTCAGACCGTTCCGCTGCTCTTTGTACGATGCGCGGTATCGCTCCGCATCATCGTTGTCAAGCCCGAATTCAGCCTTTACGTACGTTTCGACCGCTTTCAGAATCAGCGGGTCAGTTTCGTCGTTTGCTTTTTCCTCAACAACGCCGCCGAGCGCAAGGTCTGCGCGGGCGGCGTTGATGAGGTCGGTAATTTCATTGTCGAAATCGTCTGTTGTCAGCCGCAAACGTTGACGGATAGCCGCGACATATTCGCTGCTAACTGCCATGTTCAGCCCTCCGCGTTACGCCGTTGCTTTTGTGAGATGCACGAATGCACCGAGTCCGGCAACCGGCTTGCAATCAAAGACGCACGCGCCGAGGTAATCAATGCTGTTGGTTGCAAGCCCGGAATGTTCAGAGCGAACAACCGTAATGTCCTGCGAATAGTTGCCGATGATGTACTCGAAATCGCCGTAGTACGCTTCATGTGCCGCAAGCGAACCAGTGAAGTAGACCTCTGCGCCCATGATGTAATACTTGCCGCCTGCGAATTCGATGAGGTTGTTCTTCGACTTGTTCATCAGCGGGAAGAAATCAGTAAAGAACGTCGCCTTGTTCATGCACCAGACGGCATTTCGCTCATAGCCGGACGCAAGCATACCGTAAAGCGAAACTACATTTTCTTCTGTCAGGGATGCCGTTTTTGCAACTGTCACCTGATCTGTGCCGTCCGTGTACGCGCCGCTTGTACCCTTGCCCGCGACCTTCACGCCGCCCGGCTGATCGCTGCCCGTACCCGTGAAGATGTAATTTTCAATCTTGCGGGCGATGGATTCGGCAATCACTTCGACAATGTAGCTTTCAAACGCGGACAGCGCCATTTCGGAAGATGCGCGGGATGCCTTGACCAGCTTGACGATTTCGTAGCCCGTCAGGGAAACGGAAGTCAGGCTGTCGGAGGCGGCGGTAATGCTTGCGTTCTCCGTGTGAAGCGCCGCGTCACTGTTCGTGCCTTCGACGGCGAATTTGAAATTGCCGGGGACGTGGAAGATTTTGCAGCGCTGCAAAATCGGGGCGACCTCGTACATTTTCTTGATGATCTGATTCGCGGTCGTTTCCGGGATGATGGGCAGCGCGGAATTTGCAGCGGTCGAATACGCGCGCTGTTCGTAAACGCGCTTTTCATCGTCCGTCAGGGACTTGCCCTGCAAGGTTTTCAGCCATGCGGAACGATACAGCTTTTCCGTATCCTCTACGGGCAGGCTGCGGGCAGCGACGGGGTTTTCGATGGGATTGCCCATAGCCGAGCCGGAATTCAGCATACGTTCGATTGCCTGACGCTTTTCGAGTCCTGCATCTTCCTCATTCAGTTCGCGCAGTTCCTTTTCCAGCGCGTCAATGTCGGCGTTCTTGTCATCAGTAAGCAGCTTGCGGATTTCAGCCTTGCGCGCGGCGATTTCGGCGCGTCTTTTCTCAATGTTCATGTTTTTACCTCCATAAATTCAAAAAATGTGGGTTTTCAGTATGTCAAAGCTATCAGACGTTTCCTGCGCGCGGCTTGCTCCAAAGCCGCCAGTTCCTTTGAATGCTCCACTTCAAAGAAACTGCGCGCGGAAATTTCTGTGTCTTTGTACGCGGGAATATCCACCGCCGACACGTCGTATAGCTTCTTGACCTTTGTGATCGTGCGGGTATGCGTTACGCTGTCATACTTGGATTCGCGCACAGAAAAGGAAAAGGACATTTTATCGACATACCCGCCGTCGATTTCCTCATACAGTTCGCGCCCCGCCTGTGTGCCGCCGAGGTCGGCTTCCATGTGCAAGCCGCGTTCGTCGATGGTCAGCGTAAGCGTTTTATTGCGCAGACGGGCGACCACCTTGCCGCCGTGATTGTAGTTAAAAATCACGTCGGACATATCGCATTCGTCAAATGCGTTGCGGTCAATGACCTCGGAATACTTCACGCCGTCGTATTCAAAAAGAACCGTCGGCGTATCAAACACGACCGCCGTACCGCGCACGCGGTATTCATCCTTTTCTTCTGCGCGTGGAACGAGGGAAAAATCCTGCACGGCGCGGTATTCGCGCCCTTGTTTCATACCCATAACGTCAAGCCTCCTTCGCTTCTGCGCCGTCCGGCTCTGCGGGCGGCGGGTCTTTTTCGTTCTTCGGGTCATCCGGCGGCGTTTCGCTGTCTGCGCCCGTCTGATACTTGTCGGCAAGTTTTGCATTTACCATGTTCAACGTCTGGACGCGGCGCGCACCTTCTTCGCCGCCGATTGTCGGCATATCGAACATTGTCAAAATCTGGTCAAGCGTCGCCGCGCCGATCTCCGTCAGGAATTTCGCCGCCGTCACCTTTTCGGGCAGCGTTGCAAACTGCACGGAATTTGCGGCGAAAATGATGCGGTTGCCGTGTCCGATCTCCCGTTCTGTAAACAGCACGTTCGTGAACGCCTGCGTTAGCTTGCGGAAGAACGGCGCGATTTCGCCGCTGTAAAAAGCCTGTTCCTGCTGCGGGGTAGCCGTGTTTTCGACGATCTCTTTTGAAACGCCGAGGTAGTCATAAATTTCTGTCTTGATGTATTCAAGCTGATTTGCCGGAATCGGCGTTGTCTTGTCGTTCAGCGGCGTATAGTCATACTTGGAATCCGTGACCACGATGCCCGCGCCGTTGTTCTCCATGCGCAAATTGTCCCGTACGAAATCGTCACGGCGGCGGTTCAAATCCTCATTTTTCACGGCGTTTGAAACTTTCAGGATGCCGCGAATGACGGCGACGAGTTCGGCAAACTTCGACATAGACTGATTGAACGTGTTCGCCGTTTTCAAAACAGGATTCAGCGGGCGGTTGTCATCCCCGAAAATATCGTTTTCGAGGAAATGTCTGCGGATGTGGATAATGCGGGAATACTCGCAGATATACGACGCGCCCGTTGCGAATTTGAACCGGCAATACAGCGTTCCCATATATTCAAGCAGTTCAAAATACTGCGCGTTGATGGGATAGATCGCCACAAGCCGCCGTTGACTGTCAAAGACGGGATATGCGACGGCGTTGTTGTAGACCTTGTATTGTGCCGCCAGCTTGTAATAAAAATCAGCCGCCGTCATGTACGGATTCGGCTGATACTGCAAGATGCGGTCAACGTAGTCATTGACGGATACCGTCGTTTCCGGGGACTGCCGGACGTGGCGCGGCTGCGCGGTCGATGCGCGGCGGGCGAATGCGTCCACGGCGGAACGAACCGTGTTAATATCCCACATATTGCCGGAATACGGCGAAAAGGTCGATTCCCACGAACTAAGCAGCTTGTACGCATGAAAATCCTTGTCGCTTTGCTGCTTCTTCCCGAAGATCGACTGAAATAGCCCTCGTTTTTCTGCCATGTTATCACCCCACCAAATACATATAGTCCTCGAAATCCCGCACATAGATGACCCACGCATTCAGGAGCGAAACCGCGCCGTCAATGCGGCGCTTGTCGGAAATCTTTACGGGCTGGATATTGTTGACCCCGCTTTTCTTGACTGCCGTGTTCGTCAGACACCAAAGCAAAACGGGGTTTTTGTTGTAATTCACTTTTTTGTCTGCGAATGCTGCGCCCATTTCACGCATCGGCTGCGACCATGTAAACGGACCCTGCGCAACGGCGACCATTTCAAAGCCGTTGGAGGTCATTTCATCGACCCAGTAACCCGCGAGGGCGCGGTCATATCCGACTTTGTACGTGTCGATCTTGTATTCGTCGCGCATCTGGCAGAACCACGCCGTAACATCGGAATAGTCCACGCGCACGCCGTCGCATACCGTCAGCAAACCACGGTCAGCCCATGTTTTATAGGGCGCTTCCTGCGTGTTGTGTTCGTCCAGCATTTCCAGCTTCTTCGCCGGTAAAAAGTAATGCTGTAAAACGTAAATTTGCGGGTCATCCCCGGATTTGCGAATCAGGAGCGTCGCGCACGTCAAGTCAGTTGTCGCGGATAGGTCACAACCGCCGATTGCGTACGTGTTATACACGTCCTGCATCGTGAACGTCGCGTCGCTCTTTACTTCGTCGTAGCTTAACCACGCCGCCGCTGTCACGGATTTTACGTTGAAATCCTTGCAGAGAACGCCGGGTAAATCTTCCGGATTCTTCTTTGCCCGCTCGACGAATGATGCCAGTGTAGAATAACGCTTGATCGTTCCGAGTCCCGGATTCGCCTTTATCCACGCTTGCGGGTCTGTCCATTCGGCACGGTCATCCAGTTCATACAGCACCGGCAAAAACGTATCTTCCGTTATCTTGCCGTCGGCTATGTTGCACGCCAATTCGTAAATGTTATCAAACACGGATTCGCGTACCGTGCCGGATGTGGTAATCATAATCACGATGGGCTGTCGGCGGCTGGAGGTCGATTGCTTCATAACTTCGTACAAATTGCGGTCACGAATGGCATGCAATTCGTCGATGATAACCGCGTGGGAGTTTAGACCGTCAAGCGTGTTGGAATCCGACGCGAGGGCTTCAAAGATGGATGCCGTCGCCGGAAAGTAAATATCGTTCCGGCGCTTTTTGATGATCGCGCGCAGTTCCGGCGACTGCTTGACCATGTTGACGGCTTCGGTTAGCGTCTTTTTTGCCTGATCTTTTTTCGTCGCTACGGAATAGATTTCCGCCGCGCCCTCATAGTCCGCGACAAGCAGATACAGCGCGATAGCCGCAAGCAGCGTCGTTTTTCCGTTCTTTCGGGCGACCAAAAGCAGCGTTTCGCGGAAGCGCCGGTATCCCGTGTCTTTTTCAAGCCAACCGAATAACGTCTGAATGAACGCCTTTTGAAATAATTCCAGCTTCAACGCCGCGCCGAGTGTACCCTGTGACTGCTTGCAGAATTGCTCAATGAACAAAATCGGGCGTTCCCCGGTTTCTTCGTCGAAATAATACGCCGAATCATCCGGGGGCGCGTCCATTTCCTGCATCAGCCGCCCGTAAACAGCTTTGACGCGGCGGCTTGTGACGATCTCGCCGCTTGAAATCCGCCCCCAGTATTCGCGCACATAGTTCATTATCTGCCCGCCGCTTTCGGCTTCGTAATAAACTGCATCAGTTCATCGCCCGCCGTTTTCTTTTCCTTTTCCGGCAGCAGGCTGATAAGCTGATTTGTCAGCGTCGAAAACGATTTGATCGTCGTGTTATAGGCGCGTATGGCGGGGGACTCCCGACGCATTTTCTGTGCGCCCTGCACAAAATCTTCGATAAGATCGCCGTTGTTGATCGCGTCGGCAAGGCGTTCCAGCGTAACCGACGTGACTGCGAATTGATTGATTAAACCCTCCGCGAATTGCTTCTTTTCTGTGGGTAAATCACGGAAAAGTTTTTTAATTTTCCGCTTTTTCGCGTCAATTTTTTCAGGGTTTGACATATCTTCGTATGTCTTTTTTTCTTCCGCCATATAATGTATGCCACCTCCTGAATTTTGCGTTACCCCCCCCTCATGTGCGCGACCGGGGCGGTTCTAAACGTGGCTGACGCACGGTTACGCCGCCGGAAATTTTCAGCGGCGCACCGGGGGGGATATTGCGGATTCGATAACGTTTCCGTCTGCATCAAAAGCAAGACCGTCTGCAAGCGGCGGCGTTCCTTCGTGAATGATCGCATGACACGTCCGGCAGACGGTTTCAAGATTATCTTCGTTCAGCGTAATCATGGGGTCATCTATGTTTCGCGGCGTTAATTCCGTCTTGTGATGGACGATGCAACCGGGCGCGCCGCACCTGACGCATAGCCCCGCGTCGCGTTTCAGGATGTACGCCCGCGTCCGCCGCCATGCTGCCGATTCGTAGAATGCTTTTGCAAATGCTTTCATTCCGCTGCCTCCTTGCAAAAGGGTAAAGGGAACGCCCTGCGCATAAGCGCAAGGCGCACGGCGGCGAGGTTTCCTCGACCTCCCTTTACGGCTATCAGCATAGCACGAATTTCCGAAACTTTCTGTTCAGACTTTTTTCAAAAGCGTCCGGCGCGGTCAGAGCAGCTCCCCAGCATCCGCACCGAAGTACAGCACAGCAAATCCCGCAACGGCTTTATTGCGCAAATCGTAGATCGACGTGCGCGACGCATAGTTCACCTGTGCGGCAATTTCTTCTTTGCTTTCCCGCTCTATGTACCATAGGCGCAGTAATTCCGCGTCTTGCGGGTCAAGCTGCTGCAATACGCTGTCGATTTCGTCGATCTTTTCTTTCGTGCGGTTGATCTCCCGCGCAACTTCGGCAATCTCAATGCAATCTGTCAGCGCATCGTTTACACTTTTCGTGCTTGTGTACGGCTTCGACGTATCTAACGACGGATAGCCCGACGGCGAATTGTGGCGCATGATTCTTTCCTGCCGCCGCATCAGGTTTTTCAATGCCTTTTCAAGCATTGAACGTGATCGCAGCGTGTTTTCCGCTGCGTTGAAATAGTTAATCATAGCCCGCCTCCTTATGCGCGCTTCCCGCCGTGCCTGTATTCGCGCCCTTTGTTGTATTCGTGCTTTGCCATAAGCACGGCTTCAATGTCTACGCCCATGAACGCAAGGAAATCCATGATGCGCATGACCGCATCGCAGAGTTCAACCGCAACGCCCTCCGGCTTGCAGTTCCCCTCCGTATCAGCGCCCGAAGGATGCCCGACATTATCGCAGATTTTTGAAAACTTGCAATTCTCCGGCGACAACGCACACGTGCCGTAGATAACCGGGTTTCCGCTCCGCCATTCTTCAACGGCTTCCGAGATTTCAGCGTGTATCATAACCGCGACTTCCGGGAACGTGATAGGCGCATCATACCAACCGTTCGCAACGGCGTTTTTGTGGACATCCTGTGCAAATTCGTTTACCGTCATTCTTTCCGCCTCCGATTCGTTTTTGTTTTTCGCTGTGGCTTTATAAATTTACCGTCCCGGCGGTAAAACCGGGCGACGATATACCGTCCGCCGTTCACGTCGTTATGAAATGCGCCAGCTTCCGCAAGGAAATATCCGGGGTACAGCTTTTCATATTCGGCGTTGTTGGTCGTGTCCCGTGCGAGTTCTTCCGCCCGCCTGCCGGAAATGCGCCCGTCGCGTGTTTTCGGGTCAGGGTCAATCAGATTCTTTGACGCATTCCAAGCCTTTTTGCCGACGGGCTTTTTGACGATGTAATGTCCAAGACCGGCAAGCCCTGTTTCCGTGAATTGCAGGCGGCGGCTGTTCGCGTAGCCCAAGCCCCAAGCTGCCTCCACCGCGTCACGATCTAACCCGCCGTTGATCGTGATGTGATGATGATAACGCCCGGTCTTTCCGCCGCGTTCTGTCACGACGATGTATTTCAGCGGCGGCAATCCGGCTTTCTTCCGCATCCGCTGAATGCGGCGTATGTAATTGCGGGCATTGCGGGCGGCTTCTTCTTCGCTTTCCGGCTGGACGGTATATGTCAGGTGAATTTCAAGATCATCCGGCGTAAAGTTCGCGTGAAGCAGTCTGACAAGTTTTTCTTCCCTGTGGCGCTGATTTAATTTCTTCTGCGTGTCGGTTGTCGGCTTGCTCCGGCTGCGCCGTCCGTTCGATTGCCGATATGTAGGAAAAATATATACGTCGAGGTACTCCCCGCAGTAGTAGCGCTTTTCCCGATAGATTGTTTTCATGCCTTTACCTCCGGCTGCTCTGTGGTCGTTAAGTTACTATCCCATACAAGCCCGAAAATAGCGGTTTCCCGCCGCTTTTCGCTTGCATATCGCCCCGGAACGTGATATTATATATAAGGTATGAGTAACCTTGTCTTTTCCGAGGCAAGCACCGCCGACGTTCTGCGAAAACGTCGGCGGCTTTTTTATGCGTCCGTTTCCGCCGCATCCGTCCAGTCAATAGCCTGTCCGCATTGCCCGCAGAATGTGTTCTGCGCGCCGTCTGCATTGTGCAAGTGTTTGACGCTGCCGCACCGCTTGCAGGCTAAAGCTGGTGCGGGGCGCGCTGGAAGGTATTCCGGTTTTTTCCGAACGCGGTACGACAACGCCGCAATCCCCATGCGGCAGGCTTCGTCTACCGGTTCAATGCTTTCGTAATGTTCCCGATGCGCGGGATTCAGAATTTCAATCGCACGTTGCACGTTCATATCTGTGCCTCCATCTTTTGCGAATTCCTTGTGGCTGGTCATCGTGCAGGGGTTTCCGCAATTTCGCTTGTTGCATAGCGTGTTTTTCTGTGGGTCACATACGTATAGCCCGGAACAGTCAAAATCCATCGTCAGACCTCCCGATCATGTGAAGCGGGCAGTTTTTCAGCCGTTCTTTTGATACCCGAATGCCGCGTGTACTGTAAATCGACGCGCCCGCCGTGCAAATACCGTCGTTGTAGCGCCCGCCGGGGCGGTTTCCCATGCCGTCATAGTAGCCGCATTCCGCGCACGAACGCGGGATTTTCCGCATATTCGTAACGATGATGATTTTTCCAATGTATTTGTTCATTTCAGCCTCCGTCAGCGCCGCTTCGGGTCATAATCTTCAAAGCGTTCGCATTTTCTGAAAATGATCTTGTTGTTTACCCATCTTTGCAAAAGCCGTATTTCGCGCGGCGCATGGGGCTTGTCGTAGATCATAACGTATGGGTCATAGCCCATATTCCGCAACGTGTAAATCCTGTGCAGATTTTCCGCCTGCGTCGTATTGTAGTTCGTAAGCACGTAGACCCGGCGTTTTCGTTCATCCGTGATCGCGCCGTGCTGCGCGTACAATTCAAGCCCTTTCACTACTGCGTCGGACTGTTCCATGAAATCCCACGCAAAATGAATCATTTTCGTTTTCACAGCGTTCAGGGACAGAACGATTTCTTTTGTCAGTGTCCGGCAGTCAACGCCTTGCGTGAAATCGACCCATGCGCCGCTATCTGCCAGTTGCCGCAGAAGGTCAAGCCGATCTTTGCAGGCTGTTATATTCGGGTCAAGCAGCTTTATATATCGCTGTCCGTGCCACCATTCCGACAAGTCTGCGACTTTTCTGCTCTGTAAGCCCTCTTTGTCGCCAACGATGCAAAATGAACAGTGTCGCGGGCAACCTCTTTTCAGAAATCCGTATGCCGTATCTTTCGTCAATTCCGGGTATAGGGAATAATCAGGGTAAATGTGTTCGATTTCTTCCGGCAAATTGCCGTTAAGCCCGTATCCCGTTCCGCCTTTTATGATTTTCCTTGCATTCAAGGGTTCGTCAACGTCTTTTGAATATGTATCGTCAAACACCTTTGACATATAAACAATGTCGTAGTCACCGAATCCCCACCACCACTCGACATGATCGCCGCGCGATTTGTGGAATGCGGAAATCTTCATAAGCGCGAGATTCGGGAAATTGTGGCTATCTACGTCGATAAGCCCTATGTTCATGGTATGATCTTGCCTCCTTGCGGCTACTTCCCCGGCATTGAGCCGGGGAAGTTTTTGAATTCCGAATTTTACAAATCAAAGCCGGGGGCAAAGCCACTCGAGTAGTTCGCGTTGCTGTAGC
>OHJU01000244.1_pt1 | contig 31419 bp, 25 predicted proteins | sample 1568711 | NCBI WGS metagenome assembly OHJU01 (sample SAMEA3879574, study PRJEB24766) | human gut metagenome | biome: human-associated habitat; feature: feces | place: USA | collected 1985/1987 | reverse complement strand
ACACCTATGACGCATGGGGTAATCCGCTGACCACCACCGGCACCATGGCCGACACGCTGGGCAAACTCAATCCTTTCCGCTACCGTGGGTATGTCTATGATGCCGAAACGGGACTGTACTACCTCCAGAGCAGATACTATAACCCCGAAACCGGACGGTTTATCAACGCGGACTCAGGAATCTCGGGAGTTGGCGGAGAACTGATTGGAAACAATATGTTTTCATATTGTTTTAATAATCCAGTTAACAAAATCGATTCATCAGGGAATTGGCCAAAACTGAGTACAATACTTACTGGTATTGCTGTTGTGGCAGTGGCTGTTGCAGCAGTAGCCGTAGCGGTTGTAGCTGCTCCTGTTATTGCTGGAGTTGGAATAGCAAGTGGCATAACTGCGAGTGCAGCAAGCATAGCAACAGCAGCGATCTGCGTGGCTGGCGTATCTGGAACGGCAGCATTGGTTACGAAGACTATAGAAAATACAGCGTCGAAAGACAAATATAGAGATCAAAGCGTATACGTGATGCGTGACAGCACTACAAACGATGTTCAATATGTCGGGATAACCAATAATCCGGTACGAAGGCAAAGAGAGCATGACCGGGACAAGCGAAAAGAGCACTTAAAGCCATTAGAGGTCAAGTTTACAGGATTAACAAAAGTTGAAGCAAGAATTATGGAACAACTACTTATTTCTGCATACACAATGCAAAACCTTGACAATGCCCGCCGCGAGATTGCCGTAGGAAATATAAGTGGGTTTGCTGGAAGCATGAATAATATAATCAATATTTTTAGCGGAGCGGCAGAAAGTGAACTCTTGAGTTTAATGGAGAGGTGATAAGATGGGTGCGTGGGGTACTTCCTTATATGAAAATGACACAACCTGCGACATTAGGGATGACTATATTGATAAGCTGAAGAGGGGGAGGAGTAACGAAGAAGCAACAAATGAACTGATATGCCAATACAGAGAGATTAAGGGCGATGTTGAAGAAGAGCCGCTATTCTGGTATGCACTGGCAGACACGCAGTGGGAATATGGCAGACTACTGCCAGAAGTAAAAGCAAAGGCATTATTGTTTTTAGGGCGAAAAGAAGAACTGGAGCGGTGGAAAGAGTCCGGAGAAGAAAAGTGCAGGGCATGGATGGAAACGTTGGCTGCTTTGAAGGAAAAGCTTAGCTTACCAGTTCCTGAAGCGAAAAAAGTTTCGGGGTATCGTTTTTACCGTTGCCCTTGGACTCTCGGAGATGTATTTGCCTATCGATTTAGTGGTGACTATAGTAAAGAAAAAGGCTTTTACCACAAATATGTTATCTTTAGAGAAGTCTCAGAAGACACTTATTGGCCGGGACATGTTGTACCTGTTGTGCAAGTATACAATTGGATTGGCTCGGTGATTCCGCCGCTGGATGAAATAAAAGAGAAAGGCTTGCTGGTGCAGAACTGTTTGCCTGAAACACTAAAGTATAAGCCAGATATAGAGCGTAAGTACGAAATAAAGTTGATCACAACGTCTCAGAAAACACTACCAGAAAAGAATCTGACGTTTTTGGGAAATGTTGGTGGAGATGATTTAACAGCATTTCGGGGACATGACTACTTATCGGACTATATCGGCGTTGGTTGGGATGGCAGTCGATACAACAAATGGTTTGAAAAGTATGTCATTGACAAATACCTTGCATGGAATGACATATGATTTTTCCGGTGTAGATATTATGTTTGCGTTTCTCTTAACACATAATTAAGGAGAGTGGATGCCATAAGGGTGTGGTACGGCTTACAGACGTACCATACCCGCCCCCTTACACCTATACCTACGACAGCCTCGACCAGCTGACCCGCGAGAACAATCAGGCGGCGGGCAAGACGTGGGTCTACACCTACGACAACGGCGGCAACATCCTCAGCAAGTCGGAGTATGCCTACACCACGGGCGCGCTGGGCACGGCACTGGACACCATCTCCTATGGCTATGGCGACAGCTCTTGGAAGGATCTGCTGACCAGCTATGACGGACAGGCATTGACCACCGATGCCATCGGCAACCTGACCAATGACGGCACATGGAGCTACAGTTGGCAGCACGGCCGCCAGCTGAAGCAGATGTCCCGCCCCGATGCTTCCGGCGACACGGAAATGATCCGCTTCCGCTATGACTCCAGCGGGCACCGAATCGGCAAAGACAGCGGCGTCTATCACATCAGCTATTCCGGCGGCGAGGCCGTCTACGCGGGCGAGACTACGCGGACAAGCTACTCCTACCTCGGTGACACGCTGACGCAGGTCAACATTGACGCGCCCACCGGCAGCACGTCCCTGCACTTCACCTACGACGAGATCGGCCCCATGTCCGTCACCTATAATGGCGCGGAATACTTCTATCTGAAGAACGCGCAGGGCGACGTGACCGGACTGGTCAACAGCAGCGGCACGCAGGTGGTGGCGTACACCTATGACGCATGGGGTAATCCGCTGACCACCACCGGCACCATGGCCGACACACTGGGTAAGCTGAACCCCTTCCGCTATCGCGGGTACTTCTATGATACCGAAACGGGACTGTATTTCCTCCAGAGCAGATACTATAACCCCGAAACCGGACGGTTTATCAATGCGGATAGCTATGCTCTTACAGGGCAGGGCGTTCTCAGCGGGAATATGTTTGCATATTGCGGAAACAATCCCATCGTTTTATCAGATTCAACAGGAAACCTGCCATTCTTTGCGATTACAGCAGCCCTCGGCGCTGTAGTTGGTGCAATTGCTGGCGGTATAATTGCAGCAAAACGCGGTGCCAATGTATGGAAAGGAATTGGCATTGGCGCCGTTGCAGGTGCGTTGATTGGTGCAGGAGCGGGTATGGCCACTGGCGCAGCGTTAGCAGGAAGCTTAACAGCTTCAACAGGCGCAGTTGTAAAGGGCGGGAGTACCCTAATAGCAACGATTGGTTCAGGCGGCTTTGGTGCTGGTGGAACGTATATTGCCAACAATCTGTCGCAGGTGTCGAATAGATTAGCTCCGTCTTCACAAGTAGCCGCAAGCAAAATGCAGGATATTGCATCAAAAGGCAAAGCAGGGGAAGTGGCTTCTGGGATCACAAAGAACACGATGCATATCCCTTCGCTTACAAACACAGCTGCATATCGAATCCCGGATGGATTAACGGAAACCGTTTTATCTGAGGTGAAGAATTATTCTGGAACACTATCATATACAAACCAATTGAGAGATTTCGCCCTGTATTCGCAAAGTAAAGGCCTTGAAATGCATTTATATACCAACGCTCGTTTAACTGGCCCATTACAGCGAGCTGTAGATAGCGGTTTATTGCAAGTATTCCCTTTGAATTAGAAGGAGTGGCATCGTGAGCAGCTATGATATTAACAGCAATCCGTCTTTGGTAAAGCACTTATTAGAGCAATATAAGGCTGAAGAAAAGAAGCTGGAAGGTGACCCAAACAGTGTCCTTCTTGCGTTCAAGCAGGAACTATTGGATTTAGGGTTTCGCTTTCAAGTTTTAAATCAGGCGGAAGGCTTCATGCCAAAGCACAAAGATAGCATTCTCCCGATTGTAATTAAATATTATAAAAAGGCGAGGCTAAAAAGGGAAAAACAATATCTGTTAAAGTGGTTTCATCATAGAGGATTAGAGGAAGTAGTACCTATGCTCTTGGAAGATTACTGCTCTGATGATCTCAATGTTGACAGATGGGCAATTGGGGATTGCCTATATCAGATTCGGTCAAAAAAGCACATCGCCGACTATTTAAGAATTATATCTGATGCTTCATACGGGCAAGACAGGCAAATGGTTATTTTGCTTGTTGGAAAATTAAAAGTGGAAGCCGCGATTCCTGTGCTAATTGATTTATTGGAAGATGAAGGAGTAAGATTACAAGCAATTGCCGCTTTGGGAGACTTTAAACGAGATGAGTTGCGCCCGTACTTTGAACGTTTTCAAAATTCGAAGCACCCGGGGTGGCGCAAGTATGCCAAATCCGCATTAAAGAAATTGGACGCCTAATAGCGACTATCAATTCTATCTACTGAGGTGTGCCGTGCAAACTCTGCATGGTACACCTCAGTTAGAGTTGCGGCACGCAGGTGGTGGCGTACACCTATGACGCATGGGGCAATCCGCTGACTACCACTGGCACCATGGCGGACACGCTGGGCAAACTCGACCCCTTCCGCTACCGCGGGTATGTCTATGACACGGAGACGGGGCTGTACTACCTCGGCAGTCGGTACTATAACCCCCAGTGGGGTAGGTTTGTGAATGCGGACTCGGAGAGTTTGGTTACAGCATCCCCTGATAGTGCAATTTGGGACAAAAACCTGTTTGCGTATTGCGACAACAACCCCATTACTCGTATTGATGCTAACGGCGGCTGGTGGCATGTTGCCATTGGTGCTGCTGTGGGCGTAATTGCTCAATATGCTACAGATGTCACAATCAATCTGCGTCAAGGAAAGTCTTTCATTGATGCACTTTCACCAAGATCGTCACTCGTTGACTATGGCGCAGCTGCGATAAGTGGTGCTCTTGCCGCAACGGGTATTGGAACGGGGGCATCTATTTCTGCAAATGCAGCAATAAGCGGAATTGCATATCTGTCAAATGGTAGCATATACGGCAGCGAGATTACACTTTCAGGTTTTGTGGAGGCAACTGTTGCTGGTGCAGCCGCAGGAGTTGTAGGCGGCAAAGGTGCAAACGGCGCAAAGCTACGCGGAATAACGAAAACTTCTCGCGCAGTGCTGAAGACTGCTGTATCTCAGAAAAAGGTTGCGATGTATACAAAGAAGATTGCTTCTGTCAAGAAAGACGTTGTAACTAGTACAGGGCGTACAGCCTTAGCTACATTGGCGACAAATTTTCGCAATTTGGTAAATGCTTTTAAAACAAGGAGATAATTAGTTTGAAACACCGAGTGTGCTTTTTTGTGACTTCTCCCCGAAAAGATCCTCTTCTTGCAGTCATTTGTAGTTATATTTTTTCCGGTGTAAATGTATGTGCCGCAGGTATTACGATTAAAGCAAGCTATCCTCACTACGATGCGTTTTACATAATTGGCATAGGCGTCGTGTTTTTCCTAATGGCTTCCATTACGCTTGTGGATAAGCGAAAAGAGAATCGTGATGCTCGTTATGCACTATACACGGGAATAATGCATTTTGGAATATGTGCATATCTTTCTCATATGTGGTCCAAATGGTGGATATTAATATATCTCCTTGAGGTGCTTATTTACATTTTCGCCGGACATCTTGTGAAAAGATATTATAAGAAAAAAGCTCATTAGCATATTCACAAAACTATTTACCCATAGACATCCCCACTTCATTGTCTCCTCCAAAATTACGCAAATACCACAGGCCCGGCAACCAGATTGGTTGTCGAGCCTGTGGCGATTGCTTTTATGTTCTATACGCTCCCGGAGTAACTGTCAAACCTAACCGCGTATAGCTTGTCAGTATGTAACAGGTTTTGACATATAATAGCAGATGGTAGATTATAACCTCATATATGATAAGATTTTGCACACAATTGTAGATCTATAAAACTATTCTACATGGCGCAACGACTGCAGAGAATTAAACCGCAGGATAATACCCGATTATCCTGCGCAGAAGTTAGACTTGTAGATGAATTGAAGGAGGGCTTCCGGTGAACAAGCCAAGCAAATACAACGCAGAACGAAACCTTATGGTTCACAGTAATTTTAGCTTCGATTATATTAGTTGGGAACACTGGAGTTCTGCCACAGTTGCTAATTCTCTGTTTAATGGTTCGATATTCGAGAATTGCATATTTGAAAATATCGCTTTTAACAATGCAGATTTAGAAGGCACAAGATTCTCTAACTGTAAATTCATAGAATGCTCGTTCCAAAATGCAGATATTCGATCTATTTGGATCGCGAAGTCAGATTTTTCTTTTGTCACTTTTGAAGGAGCAATGCTGTCTGATAGTGCATTTGTAGAATGCCATTTTAATAGTTGCGGATTTGACAATCTCACCCAGACAAAATGCTCATTTGATAGCTGCATTTTTGATTCATTCCAACCGCAGAACAGTTCCATAACATCAAGTTGCTATAAAAACACGTCTTTCAACAATGCGGTGTTTAAGAATGTTTTCTACTATCACCGTTTTGAGAATTGTCATATAACTAACTCAACATTTGAAGCATATCTGCTGGGATTTGTCTATGGAATCTCGTTGGAAGACTTAGAAAACTGTCGCATCACAGTAATGGGTGAAACAGAATATTATATCTCGGACTGTTTTAGTGAGTTTATTCAAGCGGTCTTTTCCCGCATTGAACAGGTTTATAATGACCGTAAGCTCTTCTTAAATATTGGCATACTTGAACTTGGTGACAATACAAAGAGTAAGGACGAGGTAATGCTAAAATGCATAGAATTGATGCATCTTCTGCTAAAGAAAAATCTCATGCTAAAGAATGAAGAAATATCGTTTTTTGGTAGTCTAGTAACCTACATGTATGAGGTAAAGGAAATTGCACCAATCACGATTTTTCTCATGGAACGTAAACTCTCTCAAATAATAGAAGAATCATCATGCACTGCAATTTCAAATACCGCATGGGAAAAAGCCAAGAGTGATTTAAATACGCTTAGAAATGCAGCCTATTTTTTGTTCCTTGAATTTACTCGTACGCTAGATATTCGCAATATTGAAGAAGAATCAATTACGCTACAAATCACATATGAGGAACAACCTGAAATCCCTCTTGTTGAAATACTGTCGGCAATGATGCCTAATTACAAGAAGCCAATACAGATAAAAACTGAGAAAGGATCATTCATAGAGTATATTGAGGCAATGTCTGCATCCTTGCCTTATATTGATGTTTTTTTGGCCCTTATAGGCGTTATAGTACCGATTGTATCTGAGGTTCGTGCAACAAAACGATCAAAAAAGGAAGATCCCCACCCCCCAAGCACCGAGAGCACAAATGTAATAATTCCTGCAATATATCTATCGCCCGGCATTACGGTGAATGCACAGAGTGAGGTGGTATCCGCAGTAAAAGTTATTGTTGAATACAACATAGTAATAGATAAGCGAAAAAAAGGTTATAATCAAAGCAATGTAAAGCGAATAAAGGTTATATCCAAAAGTTAGAATGTATCAAGGTAAGATAATAGTCTTTGCACTGATTGCCGAAATAGAAGACTATCTTGAGCAAGATTGACTCGAAAACAGGTCCCATATTCCTGACCGAATCCATTGAGCCATCCTGGATAGAACGATGTACAGGTTTTTTTGTGTAGCTGTTGAAAGAAAACGTCCCCAGTTGTCTGCTCAAAATCAATATTATCGCAGTATACTGAGATTAAACTTCCAATTGCATTGGCATCCGTTGTATGATGTGAACTTCTCAGGAAGGGAGAAATTGCTCTTATAGCTTCTTCTATCTCCGCTTGAAAACTGTTAACACATTCTTCGTAATTAGGCGTTAAGTAATGGTAGATGGATGCGTAGCAAGATTGGGGCAAATTCCCACTTAAGACATCTACCCATTGTTCCAAAAAGTCCTCGTATATATCAGATGTCACAATCCCAGAAAACTTGTAGCCATTACACGAAATAGCCTTATGTGGGCAATAAATGGAAATAAAGTGCGTAGATATGCCGATATCCCTGATCAGTTCATGCCCAGGCAATGCAAAACTCTCGTCGGCAACAACAAAAAGCTTCCGCCGAATCAAATGGCGAAGTTTCTCAATTTCATTTTGGGCAAGGTAAACCCCTGTCGAGTAGATTGGTGATGTGATCCAAACCGCATCATAGTTGCCTTGCAGGATTGTGTCAATAGGAAATACGTATTCTCCATTTCTGCGATCCATGCTTATATTTGTATAAGAAATACCTGCAGAAGTTAAAGCGTGTGCCACAGAAAAATATGAGGGATTTACAATGCACACATTATTTATCCCGTGATGTTTAAGTAAGTTTATAACATTTATTATGGATATCGTGTTATTGGGGGAGATGAGGATTGTGCTTCCTTCGGGGACAGATCCAAGTTTCTCGAGTATAGCTTGCCGAATATGAACTGGGATACTATATGTATACACATAATCAAATGCATTACCAATTTGTGGAGGGCAAAAGTGCTTTAGCTGTACATCACGAAATGATTCTGAAATGTGCCAACTCGATACATTTAGCACTTTAAATCCAGTTGTGTGTTCGTAAGTCTTTTCCAATTCACTGATATGATCTATACTTGATAGCCTATGTATAAACATATTGAGTCTCCTGAGCAATTTCTTTCGCAGGATAATCGGGTATTATCCTGCATAAAGAACCACGAAAGCCGCAGCGATGTTACTCGCTGCGGCCATTGGACTCGCTTATATGTTCATCTGGTTTCTCGGATGATAGTTGATTAGAATTTCACGTTGCTTAGCTGTAGATACATCCGTATATATCTGCGTTGTAAGTATTGAACTATGTCCCAACAGTTTCTGTATACAACGGATATCAACATTCGCCTCTACCAACGCTGTCGCAAATGAATGCCGGAACATATGGGGCGTAATATGCATCTGCGTGTCTGCACGCAGCGCATACTTCTTCACTATAGCCCGCACCGATTGCTCCGATAGCGGTCTCCCCTTTCGATTGACAAGCAGCGCACCTCTGGGACATTCACTTTGACTGCAATGTTCTCTTAGTAATTCTATTACGGACGTACTCCCTATTTGGAGAACGCGCTCTTTTGCCCCTTTACCCATTATTAGTAGCGAACCACTCTCTATGTTTATATCTGCTTTTAAAAGCTTACATAGTTCTCCCACTCTCATCCCCGTCGAAAATAAGAGTTCCAAAACAAGTGCATTTTGAATCGCGCTTTTCTTTTTTTGCCCCGATGAATCGGCGATATCTTGATAGGCCACATTGAGCATCCTTTCAATTAGCGGCATCGGAATTGTTCGTGGAAGCACTTTTGGTGTACGTATTCGAAGCTTAAGTTTTCTAAATGGATTCTCCTTGATTTGCTGATCTTCCTCCAAGTACTGCAAAAACGCTCGAAGTGATGCAATCTTTCTTCGTACACTTCTCGGTTTATACCGCATGTTTAGTGTGCCCACATACTCAAAAATGGATTCCTTAGAAATGTCATCCAACCTATTTTTAAACGAGATAAATTGTTGCAGATCCGTCCGATACGCCTTAATCGTCTTCTGGTTTAGACCTCGTTGGGTTTCACATACCGTTAAATACTGTTCCATGACACTTTTCATCATAATGCAGGACAACTCCCTTCAATAGAATAATCCTAATTATGATAAAAAGAGCTCGCGGTGTCGACTTCTTTTAGAAAATCCCATTTGATTATTATAAATAAAATTTTAATTTAGGGAGAGAAATACATGAAAATCGCCATCATACATTTGAGTGACTTCCATATTCAGGAAAATTGTCGTATCTGCAGCGCAAAACTTAATGCTTTGGTATCTGCATTAAGTGTTCTGGGTAATGTGGATCATTATGTCATTGCTTTTTCGGGTGACTTAGCTGCATCTGGAAAAATCAATGAATACAGGACAGCTAGAACTATTTTCCCGCGCATTTTTTCTGGCATACGAAAAAGGGGAAAAAATGTAGGCTTTATTCCGCTGTTCATGGTTCCTGGAAATCATGACTTAACGCTTCCGAACCCGGCAAGAGATCGGCAGTTTATACAGGAGCATTATGACAATGGCACCATCGAGGACATATTGCCAACTGAATTGAAATATTTAGACAATTTCTATACATACTCAGATTGTAAGGGGCAAGGAATTGTTGATCGAGTATTTGCACACAAAGTATACGCCTTCGGAACATACAAAATTCAGTTTAATCTCGTTAATTCTGCGCCATTTTCCACGCTTGTTCCTGATGATAAAGAGCTTCACTTTTTCCCATCGGACAAACTCCCTCGGCTGCAGAAAGGAAATGATGCTGATCTTTGTATAACGATAATGCATCACAATCACGAATGGTTCAATTGGCGATACCGTACAGATTTGGCCAAAGCCATTGTTGACAGTTCCGAGATTCTTTGCATCGGGCATGATCATCATCCTGGAAGTCAACGCATTGCGGTCGATAACAGCATGGATACTTGGGTCTCTACAGCAGGCGAAATGCATTTCGACTCAATTGACAAAATTGACTCTTTTAATACTATTCTCATAGACACAGAAGTGAATACCCTCACTGGTATTGTGTTCACTTGGAATCGCACCGAGAAAATTTATACCCATGCAGAAAGTGCTACAAATCGTCCCTTGCAAAAGCATTCACCCATGCCGCAGCCCCTTGACGGCTTTATGGAAACAATATATGCCGACACCTATAATGTGTCCCCTGACTTTCGAGATTACTTTGTTTTCCCCAAACTCTCAGCAGATTATCAAGAAGATGCCGACTCATATCAAGAGATAAAAACGGCGGATGATCTCTTCCCATTGCTAACTGAAAAAGCTCAAATTCTCATTTCCGGGGCAACAAGCTCTGGGAAAACGACCCTTTTAAAATATCTGTATGCTCAACTGACACCAAGCAAATGCCCGCTATTTCTCCCCATTGACACGCATACCAAGCTGAAAGCAAGCAACTTTGTTAAGCGACTTTTTTTGGATCAATATGGCGATGATCCAATCTTATATGAGAGATTTCAGCAGCTCGACAAATCCGATAAGATTTTACTTGTCGACGGGTGGGATTTGCTCGATACGCGCCAAAATATTCCTGCCCTCATAGAAGAAATAGAGCGAAATTTTGGCTGTGTTGTTTTTTCCGTTGGGGTAAAAGAACGCAGTCTAGTTGACCGAATCAAGGAAAATCTTGAGGGAAACGGGCATATATATGAACTCAGAATTAAACCGTTTTTCTTGGAAAAGCGCAACGAACTTGTCCGGCAAGTCTGTGCTCAGAAAAACATATACAAAGCTGAGGACGTGGATAAGGTAAACCATCTGATTGATCGCCTTGTTCAAAACAACAGCGATTTATTCGCGCTAAATCCTGCCTTTATCGTACGTTATACTAATTACTTCATAACGACTCCATATCACGACTATGCGCAAGGTGAGGCCGTATTTAGCAAAGTATTTGAATCCGAACTTCAGCAGTCAATTATCAGACTTGCAAGCCGCTCTGATGTTGATGAAGTGTTCGCGGCATTCGAGGAAGTCGCTGGCAATATGTACTTGCGTAAGACTGACGATCTTCCCATCGAGACATTTCGTGAAATAATCGATAATTACAATACTGCATATGGACTTTCTGTCTCTCCCAAGGTAATCATTGATATCGGAATGCAAGCAAAGATATTCAAGCAGACAGATGATATGCATATCTACTTCGCAAACAAAAACTATTTTGCCTACTTTATTGCAAAGCATCTAATCCTTTCTGCACAAAATGATCCGCCTTCAACGGATGGCATCCAGTATGCTCTGAAAAATATTTGCTTCGGAATCAACTCGGACATTATACTGTTTGTATCCTATTTGCTAAACAACACCCAAGTGATTATGTCGATATTAAACGAAGCCGACTCGCTGCTCAGCCCTTGGCCAGAAGTAAGCCTTGATAACAAAAACATTTCTCTCTTGGCTGTTGCCTCAGCATCTAAAGAAATTACACCGCCGACAGCTGACGAACAACAGGAATATTCAGAGCAAAAAGAAACCCTGGAGGAGCGACATTACTCTGGGGATGAGGTTGAAGCCCGTGGGTTGTTTGACTACGATGATAGTGAGATTGACAAGTATCCATACAGATTAATTCGCGCTATACGATATACGGAAATGATATGCCGCGCACTTCCCGCATTTCACAGTCGCCTAAAAGTGTCTCAGAAGTCTGAAATTATCGACTTCATTTACTCGTATCCTCGGAAAATCATCTATGCACTGTTGCGCCCTATTGACACCCATATTGACGAGTTGTGCGATATGTTGCTGGCATATGCGGCGGAAACAGGCAAAAAGAAGAGCAACGGCTCTGATTACACCCATGATGATTTTCAAAATATGTTCTTTGACTACGCGCGCGCTGCCTCTTTAAGCCTATATAATCATTTTGCCGAAATCTGCACTAGCCCAAAGACCACACAAAAATTGGTTGAGCGTGACTCTACAGATGCAATAGAAAAAATCGCCCGCCTTTTAATAATTGAGAATAGCGGCAACACCGATGAATTGCTAAAAGAAGCGGAGGCCGTAATAAAACACTCAAAAGACATGAATACTCGCATCATGGCTCAGATTGTCGTGAGAAAGCACCTGCTATACAACAAAAAGCTTTCATTCAGCAAAAAGCAACAGCTTGTTGACCGTATATTTGGTAAGAGCGCGCGCAAAACACTATTATCACCATCTCGTACATTATGAGGTGCCGCCGTGTTGGTCCTGCCCCAACTTGGTCGTTTTCGTTTCGGAGATTTCGACCCAACTACCGAAACGATATATTGGCATGTCATCTCGCCACGCTGACGGCGGCTGCTTTATTGTATGACAACTGTTTCCGTTTTAAACCTAATGGGATAAATAGTCGTTGCTACCGTCTATTCTTTGCCTTTATCACGTTCGCAATACGTCACATATCTTTGCCGTCCACCGCTGGCGTAGGGGTGACATGTCAGCAGTGTCAGCAGATCGCGGTTCGGTTGAATTTTGATTTTCTCTACCTCGTGGGGTTGGATGATCTGAATGTCAGCCACCTTGTAGGTCAGCGTCTCCCATAAATTTGTCAGCGTAACGGTATCGCCCACCTGCAAACGGTCGATGTGCCGGAAGTAATCCGCACCTTTCCACCCACGATGTCCCGCGATGACGCTGTTGGTGTTGGCACCACCGATAGGGGCAGAAGTATTGCCCAGCACCGCAGCGCCTGCGGCGAGGTGAGCATCGGACGCGCCCAGATAGACCGGCATGGTCAGTTCCATAGCCGATATCTCCAACACGCCTATGATCTCGTCCTCAACACCGTAGGCGGTCAGGTCGGCGGCGGGTACTTCGCAGGCTTCAAGGTCAGTGAGGTTGCACTGCTCTTCTGCATAAAGCTGGCAGTTATAGTCCTGTAAAGCCGTCAGTAATTCGGGGTACAGCTTCTCCGGCTCATTACGCTCGGTCAAGAACTCCTGCACCGCAGTTTCGGCGCTGCTCTGGAGTCTGTGTCCCATAAACACCGGCCACAGCATGACGCAGACGCCCGCCACGGCCAGCAACGCCGCCAGTACAAAAGGTGTCTTACGCATGGCGCACCCTCCTTACCAAAGAGTAAGCGACGCCAGTCACAACCACCGCGCCAAGGCCGATGCCCAGGCCAGCGAGGTAGTGCTGTGTCCATGAGGATGCCGCCGCCTTTTCTTCTACGGCAGTAGTTTCCTGTTCGGGAGTATAGGGAACACGGTGGCCACGCACCAGCAATCGGTGGGTATTGACCCCGAAAGGCGTACACGTCACCAGTGTGACCAGATCCTTGTTATCCTCGATTTGGAGCAGGCTCGTGTCCGTGGGCAATACCGTGTGGATGGCGTCTACCTTGTATGCCAGCACCTCACCCAGCACATGGATGTAAAACGTGTCGTCCTCTGCAAGCTGGTCTATGTCCGAAAACAGTTTGGAGCTTGCCATGCCGCTGTGTGCCGACAGCACCGCGTGGGTACTGCTGCCGCCTACCGGCAAGGACGTTCCTACCACATGACCCACGGCACGCTCCAGCGTGTCCGCGTCCGTGCCGTGCTGCACCGGCAGGTATACGCCGATCTTGGGGATGTCCACATAGGCCATGACACAACCCACCGTGAGCTGTTCGGCATAGGCCAAGGGAGGGGCGGAAGCCCCTCCCTCTGTGATGGCCGCCTGGCCGGACAGCATAGCGTTGTACTGCTCCGCGGCCTGCCGCTGGGCAGTCAGTTCGGTATCATCGGTGTTTTCAATAGCGGCGGTGTAGGCGGTTTCTATGTCGGAATGATACTTCTCATTCAAAAATCCTCCCATCAGCGGATAGAGTAGAAGCCCAAACGCCACAGCACCGCAAGCCGCCGCCAGTAGCCAGCGCTTCACTGCTCGTTCTTGTGCTTACGGCTGCGGATCACGATGAAAGCCGCCGCACCCAGCAGAACCACTCCGCCAATAGTGAACATCCACGTGCCATAGCCGCCAGTCTTGGGCAGGTCGAAGCCGGGGTTGTTGACCACGGTCAGCGGCACGATGGCGCTGCCATCGGTCATGGTAACGTCCTTGCCGTTGACGGTAGCAGAGGCGGTCAGCAGCTTTGCGCCGCACTTCTCACACTGCCCGTTCTCAGCGGCCTTAATGATGATCTTGACCGCGTCCTTGAGGAGAACATAGCCCTTATCCGTAGCGGTTTCAGTCAGGCTGTAGCTATCATCCTCCAGCCCTTTCACGATGATGTGGCCGCTACTGTTGGGGACAAAGGTGGTAGCGTCGGACTTCTTGGTGGTGATACCCTTGGCGTAGTAGATGCCATCTTTCAGGTCGGCGATGATGTAGCAGTCGTCACTGTCATTATGCAGCAGGAACTTGACGTCCTGGATGTCACCCTTGCCATCGCTGAACTGCTTGAGAACGTCGATGCCGTAGGTGTACACATGGCAGCAGTCCTTGAGGGTATCAAAGTAGGTAGTGTTGGTGCGCTTCCACGTCAGCTCGACCTCGTTGGGGTTGTCGGTATCACCCATCTTGGCGTCTGCGGTCAGTGTCGCCGCGTAGGTGATCCGCATGGTGCAGTCGCTGTAGCCGCGCTTCACGCTGTCGGTATACACGCTCTCGGACTCGTTGATCTCGCTCAGGCCGGTATCGGTCATGCGGATGGTCATGGTGTCGGCGGTATCATCGTAACCCACGGTGAATTTGCCGGAGTTTTCATTCCAAGTGGTGATCTTGTCAGTGCAGCCAGCGTCCTTAAAGAACTCAATGACCACATCGTTCTTGTTGTAGCGAATGCCCCTGCTCAGTGTGTCCACATAGGTGTATTCGCTCAGAGCTGATGCCTTGGAGGTGATGGTGGGCAGGGTGCTAATAATCTGATAATCCACCATGTCGCCCACGGAGGCGGTGGCAGTGTGAGCGTACCCATCGGTGATGTCGGTCAGGCTGCCGGTATTCTTGCCGGTGGAGTTCTTTGCTTCGCGCACAGTCTTATCCAACGTAGGGTTACCGGTCTGGTTCTTGGGGTAGACGGTGACATCGTAGTTCCATGCCGCACCGTCCACGGTGGTCATGGGCAGGGACACGAAGAAGGGATTGCAGGTGCTGGTGACATTTTCAGGGACGCGAGTCTCCACGACAAGGTACAATCCCTGCTCCATATTGGAAGCAGAAGTGTAGCCGGTGGCATCCGTCTCGGTCATAGCCACGCCGCCGCTCCTGACGGCGGCCTCCAGCGCATTCTTGACAGTGATGGCATTGGCAGCCAGCGCAGTGGCCAGCTTATTATTAAGCATATCGCTGGTGAAGTAGTTGACGCCGTTCTCAGTCTTGTGAGCGTCTGCGTTGGTCAAGCCGATGGCAGACAGTACGGCATTAGAGCGTTCAGAGCCATCAAAGCCATACAGCACGCCCACCTGACGCTGGCTCTCCACCAATTCATTGTTCATGGCGACATCAGCAACGCGGATATAAGTGAATTCCACGCCCTGAATGGCGTATTTGCTTAGCTTATCCACGACGGCGTTATCATGCAGGCCGGTGGAAACGTAGGACTCCGCGTCCCACGCGCCGTCATTGCCGGCCTTGGTGATGTCATACTTGTAGATACTCAGGGACGCTTTTTTGCTGGGATCGATGGTCGGCTCGGCAAACGCCGTGGTGATGAGACTTAGAGCCATGATAGCGGCCATGAGCATGGCCAATACGCGATGGATCTTTTTCATTTGGTTTTCTCCTTCATAAAATCAGATTTTTTGCAAAAATAAACACCCGCCATGAGAGCGAGTGCTGCAAACAGAAAATAGGTTGTAAATCCCGTGCCGCCCGTGAACGGCAGGGCAAATCCCGCATTGTTGCAGGCAATGATGGTAATGTCTCGGTTATTGTTGTCCAACGTTCCTGTGAACAGCGGCTCTGTCAGCAGCGTATACCCTGCGTGAGCTTTGGTTTCGGTAATACGATACTGCGCGCCAACCTTGAGGTCGCTCCACTTGGCGATGCCTGTGTTGTCGGTGGTCACTCTGCCCACCTCCGTCCACGTCTGACCGTCTGTGGAAGTCTCCAGCAGCAGCTCCGCACCGGCAAGAGGGCTGCCCGTTACATCCACCTTGCGGACGGTGATGCTGCCCTTCTCCTCCACGATTTTGACCTTAAAATGAATGTACGCCCACACGGGGTCGGGCAGCGAAGTCAATGCCGCACACGCCTGATAATTGCTGCCGTTGCTGGGCTCCAGCAGCACGGACTCTGTGCCCTCCACATCCAGCGAGTAGCCGTAGTCGCTGCTGATATAGCCGTTCAGCTGCGCCGCTGCGTCCTTTGTGGCCGTCACGGTCAGCACATTCCGCCGCTGTTTGACGGTCACACCGTTAATACCGGCACGAAAGGCGTACTGCGGCAGCACGCCGTTTGTGTCGGTGGCCGTGCCGGTGTATTTGCTGCCGTCCCACGTCAGCGTAATGGCGTTGGCGTCCGAAAGCTGGTTGCGGTACTTCACCGCAAAGCTGGGGATCTTGCCGTGGTTCGTAATGCGGTCAATAATGATGTTGTACGCCACCGCCACGTCGTCGCCCGCATAGTGGAACAGGTTGGCGCAGGTGGTATCATACAGGGTGTAGGGATAGGTCGTGCCGCGGTAGCCGCACACGAACTCCCAAATCACCGCCTGCGTCGCCAGCTGCGCACAGTCGGGATGGATACCATAAAAATCATAGTTACCGCCGTAGCCGTAGGAGAGTGCCAGCGTCACAGCGTACCGCTGATTCCAGCTCAGGCTGCTCCAACTGGTGGAGGAGTAGCTCAGATCGCCGCTGGCAGAGCGAACGGACGGCTCCATACAATAGGCAGGCACCGTTACGCCCGTATCATCTCTGGTAAAGTATTTCAGCTTTGTGCTGGTAAACGCGCCCCATTGCGGCACGGGCGTTTTGTCCTCATGGTAACGGTACTCGTTACCGCCACTGACGATACCCGTGACCGTGGCGGCGTGGGCGGTCACGATGGACAGCCCCATGACAGCCACCAGTAGGCACACAAGTGTCAGCAGCTTGGGAATGGTTTTCTTCATAGCGTTCCTTTCCCCCAACGCAAAAGGCCGGCAGCATACGCTGTCGGCCTTTTGGTCGGGTATTCAGTTGGTTTATCCGTACAGCACCACCACGATGTACTCGTCCGATGCCGCATCGTAGCGGGCGGTGCAGTTGAACCGCGCATAGGCGCTGACCGTTTCCGCGCCGTCCATGGCGGCGAGGCAGGCGAAGGTGGCGTCCACGTTGCCCTTTACGGCGGCGGTCAGTGCCGCCTGTCCGCCATTCTCTGCCAGCCATGCCACGCTGTCTGCCGTACCGGGGAAGTAGCTGGAGTCGGCGGCGGTCATACTGGTGTCGATGGTCACACCGTATTGCGCTCTTGCGTACTCGTTGCCCGCTTGGATAGCCTCCGCAATAGAGTAGATGTTCCCGCTGGCGGCAGGCTTCGGCGCGGGCGTAGGTTCGGGCGTAGGCGCAAGCGCAGGATCTTCCCCCTGTTTCTCTGCCGGTTTCTGTGTAGGTGCCGGCGTGGGCGCGGGAGCCGGTGTATCTTCCGGCACAGGCCCGGGTGTTGCCGGCTCTTCCGGTGCAGTGGGCGGTGCCGTTTCAGCGGGTGCAGGATTCTTTTCCGCTTCTGCATCCGTAGGCGTATCCACCCATTCGACAGGCAGCAGCGCATCCGCACTGTCCTCGGTTTTTTCCTCCTTCTGCGGCATTTCAGCCTTGTCCTCCACAGGTGCGATAACCTGCGCCGTACTCTGCAGTGGAGGCGTTGTCAATGTGGAAACATCCTTTGTCTGCCCGCAGGCCGTGAGCAGCAGAACGCCCTCCAGCGCGAGCAGTGCTAATCGTCTTTTTATCATTTTCTGCACTCCCTTCTTTTCCTGTTGGTTTTATTTTAATCATGCTTATCCCCGGAAATCAATAGGCCCACAGACTTTATTTTGGGCGGCATAAGCATTTAAAATAAAAGCTTGACAATCCTTTTGACACTACCACTTGGAAAGAATCTTTCCATACATCTGACGCTTGTTGCTGTCAAACCGCTTGACCGTCAGGATCACGGTGTCACCGATCTCAAAGTCGCTGTCCTCATACTGATAAGCATAGGAGCACATGCAGACAGTGCCATCCGGCAGGTTGCAGAAGACACCGCCGGCATACTTGCCGGAGATCACAGCCTGCCGCCGGCTGTTGACAGGGTGACGCCGCTCGGCCCCTTCAAAGGGATCGGACAGTGCCGCCTTCACGGAAACCCGGAGCCGATCCTCATCGGCATCATAGTCCGTCACAACGCAGTCCAGTTCCTGCCCGGGACGGTAGACAGCGCGCAGATCTGACACGGACATATAGCAGAGATCCTTCTGCGTCAGACGAATGTCATGGCCATAGCACTCCACCGTGCAGCGGACAGGGCCAACATCAATGACACGGCATTTCAGCCGTGTACCGGGTGCGTTCAACTCTGCCCGATGGGCAAAGTAGGAACGGCGTGTCTTCATAGCCGACTTACGGGAAGCCAGCGCAAAGCCGTTTTCCCTGTCCACCTTGATGATGTTGAAGGACAACGTGGCGCCCATGATATGATTCAGGGACATTCCGGGCCGCCCTTCTCCTGACCACATTTCCGTTTCGGGGATCAGAATACGCACACGGTAAGGGACGACGATGGCGCAGGACAGCTCCCGTTTTCGCACCTCGCCGGTCCTGCGGCTGCGTACATTCAACGAAAACATATCCACACCGATCACCGTACCGCTGAGCGGGCTGCCGCCGCGATAGGACGCGTAGATGGCGTTCCATTCCCGACGTTCCTCCTCGGATAGATTGCGGTCCAGCTTATGGAAATCCAGATGGAAAAACTTCTCGCGGTCACTCATTTCCGGCTTCGGCGCAGGCGCTTCCTGCTCCTCTGCGGGAGGAGCTTCAGCCACGGGCGACGAGGTATCTTCTCCTGAAGTAGCTTCTTCGACTTCTGCGGTGGTTTCCGGAACGGGTGGAGAGCCTTCCTGTGATGCGGGATCCTCCGCAAAGTCTACGGTCATATCCGCATCATCGGGGGACGGTTCTTCTGCATCTTCAGATGCTTCCGCTGGGGTCACTTCGGCTTCGGCGTCAGTTTCTGACGGCACAGACGGAGTCTCCAAGTCCTCCCCAGGCGGAGTGCTTCCATTCAGAATGTCAGGGGGCTGCTGCTCGATGGGATTGGGTGCCGGTTCCACCGTGGCTTCCGTGATCTCTGCGGGAGGATCGGGCTGTGGTTCGGTCGGAACGGTCTTCTTTCTTGGCATTTGGTTACCTCCTCGTTTTAGAATGTCGTGTTTTTATTCGCAAAGAAACGGTGTGTACCGTCCTTTTGCTTCTGTGCAATGATCTGACGATCTGGCAGTTCCTTGCCTTGCAGGGCGAGGGAGTGTTCCGGAAGCCAGATGAGCCGCTCTTTTTCTCCAAGCTCTATACGGCGAAAAGAGGGTTCGCGTTCTGCGGTCAAAGCTGCCACATAGTAGGCGGTCAGCTCATCACCGAAGAGAAAACAGAGCAGAGCGGGCAGACTGGTGGGGATAGAGAATTGAAGCGGACACCCGCCTGTGATCTCCAGCATCACGTCGATGCTCTCCAAAAGCAGCGGATTTGCCGTTTTTGTGATAAGACGAATCACATCGTCCTCCACACAGACAGCGTGAGAGATCCCGCTGAGCTGCCGCAGCATGGGCGTCAGATGCTCCGGACGCATGGTCATTACCCGTTCTCGGTACTTGCCATACAGTAGCGCGAGAAGCTGGTTGCGCCGGATACAGCCGACCTTGCCTAAGATCTCCATGATGCACTTTTGCTGGTTGGTCAAAAGCATGGCTATATCACCTCCTATGGCCCGCCAAGGCTGTTTAGATAGGGATCGACGACCAGATCGCTTTCACCCTCCGTGATACAGTTGAACAGGACAGCCATGGTGTATTGGATCGAGTTGCGGATATTGCGCTCCTGATTGGCCCGCAGCCGCTGCTCCGTATCGCGCAGCGTTAAGTTGTCCAGATCGTGGAGCCTGTGACGCACCCTGCTTTGCGGCAGTGTGGCGTTGCCTACCCGAAAGCTGTCCGAATAAAAAAGCCGCTCGATGGCCGTTTCAAAAATACGGGCCATCTCCGGCTCAAAAGAGGAGAGCTCACAGGCATCCAGAATGCCGGTAAGCTCTTCTTCGTCCGGTCCCTCCGTGACGGATGGACTGACTTCAATATAACTCTCATCGTTCTTCCTCTTATCAGTATAACTTGGCCGCAGATTTTGCGGTTCTGCAGGCGCAGCATCTGCGGTTCTTGAACTACGGTTTTCGCTGTTCTTGAACTTCCTATCCTGCGGTTCTGGAGGATCAAGAGCCGCAATATCTGCGGTTCTTGTGCCGCATTCCTCCGGCTCCATAAATGGCGCGCACTGGTAATCCGGATCATCCATGGGCTGTACGCAGGCGAGATAGATCTGGTTGGCGTCGCCCCGTCCGCAGCGTTTTTCCCAAATCAGGTGAAGCTCCGCCAGCTTACGGAACGCGGCGGACACTCGCTGCTCACAGATGCGCAGCTCCTGTGCCAACGCTTTGCGGGGAAAAATCACAAAGACCTCGCCATTGTCATTGACCCAGCCGTTCCTGCGGGAGAGCTGAAAGCGGTTCAGAAGGAAGGTGTAGGCCACCTTGGCGTCCAGGCTCATCTCCGCGTATCGTGGGTCGGAAAATAACCACCGCGGCATTTGCAGATGGTGGACGCTCTGTATATCCGTTTGCTTCATGAGCGCAAACGCAGGGCGCTGGTTCAGTTTTGCGGCTTTCATACCGGCCCCTCCTCATATCGTTTTGTTATTCTGCCTGTTTTCGTGGCGCGGGCTTCAGCTCCACCATGCCGAGATCGTCGCCAGCCACCTCATAGGTAAAATCATCGTCCTCTGCCATAGAGATCGGCGGCTCTGCCTGTGGGGCAGGCGTCCATTCTTCGGCAGGGGGCTTTTCTTCCTTCCGAGGCGCGGCGGCCGGTGTCTCCTGCGCTTTTTGCTTCCATGCGGGGATATAGTCCACCACGCGGCAGGTCGTAAGTCCGGCGAAGTCCGGTAATTCTTCCGGCGTCAGCTTATAAAGCAGCGCGGGCCGGTGGCCTTGGAACAGCGCCAGACACTTTTGTTGATCCAGACGCAGCACCTCATCCGGCTGCATCAAGTCCCGCTGGATATTACTGCGGGTCGTGGAATAGGGCCGGGTGCTGTTATAGATGGGTGAGAACAGGGGCTGCATGGGCATCTGGTTATTGGTAACAGCAATAGTGACTTTGCCGCACTTTTCCGAGATGTACTTGGCGGAGGTCAGGTCGTTGCAGCCCATGTAGATGGTCTGGTTAAAGGTGTTAAGCTGATTTTCCCATTCCTTTCCGGGATACCGCTGCTGCCACTGGCTGAGGCTCTGCACCACCACCTGACACGCGATATTGAAGCCGCGCACACTGTTCAGCGCGTCGGCAATACCCTCCATGTATCCGATGTTGCAGTATTCGTCCAGACAGAAGTTTACCAGTACCGGCAGCCGCCCGCCCTTGCAGTGGAGCCGTGCGTAGTTGGAAAGCTGTGGCATAGCCAAGGAAAAGAATAGTGAACTGAGAAAACGGTAGGCACTGTCCTGTGCGGAAATGATGATGAAGTATGCACAGGGCCGCTGTCCCGGCAGCACGAGGTCAACATCGTGGTTGCGGGTGATGGTGTCCACCAGTTTGTTCTGGAAGATGGCAAGCCGATTACCAAGGCCGGTGATGATGTTGCCCCAGAGGTTTTCGCGGGCCTTCAGGAACAATCCGTGATGGCCCTTGGCGGGGTGGTCAGGCGGCAGCGACGCCAGCGTGCGGTTCAGCTCATTGACGCTCATGGTGGCGAGGATCTGATACACGTCGCCCAGACCCCGCTGCTCGATGGGCAGCAGATCACCCTTTTCATCCCGCAGATTGCAGACATAGTGGATCAGGGCCATCAGGAGATTCAGCTCCGCACGGCTCCAGAAATCGTCGGCCTCCTTGGGACTGGAGGTATTCTGGATAATGGTGTTGGCCACCGTCTGTACCAGATCTGTTTCTGTGTCCAGTCCATAGAGACAGTTCCAGCCATCTGAGTGAGCCATGTCCAGAAAGTTGACCGCTTTGACGTAATGGCCGTTTTCCCGGAAGTAGGGGGAAAGCTGCTCGAACAGCTCGCCCTTTGGATCGACGCAGAATACGGACTCCTTTCGCTGGGCGCAGCCCATCAGAAAGGGCAGGATCAGGCCACGGGTCTTCCAACTGCCCGGCGCGCCGATGCAGAGAAGGTTGTTGTTCTCGCCGGGTACCATGCGATGAGCCACATAGGCGGCGTATTTGTCCGGGTCCTCCGGCCGCTCCTTGATCTTGCCCAGCAGCATCCCGGAGACGCTGCGTATGGGGCCGATCTCCAGAAAGGCTTCCATCTCCCGTTTGGTGAGGAAGCCGGAGGAGCCATGCGTCCCGTCCGGGAGAATATCGAAGCCTCGTGGGTCTCGCGTATACTTATAGCCGGAAAACCAAAGGTAGCCGCGTTTGGTCACAAGGCAGAACATCAGCGCAAAGAACGCGGTGGCTTTCAGTCCGAAGCCAGAGAATATCGCCAGCCAGTTGCGGATCGGATCGAATATCCAGATGGCGGTCACATCCTGCCCTGTGTTATGAAAGATAGCGTCAGTGCCGAGGCGCATGGAGTTCAGGAGCATCCCGTAAAAATACCAACACACCAGCCCGACAGGGATGTAGAGGGGCAGTTTCTTTTTGTGCCGCTGGAACCATACACCCCAGCGGGCTTCAACGGTATCCTCCAGCTTTTCCAGCAGCTTTGATAAGCGGGGCATGGATCATCTCTCCTTTTTCTGTGACATAGGGGGTATCCAGTGGACGGTAAGGCTTCGGCACATCTCCCAGCAACTGCGTGATGGCATCCTCGGTCAAGGTAAAGACCCGCGCTTTTCCGGTGTCCTGATAGCGCGGACCCCATACTTCTGCTACCTGCTGCGGCAGAGCGGCCAATACGAGCTGCGAATAGCCCTGCTCCCGTGCCAGCGTATAGGCGGCGTCCACACGGCGCAGCTCCATGTCAGCCGCCAGCACGAAGGGCTGTCCCTGAAACAGCGCGTCCCAGCAAGGTCGATCAGGCGGCGGAGGGCGGTAATGGCCTTTCAGAGCCAAGCGCGTCAGCCTCTGCCGGTAATCCGGCTGAGCCATGATCTGAAGCTGTGTCACACCGGTATCGTCGCAGGGCAGAAGATAAACCGGCTGCTGGAACCAGCGGGCAGCGACGCCGTAGGTCATGAGCTTGCTCTCGTCCTCTGCCATAGGCTTGTCCAGTTCGGTAAGCATATCTGAATAGCTTTCGCCGCAAAAAAGGAAGCTGCGTGTTCCGGGCAATTTTGCTGTATTGTTCTGAAAGGCAGACAGCTCATCTATGGGGCAAAGGCAGCCGATGTCCGGACAGACATAGTGCGCGGCACAGAGCAGATCCCCCACGTGGAGTAATGCTGCCGTGCGGGTGCTACCCCATGGGTTACGGCCACGCCCGCGACCGGCAGAGGTGAGAAATAAGGCATTTCCCTCCGCCAGTTCATCCGGCTGCGTAGCATAGACGTTGATACCGGACTGGTAGGCTGTCAGCAGCAGAGAAGCAAGCCGCAGCCGCCGCACGATGGCATCCGCATGGTACGTTCTCGGCGTATCCGGCAGCCATGCGCTTCCCACCAGCAGCCGACGTCCCTCTGCGGTAAGGATCAGGGCCTCACTTTTGCTGTGGTATTTGATGAGCTTCATCGTCAGCAGGTTCGATAGCTCTGTCTCGCTGACGACCCGCAGCAGCTGGGCGGGTCGGATATACTGGCACCATCCCAGCAGCCGCAGCGCCTCGATCTCACGCACACAAAAAACCATTCGCACCCTCGTTCCTGTGAACGCCGAAAGCACCCTTACACCGTGCCGGTGTAAGGTCACTTTCGGCGCCTTTCTCGCATCAAATCTGTTGGCTCCCCGTAGAAGGCAGTTTTTCCTCCGTTGTGGGCAGGCACAGGAGCGGGGAAAAGCTTGCCGGCAAAAGGCTTTGCGGGGCGTATATACCCAACAGATTTTGCTTTCTGAGGAAGCGCGGGATTTTGCTCCGGTTTGGCAGAAAACCTGTTGGGGGTCTCAGCCTTAATACAGCCCTGTAACGCTGTAATCTCCCGATCGTGCGAAGAAGAAATCCGGCGCGTCCTTCATGTCCAGTACGGTGATGTGACACACATTCTGGCAGCTCCGTGTGGAGAGCAGTGCCACCGACAGCGTATACTGGTCATCGTCGGGGATCACCCTGCCCTTGATGGCGTTGCTGACCGCTTTCCAGCCCTTGTTGTCCTGATCGAAAATGTGGCGGCCATCCACATCGCTGTATTCCTCGATCACCAGCAGCGCACTTTTGAAATGGGGAAGCTGTCCGCCGCAGGCTTCATAAGCGTCCAGCAGCTCCACCAATGTTTCCGTCAGCCATGTAGGCGGCTGGAACCGGCAGTGGGGCAGCAGGGTATTGATGCGGATATGAAGCCAGTCGATGCCGATACGTTCCACGCTGCCCACCACCTCCAGCGGACGGAGGGCGCATCCCCGTTTGTACCCGCCTGTGCCGGGACTCTGCTGTTCGCAGAGGCGGCGGAGCTGCAAGGCGGTATCCTCAAAGCTGCCGCATAATTCCTCCAGCATTTTCTGGAAGGTGCCGGGTTGTAGATTGTCCGCTTGGATCAGCAGCTTGCGGGCGTCTATGGCGGCGTCTTCCGTCAGGCGCTGGATCTCCCGTAAATCAGTTTGTTTGCTCATTTGCTTCCTTTCTTTCGGGCCTGCCGGTCGGTGGGCGATGTGGTAATGGCGTCATACTCCTTTTTCGTGACATGGAAGGCCACGGGGACGTGATTATAGCCGATACACAGCAAGCCCTCGCCGCGCCGGAATCGCGTGATTTGCCGCACCTCTTCTTCCGAGAGGTTGAGGATCTGCTGAATAAGGCGGGCCTCCTGCTCCTCCATCTGCATGACGAATTTGATACGGCTGGAATCCAGAATGCCCTTGCCGTACTTACCGCCCTCCAGACTAAACAAATCCTGCATACCCTGCGTAGAGGTGATGGCAATACCGCCAAGTCCGCGGATGGTCTTGACCATCTCCTGCACATAGGCGGCAGCCAGCGGATTGGAACCGGCGCCTACCAGACTCCACAGCTCATCCGCGATCAGGGCGGACAGCTCGCCACCCGCGTTCATGATAATGTCGTTGGCCACGTCGATGGCCCAATAGATACCGGGCAGGATCAGATCATCCGGCATACCGGAGGTGTCCAGCACGATATATTTGTTGTCGATACTGATGTGGTTGCGGCGGCCCATAGCGGCGGCAGAGCCGGTCACATAGCGGGTCAGTACCACCGCCAGATGTTTGGTTTCCGGCTTTTCCAGTAGGACATTGTACCAGTCGGGGATAATGGGCATTTCCTTGAATGCTCCGTTTTCATCCACCACGGAGGCGTTGTCAAAGGTGATCCCGTAGCGGTCGTAGCACTCCACCAGTGAGGCGTCCAGATAGTTTTTGTCCTCCTCCGTGAGATCCTTCTTTTGCAGGGAGTACCAGATGATGAGCCGGGAGATCTTGTCCGCCAGCACGGAGTCGTCCCGCGCCGCCAGCTCTTGTATTCCGGCATAGGCGTCCAGTGTCTTGCGGCGGATAGCCATGATGTTAGGGCAATCCCGCGAAGATGGTGACAAACGTAGGTACAGGCCGCCCAACTGCTCACAGTTGGGGCGGAACTCGTGGCCTTTCTTGGGAATGACGCACACCACACGCTTTCCCTGCTCCCGCAGGCGTCCGGCCAGGCATTGGAGCGTTACGCTCTTGCCGGCGCCGGAGTTGCCGCCGATCCACCAGTTGCCGTTGGTGTATTTGTAGTCGTCGTAAGGGTCAAGGAATACTGGGGACTTGTTGTAGAGGTTCAGCCCCAGAAAGATACCGTTGCGGTCGCTGTGTTCATAGGACACAAAGGGGAAAGCCGCAGCTACGCCGGTGGTCAGCGCATTGCGGCGGCTCTTGCGCTCAATGTCGGCATCCAGTGCGACCAGCGGCAGCGTGGAGAGAAAACCCTGCTCGTTGGCGTAATCGCAGCGACGAGCGATCATATCCACCGATACGCACAGCTTCTCCACGGCGGTGACGCGCTGTTCCAGCGTATCCGGATCATCCGCCACTACTTCGATAAGGGTGTGCATATAGTAGAAGTCCTCGCCCTGCCGGTTCATGACGTCCTTCAGGTAGAGACCGGAGGTGATGGCACTGTCCAGCTCCTCATAGTCCTGACGGGTATCTCCCACATCCCGCATTCGACTGCGGTTGAGCATGGTGGTCTGTGCAATTTTGGAGAGGATCTTTTCCCGGTTCTGGCGGGTAAAGCTGAAGCTGACATTGACGCCCTCGCCCGCCTCCACCAGCGGCGCAAGCCAGCAGGAGCCGACTGTGGTGCTGTAGCCATAGCCGGTGATGTAGAGGTAGGCATGAAAAACGCCGTCCACTACGATGTAGTCACGGCTTTTCGTATCAATGGCGGTGGGGGATAGAATGTCCAGAATGGTGGTGGAGCCGGCTTCCAGCTCGGAGAGATCCGGCCTTTCCGCCCCGAACAGCAGCCGTTTCAAAAGCGGCTGCTTCTTGATAACAGGCTCGGCTTCTGCCGGTGGTACGGGTTTCTTTTGTTTCTTCATGGTAATACTCCTCGTATGATAGATGTTGTATGATGCTATCCTTTTCAAAAACATAAAATAAAACGCATCAAAAACACAAAACAAAATCCTTCAAAAACACAAAACAAGATTGACGTAAATAGAATTTTTGCGTATACTATAGAAGAACAGGAGGTGCAGCGTTATGCAGCAATACTTGCCACGAATCGTAGACCGTGAACTGGCCTTGAGGTTAGAGGCGTTTGGCGCAACTTTGATTGTCGGCCCCAAGTGGTGCGGAAAAACAACAACGGGTCAGCAGCAGGCGAAGAGTATTCTGCGGATGCAAGACCCAGACAAAAAGGCAGCTTATCTTGCGACTGCCGAGGCGAAACCCTCGTTGCTTCTTAAGGGTGATAACCCGAGACTGATTGACGAGTGGCAGATTGCCCCCGTCCTTTGGGACGCTGTGCGAACTGCGGTAGACATCCGGCAGGAAGAAGGCCTGTTCATTCTGACGGGCTCCACCTCTGTGGATGATAAGAAGATCATGCACACGGGGACAGGACGAATCGCCCGCCTGAAAATGTACCCCATGAGCCTGTACGAGTCTGGCGAATCCAATGGGCAGATTTCGCTGAAAACGTTGTTTGACCAGCCAGACACGGATATTGATGGGATCACAAGTCCGCTCTCTATCGAGCAGTTGATTTTTGCCGCATGCCGAGGAGGATGGCCTGCAACACTGCGCAGAAAGAGCCAGGAGGCTCAGCTTTTGACCGCACGGGAATATATCACAAATATTTGTGAGTCCGATGTTTCCACAGTGGATGGCGTACAACGAAACCCCGTCTGGACCAGCCTGATTCTACGTTCCTATGCCCGGAATATCTCCACATTGGCGAAGAAAACCAATATCCTGAAGGACGTTTCCGCCAATGCGGACGGTATAACTGCCCCCACATTGGATTCGTATCTGAACGCGTTGGAGCGTCTTTTTGTGATAGAGGATATTGATGCGTGGTGTCCAGCTATCCGCTCAGCAACAGTAATACGATCCGGTAAGAAACGAGGTTTTACAGATCCATCCATTGCCGTAGCCGCTATGGGGCTTACCCCCGAATATCTGGAGCAGGATCTAAAGACCTTCGGCTTTATCTTCGAGTGTCTTGCCATCCGAGATCTGAAGGTCTATTCCTCAGCTTTAGGTGGAAAGGTATCTTATTATCATGACCGGCTTGATTTGGAGGCAGACTGTGTATTGCATCTTTCTGATGGAAGGTACGCGCTGATAGAATTTAAGCTGGGCAGCCGTGAGATTGAGGAAGGCGCTCAGCATCTGCTTGAAATCAAGAATTTGATCCATCAAGCCATTGAAAACGGCACGACCAGCCTGCGGGAACCAGATTTGTTAATGGTCATTACAGGCGGAGAAATCGCGTATACCCGGCCTGATGGGGTGAAGATCATTCCGATTGGCTGCTTAAAGGACTAAGACTAATTTGACGGGAAAGGGCATCGCTGCTGCGATGCCCTTTCATTGTGTCTGCGCCTCATATACGCCATGCACCGCCGTGGTCATATCAAACACGCCCTCCGGCAGCTTGACGCGCTGGCTGGTGCGCTTATTGATGATTTCATAGAGCAGCTCCAGCGCAAAATCGTCCGCATAGCGCGGCTCCTGCACCTCCAGCTCGCACAGATCCAGATAGCGGCGGGCGGTGTCAGCCTCCTCATTGAGCCGCTGGATAATGCCCTGTACGGTGTTGGGGGACGCCCGCATCTGCGATTCATACTGGAACACCATGAAGAACCGGTGCTGCAAAGCGTTGCTGGCCACACCCATGCCGATGTCCTGAATGTTATCCTGGATCATTTCGCGGCAATAGGCGTTGTCCTCGTTCTTCGCGTACTCCTGCATCCGTTCAACATAGCGCGAGATGTCGGCAGGCAGCGTCCGTGCCTCAAACTGCATGTGATCCGGCGCGATCTTCAGATATGCGGCAAAGGCTTCCACAATAGCCTGTCGGTCCTCAGCAGACTTCAGGTAGATGTTCACCGGGACGATCTCAAGAATCTTGATAAAGCGGTTGTCCTTTGTGATAACCACGCCGCCGATGATATTCTTGACAGGCAGCCAATCCTGAATGCTGCCCTGATAGCTGGCGGTAGCGCGGGTCTCCACACCGCCGCCAAATAGTGCTTTTTTGATACTCATGCCGTTACCACTCCTCTGAAAAACATCATGCGCCTGCGGCAGTGCCATGCCCACCAGCCCTTCAGCCAGCGTGTCAGGCTGTCGTCGCTGACGCCCATCAGCCCAAAGCCGCCGATGGGGACGACCAGCGAGACGGTCACGATGATCTTCGGCGTCAGGGAGAAGGGCAGATATGTCAGGCACACATACAGCACCGGCAGGCATAAAAGAAGGGCCTCGATGAGATTGCGGATCTCAAACAGGCCCAGGATCCGTCCAGCATTGGTAAAGTTGACAGGGATATAGTAGGTGTCAGTGTTCATCCTCGACCTCCTTTGCGGGCTGCAAAAGCCGCCCTTTATAGGTTTGATATTCTTGCTTCAGTTCTTCCGGCGCATCGTCCCATTCCGCCAGCAGCCGCTCCATACCGAGACAGAGCAGACGCTCGTGGTACTCGGTGGGCGGAATATCCGTCAGTTCCATGCGGCTGAGGTGCTGGTTGCTGATGTTCATGCGTCCGGCAAGAGCGTTCAGTGTGATCTTATATTTGATGCGCAGAACGCGCAGACGGGTGGGAACGTACATTATCCGGCCTCCCTGTATTCAATATAGGGGATGCGGCACCAGCCTTGCCAGCCACGGCCCGCGACCTCCGTCCGTACCACGCCGTACTTAGTACCCATGGCCTCCACCGCGTAGCCGTTGCCTACATAGACGCCGATGTGACCCTGTTTCCATAGGGCGATGCCCACAACCTCCGGTATGGTGTCCATTGTTCCCGCCATACCGGCCTTCTGAGCGTTGGCGTACATCTGGTCAGCACCCACATCGGGCATTCCGTTCGTGCCGTAGTTGATGGAGCCGCTGGCGGCATCAAGCCACCCATAGCCTTTGATAAGTCCGATACAGTCCGCTGTGCGGCGGCCCAGCCAGTTGGCGCGGATAAAGTCCTCATATTTCCCGACGCCCTCCGGATACTGCTGGAGCTTATAGTTGAAAAGGGCATCCGTCAGAATATTGCCATAGGTGCCCCAGCAATAGCCCCAGTTGTTTTCCCACGCCTGCATGGCGTAGGCGGCAAGGTCTACGTTATTCTTGGTGGAGGGGCTGACAAAACCGGACGTGTCGATGGTATCACCGTAGCTGCTGCCATGCTCATAGTCTCCGGTATAGCCGGTGTCGCCGCTGTAATTGGGGCGGTATGGCGCGTAGTATTCCGCGTATTCCTTCAGCGCGTTACTTTTGGTCAACACCTCGTACAGTGCACCTGCCCATGTGCGGGCATCCTCTTCAAAGGAGAGCTGATCCATAAATGCCTCCGGGTCAAGGTGGTCGATTTTGATGACCAGTGTCCGCTTGAGCAGGCCGCCGAACTCGAAGATGTTCAGCGTCGGCTCATAGCGGAGCCGTGAGGTTGCCAGCGACAACACGGCCTCCGTGGTCATTACCTCCAAGTCCTGTTGATAGGCCACAGAGCTGATAGCAATGAACCGACGCAGGTCATCCTCATCAAAGTCGCTGTTGATCTCCACCCCGTCGATCTCTATGCCCTCCTCTTCATATTGCTGGATAAGGCTTGTCACGATGGCGTCGATCTGCGTATTCTCAAAGTCCTCCAGATCCATATAGAACCCGCCCAACGTCATGGCTTGCCCTGTCATGCGGGCAACGGATGCCGTCCCGGAGGAGGAAAAGCCAAAGAAGATATTGGGGAGATAGGCGAAAATCAGCATAGGCAGCGCGATCAATGCCACCAGTACCCAGATTGCCAGCTTGGCGAGAAACGGCGCGGCCTCCTTTGCCGCCGCCACGGCGGCGCCGTGGACACCGCCCGCTGCGGCTGCCTTGGCGATCCTCGCGGCACTGACAATGCGCCTTGCCGTCTCGATGCCGCTGTGCTGGCGCTGGTTATCCTGCATGGCTATCGTCCTTTTTCTTGCCAGCCCGCTTGCTGCTCTTGGCGTCCTTCGGGACAGCGCGGCCCGATACGGTGGGCTGTTTCACCTGCGTAGGGATATGCGGCGTCTGCTTGGGCGTACCTTGGGTATTCTTCGTGGGGCTGACGGTTGGCCTGCGGGTGCTGTGGCTCATTCCTGCGGTATCGGGACGAACTCCACTGCGCTGACCTGTGACCGATGTAGTGCGGGCGGCACTCCGTTCCTGCGGTATCGTGCTGGAGCGTGGTGCCTTGGTCGGAGCATTGGCAGACGCGGGAGCCGGACGCGCGAT
>OHJU01000233.1_pt1 | contig 32023 bp, 28 predicted proteins | sample 1568711 | NCBI WGS metagenome assembly OHJU01 (sample SAMEA3879574, study PRJEB24766) | human gut metagenome | biome: human-associated habitat; feature: feces | place: USA | collected 1985/1987 | reverse complement strand
CCATCATGGCCACGCCGGAGCAGATCGCCCGGGCGGCGGATATGAAGCTGATCTTCTCGGTGCAGCCGGCCTACGCCTATCTGTGGGGCGGCAAGGGCGGTATGTACGAGCGCCGGGTGGGCGAGCGCTATCTGCACTCCAACAACTTTGCCGCCATGTTCGCCGCCGGCGCGGTGGTGTGCGGCGGGTCGGACAGCGACGTGACGGAGCCGCGGCCCATGCTGGGCATCCACGCGGCGGTGAACCGCGCCGTGCCCCAGTGCGCCGTGTCCGTGGAGCAGGCCATCGAGATGTACACCGTCAACGGCGCTTACGCGCTGTTTGAGGACAAGCGCAAGGGAAAGCTGGCGCCGGGATACCTGGCGGATATCGTGGTGCTGGACCGCGACATCCGCGCCGTGCCCGCAGAGCAGCTGGAGCAGACCGACGTGACCGTGACCATCAAGTCCGGGTCGGTGCTGCACAGCCGGCAGTGAGGTGACGGCCATGCTTCAGATCAGACTGTTTGGCAAGCCGCAGGTCATCTGCGACGGCACGGACATCACCCCGGAGCTGGGCAACAAGGGATGCGCCCTGCTGTGTATCCTGTTTCTGCGGGGCGGGGACTACTACGCGCGGGAGAAGCTGGCGGCCTACCTCTGGCCGGACAGCGCCGTCAGCGCTGCCAAGTATAATCTGCGCTATACCCTGTGGAAGATCAAAAAGAGCACCGATACCGGCGAGGGCGGGCGGTCGCTCATCAAGCTGGACCGGGAGTACTGCTGCATCGACCGGGCATACGACTATATCTGCGATCTGCAGACCATCGACGAGATCGACCCGGAGACCCGGTCGGCGGACGAGCTGAAGCGGGCGTGTGACGCCTTCGGCGGCGAGCTGCTGGAGGGGTACTATTTCAACCACTGCGAGGACCTGAATGAGCTGATCCTCAGCCAGCGCATCTATTATGAGAAGCGGAAGAACCGGCTGCTGATGAAGGCGGCGGAGCTGTATGAGCAGCGGGATATGCTGCCGGAGGCCGTGGGCATTCTGGAGCGGGTCATGGAATACGAGCCCTACAACGAGCAGCTGGCCCTGCGGCTGATGACGCTGTATGAGCGCGGCGGCGACCGCAGCCGTGCTATCCGGTTTTTCAACGAGTTCCGCAACCGGCTGGCCTCCAACCTGGAGATCTATCCCGGCAGCGCCATCACGCAGAAATACGCGGAGCTGAAGGCCGCGCCCGCCGCGCCGGAGGAGCCTGCGGCGGCGCGGACCGATGCGCCGGGCCTGCACGTGCAGACCTGCTGCCTCCGGGCGGTGCCCTGCTTCTGGATGGCGGACGCAGTGGGAAAGCTGCTGGACGCTATCGGATACGACGTGCCATCGGGCGACCGGGCGCTGCTGCGGGTGCTGGGGGCTATACAGCCCGCTGCGGCGGTGTGTGCCGGCGCGGAGGGTGAGGTCACGGCCGCACCGGCGGCAGTGGCCCAGGCGTTTATCCGGTGGCTCACCGGTCTGGCGGCGCGGCAGCCGCTGGCGGTGCATATCCGCCGCGCCGGGGAGATGGACGACGTCAGCCGCGGTGTGCTGGAGTATCTGCTGACGGAGCGCCCTGCCGGGTTGACGCTGCTGACAGAGGACGGCGGGGCCTTGGGCGATATGTCCAGCGGAAAATGACGGCGGAAAGTGCCGGATATTTGCCGGAACACCGGGCACATCCGAACTTTAAAGCGCGAAAGCGTGCGGCGGAGTGTTTATTCCCGGCAAATATTTTTGGTGGATATGACGGTTGACGGTGGCTCCCGGTTGTGATATCTTACAGAAAACTTCGGGAAAGGAGAACGCCACACATGATGAAGCAGCTGTACAAGGCATACGCATTTAGCTTTTACTTTACCTACGCGGATAAAGTAAGAGTGATTTGTGATGCCCGGAAATGCTGCTGATGCGATGAGGCCGTTCTCCCCCGGAGACGTACTGACATCAAAGCTGCCCTATGGATCACAGATCCACAGGGCGGCTTTTTTGCAGCCAAATTTTCAAAAACACCCATCAGGAGGAACCACACCATGAAAAAGAACATCACACGGCGGCTGATGACCGCCCTGCTGGCCGCCGTCATGTGCGTGAGCATGGCCGCCTGCGGCAGCAAGACCGACGACACCAAGACGGACGGCACCGGCGATGCAGGCGGCCTATAACGCCACCGCAGAGATCCCCATTCTGGGTACCTCTGTTACCGAGTACGGCGTGGCGCTGGGTATCGACAACTTCTCCGGCACCGTGGGCGGCAACGTCTCCGGTACCTCCGACCTGGCGCCCCTGACGGAGCAGGCGGACATGATCCTGGAGCTGCTGCCGGAGACCAAGACCGTCGGACTGCTGTACTGCTCCGCGGAGCCCAACTCCGAGTACCAGGTCCAGGTGGTGGAGGAGTACCTGACCGGCAAGGGCATCACCTGCACCCGCTACTCCTTCTCTGACTCCAATGACGTGGCCGCTGTGACCACCAAGGCCGCCGCCGACAGCGACGTGATCTACATTCCCACCGACAACACCGCCGCTTCCTGCACCGAGACCATCGGCAGCATCGTTCTGAACGCCAAGACCCCGGTGGTAGCCGGCGAGAAGGGCATCTGCGCCGGCTGCGGGAGCTGGGTCTGGGTCTGGAGGATCGCCTGACCACCAAGGTGGGCACCCTCTCCGGCGGACAGCGGCAGGCGCTGACGCTGCTGATGGCCACCCTGCAGAAGCCCAAGCTGCTGCTGCTGGACGAGCACACCGCTGCCCTGGATCCCCAGACGGCCCAGCGGGTCATGGATATCACGGACCGCCTGGTCCGGGAGAACCACCTGACCGCGCTGATGATCACCCACAATATGCGCGATGCCATCCACTACGGCAACCGCCTGCTGATGCTGCACAACGGGCGGATCGTGCTGGATATCTCCGGCGAGGAGAAGGCCCGGCTGACGGTGCCGGACCTGCTGGCACTGTTCAGCAAGGTCAGCGGCCAGGAATACGACAACGACCGCGCCCTGCTGGCGTAAACGCGAAGCCGGGGACTGCCCGTGAGGACAGCCTCCGGCTCTCTGCCCTTGACGGGCTGTGCGGCGGATGGTATGATGGTGGACGAAAGCGCCGGGGCCGTTCCGGCGCAGGGGAGGACGCCATGAAGAGGATAGACAACTGCGAGAATTCCACCGTGCTGGTGGCGCTGCTGCTGGCGGGCATCCTGCTGGTCATGGGCGCCTACCGGCTGTTCTCCTGGCTGTGCAGCCGGGGGCTGACGGACACGCTGACCTGGGTGCTGGGCGCGGCGGCGCTGGTGTTGGGCGCGGTATTCTGGGCGGTGTCCCGCCGCGCCACGCCCCACACGCCCTACGCCGATATGACGGCTCTGCGGGACAGGTCCGTGGCCAACCCGGCGGAGATCTTTCGTGACAAACGCGCATGGCTCTATCTGCTGTGCTGTTTCCTGTATCTGTGCTTCCAGAACGGCATCGCCGTCTGGCTGCCCAACTACTACAAGACCGTGCACCACATGGCAGGCGGCGCGGCCAACGCCATGCTCACCCTGTTTTTCCTGGGCGCACTGGTGGTCCGTATGCTCTCGCCGCTGGTGTATAAGCGTATGCCGGTGTGGACTTTCTATCTGCTTACCTGTTTTTTGTCGGCCGGCGTGTTTGCGGTTTTGCTGCTGACGCCGTCTTTGGCCGTCCAGCGGGTGCTTTTGGTGCTGCTGGGCCTGCTGCAGGGCGCGGAGGTCCCGGCCCTGGTGATCCTTTGCTGCGAGACGTTCCCCACTCGGACGGCTTCGGCCTCATCCATCATCGTGCTGGGCGTATCTCTGTCAGCACTGATCGCGCCCACGGTGCTGGGGCGGCTCATCGAGCAGGTAGGCTACGGCATCCCCCTGTGGGGCCTGACGGCCTGCCTGCCGCTGTCGGCGGCGGTGCTGCTGGCCATACGCCGTGACGCACCGGTGCGGGCATGACCTTGCCTTTTCCCCGGGCAGCGGGCAAGAAACTTCTTCACGGGCGCTACTCCCGCCCACCAAACCTTCCTTATAAAAAACTTCCTTCCTTTATCTCGCTGCCTTTGCTTCAGGCCGTCGGAGGTGTCATTGACGCCTCCGGCGGCCTGTGGGCTTTGCGGCTATGCGGGGCGCCCTTGCCGTTTTCCCTGCAAAGCACGCTGCATTCCGTAGTATTTTTGGCAATTTTATTTCGGAAAAGTATTACTTTTTTCCTGTGCTGTGCTATCTTACAGGCGACGGTTAGCCACATCTAACTGCTGCAAAATATAGAGGAGCGATCTGCCATGAAGAGATTTGCCATGTTTGCCGCCGGTGTGCTGTTCGGCACCACCGGCATTAAGGTCCTGGGCAGCAAGGACACCAAGAAAGCATAGGGGCGCTTTTTTCACGCATTCTTTTTCTTATAGCCGCAGTCACAGTACGGTCCGCCGGAGGCCAGGGTATACGTCCGCACAAAGCTTGTCGCGCCGCCGGTCTCACTCATGGTATAGTCCGGATGACACAGAGCCAGCGTCAGGTCGTACGATCCCAGTTCTTGCATCAGTGTGCAGATACCGCACCGGGTAAACCGCCCTTCATAGCCGCTGCCGCCCGGGTATTCGTAAAAGTCCGTCAGCCGTTCCACGTCCGGCCGTTCTGGCATGGACAGGACGAGTGCGCCAAGCAGGGCACAGTTGACGATATTCATCTTAAAGCGGTCCGCTGTCAGCTGCCGCCGAACAGATACCCAAGGACGCACGGGGCCGTTTCATCACCGGAGATACTGCTTTAAAGCATCTCTCCGTTTTGCATGTGGAATGCGAAATACAAAAAGCCGCACGGGAACACCGTACGGCTGGCTTTGCAGGCACAAGGCCTACCCTTATCCAATAATACCCTATTTCGACTGCATTTTCAATCTGAACATCTTAAGGCGTTTTTTGCCCCCAAATTCCGTGTGGTTGTCTCAGTTTTGCCTGTGTGGGTCAGGTTGTGGGTCAAATGAGAAAACGGCGGCAAATTGAACTTGCCGCCGCATTACTGTTTTCGCACTTTGACCCATATTTTTCAGCAACTTATGCGGTCAACGCAAAATAAAAAACTGAACTTTTAACGCAGAAAAACCGCCTAAAAAAGCGGCTTTTCAAAGTTTTTTGGTCGGAGTGCGGGGACTCGAACCCCGGGCCTCATGCTCCCAAACTTATCGGGAAAACTTTTTCTGCTCATTTATAGCAGTTTTTTGTGCTTTTTAATTTGTTTTACTTACTCTTTGACGCTCTTATCTCCGCTGTTTCCGGGTGTTCCAGAGCCGTATGTGGTAATCTATGTGGTCAAAAACGCTTCCCTCCCGGTTTCCGGTGAAGATTCACCGGTGCCGGACGGGAAGCGTTTCTCATTGCTGTGTGGTCTGTATTGTAACTCTGAGCAGACGGTTATGCAAGTTGTTTCTGCGAAAGCGGCAGCTCAAATGTTGAGCCGCAATAAACAAAGAATAGGCGGGAAGATAGGCAGAGGTACTTTTCTTACTCTCTGAGTATAAATCCCTTAATACAGACATAATAGTAAGGAATTTAAGGCACAATCCATTGACTATTCCCTTATTTTGCGTTATTATTTAAGGGAAAACAAATGGAGGTGAGGGAATGAGAACCTTCAATTACTCTGCAATTAAGGAACAGAAGTGGGACTCGGATGTTCTTGGCCTGATTGCAGCCATATACAAGGAAGCTGGAAAGCAGGAACTGTATTTGAAGCAGCGTCCGGAGGAGCTCGAAAAGCTCGTGGAGATTGCCAAGATACAGAGTACTGAGGCATCGAATGCCATCGAGGGCATCGTTACCACGAGTACCCGAATCCGGCAGCTTGTCGAAGAGAAAACCACGCCGAGGAACCGTGACGAGCAGGAGATTGCCGGATACCGTGATGTGCTGAGCATCATTCACGAGAGCTTTGACGCGATTCCAATTACGCGGAACTATATCCTGCAGCTTCACAAAATCCTGTACAGCCACATGAATAACCCGCTTGCGGGCCGCACAAAAAGCGTGCAGAATTATATCACTGCCACCTATCCGGACGGTCATGTGGAAACGCTGTTCATGCCGCTTGCTCCGTATGAAACGCCGGAAGCGCTGGACAGAATCTGTGAGGAATACAACCGCGTAATCGGGAATATGGAACTGGAGCCGTTGATTGCGATTCCGGTTTTTGTCCATGACTTTCTGTGCATCCACCCCTTCAATGACGGCAACGGAAGAATGAGCAGATTGCTCACAACGCTGCTTCTGTACCGAAATGGTTTTTATGTTGGAAAGTATATCTCCCTTGAAGCCAAAATCGCCAAAAACAAAGATCTGTACTACGATGCGCTTGCACAGGCGCAAACCGGCTGGCACGAAGGCACCGAGGATGTAGTGCCCTTTATCAAATATCTGCTTGGAACAATACTTGCAGCCTATAAGGACTTTGAGGATCGTGTGGCGCTTGTTGAAACCAAGCTGCCCGCACTGGAAATGGTGCGCAGAGCAAGCAAGAATAGAATCGGGCGCTTCAGCAAGCAAGACATCCGGGAGTTCTGTCCAACGCTCAGCGACAGTTCCATAGAGGGAGCCTTGCGGAAGTTAGTCGCCGTTGGTGAACTGAAAAAAGAAGGAAAAGGTAAAAACACCTGCTATTTCAGACTGAATTAGATATCCTTCAATAAAAATAACATTTTAGAAGACCGTACCTGTTCATATGAGCAGGTACGGCCTTTTTGATAAGAGTAGCGAAGTTAGCATCCCAATAGGCAGAAAAATTGTTGTCACACAATTGCTTTTCTTAGAGAAATACAAAACTTTTAGTCGCTGTTACCATATGACTGCCGCTGCACGATGCAATGTACCAAGAGATTGAGTGCCTCTTCAGCTGTTGATCGTTTCAGTTCACATTCCCAAACTACAATCACATTCCATCCGAGCTTGGCGAGGAGGGCGTGATTTTTAGCATCGCGCTCAATGTTGGAGCCTATTTTCTTTTTCCAAAATTCCGCATTGTTCTTAGGCCACACAAAATAGTGACAATCCTCATGCCCATGCCAGAAACAACCGTTTACAAAGATCACCGTCTTATATTTGGGAAGAACAATATCCGGTTTTCCTGGAAGACGAGCGTCATTTTTTCTGTATCGGAATCCTTGAGAAAACAAGTATTTTCTGACATGTTCTTCTGGTTTAGTATCCTTTCCACGAATACGGGACATATTATAGCTTCTGGTTTCTGGAGAATGGACATCGGCCACAACAATCCCCCATTTCAATTAGTCTTTGTAGTAGTCTTTCAGTTTTTGACGACATATTCTCGTAATCGCAGCTTTATTGGATCTGTCAATCGTGCTCCAGATGTCTGGAGAAACAGAAAATACATGCGAGTCTTCGTTATAAAAGAAAAAGCCGCTCTCTATTAATGCCTTTACGGGGTTAGAAAGAAGATTTGCGATTATTTGTGCATCGGTCACATCGTCTCTCAGATATATACACTGTTTCTTCTCAATTGCCAGTCCTTGTGCTTTCCTATTTGAATAGTATTCACGAAAATAGACCGCAGCATTTTCAATAGAAATACAGCCATCCCGGTCACCATAGTGAAGTAGTGCCAGAATTAAAATTGGTTTGTAAGAATATGACATTCTCATAGTTTTACAATAATCAAGCAAACGGGAAAGCTTTTCAACTTGACTCACTGTCGGACTATAGCGAGAAGACTTGGTATGTTCATTTTCTTTTCCGGAAGTAGATGTTGCCCGGCCGATAGCGGACGCAATGCTTTCGATACGATGTATTGCCGAAGAATTACCCTCGACATAAAAGTCTCTGACAGCAAGCTTTAACTTATCTTTCAATACGTCTATCGAGTCTTGATGCACAGGCTCAGAAGATAGCTGAATACCAGCGGCTTTTAATATATAATCGTAGGCTTCTTGGGACAACGGGCGAATAGAACTTTGCCAAGGAGGATTGAGGCTCTTTCGAACTGTTTCGAAACCAAGTTGTTCAATATATCCACCGTCAGGGAGATAAATTGGAACCTTCCGTTCAAACTGTTGGCAATCCAGAAGTTTAGCATAGTAGTTTTCTCCATCTGTAGTCTGAATCTCGCCAACAGAGCCTACTCCAAAATAGTACCGTTGACTCTTGTCGTATCGATTGCCTTGGTAATAAATGAAAATATCTCCTTTGTGCAGTTGATTTTTATACCTGGCGGGATAATGGTATGAGTTGAACAGTTCATCTGTGTAGGAAGACTCACTATCCACCTTTTGAGACAGGATAACAAGCATACAATCACCTCACTGTTCCAGTAATTCAGCAAAAAATCCAATAGATTTGTTATCCAGCGTGCCAACGACTGTGCCGCGATCCAGCAGCCTGTTGCCGCATTCGCAACAGGTTTCCGGCAACAGCGCACAGTTATGGCATGCTGCCAAGTTACAGGATTCCGGACCTTGTCCGTAAGACTGAATGCAAACTGGGTCCGAAGAACACCATGCGGCATTCCGTACTGCATCACGGATCGTATCCTCTATATGATCCTTTGTACCTTGGCGAACCAAGCCGCCGAGGGAACCTTCAGAATCACCGGAAGCTGTGTAAATAAGGACACCGTACATACCATACTTATTTTCTGCTTTTTCACAGTAAATTCTTTCCCGAATAGAGGAACTGCCATAGCCACATTCAAAGCTGAGCTGGTTGATGATCAGGTGGGCAAAAGTATGAATCAAAACGAATTCCGGGCGAAGATCTCCGGTGACATTTGCACCAAACTTTGAGTTCCGGTAAGAATCCTGAAGGTTACGCAGCCGTGCCAAGACAGCAGGCCGTTGCGCCCATTCTTCCACCGCTTCCTTGTTGAATTCAAAGAAAATACCTTCGCCATGAACCTGAATAGCTGGGAGCCAGTTTTCACTGCCCAGTCTAAGCATTTTCTTTCGCTCAGAGATAGGCATCTCACTGGGTTCCGCACGTGAGAATCCAACGAAAGCACGGGTCTCCTGAAGCTTATGTACAAGGGAAATGCTCTTGAAGTATTTGCTGATGACTGGATCGTAGTAGGAAATCGGATAATTCTTTGAATGGAAGCGCTGTGCATCGCCGCCACTGGATTTTATCAGCACATTGTACTCTGCAAGCCGATACTCGTCTTCAGATATTTCTTCTGTAACATCCGGTAACCCTTCCAACCCCTGATCCCGGCGAATAAATGCATTGTAAAGAGCTTCCCGGTCAACATGTTTAGCATCTGCCAACATATAAATAAAGCTTCGGTCCAATTCGCCGTTAACCCGACGTGCACTTACTGAATCAAAAAACTCATCCAGTACAGCGAGAATTTTCTTTGTTGCCTGTTCATCATCGGTTGGAATGTAAATGGAACTTCTGGTATCAGCAAACCATACATTCGTAGCACCCCGGAGAACCACTCGTACATCGGCACGGCCACAAGGATGCTCTTCATCGCTGTCCATACCAAGCCATGGCTTAGTACCTTTGCATCTGTATCCAATCTTGGATAATGCTCCGGGCTTAGTAGCACCAGCAATGTTTTTTCTTGCACCGCAGGTACACTCATAATACACACCACTCAGAGAAGCAGATGAACCACCGGTACTTCTTCTGATTTTGCAGGTCTCCGGATTATACCGGTATCCGGGGTCCTGATGAAGCCATTCTGCAACAGGAAAATCATCAATATGACCGTCCGGGCAAATAACGATGAAACGCTCCGGAATCAGCTTCCTTCTGTGTCGAAATGCTGGATTGCATTTTCTGCCGTTAGGCCATGGATAGCACTCACATTCTGGCTGTTGCTGATAGAATGTTGTTTTTTCCATAGTGCCGCAGAACGGGCAATAATGCCATGTAGGAAATCTCACCGCCGGAATCTTCAGGAAACAGTTCTGCGGGTCGGCATTATTCTCCCGAAAATCAGGGGGCCAGCGCAATTCCTGAACACCCAGTCGGCGCAGAAGACGCTCATCTTTTATTACAAAAGGTGTTGCATCATTGTACCGCCACATATCCAGGCCGGCAATCATCAAAGATTCGTCATTGGGAAATGGAACAATTGCGCCAACACCCCACGGACCAATCAAGGCACTTCTGCGCATAGGTCTGTTATTATGTGCCATTACTTAGCCCTCCTTCGGTACATAGCGGTTTGTAAGAACTTCGGCTTCGCAGGATGCATCTACACTGCGCATAGAAGTGGGGGTCTCAATTCCCCGTGAACCCCATGCCTCATTTGGATGACTTCCTGAAGAATACATTAAGGGAACGGGATCAGCATAAGACCAGTCAGGATTTTTCGCAGGCTCCCATTTCCGGGGATTCCAGTCCTCCCAACACTGCAGGATGTATTCCATGCGGTCCAGTGTTGCATCCAGTTCTTCGCTATCGATATCATCCACACGGTTTTCAATAACGCTGCGGACTTTATCAATCAGGCCATCATCAGGGAAACGGGGCGGATCTTCATTGAATCTGTCATCACTTTCCAACCGCATCATGCCTACCATGATTGCGTGCAAAGCACGCTCACGTACAGGTGCTGAGAAGGGCGTAACACTTGTCGGTTCAACATTGCAATATACGCGGGAGTGATAGGACCTGAATTGTTCGTAGTGGGATTTGTCCCTTGGACGGCCGGGCCGGTACAAAACAAAAACAAGACCAGGAGCATTTTCTGCATCACGTCCAACGCGGCTGGTTGCCTGAATATATTCAGATGTGGTTTTGGGCTGTCCAGCCACGGTCATCAGGCCAAGTCTGGATACATCCAAGCCAACGGAAATCATGTTTGTGGCAAGGCAAATATCGATGGGATGTTCCTTGATTTTCCCTTCAGAATCCACTTCGCCGGGATATCGAATTCCCAGATTTGCCAGGCTGGCAGTTACTTCGCTGCCGGAGATACGACTGGTAAGTTCCTCATCCCGCCAAATGTATCGTCTGTTCTTGCGGTACTCTTCTTTTGTCGGATACCGCTTGTCTTCGAACCGACGTTTATACATAACGTCCAGATGCTGATCAATGTCCGCCCGAATCCAAGTGGCTGCCTGTCCAAGTTCACGAATACTGTTATAGTAACCCATATTGGTCCAGTAGGGATCACGATCCTTTTCCGAGTCAACCCGCATCGCTTTGGCACCATACAGCAATGATGCAAACAGCCGGATTGCGGTAGTTGCATCGGACGAAGAGCCCGTAGCCAATATGCCTACATAACGCCGCCCATTTTGATTACGCTTTTCCTCTGCAAAGAAAGAGTTTCCTGCATCGAGGCCAGAGGGGGGAAATTGGAAAACATCATCCCGGTCACAGCCGTACAGAGCGTGGCATTGTTCTTTTGCACGGCTGATAGTTGCAGTAGAAGCAATAATCTTTGGATGAATATCGCCGGATGCTGTTCTTGTGGTACAGAGTTCGTGAATCAGTGTTTCATAGTGGCCTACCATGGAACCCAAAGGGCCAGAAATCAGATGCAACTCGTCCTGAATAATAAGATCCGGAGAAGTCTTCTTTACCCCGTTTTCATAACCGAATATTTTCTGCGCATTCGGGCGGAACGGAAGCATTGCGAACTTATCCACGGTACCCAGCAGCAATGTGGGGGTCTCTTCATAAATAGATTCATCCACAACAAACAGCGGCAGATCCTCGGTCGAGAAGTCGCATTGATGATTACGACACCGGAAAGCAAAACCAAACCTTCTCCGGCCCAGCGGAACTTTCCTGTAACCAGGAAGTTCCCACTGATTCTTGCCCCTTTGTACAGGCCCCATTTGTGCACCACACCACGGGCATTTCAGCATAACAAAAGGATTGCTACCTTCTCCACGATACAGCTTTTCATACGCTTTTACTGCACCGCTTACTTTGTTGGGAGTAGTGGAACTACCAACCCACAAACCAATGGTAATTCTGTTCCTGCCGAACAAGTCTTCATGACTCTTTCGGATGAGGTCGCAGGCGCATATCATAGCGGATGCACGCTCATACTGCTGTGCAGTCAAAAGGCGAAGTGTATACCGCATCAGAATAGCAGTACCTTTGTCATCCTTGTTCATAAGGCGGCGGATAAAGATGGTATATGCAGAAAGACCCAGATATGCTTCGGTTTTACCGCCACCGGTGGGAAACCAGATCAGATCGACGATTCCGCGCTCATTACAGTCACGGTCGTACATGGCGCGAAGATTCATCAACACAAATGCCAGCTGAAAGGGACGCCATTTGCCATAAACCCGCTGTTCTTTGTTGTGCCAAGTACTATCATCAGTTACAACAGGCATAGAAACCGGATTTACCAGACTGATATCACCTGCACCATTATCTTCCCATTTCTGCAATGGGAGGTTGTAATGCAGTTGCTGCATCAGCATTGCTAAGTTCATATACTGGAATGCGATACGAATGTTTTCATTTTGCTCCAGCAGCTCCACGCCTTTTTCCATTCTGGACAGACAGGTTTCGCAGTTTGTTATATGTCTGTCTGCAGTAATCTTATACTCCGCAGACAGATCTTGTCGGATTGTGCGTAATCCATTGATCCATTCGCGGTATTTTGCACACATCATTCGGAGCTCACGGATTGTATCAGCAAAGCTTCCATATGGGCTCATTTTCAGCATATCAAGGGATACTCCCTTAATCGCGCTGGGTACTATGGGTTTGATGTCATATTTCGGAAAAATTGCCGTAGTAATCCACAGTACAGATTCGCTGTCATCCCAATCGGCTGCACAACCATGGCCGATGGCATAGTTCCGCACATTCCGGTAGAGAAGCTGATTGGACTGGTAGTCCTCGTCCTGTGTAATCCGTTGTGAATCAGACAGCGGAGAAAAACCTTTTTCGGAGAACAGCTTAAACTTGCATTGGAAGAAGCACTCCTCATCACTGACATTTTCTTTAACCTTGGGTTTTGCATTCTCCAAGGTAAATGTATAAATACGACTGTCACCTGTGCGGTAGCGATAGGTAATATCAAATTGCAGTCCGGTTGTTCCTATCGGAAACTTTTTAAGGCCGTCAGTAGGGGTAGGCAAAATCAGCGGAACATTATCATTTTCCCAGGCCAGTGCAGTACGGGGATACTTATACTTGTTTTCCAAGCGTTCTCCAGTGGCGGGGTCCATGGCGGGTACTTTTATATAGGTGCCTGCAGATACCGCCACACGAATAGCATCGCCATCTTTAACGGATACGGTAATGCTGATGGCAGATTGTCGGTATGCATTGGAACGGTTTATCAATTCTTCTGCATCCTCAAGAAATTCTACTGTACCATCGCCAAGCTTTTGGGGCTTGACTTCCACATCTTCTCCATCTGCTTCGTCCAGCAATTCACATTCGTCATCCTTGAGGTCTGCCTTATCGTCAGTGGTTTCTGCAGGATACAGGATACCCGCGATGTAGCGGGTGCGTGGAGGGTCAGAAGCCAGTATTTCCTGGCCATTGCTTTGCGTCATACCAGGCCAGTCAATGGGATCTGGACCAATAAATTCCCGTTCAACAAATTCGATAAGTTGATCGCGTCTGTTATCACTCATTGAACAGCCTCCTCATCAAAAGATTATCGTATTCTCTCTTTGCAGAGTCGCTTTCCAAAACATACAATCCTGTGCAAGCTCTGCTCAAGCCCACGTACATCAGTTTTTCAGCAGAGAATCCTTCAATGTCGGTCAGGATGATTACAGAGTTTTCAAGACCCTTATACGCCTGAATCGTGCAGAATGTTGTGTTCATTCCGGGAGGTACGCTGAAATCCTTAACTACATAACCGTCAAGCATAGACACCACAGAATCCTCTCTTTTTTTGGGGGAAAGAATGGTGATTTTTTCCGGTTCAATATGAGAATCAGCCAGTTGCTTCAATACAGCCTTTAGCTTCCTGCATTGACTCTCCATTGTAGACCAAGTGAGATATTGTACCGGAGGCCCATCTACCTTAGTCCAAAGATCATGTGGCGCTTTGAAACCGGTCACGGTTTCGATTTCCTTGCAAATCGGCTTCGTATTTCTGCAGTTTACTGTAAGCTTAAATCGGATAAAAGAGGTAATATCATCCAGCTTTTCAATGAGTTTAGTGCCAGAGACTCCCTCTGCGTATATGGCCTGCATAGAAAAATCCCCAAACAAGGTCCAGCGGCCTCTGGATAACCCTTTTTTGAGACAACCTCCCATGACATCAAGATAACTGTCACGGATCAGATCCTGTGCCTCATCAACGACGATCTTGTCAAACAATTCCCCGGTTTCCAGCAGTGCATATGCTGCAGCTTCAGGCAAATCTGTGTGATAATAGTGCTGAATTTGCTCTGGATCGTTGGGATATGGCGGCAGTAGATCAGCTTTTTTCGCAATCTGCGTCATATATTTATGGAGTGTTCCAACAAACTCTGGCCGAACAGATTCCGGCATATCAGAAAAATAGCTGTTAAGCCAATCAGCAAGGTTAGAATTAAAGCAAAACAGAGCAACTTTTTCGCCACGGGCAACAGATTTCTTGACTTCTTCAATTGCAAGAAGAGTTTTACCTGTCCCAGCAGGGCCCTGAATCAGGCAACGGGGATTGTCATCAAGCTGATCCAGACAGCGATACTGCTCTTTGGTCAGCGCAATTAAGGCTTCACTGGCATTATGTAGCTGTACATTCATGGAAACGGCACAGTCAAAATCACCGCGCAGAATAGATGCCATATACCGGACATCTGCAGCATCAGGCAATTTTGATTTATTAAGTGGCCCATACAAAGATTCCCATTTGGATTTTACCCCTTCGGCCAGTCGCTTAATGAATTGCTTGACATTGGAACCATCACGGGAATCAAAGACCTGCCACTGCTCTTCGTCAATTCCGGAGGATGTATATTCAATATCCGGGAACATAACTCCATAACCGAACAAAACATTGGGAATATAGCGATGCTCGATATCAACACGCTTCTTCATAGCATCTACAATGCTGAAGATTCCATCTTTTGCCTGCTCAAACGGGCCACGAACTTTGCTGTTAGTTTTACCGTATCTATTTGTGAAGTACCAGATTCCGTTTTCACGCTTTACACGTCCACCCTTTACCTCAAGCGCGAAGATACCAAGCTGCGGAGCTAAGACAAGAAAATCAGTTTCACCATATATTACTTTATTGTGAGTTGTGATTCCAAGAGAATGCAGAACAATCCATTTGTCTGTCCCCGGTGCATTTTGAAACCACTCAAATATTTTTCGCTCTGCACTGGATTTCACCTCCGGAGAAATCACGGAAGGGATCATAATTGCCATAATTAAGTTCCTCACTCTTCGTCAATAAGGCGGTTGGTGTCTGCAATGTCAACGGTTACAGGTGCACCAATATCAATGATTTTAAGAATGCGTACAGTTCCAATCCCTTCAACCTGCATTTCAATAGGCTCCCAAATATTGAATGGATCAATGTCTTCACATTCCTTTAACGATTCGACAATCCGGCTTTTTAGATGCATCGACAGCACTTTGCCAGCCTGAATGTGAGCGCTGCGAACTGTCTGTGCAGCATCATATATCTGATCCAACAGTTCCTTCAAAACACCGCTGCCCGTGGCTGAAGCAATGTGCTCCAGATCCTGTCTACTTTGCGGGGCAATAACATCATCGTCATGAATCCAACCGCGAACCGCTTGGTAACCCTTGGTACAGCCTGCACCTTGCAGATGTTGATAGATTTCATCATCTGAGTAGAACAATGTTTCAATTTTCAAAGCTTCTTTCCACTTGCCGGCCATTTCTCGCAACCCGGCTTTTCCGGAGCGTGCCAAAATAACATCTGCCATTTCGCGGATCAAGTCCTTGGCGGTTTCGCGGACAACAACAAAATCACCCATTTTCAGTTGTTCTGGAAGGACAGCGTCTATTTTATCTGCATCATTCATGATGATGTTGGTTGCGGAGATAACTTTGTGTCCAGTACGATAAAATGCCAGGTAACCGCCAACATAGTTAACCGGGATTGCTTCTGCTGTTTCGTTTGCTGCTTTCTGCCCGCCATTGGCGACATACTGACGGTACTTGTTTTCCCGGAGCACTACTTCAATTTCAGCGAATTCGTCTGCTTTTGGCGTATCTGCTGGTACTGGTTCTGGCGGAACAAATCTGCTGGTAGATACATGGAGTTTGTCTGTAGCAAAGGACCTTTCTATGGTTTTCCGATTTTGTAAACTATCCAAGGCGGAGTTCCATTTTTGGGTGTCGTAGTTTTTCCACCGTTTTTCATAGTCATACAGCAAAATCGTATATGTTTGCGTATTAAAACCATAGAGGATTTTTCGCATGATAGCGCGCTTCAACCAACCGACAACAACCGTTGCAGAAAACTGCGTTGTCAAAGCAGGGTAATACTCAGCAGGATACAAGACATACACCTGCGTGATAAGTCTTTGCCGACGGCACCACATTTGCCAATATTCCTGTACATGTTTTTTATCAGAACGTTCAGGGACAATAATGCAGATGCTTTTATATTTTTCGCTACGTAGTCTGGTAGCTAAAGCGTCATGCTTGGGCAGGGGGTATCCTTTAATAAAGACCTTTTTCAGACAGCTAATGATGGTGCTGTAATCATCGTAGGTTTTCGATGCAAGGTAATTCTTTTCACCGGCAAGAATACTGCTACACTCGTCCAAAATAAGTTTTGGCCGTATCAGTTGATCGTCATTAAAAGGTACAGTTTCGTGGAGAGCAACGAAAGCAAGGGAAAACAACTTGTCAAACAACTTGAGCATTTGTACCGACAGAGTCTGTGTCTCTCCACGATGAAAGTACAGCTTACGAATAGCAATACTGATTTCATTGCCGTCTGACACGAGGTATTTAACCTCACGTTTTGCGCAATGCTTGATTTTCCTGTCTGAGCTCAACGGGTTGACATTGTAAAGGTGGTCAGTAATGCTGGTTTCATCCCACCTCCACACATTGAACTGCCTGTCGAGAAATGGCTGCAAATCAAAAGAGTTGACGATATCGGTCACACATGTAATCGGAACACCCAAACGCATCAAATTATCCAACGCATCCATCTGACTCAGAAGAATATTGGCATTGGAACCGTCAATAATTATGGACTGAATAGGATGCCCTTGGTCTGCCAGTGCTGCTATTGCGTACAGATCCGATGCAAGAACAACAGCAGGAACGCCACCAAGTTGCCCGGCGCCGACATTTTTGACATTTCCCTCATAGTCTGCCTGTCCAACCAAAAGAATGCTCTTTATGTCACGGCCACAGAGTTTACAAGTAGAAAGCAGTTCCTTAGCATTGATTACTGAGGTCATGCTCACGATAGAGCTGTCCATATGTGTCCTGTAATCAGCAAGCATCTTCAAGAACTTCTCGTCTGCTGTTAAGTGAGAAACAAGTCCTTCTATCTTTTTCTTTTCTACCACATATTTTTCATACGGGCTCAAACGGCGCTGTGTATTGGTTAACTGAAACAGTGGAAAATATTCAATCGGAGCACTGATAGTTAGATCCGCCACTTTGATCTTCATCCGCCGCTCGTTTTTCTCGTCTTCTATGCCTACGAACTCGACCACAGCGTTTCCGAGCTTCAGCTTTTCTCCAGGTTTAAAAGCTTCAGGATCATAGGCACGCTCAATTTTCCCTTCTGCAATGTTGTGCAGTAACTTGATCAGCGTAAAAATGAAAATTGATTGAATGCGTTCAGGGAAAACCAGAATATTGAATTTCCCTTGGTGTGTAATCATTTTATCAAGCATCAGTACGCTGGCTTTGATAATGGGAGGGACTCCCACAGAATGAGCGGTGCCATCGAAGGACAGGCTGATCCCGTCAAAGCTGCTTTCTTCAGACAGCAGTTGTTCTACAAAGTCATGCCATTCCAACATGGGTATCCCTCCTTATCGTTTAAACGATAAATCCCTTTTCAAGAGCGGATTTATATGCTTTCACCGCATGCGTTGCTTGTTTGATACTTGGCTTTTGACCACGGCCAGCCAAAGTTCCGACAGAGAATAGAAGGCTACGCTGCCAAGGCTGGAAGTTCCGGGTTTCCTTTGCCCAGCGCGATAGTGCAAACCAAGTCTCTGCAGGAATAGCTGCAGCCTCGTCAATTAAAGCCAGCTCTTCATCTGTAAGCGAATCAATACTTCCGGTTGCAGGCTGACTGCCAATGGTAGGTCGCGCTACAGATAGCAGTTCAAGTTGAAGTTCATCGCTAAGGGTGTACTCATGGTCGCGGATGGACTGCCAGCACTTTTCTTTTTTGCACCACTCACCAACATTGGCTCCGCCCGGTGGATTTACAATCAGACTCTGAACAAACTTTGAAACTTCAATGATTTCACGTTCCAAAGCCGGAGTCAGAGCCTGCTCCTTCCATATCCGCTCCAAATCAATGCGCTGGGCAGTCTTGAAGGAAAGAAAGGCAAGAGTATATGTAACAATATTGGCCCTGTATCCACCATATTGTTGCTTCTGAACAAGTTTCTCGGTTTGACGGAACAGGATTGCTTTGGCAATGAGGTTTTGATAATAAATCTCATCTGGAGAAAATCCCTTGCGTTCTTTTAAACGAAGCATAAATTTGTGGAAGTTCTTTTGGGCACCCTCACTGACCTGCCATGGGAGCTGGTCCCATGTGTTTTCGTACTTGGCGAGGTCTGTTTTGGTAAAAAAAGGATGGGTTTCCTTATATTCTTTTTTTCGCTTGGTGGTGGATTCGCGGGTTAGCATATCTGCATACTGTCCGCGTGCCCGCTCATAGAACCAGTTTCGAGGTTTCATGCCACCTTGGGCAGGCGCCCAGATGGTACGCGATAGTTCTTCAATGCGTCTGTGAAAGGGATCATTAGCAGAAAAATCGGCAACCTGAATTTTGTTTTGAGTATTGGCAAAAGTCGAAATTCTGGGGACAATTTCATCCATATCATCTGCAGAGTGAATTACCGAGATTTTCATCTGGACAAAAACTTGTGACAAATCTGTTGCAATTTTGCGGTCATTTTTAGCGTTGAAAATAGAAGCAGTAGTTTGGCCTCCGTTAACAATCTGCATATCCCGAATGCGTTTAATAGAAGGTTTACCGTTTTCATCCCGAACAATTTCGACACTCTCGGCAGTGACAGAAATGCCATTGTTATATGCGAGGAACATATCGGGTTCATCCCGCAAAGTATCCCGGATTCCTTTGTTAACCCCTCCTTTTACTTGAAGGAATGAGCGCACATTTTTCTCAAGCAAACGGTCTCTGAATTCGTCGTAGAGAGCTGCCAACAAATCGCCGTTGATGATGGCCAAATAAACGCTGTACTTTTTGCTGGTATTGTTTTCGATACAGGGAATGGAGGTTTGAAACTTTTCTACAAAATCAATTTCGATTGTTTCACGCATTTTTCCGGAAGTGACACAACGATACAAACGATCTACATCCCAAAGAGAGAAAGAAATTTCGGCATCACCAATGGTTATATTTTTTAGTGCAATCGGCTTTACAAGACCGTTTGTAAGTGCACAGATCCGAACGTGTTTAATATTGTCTTTATTCTGGTGAAGGGTTATTGCGAATTCATAGGTGTCATTATCCTTCTGGAAGGCTGTATACAGATCGTTGATGGCCTTGTGGTAAAGCTGAATAGCACGCTTTATAGCAGCGTCAATATCCGCTTGGGAGACCGAACGAGGGCGATCCGACTCTGAATAAATGCTGACGAAAATATCGACGGACTCGCAGTCCTCAGATATTGCGTATGCATTCATCTGAAGGCCATATCCACGGAAAGGACAAATAACGGGATCGGTTACCTCGCCAGCCTCCTCCAAGTATTCCATCATAACATTTGTCAGGAAATCTTCTGTGGTCCATCCACTTGTTTCAGTGTCACTGGCACAGAGCACTTCTTCTCTGAAAGTGCTGTAAAATTCATCAAGTGTTTGATTCTTCGGCATTTTTGTCACCTCCTGTAAATCGAGCCAACAATGCATGGGCTATGTGGTAAGAAAGACATACAGGGACCGCGTTACCTATTTGCTTATAAGCAAGTGTTCGCGAAGGTCGTCCAGTTACGGATTCAAAAAAGTAGTTGTCTGGAAATGTTTGAATACGAGCAGCTTCTCTTGGGGTAATAGAACGATTTTGCTTAATGTCCGGATGAATAAAGTAGTGCCCATCTCTCGAAATATGTGCCACGACGGTCTGGGCATAGGGTAGATTTCCAGCCACTACTTTAAAACGATCCAAGAAACTATTTGTGTTATTATGGGTACGTAATCGTTCAGGAAGGTCTGTATATGAGACTCTGGTTTTGCTTTTATTCCAAGTATCGACAACAATGCGGTATATCTCAAGATCTTGTGCAGTATTGGGCCGTGCTTGATGAAATGTCACTGGCTCCCCATCATACTCTTTAATTCCTGCGCTGAACAGGTACTTCCCAGTATAGTGAGTTGTTTTCACCGGAGTAATAACACCCTCTCCAGCCTTGATGGAGGGAAGATCGCAAAATAATTCTCCGACTTTGTGTGCATCTTTGATCACAGGGATTTGAGGATAAAAATCCGCTTTTTCGCCATGGAAACCAATCAAAATAATTCTCTTTCTGTTTTGAAGCACACCGTAATCTGATGCGTTCAATATACGAAAGTCCGTTGCATATCCGCATTTCTTGAATAATGCGCGCATGTTGTCAAAATGCAAGGAGCCATCTTCGTCTCTGGCGGACAGCAAGCCCAAAACATTTTCAAATACGAAATATTTTGGCTGATATTTTTTCAAAAACTCTGCATATAGCCTGTATAGATAATTTCGCTTATCACCGACCATTTTGCATTCAGACCGGGATCTTCCGGCAATAGAGTAAGCTTGGCAAGGAGGGCCACCTACAATCAGATCAAGTTTTTCACCGCTAAGGAGTGAGTCAATGTCTTTAAAAATGGCAGGTAAAGACTCCTCTGATATCTCATAATTAAGAACTGAGTCCAATATTTCCTTAGGAACCAGAGCATAGAAATCTTTCCGGGTAATATCTCCGGCCAAATATTTGGTATATGGCGCAAGATTATTTCCCTTTTTGAGCCAATGATATGCTGTGCGTGTTCTTAAGGTATAGCACGCAGCAGCATCCATTTCCACGTGAGCAATCGGCTCATAGCCAGCTCTGATAAATCCTTCGGACAAGCCCCCTGCTCCCGCAAATAAATCAAGATATTTAGGCATGGTATAATCACCTCGTTTTTTATTAGCGACAGGGAGTCACTTATCCTCGGGTATAAACTCCATAATGTCCTCAATCCGACAATCCAGAGCAGTGCAAATCTTTAGGAGAATCTCTGTTGTCACATGACCGTTTTTCCCCATCTTTGTTACGGAAGCGGAACTGATACCAGCCTTAGCACATAAATCTTTCTTCTTCATGTCCTTGTCGATCAATAATTTCCAGAGCTTTTTATAACTGACAGCCATAAAGCTTGTTCCTCCGAATCAAAGAAAAAATGCCCCGCCAACTGGCAGAGCATTTTTATCTGCATTTATCCGCCACGGCATATATCCAACACCGATGGCGTTGTATATTATTATATCAGAAACAATGTAGAAATTCAAGAAAAAATGATGAATTCGCATGATTTTTGCCAAAGATACTCATCATTGATATTAGAGGGAGCTTTTTAGTGGCTAACAAATGCTTTTGTCCATGATTGATCTTACTTTTACGACAATCACAGATTGAGAAAGAAATGGATGGCACGTGGGTATGGCTAACTCGGGAGCGCAAGCAACCGGGTGTGCTCCCCCGCAACGGAGAGTAAAGTCAAAAAATTGAATAGCTCAGAAATCCAGCAAAATCAAGGGTTTCTGGCAACATGGGGGTATAGCTCAGCTGGGAGAGCGCTTGAATGGCATTCAAGAGGTCAGCGGTTCGATCCCGCTTATCTCCACCAAAAACAATGACTCACACAGACCAAATGTGTGAGTCATTGTTCTATCCATACGAAAACACAAAGAGGACGGACACCTGATTCCCTTCCCCCGGAGAAAAACCAATATAGTTATTGAAGCGGAGATTCGATGATAGAATCTCCGCTTTTTTGTTGTCGTCCCAACAGATAAAAAAGAAATGAGGTTTAACCATTGAAAAAATTTTTTGAAGAACTTTCCCGGCGCCTGAGAGAAGGCGGAGTTGAATCATCCAATGTAGAGGATAGGCGGCTGGAGATTTTCCTCCATGGTCAGCCTGTCCTCTTTGTTTCTCCAGGAAACGATGTGTTCCTTTTTCCTGCCGGAAGCAATAATCCGGAGGCCAGTGAATTGTACCACAGAGTCGCACAGACCGCAGATGAAGTGTACACTTATGTTGAGGAGGTTCAAACTGCGCCCACCCTTCATATCAGCGGTCTGAGCGAAAAATTCCATCTGCTGGCGGATTTTGGCGGCGCAGTGCTGGCTGGCCGGGAGTTGGAAAATGGCAGGGGCTATCAGTTTGTCACTTGGATCTGGGACTATAACAGAACCGGCGTGAGCTACGGACATTATTATGATGAAGATTTTTGCGGGGCCAAGCAGGATTTTGCCGTCCGCTCCGGGCTGATCTCCAAGACCCAGCTTTTCTCACCGGAGGAGCTAACTGAACTCTACCGGGCCACAGACTACCTGCTGGATGAAGGCCCAGAGCTGGAAGATGGACACCTCAAAGCCATGCAGACCGCAAGGACAAAGATCGAATACACTGTCCCAGATCTGGCGGACAGACTGGAGCAGGGACAAGCACAGGAGCCACAAATTGATATGTGACATCAGAAAAAGCGGGAGCCGCATCTGCACACACTGTGCAGCATAAGCAGCTCCCGCTTTTTTGTTTTGAAAGAAGGAGTGTGCCATGACAAGATATTTCGCTCAGAATACCCCTCGAGCTGGTCTGGAGCATATGATGATGAGCGTCCCTGGCTTCCAGAAGCGCGGCGGCGGGATGATGATCCTCAGCCGCTTCTGCTACAAGCCGGAGGATGTGGATTGCCGGTACTGCCTGCATTACCGCCGCCGATCCTGTCAAGTCCGCACCTGTCCGTATATCGCGGAGCGGTTGAAGTCCGGCGCGATTGAGTACCTGGATTTGATTCTGGAATATTTCGGACACATCCCTCATGCCGGCCTGCACAAGAGGATTCAGGCTGTGGAACACTGGAGCGGGCCGGATCAGGCAGTCCTGCACACAGTGTCCGTCCACCTCAGAAGCCGCTTTGCGGACAGGGTATGGGATGATGCGCCTCCTGGCTATCTGGCGGCGCTCTATCTTCTCGCCTCAAAGGAGCGACTCTGGCAACCGGCGCTCCCCGCTCTTTCACACGATTCCATTGATTTCAGCCGCATCGTATCCAAACCCCATGGATTTGCGATACAGGATTACCCCATCTTTTATTCCGCCAGACGGCTGTATGACCTGAAGTCACCCATGGAGGCAGAAGATTTGGCACACCCAAAACTGGTGAGTGATCTGGACTTCCACAATATTATTTACGCAACCATGATTGCCAGATATGGAAAGGCGGTCATGGATGCGAGTAAGGAGGCACCAGAATGGGCTATGTGCTGAAAGCGGTACTGAGCAGCGCTCAGCACCCGGAATATGGGCAGATTACGGTTCCATTCCCTATCCCCGATGAGAAATATGACCGCATGATCGAACTGCTGGAGCCATTGGAAATCGGTGACGCGCTCCGGCAGGATTGCCGGGTGGATGAACTGGACAGCTTCTATACCGTACTGAACAGGCTGGTTGGCTCATTGGTCAATTTTGATGAGCTGGACTATCTGGCCAAACGGCTGGACAGTTTTGATGACGGTGAGGCTGCCCAGTTCCAGGGAATGGCCTGCAAATTGGGCGTCTCAAATATAAAGGATTTCATCAATCTGACCTTTTGCTGCCAGCAGGCCACGGTCATCACAGACTTCTCCGACCTGGACGCCATTGGGCGGCAGCACTACATGACGATGCAGGGTGGGGGCTGCAGAATCGAGGAGCTCGAGCGGCTGGATGGCCGCAAGTTCGCTCTGGACCTGATCCTCAATCATCTTGAGGGAAGGATTACCCCTTATGGCGTGGTCTATGATAACGGGATGAAACTGGAGCAGCTCTATGACGGCCGCCACTTCCCCTGTTACCACTACCAGCCGAATCTGCTGGCGGTAGGGCTTTCCTCCCGGCAGGAGCCGGAAAATACAGATCAAATCACTTGGCTGCTCCTGCCCTGCTCCGAGCAACAGCTCCAGCGTGGAATTGCACGCTCAGGCGTTAACATCCACGATGCCCGCATCTGGTATGAGGACAGTCTGCTTCCATCCGAGGTGGAGGAGGTCCTGGAGGGACAACGGGAGGATCTATTCGCGCTGAATGATATGGCGACGGCCATCGCTGCACTGTCTGATTTGGAACAGAAAAAGTTGACGGCGGTCATGGAGATGGCCAAGCCGGAGTGTGCCGGCGAGATACGCGAACTGGCCAAAAATCTGGAGCTGTTTGAGTTTGCACCCAAAGTCCGCACTCCCGCCGAATATGGCAGATACATGATCCAGGACTCCGGCCATTATGAATATGACCCCAATCTGGAGGAGTTCTATGATTATGAGCGTTACGGCAAACTCCGTATGGAGAAGGAAACAGGAGCCTTCACGGAGAAAGGATATGTGGCCTACTGTGGCACATTGACATTGGGGGAGCTGATGGCCGGCGGTCCGGCAGAGCAGCACCAGCGGGAACAGGAATTTCAGATGGGAGGAATGTAACGATGATTCTGTTGACTCTGAGCCGGGGAAAAGGAGAAGAAACTGTCCGTCTGCAACTGCCCGCCAGTCCCGCTGAGATTGGGGAGACATTTGCCTTCCTGGACAGAATCAGCCTCGATACCACAGCCACCGCCATCCTGGATGTGAGCAGCAATGTACCGGTCCTTTACCGATGCCTGTACGATGTGGATGTAGAAGATTCGGAGCAGTTTCAAAAACTACAAAAACTGGCGGAACGCACAGAGGCACTTTCTCCGGCGAAAGCCGCCATCTTTTCCGGGGCATTGGATGCGGAGTGTGTCTGGAACTTGGAGGGGGCCCTTACTGTGGCGGACAGGCTGGATGAGTATATGCTCGTCAACAATGTGTCGTCTGATTCAGAATTGGGCATCTACCTTGTGAACAAAGGGATCACACCATTTCCGGATCGCTTCAAGCCCTATATCAATTATGCCCGTGTGGGGGCTGAATATCGGGAAAAGCATGGAGGAGAATATTCCAGCGGCAATTATGTGCAGAAAAAGACACCTGAACTTTTGGAGAACGAGAGATTGGACGGCGTTTTCCGGATATGGATGGAAAACCCCTGCCCTGTTCGTGTACAGAGCGAAACAGCGCAGATCACTCTGCCTGCGACCTTTGAGCAATTGGAGAGCGCCAGACAACTTCTGGGAGTGGACAGCCTCAATATGGCGAAACTCACTCGGGTGGAGGCCCTGCGGCCTTATCTGGGGGAATATCTTCCTCTCCAGGGGATGGATCTGAGACTGGAGCAATTGGACGAGTTGGCGGAAAATATCCGGATAATGGATCAGGAGGATGGCGCATTGCTGAAATACCTCTCTGTCCTTGAGGTGGAACAGCCGGCAACGCTCCAGGAGGCTTTGAGGTTTTCCATCGAACTGGATGACTACGAGCGTGTACCGGACGATCCGGAGGAATATGGCAAGCAGGTGTTGGAGCGGATCGGGGCGGACGAGGAGCTGATCTCTACCCTCGATGGCTTTACGGATTTCGAAGCAATGGGCAACTTTTATATGCGGGAGGATGGTGTGAGAAGGACCGAATTTGGCCTGCTCCGAAAGCTCAGTGATCCGTTCCCTGAAGTACAAGATGGGTTGCAGATGCATTAATCCCTGTACGCAGATACAAGATACGCTGTGGAACCAGCACGAGTGGGAAAACACTGTGAATATGGGAGGGATTAAATGAGCATTAACATCTGGACAGACTCCATGCAACACGCAGCGTTGCTTGGAAAACCTGTGCTGTTCACCAACTGGCTGATTCAGCGGGATATCATTCCTGATGGGTGGTACTGCTATGACCTGCGGGGGACACATAAATCTCCCAGCACCCGAACCACTCTGGTGGATCATGCCGCTGACTATCATGCAGGAACCGTACTTTCTCCAATCCCTTTAAAGCATGAAGGTACTGCTTCGCGCCGGGTCAACGGCACATTTTATCTGCTGGGAGAAGAAATGACGCTGGAGCAGTTTTGCGAGGAGCATGATCTGGCCTACCCCCAGGATAATCGTGAGTTTGTACTGCGCCCCGCCTCCCTGGATGAGGTGGGGCTGTTCTATTCCGAAGAAAAGCTGGACGAGGCACTGGGTACTGTAGGCCACCTCCGCATGGATTTCGGCCATGGTGAGAAGGAGTTCTGGCACACCTGGTGGCCCCATAACGAGGATAGGTTCAACACCCCGGAGTTCAAAGAGGTGCTGTAGCGATTTGTGGACGACCTGCGTCAGACTGGACTCCTGAAGAATCTGGGGGCCATGGACGCCTACTGCTGGCAGCATGGCGGCTCCATCACAGAGGACCGCAGGAGTTATGGCTATATTGCGGAAACAGAAAATTACCGTTTCTGTCTACGCTGTACTCCCTTTCCCGGCGAGTATCAGGGGTATCTGTTATGTGCTTGAGCACATAAACAGTAATATGTGACGAGTTTGTCACGAGGGCGGTGGTGGGCGAAATGACTTGAAATAAGGGATTTTTTCATAAAAACACCTCACATAATATTTTGCGCTTGTCTGTCTGCGCACACCTTGGGATAATGAAAATAGTCGCTGATACAGTAAAATTTTCAAAGGAGTGATGCAGTATGAAGCAAGCTTGCTCATTAGAATCAATGGTTGATGCCGTACTGTCTGAAATGAAAAGACGGGGCAATGCAAAAAATACCATCGAACGGCATGAAAGGGCATACTCACAATTTTACGAGTATGCCCTAACACAAGGCGAAAACAGCTATTCAAAAGTTCTGGCGAGATCTTTTTTAGAGGAAAAGGAAAAACTATCAGCCTACCGAGGACCTCGTTTCATGGAGCAGTATAGGATTGCGCTGAATAAACTGGACGATATTGCCAAAGGTCAAGATATCCGTTTGAGGCATTTGGAAAACGGCTATCACTTGAAATCGTCTTGCTTTGACTGGGTAATTCCGTTCTTTGAGGAACGGCTTAAACGGCGGCTAAAGAACACATATGATGTTAGGACTCGGCTGCGTATATTGTCACTGTTTCTCTCATTTATTGAGACACAAAACGCGAAAAAGTTGGAGGATATCAGTATTAATCATATAGCTGCTGCGTTTGAAGCGTCCACAGACCAGAACCACTTTCGCAGTACAATCCGCGAGTTCCTTAGCTTTGCTGCGGAAAATGGGTGGATGCCCACTAATCTGAGTTGTTTTGTTCCAAAAATTCGACGTCATAGAGGCGTACCTACCGTTTACAGTACAGATGATATTGAAACCTGTTTGGCATCTATCGACCGTACTACGCAGAGTGGCAAACGTACATATGCAGTATTACTTATTTGCGCCAGGCTGGGACTGAGGAACACTGATGCCTGCGAATTGAAGTTCTCTGATATAGATTGGGTCAAGAAGACAATCTCCATTGTCCAGATGAAGACTGGCATCCCACTCGTACTGCCGCTCTTACCAGAAATTGAAGACGCAATAAATCGGTACATTGCAGCCCGCCCTCAAAGTGACCTTTCTTTTATCTTTTTGCGTCATAAAGCTCCGTATTATCCTCTGCGCAACTCGACGCTGGATTACGAGTTGCGGAAACTCTTAGAGGAGAATGGGATCAATACAGATGGGAAAAAGAAAGGCGCACATACCTTGCGCTCCAGCCTTGCCAGTTCACTTTTAAAAGAAGGCATTCACTATCCTGTTATTCAGAAAGCACTGGGGCATAGCAGCCCTAACGCAACTAAGTACTATACCAAAATCGATATCTCCCGTTTGAGAGATTGCGCATTGGAAGTGCCTCCACCTTCTGGAAACTTTGAACGGCTTATAAAGGAGTCTGGACATGCGTAAGAAAAAAACTTTTGAATATACCAGCTACTTTGCAGCAGAGTTTAATGGTTTTCTGCAATATAGAATTTCTGGCGGCAGCAACGGTCTTGAGGAACGACGCGTATTAAAAAGTCTGGATGACTATTTGATACAAAGTGGAATGGTGAAAAAGAAACTGGATGGAATTATCGTAGATGCATGGATTAATTCTTTGAATGTTGGTGGAAACACAAAAGCGCATTATGTCAGTGTTTACCGGCAATTTGCACACTACCTCACCGGATTGGGTTATAAAGCGTATATCCCACCACCTTTACAAATAAAACGCAACTATACTCCGTATGTTTTCACATCCGAGGAAATGAAACGATTATTTGAGGCATGCGACAATATTCCCGCGAGACGCAGTTTGACAAAAGCAGAAGTTTGGCTCCCGGTTATGGTTAGGATGCTTTATGGTTGCGGTTTGAGGGTTGGCGAAGCAGTTTCTCTCCAAAATAAAGATATTGACTGGACAGAGGGAACTCTTTTAATCAGGGCTGCCAAAGGAAACAAAGACCGGTTGGTTCCCATGAGTAACTCGCTGATTGATGTTTGCCGTACATATCATAGTATTGCGCATCCATTTCCTAATTCCGAGGATTTCTTTTTTTATAATCACAAAAAACAACCTCTTTCAACTCTTACCCCCTATATTTGGTTAAGGAGGGCTCTTGAAATTGCCGGTATTGACCGTCATCCGTACCCTAAACAGTTGAGGGGTGTCTGTGTCCACTGTCTTCGGCATACATTTGCGGTACACACATTACAGTTACAGAGCAAACGAGGAATAGATCGTTTCTATTCCGTACCAATTCTTTCAACTTATATGGGGCATACAGATATTTATGGAACGGAATTGTATCTTCGCCTCACGCCCGAATGTTACGAACACATAGTGGATTGTGCGGAAAAAGATACGGGTGACATATTCCCGGAGGTACTACCATGAAAACAACGTCATTTTCTCAACACCTTGGGACGTATTTTGATGAGTATCTTCCTAATGTTCGCAACTATAGCCCTAACACGATTGCCTCGTACCAAGATACTTTCCGCCTTCTGCTGGAGTATATGGCGGAACAGCAGCACATAAAACCATACTTGCTGGACTACAAACACTTTTCCGACAAGGTGATCTTATCCTTCTTGAATTGGTTGGAAACCCACCGTAACTGCAGTCCCTCAACCCGAAACCAAAGGCTTTCGGCTATTTCCGCTTTTTTCAAATATGCTTCTCAGCGCAGTATCTCCGCATTAAAGATTTGCTCCAATATAGCAAGTATTCCTCCGAAAAAGACTCCTCGCCATATTTTTTCATACTTTTCCGTGGAGGAATTGAGAGTCCTGCTGCAAATGCCAGACCCCAGAAAACCTCTGGAACGACGGGACATCGTACTGCTGAGTCTTTTATACGACAGTGGAGCCAGGGCACAGGAGTTATGCGGCATACGAGTTGGAGACATTCGATTTAGCAATCCCGCAAGTGTGCTTTTGCACGGTAAAGGCGGCAAAAGCCGTGTTGTACCTCTTATGAACCGGCCCACAAGGATTCTTCAGCAGTTCATTGCTGAGCGCAAATTCGGAACTGCAGAAAAAGATGCTCCTTTATTTTTAAATCAGCGCGGCGAACCAATTACCCCAGCCTGTATCCGAAACGTTATTTGCAAATACATTTCCAGAGCAAAGAACATACGCCCGGATTTATTCAATGAATCTTCGTATTCACCGCACAGTTTTAGACATAGCAAAGCAGTTCATTTGCTGGAGGCTGGCACAGAATTAGTTTACATTCGCGACTTTTTAGGACATGTCTCTGTCCAAACGACAGAAATATACGCCACAGTAAGTCAATCCATGCTGAATAGTGTCCTCCGCAACAGAAGTATACCCAAGGTGTTGAATGTGGATTTGAATGAAATCTCCCACGATGCGATCCCGGATTATTTGAGAAAGAAAAAATAAATATTATGTGAGGTGTTTTTATGAAAAAATCCCTTATTTCAAGTCATTCCGCCTACCACCGCCCTCGTGACAAACTCGTCACATATTACCTCTTATGTGCTTGAGCACATAAACAGTATCCCTTCTTCTCTCCGGATGACCAGTGCTTCTCGGTGGGCGGCAAGTTCTATCTGACCCAGAACGGAGAGGAGATGGACAATCCTTTCCCGTTTTCTGTCCGGCAGGGGCTGAGTTTTTCGGATACCTGCGCGGTGAGGACAAAGGGCCGTCTGATGGCTGTTCAGCAGGATCGTGGCAACTCCCCCATAGAGCTGTGGGATACCGACAGCGGCCAACTGCTGGCCACTATTGATGACCCCTTTGTGGTGCGCCAGGTGAATTTTGCCTTTACCAAGAGCGGACTTGTCCTGCACACCGACTACGGGGCCATGAGCATCTATTCCTGCGCCCTCTGAAATGGAGAAATGAACTATATTTACTTTTACGATGAAAAAATGGAGTGGGCACAATGAACTTTAACGAAGCAATGCAAATACTTGGAAACAAGCTGCAAGAAAAGTATGGGCATTTAGGCTTTAAGTATAAAAAATCCGACAAAACGCTTACGAGGCACAGTAAAAATTTCACCTATATGATTGCGTTTTCTTCATTTGGCGGGAACACAAAGGATAGCATAAGCATAGAGGTTTGCTATATAATCAACACCCGTCCATACGACCCTTATGGTTATGCCAAACCAGACATCAACACACAACCGCTGTTTTACAGTTTAAGAGACAATGAAATATATCTCGATATAGGAAATGAAGGAAAAATTAACAATACCTTTGAGATTGTTTGTCAGTGGATGGATAAATTACTGATTCCGAAAATGAATGAGCTTTGTGCTACCGAGTAATGTGGAAGTAATGGCAGAGAAAGAGCGTGGACACCCATGAACAAAGAATCATTGACTGAAAAACTCCTGGACTTGGCTGAGGGACGGGAAACACCTGAAACCTGGCAGAACTGGTGGGACGAACATGAGACGGAGTTGGAAGCCCTGCTGAGTCGGGGTGAATTTCTGAAACTGAAGCCCTGCCGACACGGTTTTCAGTGGGTCCCGGTGTTTGGCAGCCAAAAGGGAGCCATCGCCATTCTGGAAAAGAGCGGCTTAGCATTTGAAGCCAGCAATCTCTACCAGGAGCGGTATCTGGCCGAACTGGACGCTTTCTGCAAGGAGCAGGAGCGAGTGCAGCGGGAAAAGCAAAAGGAATTCAAGGCCAGCCACCCGGAGCTGTTTGGCCGATACCCCAAGTTCTCCAAGGCGCTGGCAAAGGTGCTGGATACCTCTGATGAGATCAAGCCTGCCGCCACGGAGGAGCAGATCGGGAATCAAGAAAGCGTGCTGGACTTCACGCTCCCGTCCCAGGTGCGGGAGTTTTTCCTGCTGACCGCAGGCATCAATGTATCCACAGGCGTGATCCTTACCCTTTCCGGGATGTTTGATCTGACCATCCATGGAGAGCGGTATTGTGTGCTGGGCGAGTTCTGGAAAGAAGCGGACGGCGACCAGCTCCTGCTCCGCCCCAGAGAGGAAACCATCTGGTACTACGCCCATGAGCAGGACAAGGTAAAACGCCTCTGCAATGATATGACAGAACTGCTGGAGAAGAAACTGGCGAGGTATCTCAATGAGCAATAAAAATAACGCGGCGGTTGAGAGTGGAACGGTAAATGAGTGAAGGAAGGTGGCAACATGGAGAAGATGGATTTCCCGAAGGGAACCAAGCCCCGCGAGATCTTCGTCTATACCTGTGAGCGGATCGCGGAGCCCTTGATCCCGCTGGGTTACAAATACCGCAAGAGCAAAAATGACATCTACAAAAAAGACGGCATCTTTGTGT
>OHJU01000203.1_pt1 | contig 34350 bp, 36 predicted proteins | sample 1568711 | NCBI WGS metagenome assembly OHJU01 (sample SAMEA3879574, study PRJEB24766) | human gut metagenome | biome: human-associated habitat; feature: feces | place: USA | collected 1985/1987 | reverse complement strand
CCCGCAGCCCCCCACCGAATCCGCGCCGCCTCAGCCGGATGCGCCAAAGCAGCACAACGTCGGAAAGATTCTGGCCGTACTGCTTGCGCCTGGAATGCTGGTTCTGGTGGTCACAGTCCAGCGGAGTATCCGCATCCGCCTGCGCCGCGGCAGACAGCAAACCGCCCGCCCCAACGCCCGGGGACTTGCTATGTGGCAGGAGACGGAGCAGCTGTCCAGACTTCTGCGCCAGCCGTCCCCGGAAGCGCTGGAAACGCTGGCACAGAAAGCCAAATTCAGCCAGCACACGCTGACAGCGGAGGAACTGGAACAGTTCACGGCATATCTGACCGACGCCCGGCATCAGCTGGAACAAAAACCATTGTATCTGCGGCTGGTTTATATGTATCTTTATGCAGTGATTTAAGGAGAACACCATGGAAGAAAAATTCATTGCCGTCTGGGCGGCGAACCGGGAAAAGGCGGAAAGCCTCGGCGTTCGAATGCGCCCCATCCCCGCCGGGGAAGCCATGAAAACGGCGCACCACGCCTTGTCCGGTAGCCGTCTCAGCGACGGATTCAACGCCCTTCGGGAAAAGCACCGTCTTGACCTGTCGCTGGAAGCTCTGGCCGTGGACAAACGCTTCACGACGCTGTTCAGCGACGAGGAAGCCAACGAAGCCCTGACCCGTCTTCTGGAAGCGGGCTACTACGGCGGATAACGACAAAAAAGAGGAAGCGTATTTGCTTCCTCTTTTTGCTGCCTAATTCGTAAAACCTTACTTTTCCAACGCCATAACCTTATCGATCCGACGCTGATGGCGCGCTTCCCCGGAAAATTCCGTTCCGAGCCAGACGTCCACGATCTCCAGCGCCAGATTTTCGCCCACAACTCCCGCACCCAGCGCCATCATATTGGTGTCGTTGTGCAGGCGGGTCATTTTTGCCGACCATGGGTCGGACAGCAGGGCGCAGCGGATGCCGTCGATCTTATTGGCGGTGATGGACATGCCGATGCCGGTGGTACACAGCACAATGCCCCGCTGGCATTCCCCGCTGGCAACCGCCCGGGCGGCCGCAGCGGCAAAGTCGGGGTAATCGCAGCTTTCCGTGGAATAGGTGCCGAAGTTCCTGACCTCATGCCCCTGCTTTTCCAGATGCTCGATGACTTTATTTTTCAGCGCAAACGCGCCGTGGTCACAGCCAATGGCAATTCTCATACTACGATCTCCTTTGTATTACAGTAGTTAAATCACATACCCGCCGCTGACGCCCAGCACCTGTCCGGTGACAAATTCCGCGTCTGCCAGGTATGCGATGGCTTTTGCCACATCCATGGGCATACCGTTGCGCCCCAAGGACGTTTCCTCCGCCATTCCCGCGAGGATATCCGGGGCGACGTTCGCGCACATGTCCGTCAGAATGACTCCCGGCGCCACGCAGTTGACCCGGATGCCGCTGGGGCCAAGCTCCTTTGCCAGCGCCTTGGTCAGAGCGATCACCGCGCCTTTTGTAGCGGAATACGCCGCCTCGCTGGATGCGCCCACCTGCCCCCACATACTGGCCACTGTCACGATGCTGCCACGATGGGTCTTGAGGAAGGACGGCATGGCGGCGTTGACGCAGTGGTAAATCCCACCCACGTTAACGGCGAACAGCCGGTTCCAGTCCACCTCCGCCATCTGGGACAAAAGTCCAAAGTACATTGTCCCGGCGTTGCAGACAAGAATGTCCACGTCCCCAATTTGAGAAAACGCCCGGTTCACAGCTTCCCCGTCCGCCACGTCGCAGCAAATGGCGGCGGCTCCTGTTTTGTCCGCCACAGCTTTCGCGGCGGTATGGTTTTTCTCGTACAAAAACGTCACCCGGTCGCCCCGTGCGGCGAACAGCTCGACCGTAGCCGCGCCGATTCCCCGGGAACCGCCGGTGATCACAACATTCCCCATGGAATTTCCCCGCTTTCCGCAGTCTCAAAAAAACAGGCTGCCGGGGCAGCCTTACCATATCTAGGGTCTATCTGAAATCCGGAAATATGACCAACAGCGAGGGATTTTTCGCCTGATGAAGCCATTTTTCCGCAGGAATACTTTGTGTATTGCAAGGAAAAATGGCGTACAGCAGGCGGAAAAGACCCGCTGTTTGGGCATGTTGACGGTTTTCAGATAGACCCTAAAAAGCCTCGCAGAGAAAAGCCGCCTGCAGGCGGCAAGCCCCTTGCCCCCAAAGGCCACAGCCTTCGGGGACAAGATAGCCTGATTTATCGTCTTCTGCTCTTGGTGCGGTGATCCGCACGCATGGAGGAGAGCTTGTTGTCGGACTCGGACATGAACGCCTTCAGCTTTTCCTCAAACAGCTGGTCAGCCGTCTTGGGGGCGGCGGGCTGCATGGGGGCGCGCTGGGGGCGGTTCTGCGCCGGGGCGGAATTTTCCCGCCGGTAGCCGCCGTCCTGACGGGGCGCGCCGCGGTAGTTCCCGTTCCGATTTCCGCCGTTCTCACGCTGGGGCTTGGGTTCCAGACGCTTGATGGACAGGTTGACCTTGCCGTTTTCCAGACCAATGACCATGACCTTCACGTCCTGGCCCTCGGTCAGGTGCTGCCGGATATCGCTGACGTAGGCATTGGCGACCTCGGAAATATGTACCATGCCTGTCTTTCCCTCCGGCAGGGAGATGAATGCGCCGAAATTGGTGATAGACTTGACTTTACCCTCTAAAATGGCTCCAACGGTTAACTCCATAGTATGCTGTGATTCCTCCATCTATTTTCAGTTAATGATGCACAAGGTTAAGACTGCGGCTGTAGATCCAGAATAAGGGTATTGGGGTCAGCCAGCCCCAGCTCGCTTCTTGCGATATCCTCTACGCTCTTCACCGAGCCCAGCTCGCCAATTTTTTCCTCCAGCTCGCTGTTCTGATGTTCCAGAGCGGCGGCCTCGTCCCGCAGCTCTCCGGTCCGCGCCTGAATGCCGGTGTGTACCCACCTCAGAGCTGCCAGCGCCGCCATAGAGAATACGATAAGCACTGCCACGATGATCTTCAGTGCCAGCGAGCCTGACCGGAAAATCACTTTTCCCCTGCGTTTCTGTTCCAATGGGTTCACCTCTTCGTTTTCGCCGTTTTTCCCGACGATGATTCCACTTTATTGTAACCCATTTTTTCGCAGATGCAAATAAAATTTTTGCAAATTCGGAAAATTTTTTTGCGGGCAGCAGCGCAAAGCCCAGGATTGCCCTGACGAATTTCCAGAATCCGGAAAAAATGGGTGCGATCAGGCTGCCGAACGCCAGATCCCAGACGATCCCCCCCGCCAGCAGCCCGGCGGAATACCCCAGCCGCAGGTCGCCCCTGCACACACGAAAGCTCATAATCAGCCAGACCCAGACGCAGCCCGTCAGAAACAGCGCGTCCGCGGCAAGAGTATACCGTGGACGCAGGGGACGTAAGAATTCGTAATACACCCCCAGCGCTGCCCCCAGCAGGCAGCAGCACACGAATCGGTGTGCTGCCAGCGCGGGGGCGGTCATCCGAACAGACGGCGCTTCCAGCCGGCTGCCTGCCTCGGTTCCTCGTAGGCCAGCGCGGAAACACTGCCGTCCACCTCCACCTGCCCGCCCTCCAGTGACAGGGTTTTCAGCTGCAATTCCTTTCCTTGCACGATCAGCGTCCCCAGAGAGGTCTGCAGCACCACCGTCGTATCGTCAAAGCTGACCACCCCGGTCATGGTCAGCTGCCGCCGCTCATTCAGACAGAGCTTGTGGGGCATATGCTCATCCGCCATAGCCATCCCTCCTTGCCTTGCCATACGCTATGCCTTAGGCGGCGGGAATATGCCGCATTTTTTATTTTGCTATGCTTTTGCACAGCAAAAAGCAGCCAGAACGTTTTCCGCGTTCTGGCTGATATCATCGCTAGTTCTCCATCTGTTTTCCCAAAAAACCGGCAGCGGTCTTGACCAGCCCCTGATCCGCTTCCTGCAGGGGACTGTCGTTTTCCCCCAGAAGCAGCAGCACGCAGCCCATAAGGTCGCCCTGAGACAAAATCGGCGCGGCGGCGCCAAGGTGGTATTTCTCCTCCCCGTCGGCCGCCAGAATGGGGGCGTCCCCGTTTTTGTAGAGGTAATTTTTCCGCTGTTCCATGAGCTTTTCCAATTCCGGCGAATTGGGTTTGTCCATCAGCTCCCGCTTGGGGATACCGTAAAGGGCGATAATGCTGTCCCGGTCGGTCACCGCGGCGATATGCCCGGTAGCGGACCCGATGGACTCACACATCTGGGCAGCGAACTCCTGCAAGTCGCCCATAGGGGAATACTTACGGAAGATCACGCCCCCGTCTTTCTCCGTATAAATCTCCAACGGGTCACCGCCACTGATAACATTGACACGGAAAACCTTGTCCTCATGGTTTTTGGAGGACTGGATCAGTGTATTTTCGCTATTTTCCGTGCCGGAATTAAAATTTACGGCAATGTCTCCCTGGTTGACGTGGAGCAGGGTGTCCACATCGCTGTGGAGCCGGATCTCCAGCCGACCCTCGAATACGTCGATGCGCTCTATCAGCAGTTCTAAATCGTTTCGTTCCAGCGTTTCTTTGGAAAGAATGTCCCCGAATACCTCCATGGCAGTTTTGGCGGCACGCCCCGCCTGAATGATGGTGTTCCTCTTGTCCGAGAGCATACCGATCTGGTGATCCAGCCCCTCGATTTTCTTTTGCAGGTCGGCTTCCAGTTCGTCATAGGTCTCCGCCAAAAGCTCCTCCTGATCCGGGTGCTTTACCATATCCCGGATGCGCTGCCGCTTGGTGGCTTTCAGCTCCTCCCGCAGCTCCTCCATGACCTGGGCCAGATGGTCGGCGGATTGCTCCGTTTCCACCACATCGGAATCCTGCCGTGCCAGTTCGGCGTTCAGTTCTTCCAGCATGGCATGGGAATGCTCCATGACCCGCCGCACATAGATTTTCAGCAGCTCGTCCAGCTTGTCCACCCGGATGTGGTGGGAGCTGCATCCGGAACGGCCCCGGCGGTGGTAGGTGCCGCAGGTGTAGGCGGCGCTCAAATCCCTGCGGCTCATGGCGAACATGGGGCTGCCGCAGTCCCCGCAGAACAGGAAGCCGGAGTACACATTGTCGTACTTCTTCACGCCCCGGTAATTGGCGGTGGAACGCTTCTCCCGGAGGGCCCGGGTGGTGGCAAAGGTGCGGTAGTCGATAATGGGCTGGTGGTGGTTCTCGATGACGATGTGTTCCTCCTCGTCCCGTTTCACATCCTTGCCGTTGATCTTGGCCCGGGTGTATTTGGCCTGCCGGAAAGTGCCGATATAAAAATCGTTGTCTAAAATCCCCTGCACCGTGACGATGGCCCAAGCGGCTTTCGTCTTTCGGGTGGTGGGTTCCCCTGCCGCCTCTTTACGCATCTGCTCCGACATCCGGGGAGTTGGAATGCCCTGCTCTGTCAGGTAGTTGGCGATTTTCTTGTAGCCCCAGCCCTGGTTGTTGTACAGGTCAAAAATCTGCCGCACGATTTCCGCTTCCGTAGGGACGATTTCAAATTCTTTCTGCCTGTTGATGATATAGCCGTAGGGGGCGGCGCAAAGCCATTTCCCGTCGGCCTGCCGCCGCCGGATGACGTTTTTCACCTTCTTGCTGGTGTCGGTGACAGGCATTTCGTTGATGAGAAATTGAAACTGGATTTTCAGCCAGTCGTCATCGTTGGGAAAGTCGATGTTGTCTCCCACGGAAATGATGCGAACGCCTGCATCCCGCAGATCCTCCAATTCCACCAGCCCCCGGGAATTTCGCCGGGAAAATCGGGAAAAATCCTTCACCACCAGAATGTCATACTGATGCCGGATCAGGCCCTTTCGCATGGCCTGGTAGCCCTCCCGCTGTTCAAAGGTATAGCCGGAACGGTCCCGATCCTCATAAAAGGTCAGGCTGCTTCCCGGAAATCGGCGGTTCACAAAATCCCGGATGATGGCTTTTTGGTTTTCAATGGAAACGTTATCCCGGTCCAGCTCCTCATCTACGGAGATGCGGCAGTAGCCGGCAATGTCAAAGGTTTCGGTCATGGTTATTCTCCCTTGAGGTATTTTTCGGTCTGGCGGTCAAATTCGGAGATATAGTCTGCATCCTGCCGTTTGCGGAATTCCTCGTAGATGCTGCTGACCTTTTTCACCGCCGCCTCCCGGGAAATGTGGCCCTTGCCGTCCAATACCTGGCGGCGGTTGTTGGTCAGAAACCGGTCCGTCTCTTTCAGCCAGTCCTGCATGGACATGAGCTGCTCGTCCTCGGCCATCAGCTCGGCATAGTCGATGAACATGGTCACCAGACGGTTCAGCCGGGAAAGCTCTTTCTGATTCAGGTAATTCTTTGCCACCAGTGTGTCGCTTTTGAGGATTTTCCTATCCGGTGCCCCCTTCCAGGTGGTCAGACCCATGGTGGGGCTGTCCAGAGTGGCCCGCTGGGAAAGCAGCTCCGCCGCCGTCTTGCCGGTGACGGCATAGTGCAGCTTGTTCTGGACAAAGGCATAGAAGGCTTTTGTTGTCTCGCTGTTTTTGTCGTAGTCATAGCTGCACTGCTCAAACACATCCGCAATTTTCTGATAGGCCCGCCGCTCACTGGCGCGAATTTCCCGGATCCGTTCCAGCAGCTCATCAAAGTAATCCTTGCCAAAGGGGCGGCCGTTCTTCATCATCTCATCGTTGAGAACAAAGCCTTTCTGAATGTACTCTTTCAGCGTTTTCGTCGCCCATTGGCGGAATCGGGTGGCCTTTTTGGAGTTCACACGGTAGCCTACGGCGATGATGGCATCGAGGTTGTAGAAGTTTGCCTCATTGGTCTGGGTCTTCCCCTCTATAGCTCCATGGGGTGTGGTTATTTCCATTTTGGAAATAACCACGGATTCATCCAATTCTTCGTCCAGGAAGATGTTCTTCAAGTGCTTGCTGATGGCAGGCACTTTGACACCGAAAAGTTCTGCCATACCCTTTTGTGTCAGCCAGAAGTTTTCATCGTGAAATACCACATTCACGACTTCCTTTTCCGCGCCGTTCTGGTATAGCAGGATTTCGCCGCCTTTCACCATTTCCTCGCTCATATCGTTATTTCTCCATATCGTTGTTTTTATTTTTTCTATTACAGACAATATTGTAACATAAAGTTTTGCTTATTGCAAGACAAAAAGAGAAAAAAGGCGGGAAAGATCGATCCTTCCCGCCAGTTTTTTAGCGTTCCAAGTTTGCCGTCCGCCGTTTCTTCTCCCGCTGCACCGCCAGTTCCGCACTGCGCCGTTTGTTATACGCCAGCAGTGCCATGGTATTCTCCTTCAAATCCTCCTGCCCGGAGTGAAATACCGCCACCATATATTTCTGCTGCTTCCACTGGGCATACATGGGCTTCAGCCGGCTTTGCAGAGCCTCGTCCCCACTTTCCTTCCGGCTCAACCACACCTGTACCAGCTTCTTTGCATCATCCTGAATAATTTCCATGTTACTGCCCCCCTTTCTCCCAATGATTTCCAATTTTATCGATTTTCATGCAAATAGGCATGCTCCTTTCTGTTCCTGCCGGTATGCTCCGCTTCAAAAGCACGATCCAGCGTATCCTGAATTTCCAGGGAACGCTGTTCAATTTCCTTGCTATCACGAACGTCCTTGCGTAGGGCTGTAATTTGGGCAGTAGCCTCGGCTTTCTCCTTGCGAAGAATTACCTTTTGTTCCGGGGAAGCACGGCGGATTTTATTTTGAAGTTTCTCAAAGAAAGAATTGAAACGTCTGCGGGATACCTCTGACCGCCTGTGCCGAGAGCAAGGCTTGTCGGTGGTGGAGCATCCCCACAAAGCCCCATCCCGGCAGGTGTGGCTGAACGAACAGGCTGGGAAACCCACCCGGTACAACATCTACCGGGCGGATGTGCAGAAAGCCATCGACTGCAACGCCACCGGGAAACAGGTCGTACAGCACTTGCGGAAGATGGGATACATTGTAAATACCAGAGGAACGAATCTGAAAATACGATTACCCCAGTATCCGCATTTTACCCGGCTGGACACGTTGAATCCCAACTGGACCAACAAGGGGCTGGAGCACCTGATTTATGACCGGGACATATCCGAGTTTGGCCGCCCGGAACGTCCGCAGGTGCTTGAAATCCCGGACTGGCTGAAAGCAGCATACCAGCCCCGGAAACGCACAACGAAGATTTACCGGTTGTATCTCTATTACTGCTATCAGCTGGGGATTTTGCCCAAAGGCACGACTTACCACCCGGCAAGTCCACAGTTGCGAGCCGATCTCCGGCACCTGGACGATATTGACCGGCAAACCCGGTATCTTGCCAGCCATAATATTGAAACTGTGGATGAGCTGTTGGCAGATCGCACCGAAAAAGAGATGCAGTTGGAAACGTTGACTGCTCAGCGTACCAAATTGTACTTGCCGCCATCCTTGAAGGATACGGAGTTAATGCAGAAATGATTGTGCAGATGCTCCTTGTCCAGATGGGTGGTGACAATGATCTGAAAGCGGTCTCCCCACATCTGCCTTGCTAGCTCCACCCCCAAAGCGTGACACTGTTCCGGCGTGACCTCTCCTGGCTTGAAGCTCTGGTAGCCGTGCCACGCAATATAACCGTCCTCCTTGCCGTAGCGTTGTTTGGTGAGAATCATCTGCTGCAAGGCAATGTCTTTCTGGCAGTTGATGGCGGTAACGAATTGACCGCCCGCTGTCTTGTTTGGATTCTGTGTGTAAGAGAACACGTTGAGGAAATCCTGCAATCCTGGTTTCACCGTCTTTTCCGGATTTTCCACATAATCCACCAAGTCTTTTAACCGCCCCTGGATATGCCAGAGCTTTGTAGTCGCCATCTACACCGCCTCCTGTAACCGCAGAATCAGCCCGGAAAGCCGCTGCTGTTCCGGCATTGGGAGAAGTGCCGTTATAGTGTACAGTTCTTCCAGCAACTCCCAGAACACATCCGGCGGCCTGCCTTTCGGCTCCCGGCCCAGGCAACATTGCCGGACATACCCGGATACGCTCATACCGCAGCGTTTGGCATTACGTTCAATTTTTTCTTTCTCTTTCAGGCTCAACCGCAATTGAAGCCTTGTGTCGTTTTTCTTCATATACCTCCTGATTTTTGAAATAGTCCACACCCGGAAACGGTGTGGATTCTGGATTTGTGCCAACAAATCCGATGCTCGTTACCTCTAAGGACATACCCTCAGACTTCTTGGCTTCGTGGATAAAATGGAACACACAGGCCGAACACTGTGCGTTCCACTGGGTTACGAGGATGACGGGGCCGTTTACACCGACTGCTCCCAATTTCACTATTTTCCTGACAGCAGGATGAAATATGGCATTCTCATTTGCCTTTCGTCTGCTGTCAAAAAGCTACAGGATTTGCAGTCAATTTTTGCCATTTTCCTGCAATTTTCAGAGATTCTTGCAGTCAGAAGAAGCTTTTCAGGAAATTCCCAGCCTTTTCCGCACTTCTTTCCGCAATCTTTTGATTCCCGGACGAGGCTTCCGGTGCGGCTTCCGCTGGAACAGTTCGGACAATGGCGTTCCCTAATACTTCCAGCAAAGCTTTTCGCAGAGAATCATTAACCTGCTGAATAAAAAGCTGTTTCGCTTCTTCCTCGTCCAGGTAGCTCCCGTAGGCATTTACCGCCGCAATGATAAACTGGCTCATGGATCGTCCGCTGCTGCTCAAAATCTCGTTGGCTCTCCTGGCCTCCGGCTTGTCGAGGTTTAACCGGAGCTTGATATTCCGAATGTTTTCAGCCATTGCGCAGATGATATTCCGTCAGGAACTCGTAGCCTTTGGCGGTAGCACAAATGTCATCATCGAAGGTGACACGACTGCTGTCCAGCTTGGCAAAATTCCGCAGCAGGCAGCCCCCGCCGCCTACCACATACAGCCGCATGAGGGACGGCGTATAATCATGCACCTGGAGCCGACGGAGAATTTCCTGGGCATACCGACTGGCCGCTGTTTTCATGATCTTGAGATATTCCTTGGACACATCCGCATCACCCGTGCGCAGGTACGCCTCCACGATGCCCTCGTCCATGACCACCTGGTACTTGTTCATAACCGCCTCCAGGACGGCGTTCACACATTGCTGGGTTCCGAATTTCTCCGTGTACATTTTATCAGGAATGGCATCCCCATCCCGAAGATACATGAGATTCATGGTGCCGTTGCCAATATCGCAGAGCAATGTCATCCCTTTCAGATCATCCAGCTTGTCCGCAATGGCGGCGTACCCCTGGGGAAGAATGTCAGCCCCGACTATGCGAATTTTGTACTGTTCCCCCTTGAACAAAAAATCCACCTCTTGTTTTTTCAGCAGGTAGGCAAGATAATCGTCCTTCTGCTCCAGCACCCAGCTGAGGGGCAGTCCGGCGGAGAGATAAACGTCTGCCTCCGTCAGCTGTTTCAGACCCAGCTCCATGGCAATGGCGGCCAAAGTGAGGATGTAGTAATCCTCGTCCAGGGTTTTCTCAGCGGTATAGGTCTTGTGACCCTCACCGATCAGGTAGTAGCGGCCCTCGTAGACCAGCATATTTTTGGTGAACAAGGGTTCTGTGTCGTAGGCGGTCAGGCCGGTACGGAAACAGAAATTTGCCGTTTTCATGTTTCCGTACCCGGCATCCACACCAATGATTTTGATGTTGTTGATTGTTTTCATTTGATTTTCCTTTCAATATTTAGATTTTGCGCACCTATTCGCCCTCGCCCCCGTGCGCTCTGGATTCATCTGACGCCCGACAGCGAATCGGTTCCATGGGAGTTTCACCCCTGCGCTTCCGCCCAGCTCTTTCGAGAAGTATCATTGTCCTGCCCCCACCGTCGTCGCCTTGCCGGTTGCTATCTGGCATTGAAGGCTCGTGGTTGTCGCTCGCATAAGATGGTCATGGCGCACGGCCTCCCGGCTCGGGTGGGGGAGAATGTATCAGATGAATGAGTATGAACTTGTCAAGGTACATGGAGAGGGACAATACCCCTTCACCTATCGCGGTGAAAACGGGGTTTTGTTAGGGAGTTTTGGGAAAGATACTTGTTTTTCATTGATATTCCACAAAAGTCGCATTGAAAAATTAGCAACTATTACATTTCTTTCACGCTGTTCCTATTCCCCCCTGTTTATGCTGCCCTATTCCAATGTCGTTCCTGCCCCGGAATCTCACCGGAGCGTTGCCTCGCTCTTATCCTCGCAAAGTCGTATCCCATTTTCTGGCAGGTATGCACTTGTCAAGCTGCACGGTTTCACACCGCCAATATTCATTCTCTCAATTCGGGACAAACCAAAAGCACCGTAAGATGCCAACCACACAGGCAGAATTTCTTCTGTCTGAAGGTAAGCCTCTTACGGTGCTAGGGCAGTCTCAATGATAAACCATCATTGGCTCCGCATACGCGAATCGAGAACACAAATATTCAATTGCGGTATTTTAACCTGCTTATATTGTAGAATATATGTTCGTAAATGTCAAGAAAAAAATTCCCATCAAAATATGTTGCCGCCCTATTCCACTGCCGTTCCTGCCCCGGAGTTTCACCGCAGCGTTGCCTTGCTCCTATCCTCGCAAAGTCGTATCCCATTTTCTGGCGGGTATGAAATTGTCAAGCTGCACAGCCTCACATCACGATCCCCGCATCTGAAAAACAAAAAAAGCACCGCAAGACACTAACCACACAGGCAGGATTTCTCCTGTCTGAAGATCAGCCTCTTACGGTGCTTGGTAGCTCAATGATGTTGCATCACTGTCTCCGCTTGCGCGATTTGAGTATGGGGATTATTTTGTTGTGATGATTTAGCCTGTCTGAATTATAGAACATATATTCGCATTTGTCAAGATATTTTTCCCTTGTCCTGAAAATCAGTTATATAGACACCTCAACACAGTCAGAGTACACTTAAAAGCTCTCTGGAACCAGCGCCAGCTTGTTGATAAAGTGAGTTCTTCTGTATCCATTTTCATATCTTCACAGCCAGATTCTATGTTTATAAACCATCAGCCGATTCCAAAGAACCGTTCAAAGAAAGCTTGCAATTTATCAATAATCGTCTGCTTTTTCTCTGCTCTGTTTCCGCCGCCGAAGCGGGAGATTGGAGGCATCAGTTTATCAATATCCGTCCCGGTCGTTCGAACGGAGCCGTCACGGAATGCGTGTTCCATAAAGTAGCGAGTTTCCTGTTCTTTCAGATTCTCCTCTGCAATAATTGCCGCAAGTTGCTTCTCTTTTTCTTCTGCTACAAAGGTACGCCACTCCAGCAATACGTCCGACACGTCATTGATGCCCTGAATGAAGGTTTCAATCAATGCTTTCTTGCTGCGCAGCTCCGGGCTGGCATCCACGGCTTTCTGAATGGTGATCAGCACTTCTTTATCGTTGCAATGGGAATCATGGTATTTTTTAACCAGCATCAAGATATAGTCGATATTGATCTCTATCTGCTTTATCAGCTCAATTTCAAAGACAATATCGTCTGTGATGTCCTCTTTGTCGCCTTTGGGCCGACGGTTTTGCCATTCATCCCGAAGGTCCTGATACCGGCCCAGGTAGTCCTGGAAGTCCCGTTCGGAAAGGATCTCATTGCCCGCAAATTCATCAAAGGAACTCAACAGATTCCGCATACGCAGTATCGCACCGAACAGCATGATAAAATCCCGTTGCCGCTGCTCTCCCGTAATACGCTCCTCGGTCAGCGGGAATTTTGCCGTCAATTCCTCAACCATATCCTGATAGCCGGGATGTTCCTTTCCACCGTCATCTGTGTAGCCGAAATAATAGTCTTTATATCCTCGCATCACAACGATTCCCCCCGCTTCCTTGTCGCCAAAGAGCGAAATGGCATCATCGGTACGCTTTTGCAGATTGCGGAAGCACACGATATTTCCGAATACCTTGATGGAATTCAGGATGCGGTTGGTGCGGGAATAGGCTTGGATCAGACCGTGCATTTTTAAGTTCTTATCCACCCATAGTGTATTCAGCGTGGTTGCGTCGAAGCCAGTCAGGAACATATTGACCACGATCAGCAGGTCAAGCTCCTTGTTCTTCATCCGCAGGGAAACATCCTTATAGTAATTCTGGAATTTGTCTCCATCCGTGGAATAATTGGTGTGGAACATTCCATTATAGTCCGCAATGGCTGCATCCAGGAAATCCCGGGAACTTTGGTCAAGTGCGGAGGTATCCTCCGGATTCTCCTCGTCAAGAATACCATCCGTTTCTTCCTCATTCGCTCCATAGCTGTAAATGACGGCAACCTTCAGCCGCTTCTGCGGATTTTCCGCCATTTGCCTCTGAAACTCGGCGTAGTAGAGCTTTGCAGCATCCACGCTGGACACGGCAAAGATGGAGTTGAACCCGCTGACCCGCTGCTTCTGCTTGATTTCCTCGATCTGCTGCTTGCTGCCGGCAGAGGCAACCTCGGCGATATTCTGCAATACGCTGTATGTATAGGTTTTATCGCCCCGGTAGGTCTTCTGGTCAAAATGCGTCAGAATGTAATCCGTGACCAGTCGAATCCGTTCCGGGGCCAGGAACGCCTTTTCCCGGTTGATGTCCCAAACTTCCTTGTCGTCAATATCCGGCTCGGCATCCATCGTCTTGATGTAGTCCACCCGGAAGGGCAGTACATTTTTGTCGTTAATGGCGTCCACAATGGTATAGGCGTGGAGCTGATCGCCAAAAGCCTGTTCCGTCGTGCGGAGGGTCGGGTTTTTGCTCACTCCCGCGTTAACGGCGAAAATAGGTGTACCGGTAAAGCCGAACAGATGATATTTTTTGAAATACCTGGTAATGGCCTGGTGCATATCCCCAAACTGGCTGCGGTGGCATTCATCGAAGATGATCACAACACGCTTGTCAAATACCGAATGACCGGCGTTTTTCTTGATGAAGGTTGCCAGCTTCTGAATAGTGGTGATGATGATTTTTGCGTTGTCATCTTCCAGCTGCCGCTTCAAAACCGCTGTTGAGGTGTTGCTGTTGGCAGCTCCCTTTTCAAAGCGGTCATATTCCTTCATGGTCTGGTAGTCCAGGTCTTTTCGGTCAACGACAAAAAGCACCTTGTCAATGTAATCCAGCTTGGTAGCCAGCTGCGCTGTTTTGAAGGAGGTCAGGGTCTTGCCGCTGCCGGTGGTGTGCCAGATATATCCGCCGCCCGCCACTGTACCGTATTTCTTGTAGTTGTTGGCAATTTCAATGCGGTTCAAAATCCGCTCGGTAGCGACGATTTGATAGGGCCGCATCACCAGCAGCATGTTTTCCGCTGTAAATACACAGTACCGGGTCAGGATATTCAAAATGGTATGCTTGCAGAAAAAGGTCTTGGTAAAATCCACCAGGTCAGGGATGATGCGATTGTTGGCATCCGCCCAGAACGAAGTGAACTCAAAGCTATTGCTGGTTTTGGACTTCTTGGTTTTCTGCGCTTTGGCATCCTTGATATGGTTGAAACGGGTGGTATTGGAATAATACTTCGTATTTGTGCCGTTGGAGATCACGAAAATCTGCACAAACTCGTAAAGCCCGCTGGATGCCCAGAAGCTATCCCGCTGATAGCGGTCGATCTGATTGAAGGCTTCTCGAATGGGAACGCCCCGGCGCTTTAGCTCGATATGGATGAGTGGCAAGCCGTTGACCAATACCGTCACATCATAGCGATTGTCATGAGCTGCCCCCTCCTCTGTGGAGATGGCATACTGGTTGATAACCTGCAAACTGTTATTATGGATGCACTTCTTGTCAATAAGCTGAATATTTTTGCTTTCCCCGTTATCCCGGCGGAGCACCTGCACATAGTCCTCCTGAATCAGGCGGGTCTTTTCGAGAATGCCGGAGTTTGTGTTTGCCAGCACCTCGTCCCAGAAACGCTTCCATTCGCCGTCCGTAAAGCGATAGTTATTCAGCTTTTCCAGCTGCGTCCGCAGATTGGCAATCAGGTCGGCTTCCTTATGGATGGTCAGCCGTTCATAGCCCAGCTCGCACAGCAGCCGGATAAATTCCTGTTCCAGAGCCGCCTCGCTTTGGTAGCCATCGGAACGCTTGGATTGAGGCTTGTATTCGGTGACAACAGTGCTTTCGCTGCTCTGGGCAACGATGTTGAAGTATGACATAGGTTTCCCTCTCTTTGCCGTCAAATATCCATTGCGTTTGGAAAGTGAAATGCCCTAGCTACTTGATCTGATGTTGATATGATTCTGTAATCGAAAGAAAACTTATCCTTGTTTCCTCTATAGTAGGCCAATGCCGCCTCGCAAATATCTTGGCAAAGCGCCACTATATCGATGGAAAGTATGTGTTCCTGCACCACACCATCCGCATTGCGCTGGATGCAACGCTCCACTGTCGTGCGCGAGGCGCTGGCCAATGAGCGCCAAATCAACGAGAATTTTGTGACATCTTCTGCCCCATCTACCCCAGGATTGGATTCATGCAGCATGGCACAGCGAAGCTTATAGACCAATTTACCACTGATTACGGCACCATCAATGCCACCCCGTTTCCGCTTTGGCGTGGCGATAAAATCGTCATACCAATTGGCATAGCGCTCGCCATTCCTTCCTTTGGGAGAATACGCTTTTCCACAGGTATCTGGTAATGTCAGCGCCATCGTTAGGGCCGCAATTTGGAGGTCGTTTTTCAGGCAGGTGTTGATTTCCTTTACCAAGTGTTCTATCATGTTTTTGCCTCAAATGACAGGAGTTTGTCCCGGTAATATTCATATTGCTTTTGCCTTGCTTCAATTTCGGCGGGGAGGCCAATGTTTAGGTTGGTGCAAATGACATCAAAATTATCGAGAACGCCTATGATTCTGTCCTGTACTTCCAAAGAAGGAACAGGAATCTTTACCCTACTTACCGCATTGGCATTAAACTGTTGCTGGCCTCCTTTTGAAACATACTTTTCGGCTTGTTCTCTATACAATGAAGATTTTGAAAAATGCCAGTAGTATCTATTTCTTATCACTGTTTTATCGAGAACAATTTTAATCAAAAATGAGGCATATACAGCAGGCTCATCACTGTCAAAAAACAATGTCTTACCGTATGTCGCACCTGTACGGGCAAGTAGCAAATCACCTTTTTTTAATAAATATTTTTTGCTTTCTTCAGTCAAATCAACATATTTTGCGTCAGAAGGGTCGAGACAGCCATCATCATTAATATCGGTTATCCTAATAAACCGAACATCGCCCGTATCCTTTGCTTTATCCGTATAACCGTAGACAAACTTCGCAATATCGCCAAGCGTCCTCTGTACAACTCTACTTGTCCCCCCCCCGCAGACATCGAACGTCAGCAGTCTATTCCGGTAATACTCATACTGCTGTTTTCTTGCGGTAAGCTCTGCGGTAAGCTCTGCGGTAAGCTCTGTGAAATTGTCCAGAATCCGGACAATTTCACGCTGCACCGGCAGCGGCGGGACGGGAACCCTAATAGCCTTTATATCTGGCACGCTTGAGTGAACAACCTTACTCTTAACTTTTCCCTTGCTCTTTTGCTTTTGTGCGTCCAATGTTGAAAGCGCATAGGACAAATATTTGGGGTCTTCGTTGTGCTTAAGAACAACAATATCACCACCAGCCAAACAGGTTTCGTGACCAATATACGCACAGCACTTTGCGATGTCCTCTACACTTTCACCTGTAATAGCGAAAAGAATATCACCATAGTCAAAGTATTTCTTGCTTGTTAAAAGAGTCTCGTCTGTGTGTGACACACAATCTTCAAACCATACACCGTAAGTGGTATAGATTTCCCCATATCGAACGCACGGCGTACCGGTTTCACGAACTTGGTCTCTTGTAATACCAGCCCCACGGAAAATATCGGTTGCGATTTCTCCGAGTGTTTTATAAACAACGCCCTCTGGGCAAAATTTCTGAATCAGTTTTTCAAGTTTTGTCATCTTTTCACCTTCGTAAGACGCAAGCTGTTTTTCATTTCATCAAGCACTTTTTGGCGAATAACCTCGCCATCCAGATTTTCAAGCTTATCCCGTAATTCAAAAAGGCCAAGGCTTACAGCCATTTCCCTACACTTTTCTTCATAGTCCTCAAGATATGGCGGCGTTTTGTCTCTTTCCTCTTGTTCTTTCAAGTTTGAAATATACACCTGCTGCTGATACATCGCTTTGAGTAAATTCGCAAATGACGAAACAAATTCTCCGGCTATTTCGGCGGCATTACCGTCAAATACCATCGAGATTTCGATTGCGTCATTTTTTAACTGCTCATATTTTGTGAGCAGAGTTTTCTGCTCATTCTGGTGCAAAGGATTAGCAACTGCAAGTACCATTTTTTCTAAATCAGCACAGTTTGTCAGCCACGAAAACACCAAGTCATTCGTGTGGTAAAAAGTAGAGTCATCTTTTAGTTGCAACTTATTTGCAGTATATAGTGAATATATCGTATTAAATTCGAGATAACGAGACAATCTCCTATCAAATAATTGTTGCTTATTGCTCAAGGAAATCTGCCGGTTTGTCTGGAATAGAGCAATTAGCGCAATGATTATGGAGATTACTGAAACGGAAATGCTGATTATTTCTGAATAGTTCATCCCTCAATCTCCCCAATAATTCGATCAATTTCCTCTCTCAATTTTTGCTCCCGTGCGACGATTTCCGCAATTTCTGCATTCAACTTCACAATGTCAATCTTCTCACGGGTATCCTCCTGCTCCACATAGGTAGAAACAGAGAGATTATAATTGTTCTGTTTGCTGCCGACCTCGTCGTTTGGCACAAGGCGGGCAAAATGCTGCTCGTCCTTACGCTCCGCCACAGCGGACACGATGCGGCGGATGTTGTCATCGGAAAGTCGGTTGTTTTTTGTGACCTTCACAAACTCCTTGGAGGCATCCACAAACAGAATGGCATTGTCCTTCTTGTTCTTTTTCAGCAGCAGAATGTCTACAGAAATGGTGACATTCAAAAACAGGTTAGAAGGCAGCTGAATGATGGCATCCACATAGTTGTTATCCACCAGGTACTTCCGAATTTTCTGTTCCGCACCGCCCCGGTACATAATGCCGGGGAAGCAGACGATGGCCGCCGCACCGTTGGAAGCCAGCCAGGAAAGGCTGTGCATAATGAAAGCCATATCACCCTTGGATGCAGGCGCCAACACACCGGCAGGGGAAAAACGGGGGTCGTTGATGAGCAGGGGATTCTTGTCCCCTTCCCAGGGGACGGAGAAGGGCGGGTTGGATACGATCAGCTCAAAGGGCTGGTCGTCCCAGTGCTGCGGGCTGAGCAGGGTGTCCTCCCGCACAATGCTGAACTTGTCAAATTCAATATTATGCAGGAACATATTGATGCGGCAAAGGTTGTAGGTGGTCAGGTCGATTTCCTGGCCATAGAAGCCCCGCTCAATATTGTCCTTGCCCAGCACTTTTTCCACCTTCAGCAACAAAGAGCCGGAACCGCAGGCCGGGTCATAGACCTTGTTGATCTTCGTTTTTCCAATCGTTCCCAGTCGGGCCAGCAGCTCGGAAACATCCGCAGGGGTAAAATACTGTCCGCCCTTTTTCCCGGCGTTGGCGGCATACATTCCCATTAGGTATTCGTAAGCGTCACCGAATAGGTCCGGGTTCATCCCGTCCGTGGAGAACAGCGGCATTTGCGCCACGCCGTTCAAAAGCTCCACCAGCACCTTATTACGCTTGGCAACGGTTTCGCCAATGGCCTTGCTGTTCACATCGAAATCATCGAACAGGCCCGCAAAGTCATTTTCCGCATCACCGCTGGCGGCACTGCTCTCAATGTGATGAAATACTTTCTCCAGCGTTTCATTCAGATTGTCGTCCTTATCCGCACGAGCCAGAACATTGCAGAACAACTCCGAGGGCAGGATAAAGAACCCCTTCTCTTGTACCAGCCCCTCCCGTGCCGTCTCCGCATCGGCATCCGACATTTTCGCATAGTCAAAGTCTTGATTCCCAGCGGCGTGCTCACCCTCATTGATATAGGCGGTAAAGTTCTCTGAAATATAGCGGTAGAACATGGTGCCCAACACATAGGATTTGAAATCCCACTCCGCCACATGACCGGCGTGCACCAAATCGGTGGCAATTTTGTATATCCGGCGGAACAGCTCCTCCCGCTCCTGGTCCTTCTTGATTTCTGCCATTGTCTCTCTCCTTACTCTCTCAGCATCGATAAATACCCATCCAGCCGTTCATCAATATACCGTGCAAACAGCTTTTCCATTGCAGACAGGTTGTGCTTCACATGGTACTCGTCAAACGCATCATAATAAGCCATTCTGTCCGTAAATTTAATATCAATAGGCGGATACCCCGCCTTCATCAGTTCCAGATTTACCAGCAGCCGCCCGGTTCTGCCGTTACCGTCAATGAAAGGGTGTATCCCCTCAAACTCAATATGAAACCGTGCCAGCTTTGTGACAATATGCTCCTGGCTGGCCGCAAAATTCGCAAGTAATCGTTCCATCATAGGACGAATTAGATAGGGTTGCACCGGCTCATGCTGTGCGCCCATAATGCGGACTGGCACACGGCGATAAACGCCCCGGTCGTCCTTTTTGTCCGCCAGCACCAGATAATGGATCTGCTGAATCACCCGTTCCGATAGGGGTGCTTTTTCCTGCACCAGCTCCCGGACATAGTCGAAGGCCTCCTTGTGGCCCACCGCTTCCATGTGATCTTTCAGGGGCTTCTGGTCAATGGTCAGCCCCCGCAGAACCATGTCCGTCTCCCGCAGGGTCAGGGTGTTGCCTTCAATGGCGTTGGAGTTGTAGGTGTACTCCACCGTAAATTCCTCCGTCAGTCTGGCCACCTCTCCGGCGGTCAGCGGGCGCATGGTGTCCAGTTCCGCTTTCTTTCGGTCAATCCGTTCCAGCAGCGATTCCGTGGATTTGAACCGTCCGTCCGTCGGCTTTACAGCATCCATGGGAATCTTCCAGCCCCGTCCCTCCTGGAACGCACCGGGGATTTTCCCCTCCGCACAGAGAATCCGCACCCGCCGGTCAGACAGGCCCCATTTTTCTGCTGCTTGCTTGACTGTCATAAACATGTTGCGCTCACCTCATTCTGGATTCAGTATAGCATCTTTGCGGAACAATATCAACCGTTCGGAACAATATATTATAATTTATCGGAACAATATATAAAACAACAGGAGGATGCGATTCCCTCCTGTTGCTACATACCAGCCTATGTCAGCTTTCCAGCCTGTGCAGTGCGGTATCCTTCAAATAGTTTTAATTTCTCCAGACAGCACCAGCCTCACATGCTCATATTCCGTCTGCGTTCATCTCATTTCGATGTTTATACAGGAACTGATGGACTTCCTCATCATCTGCGACCCATTCTTTGTCATATCGGCTATCGGCCCATGATGTTTTCCCTATAGCTCTAACGAGTAACTGGCCACCTGAAATCTTGTAAATGCGTTCTTCTCTGGAATTGCGGTTTTCGCTGTATGTTCGTCTGGTAAAGCCTTCGTTCTGGTTGAGGAGCTGCTGTCGTACTTCCTTTGTTAGTCTTGCCATCACTCTTTCACCTCCAGGTATGCGTTCCATTTTACTAATGCGTTTTCAATCATGTAGGATACCTCCAGCCGATTTAGATTTTACAAGAGAACCAATACGTTCTCTCGATAGCTCGAGTCTACCATATCTTCCGAAGCACTACATAATCAAAAAACAGGATGGCTATTTGATTTGTGGTTTAGGAAAGTCCTGCATAACCGTGTTATGAAGTTTTCTATAATACCTTATTCTTTCGGAAGTCCATTTATAATCCGGACTATAATCCCAGAGCCAGTAGTGTTCAGCAAGGAAGCCCGCCTTTTCCTGTGGAGAGCAGAAATGAATCCATTCCACCCACTTCTCCAATCTCCTTTGGAGGACAATGTTTTTCATCCGTTTACAATCCAAAAGGAGGCTTTCTTGTTCATTCCACTCTTCATCGTTGGCAGTAAAAATATCTTTCCCAAATTCTCCCCATCTTGGCAGGATACATAGGTCTGCAAAAAACACCTCTGGGCACCAGCTTGTTGCAGGAATGAATGGTGTAATACCGCAAACAGATAAAATTCGGTCAATTGGCACCTCTTTAGGATAGCCCTGTTCTTCCGCAGTCAACGTAAGCCGGTATAGAAACTCTGTCAAAAAATGAGTCTCTATTCCATAATACGCAAATATCCGACTGATAATACTATTCGGATTTATATCCATAGGTGGTTCCAGTCCTGCAATCTGGTCCGCATATTCACCAAACAGTAACCCGAAGTCTATCTCAGAAACATTGTGAGAATTGTCTATTTGTTTTCCGTGTAATTTGTTCAGTAGCTTACACTCCGCCTGCATTTTTATCTGCAAGAATTCTTGTTCGGTAAATTGATATCCAGTAAATTTATTGCTCCCTGACATATCCTGTGCCTCAAGTTCAGGTAGGCGAAAACCGAAGATTTCCTCAATGCTACTATTGTCCCAATCCCGATAGAACTGAGTATGCTGAATTGAACGTGTATACTTCCGGCTGGTTCCGTAATACTCGCTATCGTACAGATCAAGATAATATTGAATTGTGTGCTTTTCGGCGTATCTCTTGTACTCCTCTTTGATGAGCTCAAAAACGACCTGGTCTAAAATATCATCAAAAGAGTAATGACCCTTATCAAGCCCGGACACTTGGGAATAGCATTCGCTAAGGAATATCTTAATGGTGTTCCGCAAAGCAAGAATCGTCACATTATTTCCTCTCCATTCATATACTGGAATTAGGCATTTCTTCCTGCATATTACGCAGGTAATTCTCGGTCAAGATTTCCCTGTATCTGTTTAGCTCAGCGGCAAGTTGAGCATCACTTGCATCACTAAAGGGAATGAAGTTATATGGAAGTACCGCCATTACAGTTCTTCCGACATCTTCGTTCGTTATTCGCAATTCTCTGATTTTGGCAATGGCTTTTTCTCGGTTTATCCGGCCAATCTGGAAGTATTGATTGAGTATATCATCAATGTCCTGCATATCTTTCTGTAAGCCAAAATTTTCAAGTGGTTTATCCATGTCTACCTCCATATTTGGAATTTAGCATCGCATCTCCACAGGACAATATCAGTCCCGTCAAAGGGGATTTTCATTCCCGCCGCTCCTCCAATGCCAACCCAATCAGCCGGTCCGCCTGGTCCGCCATAAACAGGGGGATATTCAGCACATCCCCATCCAGCTTCAGATTATCCAGGGAGAACCGCACACGGAGTTTTACCTGGTCCGGGAACAGCTCTTTGAATTTTTTCAGGCTCTTGCTGGACGTATTGGCTTCTGATTTGACCTCCACTGGGAAAATGTCATTCTCCCGCTGAATCAGGAAGTCCACCTCATAGGGTGGGTTGGTCTGGGTCCAGTAGCGGGGCGTGACCTCGAACTGCGGGATCAGGGATTGCAGCACATAGTTTTCCGTCAGCGCACCCTTGAACTCTGTAAACAGGCGGTTTCCCTCCCCAAAGGCTGTGGGGGCCAGCTGGGCCAGGCGGCGGAGGAGTCCCACGTCTACCAGGTAAATCTTGAAAGCCGACAAATCGTCATAGGCCACAATGGGCAGTCCCGGTGCGGTGCTGCGGTAGATTTTGTGGACAAGCCGGGCATCCACCAGCCATTGCAGGGCATCCTCATATTCCCTGGCCCTGGCCCCCTCTTTTACCACTTTGTAGATGAACTTCTTGTTTTCCCTTGCCAGCTGAGAGGGGATGGACTTCCAGATCATGGAGATTTTGGGAAATTCGCTCACATTAGGGTGCTTGGCAAAGTCCCGCTCGTAGGCCCCGATGATGTTGGCAAGGGCTTCCTGCATGGCTCCCACGTCCCGTGCCTGCGTCCACATCAGCACAGCCTCCGGCATTCCGCCGGTGACATAGTACATCTTGAGCTTTTCATAAAGCGGATTAAAAAACGCATCAGGGATTGGCTCCAGCTCGTCTACAGTCTCCAGATACTTTGCCAGGTTTTCGTCCCCATTGGCAACCAGAAATTCCGAAAAAGTCATGGGGTCGATCTGCATAAAGTTCACTTTCCCCACCGGGAAAGAGGAGGGCTTTGCCAGCGCAATGCCCAGCAGAGAACCGGCACAGGCGATATGATACTGGGGGGCATTCTCGCAGAAGTATTTCATGGAATTGATGACCTTGGGGCAGTCCTGCACCTCGTCAAAAATGATCAGGGTCTTTTCCGGAACGATTTTCTGACCACTGGCTAGCATCAGGTTTTGCAGGATGCGGTCAATATCCTTGGTGATTTCAAAAAACTGCTTGTACTCCTCGTTTTCGTCGAAGTTAAAATAGGCTGTATTTTCATAGTAGCGCCTACCAAACTCTTTCAATATCCAGGTTTTCCCCACCTGGCGCACCCCCTTCAATATCAGGGGCTTGCGGTATGGAGAATTCTTCCAGTCCAGCAACTTTTGCAGTATAGCCCGTTCCACGGTTGCCCTCCTCACATTTTTATTGAATTATTTGTGGATGTCATCACACTTTTATTATATGCAATGAGCCATCAAAAAACAACCCCATTTGCAAAATTATTATGATTTTGCGGTGCTATCATCACATTAGATATAACACCGGTTTCTTTGAATTTCCCCCGCTTCCTTTACATTAACCGAAATAATTCCGAATGATGATTGAAATTATTCTTTTTGACAGGTATACTAAGTGTATAAATGATTTGGAGGAACCGCTTATACTAGAAATGAGCCGCCTCGTCCTGGAATATCACCGAGCGGCAAGTCTCTGCCTTTAGCGGAGATTTCAGTTGAAGCCCAGGAAAAAGGGACTTCCAGGCATCCTGATCGAGTTGAAAGCAGAGAAGCAAAGGAGGTAAACGTATGGATTCCCAGGAACGCGAAAAATTCTGGAATACGCTATGTTCATTGAAAGGAACAGACATTCAAAAAGACTGCGAAGCTTTGAGAGCCAGTATCCAATACCCGAAATTTCTCTACCGTTACCGTCCTGTTACAACAAACAGTTTGAATGCACTTCGGACAAACAAGCTGTATTTCTCAAAGGCAAACTATTATGATGACCCCTTTGATACCTTCCTGCACATAAATATTGCCGCAATTATGGAGGAATACAGGCAGAATTTCAAAACACCCGAGCGTACGCAAGAAGTAATAGATGGCACAAAGGCATTATTAAGCGGCATAATCCCCGAGGAAAAGCTGGAGCAACTCACGGTAAAAAGCGTTCAGGACAGGTTGGCGCAAGGCGTATTGCCGGACTTTCAGAGCTATCTGCTTGATATACGAAATGAAGTCCGAAAAAATATATGGTCAGTTTGTTTCTCGGAAAATGGGCTTAACGAGACGCTCTGGCTGAAATACGCAGACCAATATCGAGGGTTTGTTCAGTTCTATGATATGGAAGACGAAAGCACCTTCTTGTGCGGCAAGCATGAAAAATGTAAAGAATGTGGGATACGGTATGGAACCCCGATATACCCAATCTGCTATTCGGATACGCCATACGATGCAACCAATTTTGCAGAATATATTATGATGCAAAAGCTTACTGAATCCGTCGGTAAGACCATTCCTCCTGAGTGGCTGGAAAAAATGAGGCCGATTGCGTGGGAAGCTGAGCGGGTAACACTTGTCAAAAAGAAATGTCATGAATACGATCAGGAGTGGCGTATGATTGCGAATGCGCAAATGAATGCACCGGTTATGGTAGAGATGATACCATACGGAGTGGTTCTTGGTTTGCGCATGAACCGGGTCGAAGAAGACCTTGTAATTGCAATGGCAAAAGAGGCAGGGGTAAAGAAAATCTACAAATCGTTTATAGATGAAAATAACGAATTGAATGCATACCCTGTTTAGAAAGATGGTTTATCCAAATAAGAATCTGCAAGTGGTATTCGTGAGGTCACGAATACGATTCGATAGGAGTGTACATAATGGCCAATGAAGAAAAGAAAATATGGGGCATCCACACAACGGATGATTCCCTGTTCCTGCACAATGATGTCATTGCTATTGGCTGGCAGGACTTTGGAGATTGCGGCAAGCTGGAACCAAGTCGGGAAGCCTATAAAGCGCACTATATAGACACATATCCCGACAGCAAAAAGGGTGCCATCGCTACCAGTGCCGGTATGCTGTATCGGTTTGCTGTAGAAGTGAAAATCGGTGACTATGTGGTGTTTCCGTCTAAGGCTGACCGAAAAATCAACATCGGTGTCGTTGAGAGCGATTTCATTTATAACCCCGAAGCCGCCCCGTATGTGCAGCAGAGAAAAGTAAAGTGGCTGAAACACTTGCCCCGGACTGCGTTCTCCCAAGGCGCACTGTATGAGGTCGGTTCGGCACTGTCTTTCTTTTTGCTCAAGAACTACGCAGACGAATACATGCAGACTTTGGATAAAGGTTTCAAGCCTTCGTTAGCCTTGGCAGAACCGGACGAAACCGTGGCAACTACTGCAGAAGATATTGTTGAGGCCACCAGAGATTTTGTTCTGAAAGAGCTAAGCAAACAGCTGAAAGGATATGCGCTGGAAGAATTTGTTGCGGAGCTTCTGCGTGCAATGGGATACCGCTGCACCGTATCCCCCCAGGGCGGCGACAGTGGCATAGACATCACCGCATACAAAGACGAACTGCCTCCCCGTATACTTGTCCAGGTAAAAAGCCAGGACAGCGACATTAAGGAATCCACCATTCAGTCCTTGAAAGGGGCCATGCGTGAGGGGGATTACGGCTTATTTGTTACGCTGTCCAACTACACAAAGAATGCCGCAAAATACCTGGAAAGCACGCCGATTATTCGGGGGATCAACGGTACGGAACTTGTGGATTTGATTTTGAAATATTACGGTCAACTAAGTGAAAAATATCGGAGGATGATTCCGCTGAGGATGGTGTATATTCCCGTTCCTGAGGAAAAACTGTAGCGTTAAAACGACATAAGCGAAATATTACAGCCCACCGATCAATTGACCGGTGGGCGTGCTGTCGTTATTTCCTGATCTGCGTGCTGCATAGGAACGCATGATAGGAGGAGCGATTTGTACGCTGATAGTATGTCATCCGCTACAATTAAATCAGAATGCAAGGTGTACTACATCCAACCAGAGCTGTTTGCCCTTGAGAAAACGGTTCTGAAAACCCATGCCGGAAATCTCGTCTCCGCATACGATCTGAAACGAACGGTCTGCGATTGTGTCCGCAGCCGCAACAAAATAGAGACAGAGACATTCCTTGTTTAAAGAAGTATGGAATAGAACATGGCTATAAAAAATGAACTGTATAGTTCCCTCTGGGCAAGCTGCGATAAGCTGAGGAGGCGGCCCGGGAAAAGACGAATACATACGCTCCAAATAATCGTTGCCGTTTTTACATAATTATGGTAAAATAGTAGTAGAATACATGGTAAGGAGGAACGGATATGCGATATACTGTGGATGAAATCAAGGAAATCGTTGCGGCTTTGGCGGCTCAATATGGGGCAGACCGGATTTATCTGTTCGGCTCCTATGCCAGAGGGGATGCTGACAAGGACAGCGACATTGATCTGCGCATTGATAAAGGAGCCATCCGCGGCTTGCAGCTTGGCGGCCTAGCCGCTGACCTGGAAGATGCGTTTGGAATCCCTGTGGATTTGATTCCTACCGGGAGCCTGGACAGCAAGTTTTTGAATTCTATTTCTGATGACGAGGTGCTGCTGTACGAAGCCTCTTGACCGGAATATCAGCATTTTAGAGCATATTGTGGGCTATTGCTATGGCACTGTTGACCCGGAAATCACTTGGGAAATCCTGACGGAGGATATTCCAAAGCTGAAAGCGTATTGCGGTCAGATTATCGCAGAATCGAAGAACTAATATACAGCCCCAGCAGATTGCCGTTCAACACATCCGCTGGGGCTTCCTGTTTTATTGTCAAAGGTAATTGCCTTTCCAATTTTTTATCATCAAGCATTTGATCCCAATAAGAGACATTTGGCAACTCGAAGTGTGAGTCACTTTGAGGCCAGCCTTTTGAGATATACGAATGCCATGAAAGAAGGATAAATGATGGACGATAGCACTTTCTTTTCATCCGAAACAAGCGTTCGCAATGTAAATTTCAACATCATAAAATACAACAAATCATGTCAAGATATACTTGTATCGCTGAAATCACTGGAGTGCTTTTTATGTGATTTTGAAAATCTATCAACTGGCAGGGATATGATTTTCTTCCATGACAAGGTATTCTTCTTGTCAAAAATCAGTATCTCATTGGAATGTACAATAGGAAGTATTATCTCTTGCTGTGAGTATGGATGTATTTCAGACGCAAATACATTGTTGCGAAAATACAGAGATGACTTGTTCTTCTATCTTTATATTTTAGTTTACGATTCTGAGAAAAAGTCAAATTCCGCCTCGGAAATATTGCCAGAGATAGAACGTAATATTGAGAGCTGGCTTCAAAATGAACTCAATAATCTAAACATCAGTATGGTATTGAAAGCTATAGCTTTGTCATCGGATCTGAATGATGCTGTAAAAAAATATAAGCTAAAATCTGATTTTGATAGAATCAGCAAACGATTAAATAACTTTGTACATAGCAAAGGATATTGGTTTTATAATCAAACATCAGGCAGTTACAAAGATACAGAGCTTGCAATAGAAATGACTAAGATTTGCAATGATGCAAAGTATGTAACCGTTGTATTTATCTTTTTGGTAATGCTGTGTTCTCCGTTGGCAACCATGTCTACAGACTATATTGACTACTTAGATTGTGGAATTCAACCACCTGACGGGTCACAATATTGGGTTGCTCCCTTTGTACAGAAATTTCTTGCAGAAAACGAATCTCTTATAAGTGAGAACTGTCTCCGATATCTAAGAGATAATACATCCATGGAAATATAATTTTTACTGCGGCGACACAATAGCCCACCGGTCGGATGGAACGGTGGGCTGCGCCGTGGTTATTCAGTTAATCAGCCAGCCGGTGTTCAGCCGAACCTTTCAGGTATTCCTCCAAGCCGCCGGAGAGGACGAACCGAGCGTACTCCATTGGCTTATTGTAAATCAGCCAATCCAACTCTGAGCGTTGATACATACTGTCTGCAACTTCGTTTTCCACGGCGATGGTGCTGATAGCGACCATGCTGCCATCGGAAAAGTGAAGCTCCACGCAGGCGGTGTCCATGTTAAATTCGCAGGAAGTGACTTCTCTCATCTCAATTTACCCCTTTCGTATACGCACAGTTTCGGCTCTCTTTGTTGTCACTATGTACAACTACCACCCCCGCCTCTTAGCCAAATCCAACATAGAAAAGCAGTATTTCTCCCACCGTGTCAATGATGTCTGCAACGGGTCGCCCTCGCGGATACGGAGGGTTCTTCTGATCTCCTTCGGAATGACGATCCTGCCCAGATCGTCTACCCGTCGCACAATGCCTGTTGCCTTCATAATTCTCTTCTCCTTTGAAGCGCGTGACGCGCGGTTTGCTCCTGTAGAAGTATTTGCAGGAAAAGGGGAATTATGTATGGGTGCTGCGGCAATCTTCTTCTCCGGATGCGTCAGTTTTAAGGCAATACCGCACAGAAAGAAGTGCCAAATACCGCCGAGCGTGATATAATAAACTTATGGATAAACAGATGACAATTTCCGCATTCAGCGACGAACTGGCGCAGGTGCGGACGAAGAAAAAGGAAATTCAACTGCTCGATAAAACTCATTTCGCGCCTGCATTTTCCGTTGTATAAAGGGTGCAAGAATGGCAATCGTTCAAGCCAGGTTCTCCTTTTATTGTCACCACGTTCTGTTTTCGTCATAGCACGTCAGGAGAACAATATCCAGTGTTCTTATCATAACTGTTTTCCATTCACCACAAATGAGCCGCAGTCATGACGTAACACTTGGTGTAAACCACCCTTTATAAATTACATCATGACAGAAAATGCCTTACAGGCTAAAAATAAGGAATTCTTAACCTCTCCGAAAAGACTTCCTAAAAATGCCGTGGTATAATGGGGAAAGTCAAAAAGGATGTGGTTATGATGAAAACGAAACAGCGGGCGGTGATCGCCGTAGCCGTCATTGTGCTTCTCGCGGCGGCGGTTCTGGGCGCGAAGCCCGCGTACAACCTGTACCGGGACATCTCCTTCTATCACGGAGAGCGCACGGAGGCGGAGAAAACGGTGAAAGCCTTTGCCGAGGAAAATGGCATCTCCTACGGCGAATATCCCCAGAGCCTGATCGACCTTTACGAGCGCAACCCCGAGACGAGGGATTTTGTGCTGAACTACCCCTTCCGGAAGGACACGGGGGTCGATCTCAGCGTCTGGAAGGACAGCCAGACCGTGCCGCTGTTTTTGCAGTGGGACCCCATGTGGGGCTACGAAAAGTACGGGAAGGGATTTATCGCGGAGACCGGTTGCGGCCCGACGTGTCTTGCCATGGTTGGCTACTACCTTACCGGAGACGAAAACATGAACCCCCGGCAGGTCGCCCGGTTTGCCCAGGAAAACGGCTACTATTCCCGGGGCAGCGGTTCCTCCTGGACGCTCATCAGCGAGGGCAGCGGGGGGCTGGGGCTGAAAGCCACGGAAATTCCGCTGGTCAAGAAAAAGATGGTGGACGCGCTGGAAGCGGGCAAGCCCATCATCTGCGCCATGCGGGAGGGAGATTTCACCACCACGGGACATTACATCGTCCTGCGGGGCGTGAAGGACGGCGAATTTCAGGTCAATGACCCCAACAGCGTGGTCAATTCCGAAAAGCTGTGGAGCTACGAGCAGATTGAGGGACAGATCCGGAACCTCTGGGTCATGGAAAAAGCGTAAAATCATTGAAAACGCCGTGCCGCGAGGAATTTCCTCAGCGGCACGGCGTTTTTTATTATTGCGCGTCCTTCTGACGGCAGGCATAAATGTAGGCGTTTTTGTAATCGCCCATTTCCCGGTAGCAGATCTCCAGCTCCCGGAGGACGTTGTACTCCCCCTCGGCGGCGAGAAAGCATTTTGCCGCTTCCGGGAATTCTTCCATCGCCATGTGGCATTTCCCCCGGAGGATGTTCCAGCAGGGGGCGGTGCGGTCTTCCGCGCCGTCCAGAAGATGGGCGGCGCGTTGGACGTCCCCCCCGGCGAGTGCCGACGTGGCCTGCACAGTCAGCGCCTCGTCCAGACCGGGCAAATTAACGACCTGCCCCGGAATGCGGGCAAGCAGCAGAAGTCTGCGCTGCTCCAGATCTGCGGAATAATAGACTGCGGATTTCCCCAAATCGGCGACGGTTTCCAGCAGCTCCAAAGCGTATGGCTCCCGCCCATCTCCGATGGCCTCTTCGGCAAGGGAAAGCCGGACGAGGATCTCCAGCAGCTGCCGCTCCCGGTCGTAAATTTCATCTGGGGCGCGGTACTGCGCCAGCGCCCGCATTGCCCCGGCATAATCCTTCCTGTCAAACAGCTGCCGGACAGCGGTCATGATCTCCTGATTAGGCGAACAAACGGTATCTTCTTCCAGAAAATAACTCACGGGCTTGCCCAGCCGCGCAGCAAGACAGCCCAACGTTTTCATGGACGGCCGGGCGGCGCCATTCTCAATGCGGGAGAGCATATTCCGGGTGATCTCGTCCCCGCAGAGCGCCCGCTGGGACAATCCCGCTTCCAGCCGCGCCAAGCGCAGTTTTTCTCCAAGCTCCATAGTTGCCCTCCGTTCTTTCCTGCGGTTGAACGGATTATACCATACCTTTCCCCGTTTTTCCACTGTTACAAAAATTTCATTTGCTATTTTTCCGAATTTCGTTTATAACAATCATAGCATCAGCTGACAAGGGGACACATGCCCGTCGGACGCTCTGGCACGCCGCTGGCTGCGTTATCGTCCTTGACTTGCGCCGGCAAGCCTGCGTCCTCTGCCTTGCCATCGACGCGCCAGAGCGCCCGACGGGTCTTCGAGTTTTCCCGAAGCATAAACGGAGGCTGGCAAGGCAGACGAGGCAGGCGGGCGAGGATAACACAGCCGGACGCCGTTTGGGGCCGGGAAAACCATGTGTCCCCTTGTCAACTGATGCTAAAGCCAGTTTTGAAACGGAGACGTATTCATGGATATCCGAAACACCCGCCAGCTGAAGGAATTTTCCGCCGGGCGGCTCGCCAACGCCCGGGAAGGACAGAAAATTATTTTGTATTTTTCCCTGATTACCATTGCCGTGTCGGCGGTGGCGACTGTTGTCAGTTACATTCTGAGTCAGCAGATCGCCAAGACCGGCGGCCTTGGAAGCATGGGCGTCCGCTCCGCTCTGACCACTGTCCAAATGCTGCTGCCCATCGTGCAGGCGGTTTTTCTCATGTGCTTGGAGCTGGGCTATCTGTCCACGATGCTCCGCATTGCCCGGGGGCAGTACGCTTCCCCCAACGGGATGCGCCTGGGCTTTGACCGGTTCTGGGTGCTGCTGCGCTGTACGCTGCTGAAGGGGCTGATCTTCGGCGGCGTGGCCATGGCAAGCCTGTACATCGCCAGCATGATCTACATGATGACGCCCCTTTCCAATTCGGCGGTGGACATTCTGATGCCCCTTGTCAAAAACGCAGGCACCTCCGGCATCCTGCTGGATGACGCCACCTACGCGCAGCTTATGGATGCCACCGCGCCTGTCATGGTGATTTTCGGCGTTCTGTTCCTCGTCCTTGCCGCGCCGGTGTTCTACCGGTACCGCATGGCGGATTATCTCATCATTGACCGCCCCGCCACCGGTGCGCTGGCGGCTCTGCGGGACAGCCGGATGATGACAAAGGGCAACCGTTGGAATCTGTTCCGGCTGGATCTGAGCATGTGGTGGTACTACGCCGCCATGCTGGTGTCCATTGCGGTCAACTACGGCGACCAGCTCCTGCCTGATCTGGGGGTCACCCTGCCCTTCTCCGACACGGTCGCCTATTTCCTGTTCTTCAGCGTGTATCTGGCAGTGACCTTTGTCATTTTCTATTTCCTGCGCAACCGGGTGGAGGTCACCTACGCGCTGGCCTACGATTCCCTCCGCCCCCGGGAACCGGAGAATAAGGGCGCAGTTCTCGGGAACATTTTCCAGATGTAAACGGCTATTTTACAGCAAAAACCGGCATGATTTTCGTCATGCCGGTTTCTTTTATGCCGTTACGCTGTCGTGAAGCAGGTCTGCAAGGGTGATCCCCTCAAAGAACCCGTCGATCATCCTGTCCAGCTTGTCCCACATGGGCTTGGCCTGACAGCACTCCGTCCGGGAGCAGGCCGATGCGCCCATGGAGGTGCAGGACACCGCGCTTAAGCTCCCTTCCGTCAGCTTGAGAATGCTGCCGATGGTGTATTCCTCCGGGGGACGGTTCAGGCGGTAGCCGCCGCCTTTGCCGTGAACGGCGTCCACAAACCCGGCCTTGGACAGGGTCGTCATAATGGATTCCAGATATTTCTGGGAAATGCCCTCGGACTCCGCGATCTCCTTCAGGGGAATGTACTCGTTCCCGCCCCGCTGGGCGAAGCAGACCATCACCCGCAGAGCATAACGCCCCTTTGTGGATACGATCATACGCTCTCGCAGTGGGCGCAGTGTTCGCAGGCGGGGAAATCCTTCTCGTCGTAGGGAATGCCTTTGCGGTCGAAATAGTCCTGGAGTGCCTTCTTGATGGCTTCCTCTGCCAGAACGGAGCAGTGGAGCTTGTGGGCGGGCAGACCGTCCAGCGCCTCCGCCACGGCCTTGTTGGTCAGCGCCATGGCCTCGTGGATGGATTTGCCCTTGATCATTTCGGTGGCCATGGAGGAAGAGGCGATGGCGCTGCCGCAGCCAAAGGTCTCGAACTTCACGTCCTTGATGATGTCGTCCTCGATTTTCAGGTAAATCTTCATGATATCGCCGCACTTGGCGTTGCCGACCTCGCCGACGCCGTTGGCGTCCTCGATCACGCCAACGTTTCTGGGATGCTGAAAATGATCCATAACTTTTTCACTGTACAGTGCCATAATTTCATTCTCCTTATCAACTTTTTTCGCCGGGGGCGGTTACAGGATATACTGCCGTTTGCCGGTCTGCAGATCCCGCCACACGGGGCTCATGTTCCGCAGATACTGAACGACCTCGGGGACGACCTTCAGAATGTGGTCGATCTCCTCGTCGGTATTGTACTCGCTGAGAGACAGCCGCAGAGAGCCGTGGGCAACGTCGTGTACCCGGCCGATGGCCAGCAGCACGTGGCTGGGGTCCAGACTACCGGAGGTGCAGGCGGAGCCGGAGGAAGCGCACACGCCCTTCATATCCAAAAGCAGCAGCAGGCTTTCGCCCTCGATGCCCTCAAAGCAGAAGCTGACGTTGCCTGGCAGACGGTTCACGGGGTCGCCGTTCAGGGCGCTGTGGGGAATTTTGCTCAGCCCCTCGATCAGCCGGTCCCGCATGGCGGCGACTCTGGGCATGTTCTCGTCCATGTGGTCGCAGGCTTCCTTCAACGCTGCCGCCATGCCGCAGATACCGGGGATGTTCTCCGTACCCGCGCGCTTACCCCGCTCCTGCGCGCCGCCTTCGATGATGCTCACCAGGGGGAAGCCCCGGCGGACGTACAGCGCGCCCACGCCCTTGGGGCCGTGGAACTTGTGGCCGGACAGGCTGAGCATATCGATGTTCTGCTCCTTGACGTTGATGTGCAGATGGCCGACGGCCTGAACGGCGTCGGTGTGGAAGGGCACGCCCGCTTCTTTACAGACGGCGCCGATCTCCGCGATGGGCAGGATGGAGCCGATCTCGTTGTTGGCGTACATGGTGGTGACCAGACAGGTGTCGGGACGGATGGCGTTCTTCACCTGCTGAGCGGTGACGTTGTGTCCCTTCCGGACGTCCAGATAGGTAACTTCAAAGCCCTCTTTTTCCAGCTTCGCCAGCGTGTGCAGCACGGCGTGATGCTCAAAAGCGGTGGTGATGATGTGCTTTTTGCCCTTCTTCTCGCCGTAGCGGGCGGCGGAGATGATGGCCTGATTGTCGGCCTCGCTGCCGCCGGAGGTGAAGATGATCTCCCGCGGCTCGCAGCCTAAGCACTGGGCGACCGTCTCACGGGCGGCGTCCAGAGCTTCCTTTGCCCTCTGACCCACGGAGTGCAGGCTGGAGGGGTTGCCGTAGATATTGTCGAGATAGGGCAGCATGGCGTCGATGGCCGTTCGGCTCATGGCCGTTGTTGCCGCGTTGTCAGCATAAACTTGCATAACAGTTGATTCCTCCTGAGGTATTTACCTAGTAAGTCTATGGGTAATATAGCATCACCAACCTACTTTGTCAATAGGCAAAATAAAAAAGAAAAATCCGCCGCGGCGGTACGGAGCAAATTCCAAAGGAAGCTCTGATTAGGGTCTATCTGAAAACCGTCAA